>Ga0335085_10000742_pt1 | contig 83951 bp, 72 predicted proteins | sample Lox_Sample_45_FD_206712 | JGI IMG/M metagenome (GOLD analysis project Ga0335085, IMG submission 206712) | Soil microbial communities from Loxahatchee National Wildlife Refuge, Florida, United States - Lox_Sample_4.5 | ecosystem: Environmental > Terrestrial > Soil > Wetlands | place: USA... | reverse complement strand
CGCGGCTGGAATTCTTATCGAGAGCGAGCGCCCGGTCGTAGGCCGCTCGGGCGGCGGGGACGGCCGCATCCGGGTTGGCCTTGCCGGTCAGCATCGCGTCGTACCACCAGCTTCCCAGTTGAACCCAGGCGTCCGTGTAGTCCGGATCCCTCTGCAGCGCAGCTTCGATCAGCGCTCGCTCGCCATCAGTGGCGAGTTCCTCCCGCCAGAGCTGGTCCGCCTGCAGCAGCAGCCGATACGCTTCGAGCGAGCGCGTCGACGGAACGGCCGGAGCGGCCGTGTCGATGAGAGTCCCGTGCAGGTCGGTGGCCACGGCCCGGGCAATTTCTTCCTGCAGCTGGAGAATCTCGCTGCCGGTGCGCTCGAAGACCTGCGACCACAGCTCGAAGCCGTCGGCGGCGCGGATCAGCCGCACGCTCATGCGCAGCTGCTCGGCGGAGCCACGCACCGTGCCTTCGAGAAGGTATCCAACATGAAGACGCCGGGCCAGCGTCGGCGCGTCCTCCTTGCTGTCCCGCAGCGCAAAGCTCGACGTCTGTCCGGTGACCGACAGTCCGGGGAACAGCGTCAGCCGGTCGATCAGCGCAACCGTGAGGCCGTCGGCGAAGTACTGCTGCTCGTGTCCGGCGCTCAAGTCCAGCAACGGGAGCACGGCGATCGACTTGGGAGAGATCGCCGCCTGTGACGCATCCGCGGCCACCGACTGCACCACGACCGAGCGCCTGGAGATCGAGAGCCGGTCGCGGATCAGGTAGCCGAAACCGAGAGCCGCGACCACGGCGACGATCGCGGCTGCGACAGCCGTCTTGTGGCTGGCGCGCTGCCCCGGGTCCGCCGCGAGTCCGGCGAGCAACTGCTCCACCGACGGGGTGCGTGCCTCGCGGTCGAAAGCCAGCGCCCGGGCCAGCGCGGCGTTCTGCGCGCTCGACAGCACCGAGAGCGGCTGCACGCGCTCGCCCGCGTCGCGGGCTTCGAGCGCGGTGAGCTCCCCGAACGGCCGGTCTCCGCACAGCATCTCGTAGATCACGCAGGCGAAGGAATAGATGTCGTCGCGCCGGTCCGGCTCCTTGCCCTGCAGCATCTCGCAGCTGGCATATCCCGGGGTGAGCGCGCGCATTCCGCTGCGGGCCTCGAGCAGCGGGCCGCGCGAGATGCGGGCGATCCCGAAGTCGAGCAGCTTGGCTCTGCCGGCGGTGGTGACGAAGACGTTCGCGGGCTTCAAGTCGCTGTGGATCACGTTGTGGTCGTGAGCGTTGCCGAGCGCCGCCGCCACATCCTCGATGATCGGCAACGCGTGGCTCAGGGACATGCCGCGGCCGTACTCCTCATCCAGCAGCGCGGCGAGCGACTTGCCCTCGAGGTATTCCATGAGCACGTACAGTCTGTTGCCATCGACGTTGACCGAGTGCACGTCGACGATGTTCGGGTGGCTCAGCTTGCGGGTCTTGCGGACCTCCTCGCGCAGCAGCGCGAGCGCCTGGGATTGCACGCCCTCCTTCAGGACCTTGATCGCGAAAGTCTCACCGGCGACCTGCTCGTCGCGCGCGAGGTAGACGATCCCCATCCCTCCCTCGCCCAGCGGGCGCTCGATGCGGTAGCGGCCGCCGAGCAGCTCACCGATGGCAAGCGGCGCCGTCTTGGTCGGCAGGGTGCCCCGAGGAGGGGCCTCGGGACCCGAGCCTTCCTGTGCGCAGGCAGACAGCTGCGGGTCTACCGGACTCTCGGGAGAAGAGGCCCTGGGCAACAGGGGGAGGGGGCGTTTTTCTCTTGATGTCATCGGGACTGCGATGCGCGCGCCCTCGCGGTTGACAAGAGAATGCGCTCAGTCGCCCGGCGGCAGCAAATTCGGCCGCTGCAACTCATCGCGCGCGAGGTGCACCTGGTCGCGAGCGGCCTCCCGCAGCAGGCCTGGGAGCCGCCCCGGCGCCAGGTTTCACGGCTTCATAAGAACTCCCTAAAGATGTCCGCACTGCCGATCACTAACTTTCATAGCCGAGGCACGAAGACCTGCGGACGACTCCGGGGTCGGAGAGCCGGAAAGAAGTTTAGCCACCCCGTGACTTGAGGAGATCCATCATGAGCTCGAACGTAAACCGTGTTTCCCTCGCCCTCGCCACTACCGTGCTGCTGGCGTTTGCGGCTGCCTCGACCGTCCCTGCCAACGAGCAGGTTCGCGGCGAGACCGTGAAGTTCGCGGACCTGAACCTGGACTCGCCCGCCGGCGTGCAGGCGCTGTACGACCGCATTCATGCGGCCGCCAAGCGCGTGTGCTCCGACAGCGATCCGCTGCAGCAGCTTGCCGTCGGCTCGTGCGCCAGGAAGGCCGAGGCCCGCGCGATCGAGAAGCTGAGCCTCCCGCAGCTCACCGCGTTCTACGAGACGCAGAGCACCGGTCAGCCGCAACCGCTGATCGCCGGTCGCTGACGGAGATCTTAAGGGTCCGGAGGCAGGGAATCGTCCGGACCCCTTTCTTTGGGAGGATGCCCGCCTCGGCAATCCTGGCGCCGGAGGTCGTTGCTCCGCCCTCCGGGAAGTGTTGTGATCGACCGCATGAGGCTGAAGTTTGCCGACAGCGTTCTCGACCTGCGGACACGGCAGCTCGAACGGGGGGGCAGGGTCGTGCCGCTCGAGCCGAAGGTATACGAGCTGCTCGAGGTTCTGATCAAACGCCGTCCCGCGGTCGTCACCAACGCCGAGCTCGATGAGCTCCTCTGGCCGCAGGTCTACGTGGAGCGCACCAGCCTCACCCGCCTGGTGTCGGAGCTGCGGTCCGCACTGGGCGACACCCCGCGCGGCTCGCGCATCATCCGCACCGCCTACAAGACCGGCTATGCGTTCTGCGCCGAGGTGATCGGCACGCCCCCCGCGGCGGCCGCCCGCGCCACCTCAGAGCTCGTGTGGAAGGGACAGATTTTGCCGCTCACCGAGGGCGAGCACCTCGCGGGCCGGGACACCGACTGCGCGCTGCTGGTGGACGCCAGCACGGTGTCGCGCCATCACGCACGAATTACCGTAGTAGCGGGCGCCGTAACCATCGAGGACCTTGGCAGCACCAACGGGACGCACGTGAAGGGAGAGCGGATTTCCGCCCCGACCCGGCTCGAGCCCGGCGACGAGCTCGCTCTCGGCAGCGAGCCTGTTCAGGTACGCCGGCGCGGCGCATCCGCGCCAACCGTCAAGGTCGATGACCCGAGGGGAGGGGGCAAGCTGCGCGGCAGATGAGAGACCAGGACCCGGAGCTGTTGCGCCGCCTGCTGCGTGCGAAGGACCGGATGGACGCCGCCTCGCACGAGGGCTGGCCCGTGCGGCGGCTTGCCCGCGTGAGCGGCGTCTCCGCTGCTCACTTCGCGCGAGCGTTCAGGCAGGCTTTCGGCGTCCCGCCGCACCGTTACCTGCTCACGCGGCGCATCGAGCGGGCTACGGCTCTGCTGCGCGATACGGATCTGTCCATCACCGAGATTGCCTTCCAGACCGGGTGGGCGAGCCTCGGTACCTTTGGACGCGTCTTTCGCGACATCACCGGCGCGAGCCCGGGCGTGATGCGGGTGCACGGCAGGGCCGCCGCGCGCGAGCTCGGTCGCGTGCCCACCTGCGTACTCCGCGCCGCGCACCTGCCCGACCTCACGATGGCAGTTTCGGAGAAGCGGCGCCGCGGAGCACGCCGTATAAAGGAGTCCCCAGGATGAGAGTCGAGGAGATCCGATGAGCCAGGGTGTTGCGGTCGTGGGTCTGTACGTCAGGGACCAGGACGAGGCCCTCGCGTTCTATGTCGGGAAGCTCGGGTTCCGTGTCCACACGGACGTGCGCAACGGGGACTATCGCTGGCTCACGGTACAGCACCCGGATCAACCGTCGTTCCAGCTCGGCCTGTTCGTCCCCGGTCCGCCGGCGCTCGATGCGGCGACCGCGCAGACGGTGCGCGCCATCGTGGCGAAGGGCGCGATGCCGCCGCTCGTGCTGGTCGTCGAGGACTGCCGCGCCGCTTACGAGCGGATGCGCAAGGAGGGAGTGGAGTTCACGCAGGAGCCCGTGGACCGCTACGGCAGCATGGACGCAGGTTTCCGCGACCCATCGGGCAACGGCTGGAAGTTGCTCGAGGCCCGTCGCTAGGTGGACCCCGCTGCCAGCCTGTGCGCCGCGGCGATGAGCGGATGAGACGGGTCGAGATTCTGCTCGAGATGCCTGATCGCCTGCTGCGCGCTCGCCCGCGCTGCGGCGCGCTCGCCCTGCGCCAGCTCGACGCGCGCCTGCCACACGAGCGCCTCGCCCATCCACGCGGATGACTCGGGGTCGATGGCGTCGCGGCGGGCCCGTGCCACTGTGGCTTGCGCGTCCCGGGCCGCAGCCGGATATTGCCCCAGGGCGTACTCGGACTGGACCCGCAGGAGCAGCAGCCGGCGCCAATCCGGGTGGGTTGCGCGCCGCGCCTCGGGGATGAGCGCGGTCGCCTGCTCGAGGTGGTGGGTCGCGGCAGTCGCGTCCTTGCGGGCGAGATCGAGGGCGGCGTGCGAGATCAGCACCTTCGCCGCCATACGGCGTCCGGAGGCATCCGCGACACGAGTCTCGAGCGCAGAGACGGCTGGCCAGTAGGCCTCCGCTGCCGTGAGGTCATCGCGCACGAGGACGGCGGCGATAGCGCCGAGACGATAGAGCGGCGCCAGATACAGAAGCCCCTGTTTTTCGGCTGTCAGGGCGTCCTCCATGAGACCCTTGTCGGCCTCCGGCGCAGCGCCGGCAGCAGACTCCGCCAGCCGCCGCGAGGCTCCGAGATAAAAGGGCAGCTCCGCGTCGGGGGCCGAGCTTCTCACCTCGGCCTCGGTGGCCGCGAGAGCCTCGGCCGCCTTCAACGGCTGACCGCCGTTCATCAGCGCGCTGGTGCCGACGTTGAGCATCGCAAAATACGGTGCAGTGTTGGCACGGCCCACCGACCTGACGATGGACATCACCGCCTGCTCGGCGGCCCACCCCGCGCGGTAGTCTCCTCCGAGCACCAGCGAGCGGGCATGCTCGTGGGCGATGCTGGTGTAGCTCGAGGTGCGCTGTAGGCCATCCCGCTCCAGCGCCCGCATCGCCTCCTCGGTCGCGGCGACGGCACGCGGGTATTCGCCCTCGGACTCGGCAATGTTGGCGGCCGCCATGGCGCAATCGGCCATGCGCCTCGACGAAACCTGACTTAGCCGCCGCATGTTGGCGCGGCCGGCATCTTCCTCGGCGTGTGCGGCGGCGAGGTCTCCTGCATCGACCAGGTCTTCGGCCCGGCCGCAGGCGATACCGGCGTTCAGATCGGGGTCGTCGAGCCGCCTCGCGAGGGCTTGCGCTTCCTGCATCAGGGCCGCGCCGCCGCGCGAGTCGCCGATGTCGATGTAGCGGCCGGAGAGATTGATGAGGAGTCCGGCCTGCAGCAGCGGGCTGTCGCTGAAACGCTGGCGAATCATGTCGCGCGCGCGGTCGAGACGGCGCACCGCGGCGTCGTGCGGTGCCTCCCCAAGACTGTCACCCAGCAGAAACTCGCTGAGCTCAGCGTGCGCGTCCGAGCTCAGCGACTCGTAGTTGGCCAGGTCGCGCTGCGCGCGCGCCTCGAGCATCTGCCAGACCGCGAAGACGGTGATGCCGATGAGGGCGACAGCAGTCAGCAATGCGCTCAGTACGCCGCCGCGGTGCCGTCGCACGAACTTGGACACCCGGTAGCCCACCGTATCGGCATGCGCCTGCACAGGCTCGTGACGCAACAGACGTTTCAAGTCATCGGCGAAATCCGTGACCGACCGGTAGCGCTCGGCGGGTGCCTTCTTCAGCGCCTTGCCGAGGATGTTGTCGAGGTCACCCCGGAGCTGCCGGCGCGGGATGGTGGCTATGGCGCCCACGGTCGAGGGCTGTGGCGGATCCTGGGTCAGTACCGCCTGGATGAATTGCGCGCGCGAGGCGCCATCGGACGGATAAGGGCCGGTGCCGGTGAGCAGAACGTACAGCACGAGTCCGAGCGCGTAGATGTCCGTGCCCGTGGTGACTTCCTCGCCGGTCAGCTGCTCGGGCGCCGCATACTGCGGTGTGAGTGCGACCTGGCTGGCCTGCGTCGGCGCATCCGGGGTTCTGTCACCCTCAAGGAGCTTGGCGATGCCGAAGTCGAGCAGCTTCACCGCGCCATCGCGCGTGACAAAGATGTTCCCGGGCTTCAGATCCCGGTGGACGATCAGATGGCTGTGGGCGTGCGCTACGGCGTCGAGCACGTCGAGGAAGAGCCCGATGCGCGCTTCGATGCCAAGCGACTGCCGGCGGCAGTACTCATCAATCGGCTCGCCCTCGACGTACTCGAGCACCAGATACGGCTGGGTGTCATCGAGCACTCCCGCATCGAGCAGCCGCGCGATGTGCCGGTGCGCGAGGCGACCGAGGAGCTGACCCTCGGTGCGGAAGCGCTGCTCCACTCCCCGGCCCAGCCAGGAGGCGTGCACCAGCTTGATGGCGACCAGGCCCTCGTAGCGTCCATCCACGCGCCGGGCACGCCAGACGCTTCCCATGCCGCCCCTGCCCGCCTCGGCTTCGATCTGGTAGGGGCCAACGCGCCGCCCGACCAGCGTGCCCGGTTGGATGCCGGCCAGCCGGGGTGCGGCGCCGCTCAGGAACTCGGCGAACCCGGCGCGCTTTCGTATGGCGAAGAGCTCATCGAGGGCCGCTGCTACCTGTGGTTCGCTGTCGCGCAGCTCGGCCAGCCAGCGCTCCCGCTCCGCATCGCTCAGCTCGAGCGCGCGGTCGAAGTGCTCGCTGAGCGCGTCCCGGGGCTCGCCTGGTCGATGCTCCGATGTCTTGTCCATGGGTTCGTGCGCGGCGACCGCAGCTCGCCATACCTCTTTAATCGCAATCCGAGCGCAGAAAGCGCCGCCGGCCAGCCGCTTTGCTCAGGACACGTCTTTCAGCTGCTGGAACAGCAGCATGCGCGCCTTTTCCCAGTCCCGCTGCAGCGTGCGCGGCGAGCTGCCGCGCAGCGCGGCGATTTCCTCGAACGTATAGCCGCAGAAGTACCTGAGGTCCACGAGCTCGGCAAGGCCCGGATCCCGGGTCGCGAGCTCATCGAGCGCCTCGGACAGACGCGACGCTTCGGCCGCATCGGCGTGGCTCTCGGCGATCTCGGTGTTCAGCTGCGTGATGTGAAAGCCGGCGCCGCGCTTGAGCGCCAGGCGCTCGCGCAGCAGATCGATCAGCAGCCCGCGCATGACGCGGGCCGCGTAGCCGATGAAACGCTGCTTGTCGGGAAACTGCGCGCCGCCTGCCGAGAAGCGCAAGTACGACTCGTGCAGGAGCGTCGTGGGGCTGATCATCACGCCCGCGCTGCGCCTGAGCTGCCGCTCGGCGAGCCGGTGCAGCTCGGAGTAGAGCGCGGCGAACAGCCGCTCCCTGCTCCCGGCGACACCCGTATCGGTGTCGTGAAGCAAAGCCTGCCACTCAGGGTCGGTCATCAGTTACGTCCTGCATGAGGAAGAGTGCCCAAACATCCGCGTGCGCGCCACCATGGCGGACGCGGCGCCTTATGTCTGGTGCGCCCTCCGGCAGCGCGTTTGCGTCCCCGGCGTGGCGCGGTTCATGCGCGGATTTCGATTAAGGGGATAAGCCCGCCCTCTGAAGCGTGGCACTGAACCGATAGGGAGGCCCTGTGAAGAGGAACCCGTGTGCAATCGCGCTGGCAGCCGCCATGATCGCGCCTGCGTGGGCCGATTCGGCCGGAACTTCCACCGTGGGCGTGGCGGTGTCGGCGGACCCGAGCGGCCTCCTCGCGACGGTCGACGTGAACGGCCCCATTCGGACAAATGGCGCCTTCTTTCAGAGTCTCGGTACCAATGGACGCAGTTGCGCCACCTGCCACGTGGCTGGCCAGGCAATGGGCCTGGGTGCGGCCGGCGTGCGTGAGCGTTTCGTTCTCAGCCGCGGGCAGGACCCGCTGTTCGCGCCGGTCGACGGTGCGAACTGCAGCAACGCCGCCCGGGGCGATCCCCGCGCTCACAGCCTCATCCTCCAAAGCGGGCTCATCCGCATCGCGCTGCCGCTGCCGAGTCCTGCGGAATTCACCCTGAGCGCGGTCCACGATCCCTACGGTTGTGCCCTGCAGTTCGACCCGACCGAAGGCCGGACCATGGTCTCGGTGTATCGGCGGCCGCTGCCCACGACCAACCTGACGTTCCTGAGCGCGGTCATGTTCGACGGCCGCGAGACGGTCGTGCCGCTCACCGACAGCACGACGTTTCTCGCCAACCTCACGGCCGATCTCGGTCATCAGGCGATCGACGCCACCACCGGACACGCGCAGGCCGTGCAACCGCCGACCGACGCTCAGATCGCGGACATCGTCGGCTTCGAGCTCGGGCTCTTCACGGCGCAGTGGCGCGATCGCTCCGCCGGTTTGCTGGGCACCGCCGGTGCCCAGGGCGGCCCCGTGCCTCTCGCGCGCGAGACCTACTACCCCGGCATCAACGACTCGCTCGGCGCCGACCCGAGCGGCGCGCCCTTCGACTCGAGCTCCATGACGCTCTTCGATGCCTGGGCATCGCTGGCGGACGACGGCGACGACTTAATCGAGGCGCGGCGCGCGATTGCCGCCGGTGAGGAGCTCTTCAACAACGCCCCGATAGAGATCACCAACGTGCGCGGTCTGAACGACAACGCGGCAATCGGCAAGCCGAGCTCATTCGTAGGTCATTGCACCAGCTGTCACGACACGCCCAACGTCGGCAACCATTCGCTGCCCTTGCCGCTCGACATCGGCACGAGCCACGCGGTGCTGCCGGGCATGGAGAGCGACCCGGCGATCGTCGCGGGACTCGCGCAGCTCAGCACGCCCGACCTGCCGGTGTTCCTCGTCAGCGGCTGCCCGAATCCGTTCGCGTCGAACGAGGCGGAGTCCTTCTACACGAGCGATCCGGGCAAGGCGCTCATCACCGGCAAGTGCGCCGACTTCAACCGCACCAAGGGGCCGATCCTGCGTGGGCTCGCGGCCCGCGCGCCATACTTCCACAACGGTGCAGCCGCAAGTCTTGGGCAGGTGGTCAACTTCTACAACGAGCGCTTTGGCATGGGACTGAGCGATGAACAGAAGGCGCAGCTCGTGGCCTTCCTGAACTCACTGTAAGCGCCGATCCGGCCTCCCGCTCACGGCCTGAACCAGGCGTTGCCGATCTGCAGATAGATCGCGTTGGTTCCAGGGCTGTGGGCGAGGTCGAGTCCGGCGTGCAGGCCGAACTTGCGCGCCAGCTCGTAGCGAAAGCCGATTCCACCGCTGCCGACGCTTTGCCCGTTCGTGGCGCTCGATCGCTCGAGGCGCGTCGCGCCGTAGCCTGCGAAAGAAACGACGCTCCACCGGTGGTAGCAGAGCCAGCGCGCCTCCACCTCGAGCGAGGCGACCTGGTCGCCCTGGTAGCGCATCGCGGGCACCCCGCGCAGCTCGATGTAAGGCAGCAGGAAGAACGGTGTCTCCCTCGAGGCCCAGCCATAGTCGGCGCGCTCCGCCAGGGTGATCTCGTGAGGCAGCGCCTGCCAGGCCAGCAGGATCTGATGGAAGCGGTCGAAGTCGACGCTCGCGCCGAGCGCGGTTCGCGAGGGCAGATACGAGGTCTCGGAGAAGATCCCGGCCGTGGGTGTGAAGACGTTGTCGCGCGAGTCGAACTCGAGGATCACGGTCGGCGCCGAGACCGTGACTCGCTCGAGGACGATCGGGGACGCGGTTTGATCGAGAGGCTTGGGGTTCACGTCCGCGTACACGTAGCGCAACCCGACCGCCCACGGCGACTTCGGCGAGAGCTTCCAGTCCGCCTGGGCGATCGCGCCCGAGGTCTCCAGCGAGAATCGGTAAGCCTGGTCGGGCTGCGCCAACCCGAGTCCCGCGCCGTAGAAGTCGATATTTATCTTTCCCGTGCCGCCGCCGACGCTGGTCTGCAGGCGCCCGTCCAGCCAGCGGCTCGAGTCTCCCGCGAGCGCGAGCCAGGTACCGTTCTGCGTTGCGAGCCCGCCGACCGCCGAGATGTCGGGGCGCGACCATCCCTCGGTCCCGGCTTCCTCACGGGGGCGGACGAACATCGCGATTGCGCCGCCGCCATAACCCACCGCCGGCTCGGTGACGATGAGCGGGATCGGCAGGAAGCCGTGCGCCTGCTCGAGATAAGAGCTGACATCGAGCTGACCGTCGTCGGGGTCGAAGAGCCGCGAGCCACCCTTGGCCGGCGCCTCTCCCGTCGCCATGCGCGCAGTCGCCGCGGAGGCGTTCCCGGACGGCAGCTCCTGCCCCGGGCAGGCCGTGCTCAGGAGAAGCGCGAGGGACGCGCAGCTCGATGTCCAGCTGTTCGTCGGTGCCTCCCTGGCGAGCCGCCCCGGAACTCGCCGTGTCTACCAGCGATAGCCGATGTTCGCGAGCCCGTGCGTTCTCTCGCCGTAGCCGGCTTCCACGACGAGCTCGACGCGGCGCGCAATGATCGCGTGGATCCCGATGTCGTAGTTCCAGGCCGGTGCCCTGAGATCGACGGCGAACGTGACCGGCGAGCCGCCGGGCCCGACCACGGTCCCCTCGAAGTGGTCGATCTTCTTGACCCAGCGGGCGCCGACATAAGGCTGGACGGCGCGCGCGTTGTAACCGATTCGGAAGGACGCCGTGTCGGTGCGCAGCTCGTTCCCCTCGACTCCGGACTGCGACGACTCGAGGTGAGTCCAGACGGAGGAGTAATCGAAAGAGGTGAAGTAGTCACTCCAGGCGTACGTGAGAACGAGACCTCCACCGCCGTAGTAGCCGGTGAAGTCGAGGTCGAAGTGGAGGTCTCCGCGAACCGGCTCCGGAGGGATCCCGCCGACTCCCAGCGGAATGTCGAAGCCAGTCACCTGGACATTGAGCTTCACCGCGCCGGCGGTCGCGAACACGTTCAGGAACGGGAACACCCAGAGGTCTGCACGTGCTCCGGTCGTGAAGGGGTGAACGTCCGCCTTACCGTTCACGGAGGCGATGTCGTTGCCGTTGACCGAGACCGAGAAGTTCTGGACGTCCCACTGGCCGGAGAGGTCGAAGAGAACGAGGTTGATTCCATACGGCGGAAGGAAGTTTCTGCCCTCGAGTAGCGATTTCCACAGCGGGAAGATGGAGGTATCCGAGCTCGGCGTTTCCTGACCTCCCACGTCGGCGATGGGTCCGGGTTGCTGAGCGCGGGCGGGGAGCGAGACTGCGAGAACGACGACCGCCGCGGCGAGAGCGAAACTGCGCACAGAACCCTCCTGGACGATTACCGACACACTCTACTTCCGCTCACAAGCGTCTTTCCATCGCGGCCGCCTCCGCGAGCAGCTCTACTTCGGCGCCAGATCCGGAACGTAGTCGTGGACGACCGGCGCAATCTCCTCGTCCGGGCGCGGGATCGAGGAGCGGATTCCGGAGTTGCGGCGCGTGCGCCCGGCGCTCGCCTTGAAGATCGGCCCGGAGCGATCCTCATCGCACTGCAGACAGGCGTTCAGCCGGCCGTCCTTGCCGGTCGGCGGTTCGCCCTCGATCCAGCTCCATAAGCACACACCGAGGCAATGGTGGCGGGTGTTCTCGAGGTTGTACAGCCAGGTCTGCGCGCACGCGGTGCTGAAGCCGAGTTTCTTGAGACACGTGAGACCGACGGCGGCGCTGCGGCTGATTCCGCACCTGCGCACGGGGGCTGTCAGGTCCGGCTTCTCGAGGTACACCGCCAGGTCCTGCAGCGAGGAGCAGGTCCCGCACGCGCCGAAGTGGGTGACCGCATACCCTGCAGTGCGCGCGGCCGCCGTGTCGTCGAATCGCGCCAGGCGGTAGTGGATCTGATCCGGCTCGAAGCGGACTCCACACACCGTGCCGGCGGGCGTCGGGGGGGGCCCCGTGTCGCGCCACGTGATGTAGGGGTCTGCCTCGAGCGCCACGGGCTCGAGCGGAATCTTGGAACGGAGCGAGGCGATGAGACGCGCCTCCGGGGTAAGCGGCGCGACAGCAGGGGAGGTGGCGGACAGCTGGGCGAGCGCGAGCGCCGCTCGCGAGGCGAGGACACTCAGGGTAACGAACGCCAGGCCTCGGCGAGAGATCCTCATCTGAGATGGGGCCGGTGCAAGACTCAGTCGCTCGTGCGCGGCGCGACGATCCCGGACCACTCCGCTCTCGTGACCTGCTCCTTCACGCGGAACCGCAAATCGAGGAAGTCCCGATCCATCTGGAGAAACGTCCGGTCGAGCCTTGCCAGAGTGGGCTCCATCTCGGCTCGCGTTCCTTCCTTGCGTCGAAAGGTCTTGAAGAGCGCCTCGCGGTTCTCGCTCACTATCTCCTCGCGCGTCTCCTCGACGGACTCCCACTGGCCGATCTGGGACAAGATCGCCTCCCTGCGGTCTCCGGTAATCACCCGCTTGATTCCTTTGGCCATCTCCGAGACCGGGTGGCTGTAGACGAACAGCGCGCTGGCGGCGCCGCCACCGAAGAAGAGCCAGGTAGCCAGCAGGATGAGGGTCTGGCCGCGCTCCCTGCGATACGGATTCATGTCGCGTTCCCCTCTGCCGGGCGCGCCGCGCCGACCTTTTCATATAGCCGGGTCTCTGCCTTCCCGATCCTGTCCCACTCCTTCGCGGTCGCGAGCGATGTCAGCTCGAAGTGCAGGGCGAGCGCTTCGCTGCGCGCCTCGACGCGTTGCGCGCTGTAGCCCGAGAACAGCTGATCGAACGCGGGTCGGGGCGCGTCGTAGTCGGCATTGAGCTTGCGATAGCTCTCGATGAAGTCCACGGTCTCGCGGCTGAAGCGCAGTTGCAGAGCTTCGAGCCGGTCGACGCTCAGCAGCATCTGGGCCCTGCGATGCTCGTCGGAGACGCTCTTTGAGATGGTCTCGCGCAGCTCCTGGCTGTAGCGCTCGATCGCCTGTTCCCGGCTCGGCTTCTCGCGACTGCACGCGGAGGCCGCGAGCGTCAGCGCGCAGACCAGGAGCGTGGGCAGAGCAGCGGAGCCGAAGCTGCGGAACGCGCTGTGCACGGAGGTCTCACCAACAAAGAGGGCTCTTGAGACTACCATCTGCCCGGTTGGGGCGACTGGTTCCGCAATCGTGCGGCAAATCGTACTCCGGCGCCCCCAGCCACCGGGTAGGTACTCTCCGAAATTGGTCGCTGCTCTGGCACGTAGTACGCTGTGTTAGCCTGTAGAAATGCATCGTCGTGCGCCACGGCACGAATGGGCGCGGGGGATAGAGCAATGAATCCAAAGCCACACGCCCGAGGACGGATGCCGGTCGCAGTTGTGCTGCTCACGGCCTCCCTGATCGCATTTACTTACGGTTTGGCACAAGTGGCTGGCGCGCAGGCGAGCAAGCCGGCGACGCCTCCGCCCCAGAGCGCTGCACAGGGCAAGCCGGCGGCGCCGCCGGCGCAGGGTGCTGCGCCGGCGCAAAGTGGCAGCACCAAGATCTCCGCCGAGCAGCTCGACTCGTTGGTGGCGCCGATTGCGCTGTTCCCCGACCCGCTGCTCGCGCAGACCCTGGCGGCATCCACCTACCCACTCGAGATCGTCCAGCTGCAGCAGTGGCTCGCTAAAAACCCGGGACTCAAGGACAAGGCCCTGGCCGATGCCGTCGCGAAGCAGCCCTGGGACCCGAGCATCCAGTCGATGGCGGCGGTGCCCGACCTCGTCAAGCGTCTGGCCGACGACATCCAGTGGACGACCGACCTAGGCAACGCCTTCCTCGCGCAACAGAGCGACGTCATGGACTCGATACAGCGCATGCGCAAGAAGGCGCAGGAGAAAGGCACGCTCAAGTCCTCCGAGCAGCAGAAGGTCGAGACGCAGGTCATCGAGAACAAGAGCGTGATCGTGATCGAGCCGACCAACCCGCAGGTCGTGTATGTGCCTTCGTACGATCCGGTGGTCGTGTACGGGGCGGCACCGTACCCGTATTACCCCTATCCGCCGATCTACTACCCTCCTTACTACGGAGGCGCATTTCTCTCCTTCAGTTTCGGCTTCATGATGGGCGCATGGATGGGCGGTGCCTGGGGTGGCTGCGGATGGGGCGGCAACAACGTCTACATCAACCACAACAATAACTTCGTCAATAACGGCAACAGGCCGGGAGGCGGTGGCGGCAGGCCCGGTGGCGCAGGCGGCGTCGGAGGTGTTGGTGGTGTGGGAGGGGTCGGTGGAGTTGGCGGCGTCGGTGGAGTTGGCGGCGTCGGTGGAGTTGGCGGCGTCGGTGGTGTTGGTGGCGTTGGTGGCGTCGGCGGCGCCGGCAAGCCCGGTGGAGTTGGCGGCGTCGGCGGCGTCGGCGGCGCCGGCAAGCCCGGTGGTGTAGGCGGCGCCGGTGGTGTGGGCGGCGTCGGCGGCGTGGGTGGAGTTGGAGGCGCGGGCGGCGCGGGAAGCAACTGGCAGCATAATGCGGCGCACCGCGGCGGGACGCCCTACGGCGACCGCGCGACGGCCGATCGCTTTGGTGGCCAGGCGCGCGGCGCCTCGGCTGGATCGCGTGAGGCGAGTGCGCGCCAGCAGCTCGGTCGTCAGGGCGGTCAACTGCCGAGCAACCGCGGAGGTGCGGGCGGCGATCGGGGCCTCGGCTCGATGGGCACCTCGGGTCGCGGTCCCGGCGGAGGTGGAGCTGGCAGCGGGCCGGGCGGCGGCGGAGGCGATCGAATCGGCAGCCGGGATGTGTCGCGCGGCGGCGGAGGAGCCGGGGGGGATCGCGGCGCCTTCTCGGGCGGCTTCAACGGCTCGCGCTCCTCGTCGGCCAGCAGCCGGGGCTCCTTCAGCTCCGGCCGCAGCGGCGGCGGGTTCAGCGGCGGAGGACGGGGCGGCGGAGGACGGGGCGGCGGCGGTGGACGCCGGCGATAGCGGTCCGAAAGACGCTGCCCGAGGAGTATCGAAATGACATCAGCCTCTGCGAATCCAATACGCTGCGCCATTCTGTGCGTCGTCCTTTCGGGCACCGTCGCTGCCTCGGCCGCGACGGCTCCGGAGCCGGCGGCCACGCAGACGAAGGCCGCCGCGCCCGCGTCCGCCGGGAAAGCGGCGCAGAACTTCGACACGCCCGAGCAGGCTGCCGAAGCGCTGATCGGTGCGGCCGAGAAGTTCGACGTGGACGCGCTCATCAAGATCGTGGGGAGTGACGGCGAGGACTTGGTTCTGACCGGCGAGTTTGCGCAGGATCGGGAGCGCGCGCAGGAGTTCGCCGCCAAGGCCCGCAAGAAGATGAAGGTCGCGACGCTCCCCAACACCGGAAATCGCGCCGCTCTCCTGGTGGGTGAGGATGACTGGCCCTTCGCGTTGCCGATAGTCAAGCACGGGAGCCACTGGTCGTTCGATGCCGCCGCCGGCCGCGACGAGCTCTTCAACCGCCGCATCGGCGCCAATGAGCTGGATGCGATCGCGATCTGTCGCGGCTACGTCGAGGCGCAGTACGACTATGCCTATCGCAAACGCAGCGGCTATGAGCCGAGCCAATACGCGCAGCGCGTGATCGCAAGCCCCGGCAAGCAGGACGGCTTGGCCTGGCAGAAGGCCGACGGTACCTGGGATGGCCCGGTCGGTGAGAAGGTTGCTCGCGCCATCGAACGGGGCTACGACCTGCAGGCCGGGCCCTACCACGGCTATTTCTTCAAGGTGCTGAAAGCCCAGGGACCGAACGCGCCTCTCGGCGCCATGGACTTCGTAGTCAAGGGGATAATGATCGGCGGCTTCGCGCTCGTGGCCGCTCCCGCGGAGTATGGCGAGACCGGCTTCAAGACCTTCATGGTGGGCGAGACCGGCATCGTCTACCAGAAGGACCTGGGCCCGGCGACCCTCGAGGCCTTCCAGAAGATGGATCGCTTCGATCCGGACAAGTCCTGGACCCCGGTCGAGGACGACGAGGACTGATCCGGCGCCGATTTCACCTCGGCGACGACTTGCCCGGTTGCGGCGAATGCGGCGCTGGCGCTGGCACTGGCGGGGCTAGCTGCCGCAGCGCGAGCTGCACCGCCTGGGCATTCCTCGCGGCGTCGGCAAACAGCTCTCCCTGCGGCACGTCTGCCGGGCGGCCGTGGACCAGCCGCTCGGTGAGCTGAATTCCCCCGCGATCCTCGAACAACGTGGTGTCGTCGGGCGCCGCGATGCGCACGACGAGCGATGCGGCCCGCATCGTGCCGAGGAGATCCGAGGTCTGGTCGGTGAAAACCGCGAGACCGTGCGGGGGGGCGGCGATCGCCTCCTCCGCGCCGTCCCAGCGGGCCTTGCTGTGGCTGAACGGCGCGGCGCGATCGGCGAGCGCCGGCAGTACGACCGCATCGATGGGGTACTTCTCGTGCAGCTGCGCGAACACGCGCACCCGCGAAGCGGCGAGCTTGGCGCTGTCGATCCGGCCGGTAAAGGGATCATAGAAGCCCCGGGCGGCGGTTTTCTCCGCGCTCCAGAGTGCCGCGTAGTCGTTCTCGCCCACGACCGTGAATCCGAGCTTCTGCAGCTGCTCGAGCAGCAGCGCGCGATAGTGCAGCTCGACCTCGCCACGCTGCGGCAGGTCGCGGATGCCGAGCGGTCCGATCGCCACCGTTCGGTACCGGCCGAGTAGCTCCTCACGTGACACGGCAAGGGCGTCGTCCTTGCCGGTCGGCGCGACGGCGGCGACCTCGATGGAAGCCTTCGAGGCCTGCGAGCTGCCGTGCGTGAGCGGATCGAGCGCGACCGCGAGCGCACGCGCATCGCGCGCCGGATCGGTCATGAGCAGCCGCGGATCGATGCGCGGCTGCGCAAAGTCGCTGCCCTCGCGGCGCACGTACTCGAGCAGCTGCAGTCCGCCGGCGCGCTCGTAGAGCCGCTCCTCGTGAGGATCGGTCAGCACGATGCCGACCGAGAGCGCGGGAACCACCCCGGAGAATGCATTGCCGCTGAAAGTATCGGTGAGGAACCCTCCGACACCGGAATGTCCGGTGACCGTCTCGCTCACACCGTCCCAGTCGGCCCGGGCTCCGCTCATGCGCGCCCGGCGCACGATGATGCCAACCCACAGTGTGGCATCGACCTTGTGGCTCGCCAGGTATTCGCTGCGCGAGTACTCCTCGAACGCCTTCACCTTGCCCGGAAGCTCCTGACCGGTAACCGGGTCGTAGAGTCCGCCGAGGGTCTTCTTCAGCCGGTCGCGAATCTCGCGCATGGCCGCCGGCTTCACCACCTGGAATCCCGCTTGCTCGAGCTGCGCGCCGACCAGAGACTCGTAGCGCTCGGCAACGTCTGCGCCGCTGGGCACGCGCTCGCTCACATCGACGGGCAAGAGCCCGATGGTTTTCACGGCGGCGAGAACCTCGGCGCGTGGCTTCTTGAAGCCCGCCTCGACGGGATCGGCGGCAGCGGCGAGCGTGACGCCGAGCCCGAGGAAGACTGTCGCGGCCAGCGCCGTTGGACGGATGTGCGGGGGGATTCTCACGGCAGCTTCTCCGGAGGCGGGGAGGGTGGGGCAGCGGCAGCGCCCGCATCGCCGAGAAAGGCGCGCACCAGCGGCGCGTCGTCGGCGTCCGGGGCGAGCTCGAGGTAGCGCTGAAACTCGCGGCGCGCCGCCTCATCGTCGCCGAGCCTGCGGTGGATCAGCGCCGCCTGGCGCAGCGCTTCCGCGGGCGGGTCCGGCAGCTCGGCCGCGCGCCGATAGGCGATCAGCGCCTGGCTCTCGCCGTCGGCGGTGCGCAGGCGTGCACGCGTGATCTCGCCCTGGAGGAAACGGCCCCGGGCCGTCTCGGTGCGGCTGAGCTCGGCGGATACGATCGTGTCGGCGCGCTCGTATTGCTTCGCCGTGAGCAGGATCTCGGCCTGGTCGAGCGCGAGCCCCGCCGTGTGACTCCGGTACTCCTCACGGCCGATGCTGTGTCCGGCGCCCACCGCGCCCGCGTACTCGCCCGCGATCAGCTGGCGGTAGCTCGCGATGCGCTCGGTCATGCGCGGGTGAGAGGCGAAGAACGGCTTGTGCTCCTTGCCATCATCGCGGGTCGCGGCGGCCAGGTGCTCGAAGGCGGCGACGCCCTCGCTGGCATCGTAGCCGGCCGCTACCATGCGGCGCAGGCCTTCGGTGTCCGCCTCGCGCTCGAGCCGCTGCGAATAGCCGCTGACGGTGCTCAGGTACCAGAGATCCGCGGATTTGCTCGACAGGTCGGCAGCGGCCGCGGCGACCTGCGGATCGCGTGAGATGGCCGCCAGGCCGGCCGCGAACACCAGCGCGATGGCGCGCGTCCAGACGCTCGCGTGCTGCGCATTGCTGACCTCCTGCAGCGCGTGGGAGCGGGTGAAATGCGTCAGCTCGTGGCCGAGGACGGTGGCGACCTGCGCTTCGCTATCGAGACTCTCGAGCAGCGCCGTGTTGATGAATACCGCACCGTTCGGCAGGGCAAAGGCGTTGGCCTCCGCGCTCTTCAGCGCCCGGATGCGCACCGGACCCGGAGGCGGCGTTGGATCGGTCGCCAGCAGCCGCTCGGCGATTCCCTGCAGGTAGGCGTCCAGGTCCGCATGGCCGTAGGTGCAGCCGCAGCGCACCAGCCGCTGCTCGAGGTCGTTGGCCGCTACCTGCAGCTCCTGGCGCTCCGTGGCATCGGCGGCGCCGGCGGTCGTGACGATGCCCCGGGCAAGCCATAGCGCCGCCACCGCACCCAGGGCTGAAAGCCAGCCGCGCGCACTCATTGTTTGCGCATCCCCCTGATAGGACTCGAGGGTCCTTTGTTATAGCTGCGCGAACTTTAGCGCGCGGATTCTAGCAGGCCGCTTACGGATCGCTTACACGAGCTGGCGCTATACTCGCTGCGGCACGGCGCACACGGACGGGATGCGGCCATGGCACTTCGTTTGCTCGGCGGCGCGTTTCTGCTCGCTTCGCTCGCGGGCGCCCCGCAGGGTGCGTACACCTCCGGGGAACTGGGCCTCGCGATCTATTTCATCGACGTCGAGGGAGGACAGTCGACCCTCATCGTCACGCCGGATAAGCACTCATTACTCATCGACACCGGTTGGGCGGGCGATGGCTCCGGCTTCCGCGTTGGCGACCCACATCAGGCGCGGGATGCGAACCGCATCCTCGCCGCCGCGCGCGACGCCGGAGTCGCGCGGATCGACTATCTGCTCATCACGCATTTCCATCCGGATCACGACGGCGGCGTCACGGAACTGTCGGAGCTGATGCCGATCGGGACCTTCGTCGATCATGGGTCGCCGAGTCCCGAGGCCGCGAGCAACGTTCCGGATACTCCGGCCGCATTCGTCGCTTATGAGAAGGTGCGCGCCGCCGCCTCTCATATCGAACCGAAGCCCGGCGAACGGCTGCCGGTTGCGGGTCTCGAGGTGACCGTGGTGAGCGCGGCCGGCGCGACCCTGGGCAAGCCACTGCCGGGCGCCGGCAGGAAGAATCCGCAGTGTCAGGCACAAGCTACCGCGGCGCGCGATCCCTACGAGAACCCGCGCTCGACTGGCGTGGCCGTCCGTTACGGCAGGTTCCGCTTTCTCGACGTCGGGGACCTGACCGGCGGGCCGCTATTCGGGCTCGCCTGTCCGCGGGATCTCGTCGGGCCGGTGGACGCCTATCTGGTCGCGCATCACGGCGGAGCCGACGCGGCGGATCCCGCAACCTTCGCGGCCTTCAGACCGCGCGTCGCGATCATGAACAACGGCGTGAAGAAGGGCGGGGCGCGCTCCACCTACCAGGCTCTGCATCGGGTGCCGGGACTCCAGGATGTCTGGCAGCTGCACCTGTCCGAGGAGGCGGGCGACGCCAACTTCCCCGCGCCCTACGTCGCCAATCTCGATGAGACCACGGCCTACTGGATCAAGCTCCTCGCCAGGCCCGATGGCTCTTTCCGCATTCTGAATCCGCGCACCGGCGCGTGGCGGGACTACGCGGCGCGGTCGCACTGACCGCTGCACAGGCGGCCGGGCATGCACGGTGTAGTTGGGTTACGCTGCGTGCCGAGCCCATCCGCACGGTAGCGGCATGAACAGAATCATCGTGATTATCGCGCTCGCGGCCACGTACTTCGTGTTCGCGATGCTGCTCAACAGCGTGGCGCCGGTGATCCTGCAGTCGATGCTGACCTTCGGGGTCGACAAGGTCGCCACCTCGACGCTCGATGCCTGCAAGGACCTGCCGATCGCGATCACCTCCCTGCTCGCGGCCGCCTACATACCACGGCTCGGTTATCGGCGCGCCATGATCGGCGGGCTCGTGTTCGTGGCACTCGCCTGTACGGCGATGCCGCTGGTGCCGGGATTCCTGACCACGCGCCTCATGTTCGTCGCGGTCGGCGTCGGCTTCGCGCTCGTGAAGGTGTCGGTGTACTCCTCCATCGGCCTGCTGTCGCCGGCCCCGCGGCAGCATGCGAGCCTCACGAGTCTCCTCGAGGGCCTGTTCATGGTCGGCGTGCTGTCGACGTCGTGGGTGTTCAGCCTGTTCATCAACCGCAGCGCCCCAGGCGATCCAGTCTGGCTGCATGTCTACTGGCTGCTCGCCGCGATCGCGGCGGCAGCCGCGCTGCTGGTCGGATTCGCGCGGCTGGACGAGTCAGCCGTGCAGGCCGCCGAGCCGACGGCGGAGTCGCCGATTCCCGGCATGATGAACCTGCTGCGGCACCGCGAGGTCCTGGTGTTCCTCGCCGCCGCATTCCTCTACGTGCTGATCGAGCAGCAGGTGCAGACCTGGCTGCCGACCTTCAACCGCGAGGTGCTGCAGCTGCCGGTCGCGCTCAGCGTGCAGCTGGCGAGCCTGTATTCCGGGGCGCTGGCCTGCGGGCGTTTGGGCGCCAGCGTCGCCCTGCGCCACATCTACTGGCGCAACCTGCTGATCGGCTGCCTGGTCGCCGCGGCAGGCGCGCTGCTGCTGTCGGTACGCGCCAGCGGTGCCGGCGCCACCGACTGGGCGAGCCTGCCGCTGGCTGCGTACCTGCCCGCGATGCTCGGGCTGTTCCTTGCGCCGATCTACCCGACGATCTGCTCGACCATGCTGAGCTCGCTGCCGCTCGAGAAGCATGCGCCGATGACGGGATTGATCGTGGTGTTCTCGGCGCTCGGGGGGACGTCCGGCTCCTTCATCACGGGCCGCATCTTTGCCGCCACCGACGGCCGCACGGCATTCACTCTCGGGCTGCTGCCGATGGCACTGCTGGCAGGCGCCTTGTTTCTGTTCGATCGGACGCTGCGCTCGCGCCCCGCAGTCCCGCAGGCTGCCTGAGTCCGCCCCGGGGGCTCAGCGGCGCTCGATCAGCGCGAGATGCGAATTCTCCTGCACGCGTTCCATCACTATTTCCGTTCCGTCGGCCGAGACGTCGAAATCGCGCACCACGAAATCCTGCGGTAGTTTCGCGAGCAGGCGTTCGCCGCCGCTGCGGAGGTCGAGCAGCCACAGGTCCTTGTGTCGGATCTCGCCGCGCAGAAACACCAGCGTCCCGTCTCTCTTCAGAAAAGCAACGCGCCGCGCGCCACGCGTGAGCAGGAGGCTCGGCAGGGCGTGGGGTCGGCCGTCCCTCGCCGCACCGCGCAGGGGAAAGGTGGTGCCGACGTCCGCCCCCGAATAGACGAGAAACTGTCCGTCCGGTGACCAGACCGGATCGACGGAGTATTCCGACACCAGGAGGGCGGGCGCGTCGCCGTTGAGGTATATCCGTGTCAGGTGGGGCTCGCCGTCGCGCACGGCGGCCACCACCACCGATTGGCCGTCGGGCGCCCACGCCGGGCTGCCGCGCAATGCCAGAGAATCGCTCAGTACCTTGAAATTCGAGCCATCGCTGTCGATGACGCAAAGGCGTGTCCTGCCGCCGTCATCGATCGTAAAGGTTATATGCCGCCCGTCCGGCGCGACCGCCGGCGTTCCGAGGATGCGCGCCCGTGCGCTGCCCCACACCTCGCGGGCGGCTCCATTCGTGAGCGCCCAGATCCCCTCGAGCTCCGCGCGTGAGGAGACGAACAGCAGAGAGCCGGGAGCGAACCGCGGGGCGGCGGCGTTTTCCACCAGCAGCACAGGTGCATTCGGCGTGGCGGTGCCATTCTCCCCAATCGGCAGGCGCCACAAGCTGCTGTGCGGGTTCGCGACGGTGGCGACGAGCCGGGAGCCGTCCGCGCTCGCGCCCAGCGATGTATAGGTCTCGAGGCCGGAGCTGATCCGATGAGGGATCCGCTGCCTGACGTCGAGGGCGTAGAGCCACGGTCCTGCGCCGTCGGCGTCGGTCGCGAGGTAGATCAGGGTGCGCTCATCGAGCATCACGGGAAAGGCGACGCGCGCGCTATGGTTCGTGATGCGCTCGAGCCCCTCACCGGAGGGGCGGATGCGCCAGACGTCCCAGTCGTCGGGTGGTACGCCGCGCACGAAATAGATGAAGGTCTGATCGGGCGACCAGACCGGAAAGTGACAATGCACTCCGGCCGGCGCCACGTAGATCCGGCGGCCCGCACTCTCGGCGGGCGACTCGCGCACGAACAAGGGATCCCCCGGCGCGGTCGTGTGGTACACGAGGCGGCGGCCGTCACGCGACCAATCGAATTCGGCGGCTTCCCGCAGATACGGCCGCAGCGCGCCGCCGCCGGTCGGTACGGCCACGATGTTCACGTCGGCGGGCAGTGAGCCGTCGCGCTGTCGCGTCCAGATCGAGACGAGCGAGGAGTCGGCCGAGAATCCCAGCGTGCGGACCGCAGGGTTGAGGACCTCGCCCACCGACCCGTGAGTGAGATTGAGATAGGTACCGGTACCGACCGGGGTCACGAAGACGTCTATCTGGCCGTCCCGGTCCGCGACGAACGCCACCGTCCTGCCGTCGCGGGAGATCGCCGCCGCCTGCTCCGTTCCGCCAAAATCCGCCAGCCGCGTGAACCTGGCGCCGGCGAGAGGGTTGCGCCAGAAATAGCGGCCTTGTACCTCGTACCAGCCTGCTGCGATGAGCAGCAGCGCGGCGACGGCGGCGAGTAGCATGAACCAACGCGCAGCGGGCGAGGAGGGCTTGCGCCGCAGGGGCGCGTCGGGCTGGGACGCCTGTGCTGCCGGGGAGTGCTCGGCTGCAGCCTCCGGCGCGAGACGCGTACGACGGCTCTCCCACCAGCGGTCGAGCTCGGACCGGAACGCGAAGACCGATCCCTGCTTGTCGTGCAGATGCCGATGAACCGGCATCCCCTCGCGGCGCTCCCAGCGCTGCACGGTGCTGATGTCGCGCTTCAGGTAGGAGGCGATCTTCTTCCACGAGTCGAGCCGGTCGTCCTGGCCCCGGGTCGCAGTACCGTTTTCGCTGGCCGGGTGTTCGGTCACGAGGCGCTCCAGCCCATCGAGGCCGAAAATGATCGCATCAGTGTGGTCACAGCGGCAATCCACTGCATTGCACCGCACGGGGTGGAATCCGCCGCTGTGCCGTGCTTTGCCGTTTGACGCAGGGCCTGGGTGGGCGGAATCGTGCCTCTGCCGGGACAGTGTCGTCCCGGCGCACTGCACAAAGGTGGGACTCGCAATGAAAACCGCATGGCTCAACGGGCGTCTTCGGGTAGTGGCAGCCGCGGCTGCCTTGGCTCTCACTGCAGGCGTCGGCGGCCTGCCTTCTGCCCACGCGTGGGACCAGGGCGATGAGTCCAGAGTCCAGCGGGGACTCGAGATCGCGCCGGTGCCTCTCAGCCTCGATGGCAGGAACAGGGAGCTGGTGGGACTCGGCAGCTACCTGGTCAACGCCGTGGCGAGTTGCAACATGTGCCATTCGGCGGGTCCGACCACCGAATTCGCCTCAGGCGGGAATCCTTACTTCAAGGTGGGCAACTCCCCCAAGGTCGTAAACCAGGCCACTTACCTCGGCGGTGGCCGGTCGTTCACTCCGCCCGGCGCCGGTAATCCAGCGATCGTCTCGCGAAATCTGACTCCCGATCGGACCGGACGGCCGGCAGGTGGGCTCAGCTTTGCCGACTTCCGCGAGATCATGCGCACCGGCGTCGATCTCGATCACGTTCATCCCAACTGCTCGGCTACCGTGACCACCAACTGTTTCCCTGCCAGCCAACCCTACGATGGCGACCTGCTGCAGGTCATGCCGTGGCCGGAACTGCAGAGCATGACCGAGCACGACCTGCGCGCCATCTACGAATACCTGAGCGCCATACCCTGCATCGAGGGTCCGCCGAGCGGCCTGCTGCACAACGACTGCAGTTGAGCAGAAACGCAGTGAGCGCCGCAGGCACATCGGACTGCGCACGAGGACGCGAGCGCGGCTATTCGCCGGCTCACGTGCCGTCCTTTGGGGCCTGCGGCGTGGGCCAGGGGTGCTCGGACTTGCGGCTGAAGATCGCCTCCGGGTTGGCATGCGCCAGCGTCCAATCCCCGCGGGCAATCTCCGCCTCGAGCTGACCCGGCCCCCAGCCCGCGTGGCCGACGAAGATCCGCAGACCTTCCATGGGCTTGTCGCGGTCCAGCAGGTGCAGCAGCAGCTCCCGGCTCGCGCTCAGGTAGACGCCGTCGCAGGCCCGGATCGCATGCTCGGGCGCCTTGAGCGCACGAAAGAGAAACCACACGGAGTCGAGCTCGACCGGCCCGCCGAAGTACACCCGATCCTTGAGCGGCGCGAGGCGCTTGAGATCCGGGAAGAGGCGCGAGACCGCAAGCGAGGTGGGGCGGTTGATGACCACGCCGACCGGAGCGGGCCCCAGGTTGTTCATCACGAGCACCACCGAGTCGGCGAAGAAGGGGTCAGGTAGCTCGGTGCGGGCGCTGATCAGGATCGCGGTCAGGGGTTTGGCGTCGTCCGCCGGCGTCGGCCAGGGGGCGGCCACCGTGAGCAGCAGCACACACAGTGCGCGCGCGACACTTCGCGCCCCAGGGAAGCTCCTTGGCACTCGCGACATGGGCCACCGTCACGGCGTGCGACCGTTGCGCGCGATCTTACCCGTCATACGAGGCTGGTGCGCAGCCAATACCGGACCGAAGCGCTGTCGTTGCGGCCCCCGTCGGCGACTCTGCGGCGCCCTCATCGGGCCACGGGCACCAGGCTGGCGCGCTCCAGTGCCTGATTGAGCGCCGGCAGATCGCGCTCGAGGATCTCCTTCAGCTCGGAATCGACGCTCGCCATCTCGGTCTCGAGTGTCGTCAGGGAGTTGAGCTGCGCCTCGGTGGGCGCGAAGTCCGCGCCGCCCGCCACGTCGCCCCCGCCGGTCCCGACCTCGGCGTTGAGCCAGATGAGATCGAGATAGGTGCCGTCCGGCTCGACGAAGTACTTGTCGTCGCTGTTGCGCAGCGCCCGTGAGACCAGGCGCGATTCGGCGGCGTCGAGCTTCTGGTCGAGCGTCTCGGCCGTCTTCAGCAGCTCGGCGCGCTGCTGCTGCTCGGCGGCGCGCAATTCGCGTCCCGGGGCCGCCGCCGGCTCCTCGTCCGGCTCATCCCCTTCCTCGGCAAGCACCGCTTCGGGCCTGGCGTGCGCCTTCGCCGGGCGCAGCATCGCCTTGACCACCTCGAGCTGCTTGCGTTGCCACTCCACCTGGTTGACCGTGTCGGACACGTGACTGATGTCGTCGCGGATCCGCAGCAGGGTCTTTACCGACAGCTGGATGTCCGCCTCCGATCCCGGCGCGCGCGGGTCGCCGACGACCGTGAGCGGTTGGGACCAGGAGTGTCCATCCACCTTGAGACGCACCGAGTAGAGGCCCGGAGCGACGATGGGTCCGACTTCGGCCGGCTTCGAGCCCCAGTGCGTGATGGGGCGCGAGTCCTCCTCGCGGAAGCGCGGCTCCTGCCAGATGCGCGGATTGTCGGGCGCCAGCGTGCGCAGCGCCACGACTCGCGGAGACTCATACCGCAGGTCCCAGCTGACACGGTTGAGACCGACGACCGTCTCCTTGGCTTCGAGCCTGCGCAGTACGTGTCCCTCGGCATCCAGGATCTCGAGCTGCACCGGCTCCTTCGGCGGCGCGCCGAGCGAGAAAGTGAGCGGGGCGGCGCCGCCGTTCACGAAGCGATAGGTCTTGCGCGGCTCGAACAGCACGACTCCGGCTTCGGCGCGGCGTCGCGCCATCTGCTCGAGCGGACTGATGTCGTCGAGAATGTACAGTCCGCGGCCGTAGGTCGAGACCACCAGATCGTGAAACTCCTTCTGCACCACCGCCCAGGTGACGGGTGCCGGAGGGAGCCCCGTCTGCAGCGCCGTCCAGTGCCCGCCGTCATCGAGCGAGTAGTAGAGGCCGTTGCCCGTTCCCGCAAACAACAGGCCCTGGCAGTTCGGATCGTCGGTGACGGTGCGGACGTACGAGAGCTCGTGCTTCGGAAGATTGCCGTTGATGCGCTTCCAGCTCTTGCCGAAGTCGGCGGTCTTGAAGATGTAGGGGTCGCGGTTGTCGACCAGATGCAGATCCACGCTCACATAGGCAGTGGCCGCGTCCGAGCTCGACGGGGCGATGCTGGTCACGGTACCCCCGGGAGGGAGGTCGGGGACGTGGCTCGTCACATTGACCCAGTTCGTGGCCCCATCCTTCGTGTACCAGATCTGCCCGTCGTTGGTACCCGCCCAGATGAGGCCCTTCTGAGCCTTCGAGGGCGCGATGGCGAACACCACCTCGCCGTAGAACTGGCCGAGGTTGTCGCCGACGATCCCGCCGGAAGGAGCGATGTGCGCCGGATTCTGCGTGGACAGGTCCGGGCTGACGACCGACCAGCTGTGACCGGCGTCGGTCGTGCGGAAGATCACCTGGCAACCGTAGTAGACGGCGTTGTGATCGAAGGGATCGACGGCGAGCGGTGGCGTCCAGTGGCAGCGGTACTTGATGGAGTCGGGCGGGTAGTCGAGGGTGTGTTTCCACGGGCTCACCGAATGCGCCTCGCGGTGGTGCGCATCCCAGCGCGTCACGGTGTCCCCGTAGCAGGTCGCCCACACCACGTTGGGATCCGCAGGATCGGGGATGGTGAAGCCCGACTCGCAGCCGCCCATGTGGCGGTCCCAGCCTTCCTCCCCGCCGAGGGCGACGCTCGGGCCGCGCATGTTCCCGTCGTCCTGCATGTTGCTGTAGAAGTAGTAGGGGATCTGCTCGTCCACGGCGACGTGGTACATCTGGCCAATGGGCAGCGTGACACGGTGGAATCCCCGGCCGTGCACGGTGGTGATGATCATCCCGCCGTCGTCCGTGATGACGAAGCGGTCGGGGTTCAGCGGGTCGATCCAGATGTCGTGCGTGTCGCCGCCCCAGCGAACCTCATGAAAGCTCTCGCCCGAGTCGAGCGACTGCCAGAAGGAGCTGTTGGCGACCAGGACCTCGTTGTCGGCGCGCGGCGAGACCGCGAGGCGGATGTAGTAGCCCGCGCGACCGATCAGCGCCCGCTGGGAATTGACCCGTTTCCACTGCTTGCCGGCATCGTCCGATCTCCACACCGATCCCTGATCGCGGGTTTGTATGAGGGCGTAGATGCGCAGCGAGTTGCTCGGGGCGATGGCCACGTCGATCTTGCCGAGCGGCGCCTTCGGCAGGCCGTTTCCCTCCAGCCGCTTCCAGGTGGTGCCGCCATCGTGCGAGAGGTAGAGGCCACTGCCGGGGCCGCCGCTCAATTCGCCCCAGGTGTGCAATTCCACCTGCCACATCCCCGCGATGAGGGTGTGAGGATCGTGCGCATCGAGCGAGAGGCCTGAGCAGCCGACGTTCTCGCCCGCGAACAGCACCCGCACCCAGTGCGCCCCGCCGTCGGTGGTGCGGTAGACGCCGCGTTCCTGCTGTGGGCCGGTCGCGCGTCCCAGCACGCAGGCGAACACGATATCGGGATTTGCGGGATGGACGACGATGCGGCCGATACGACCGGACTGCGCGAGGCCCATGTTGCTCCAGGTCCGGCCGGCGTCGGTCGACTTGTAGATGCCGTTGCCCATCACGTCGCTGTCGCGAATCATCCAGGCCTCGCCGGTGCCCGCCCACACCGTGCCCGGCTCCGACGGCGCCACCGCGAGTGCGCCGATGGCGGCGACGTTCTGCTTGTCGAACAACGGCTCCCAGCGGTTGCCGCCATCGACCGATTTCCACACCCCGCCCGAGGCCGCGCCGGCGTAGTAGACGGACGGGTCGCCGGGAACTCCGGCAGCTGCGGCGATGCGGTTCCCGACCCGCGGGCCGACGAAGCGGAACTTGAAGTCACTCTCCCTGGCGGAGTCCTCGGCCGCGGCCGTGCCGGCGGCCAGGCTGGCGAGAGCCGTGATCGCGATGAGCCAGTAGCGTAGGGTGCGTGCGCGCATCGGCTGCTCCGTAGCTGCGAGGGATTGCTGAAGCGGTTGTTCGAATGATTGTGCCGGTCAGTTTAGCGTGGGACGATGCCGCGATCACTAAAGAAGGTGCGTGATGAACGGACGTGTGGCGCTCGTGACCGGCGGCGGCCGCGGGATAGGGCGCGAGGCAGCGCTGCTGCTCTCGGGCGCGGGAGCGCGCGTGATGATCGTGGCGCGCAGCGCCACCGAGCTCGCCGCCGTCGGGCTCGAGTACGTAGCGGCGGATCTCGGCACCCGCGAGGGTTGCGCACTGGCGGTGGCCGAGACCGAGCGGCGGCTGGGGCCGGTCGAAGTGCTGGTGGTGAACCACGGGATCGGCTCGGCTCACGAGCGGCTCGTGTGGGAGCAGGACTTCGAGGTGTGGCGCGAGACGATGCGCATCAATCTCGACGGTCCCTTCGAGCTGGCACGGCTCACGGTCGGCGGCATGTGCAGGCGCGGCTTCGGCCGCCTGGTATTCACCAGCTCGACCGCCGGCGAGAAGGCCGAGCGCTGCGGCAGCGCCTACAGCGCCTCCAAGCACGGCTTGATCGGCCTCGCGCGCGCCATCGCCCAGGACGCGGGTCCCTTCGGAGTCACCTCCAACGCGGTGCTGCCGGGCTGGGTGCGCACGGCGATGGCGGAGCGCTCGGCGAAGACCGAGGCGGAGCGGCGCGGCGTGAGCACCGAGCAGGTGTGGCGCGAGCGCGCTGCGATCTACCCCCGGAATCGCGTGCTCGAGCCGCGCGAGGTCGCCGAGGTGATCGCCTTCCTGTGCAGCGACGCCGCGCGGGGTGTGAACGGCGAGGCGGTCACCGTGGCGCTCGGGGGTATCTGGTAGCGTCTCAGGGCGCGGCGCCCTTCACGATCACTCCGCCCTTCATCACGATCGCCACCGTCTCGAGAACGTGGATGTCCTTGAGCGGATCGCCGTCGACGGCAATCAGGTCGGCATAACGTCCGGGGGCAATGGCGCCGACGTCCGCGCTCTGGTCGAGCGCCTGCGCGGCGTCGCGGGTCGCCGCCTGGATCGCTTCCATCGGAGTCATTCCCCATTCGACCATCTTGGCGAACTGCCGCGCGTTCTGTCCGTGCGGGTAGACGCCGGCATCCGTGCCGAAGAGCATCTTGACGCCGGCGGCGTGCGCGGCGCGGAACGTCTGCCGCTGCTTGAGGCCGATCATGCGCTCCTTCTCCAGGCTCTCGGCGAACACGCCGTTCCTGGTGCCCTCGGACATGATGTAGTCGTCGTCGTAGATATCCATGTCGAACCAGGCGCCATGCTCCTTCGCGAGCTTGAAGCTCTCGGCATCCGCGAGACTCGCATGCTCGATCGTATCGACCCCGGCGCGCAGCGCGTCGTTGATGCCCGCGGTACCGTGGGCATGCACCGCGACGCGCAGCCCGAGGCGATGCGCCTCCTCGACGATCGCCCGGATCTCCTCGAGCGACAGCTGCTGCGCGCCGACACTGTCGGTCTTCGACAGCACGCCGCCAGTCATGCACACCTTGATGACCTGCGCGCCGTACTTGTGGACCTTGCGCACCAGCGCCCGGTATTCATCCGGGGAGTTGGCGATCTGCGTGCCGGGGGTGGTGATCGAGGGCGGGAACTGCGTGGCGTCGCAGTGTCCGCCCGTGGAGCCGATTGCATAGGTGGCCGGCACGATGCGCGGCCCGACGATGTAGCCGCGGCCGATGCCTTGCATGAGCGCGACGTCCTGGTAGCCGCTCGAGCCGACGTTGCGCACGGTCGTGAAGCCCGCCTCGAGCGTGCGGCGGGCATTGGCGACTCCGACCGTCATCCAGAAGGCATCGGTGAACTCGAGCCGGCGGTAGCCGCTGATGGTGGGATCGGAGGTGAGATGCACGTGCATGTCGATGAGCCCGGGGAGGAGCGTGCGGTCGCCGAGATCGAGCCTGCGCGCATCCGCAGGCGCGCTATCTCCCTGGCGGCCCACGACGGTGATGCGAGCGTCGCTGATCACGATCTGCGGCCGTTCGACCTCGCGGCCGGCGAGAACGTCGACCATGCGCGCGGCCGTGACGACCGTCGTCTCGGCGGGCAAAGGCGGCGTCAGGCCGAGCGCGGCGACGGCGGCGGCCAGGATCCAGGGGGTGCGCATGATCTCTCCGGGTCGGTGGGTCTGGACGGCGCAGTGTAGGGCGGCCGCGCCTCTTTACAAGCGGGTCCTCAGGATCCGGCACCCGGGATCGAAGCGTGCGCCAGCGCGCATTTCCATGCCGGCCGAGGCTCGCTGGCGGGTTGCAAGCGGCGATTTCTGCGACGCCGTAGACATCTAACGCGGCGGCGGAACGCGCAAATTACCCGACCTCGAGCCCTTTCCTTGAGCTTTGAGGAGCTACGGCCATGTTTCGTGGATTTCGCTTTCAGGTGGTGCTCCCCGTGGCGACCGTGGCGCTGCTGCTGGTGAGCCTGGGAGCCGTGGCGTTCTCGCTCTGGGCCACGCACCGCGAGGAGCTGGCGGTACGGCAGCAGGTGGCGGACAACGTCACCGCGATCCAGGCCGCGTTCGTGACCACCGAGATGCTGATGGAGGAACGCACCCACGCGGGCATGAACCTGCTCAAGGATCAGATCAGCTCGCACGGCGGTGCCGAGAAGGGTCCGCCGGTTACGGTCACCGACAAGACCGTCAACGACATCATCGTCGGCGGCAAGGGCCAGGCCGGCAACTTCGAGTTTGTCGACTACGTGACGCGCATGATGAAGGGCACGGCGACGCTGTTCTCCAAGGACGGCGACCGCTTCGTGCGCATCAGCACCAACGTCATGAAGGACAACGGCAAGCGTGCCGTCGGCACCGAGCTCAACAACACCACCAAGGCGTACGCCGCGCTCAGTCAGGGCGTGGCCTTCTACGGTGTGGTCGATATCCTCGGCAATCCCTACATAACAGGCTACGAGCCGCTCTATGCGAAGAACGGCGACTACATCGGCATCACCTATATGGGCTACAAGGCCGAGATGCCGGTGCTGAGCGAGGCGCTCGAGCGCGCGCACGTGCTGCAGAGCGGCTTCGTCGCCGTCATCGACGACAAGACGGTGCGCTATCTTCCCTCCTGGACTACCAAGGAGCAGGTGCAGCAGCGCATCGACAACAAGGACGGCTCGTGGGTGGTCGAGCGCACGCCGCTGCCGGAGTGGGGACTCACCATCGTGTCGGCCTATCCCGTCGATGAGCTGCACGCGGTGAGCCGCTCGGTCGGCTACGGCGTCGGGCTCGCGGGTCTGCTGATCGGCGCGGCGATCTCCCTGACACTGTTCCTGCTGCTCGACCGCAAGGTGCTGCAGCTGCTCGGCGGAGAGCCGCGGCTCGCCGCGGAGTACATGAAGAGGATCGCCGACGGCGACCTGGCGGTCGACATCGGCGTGGTCGGCAGGCGCGAGGACAGCCTCATGTCCTCACTCAAGGTGATGCAGCTGAAGCTCAAGAACCTCGTCTCGGCGGTCAGCGGCGGGGCCGCCGAGGTCAATGCCCAGTCGCGCAAGTTCGAGACCGCCTACGATGCCTTCCAGCGCGGCCGCGACGACGCTTCGTCCCAGGAGCTGTTGCGCCAGACCAAGGGGATCGGCCGTACGCTCGCGCTGCTCGAGAAGTCGATCGGACGCTTCAAGCTCTCCCCCACGTGAGGGAGAGCCGGCTATTCGCCGGTCGAGTTGATCTCGCGCACGCACTCGAGGAGCTCGGCGAGGGCCTCGCGCCGGTGTTCCTTCACCTCCGCCACGACGCGGCCGAGCTGCGCCTGCAGGCCGGCCAGGTCCGCCGCGGCGTTAATGGCGTCCACCAGCTGCTGGCTGCGGGCGCCGAACTGATTGAGACAGAACTCCGACAGCGCAAATCGTCCCTGGGCGAGTGAGACTGCGGGCGCGAGGCGCAGCGGGTCCGCGGCAGCGGCCGGTCGGGCCGGCGCGGCACGCGCTGCCGCCGGCGCTGCCGGCCTTGAGGCTGGCGCTGCTGTCCTCGACGCCGGCTCGGACTGGGTCGCCGCCCGAGGGGCCGCGCGCAGTCCCGATGCGGAGCTTTCCAGGTCGGTATCGTTCGCCTCGCGGACGCAGGCAGCCAGAGCCGGCATTTGGTCCGGGCAGCGCTTGCCGACCTCGGCGGCGATGCTGTTGAGCGCTTCCTGCAGGCGGCTCGCATCGACGCACAGGTCGATCACATCGGCGTAGTACTGGCCGTCAGCCCCGAAATGGCTGAGGCAGAAATTGGCGAGCGCGAAGCGCGTCTGACTCAGGGAGACGCCGGGCTTCAGGCGCAGCTCCTCCGTATGCCGGAGCCTCGAGTCAGTCACCATGCGCGACCATTTCGCCGCAATCTTACGTCAGTTGTCTTCGACGGAGTGAACCTTGGCGTCCACCCGGGTGGCGATCACGGCCGGGTCGGCGCCGGCCGCCGCGTACGACTCGGACCAGATGACCGCGCCATCCTCCACCGAGAGCAGCTGCACCGTGAGGTGCTGGCTCGGGGAGTTGGAGTCCACGGACCCGAACAGTACGTACTTCGCTTGGGCGGAGCGGCCGCGCGCGACCGCTGCCGCGCTATCGAGGGTGGCGAGTGGCTCGTCCGTCAGCCCGACGCGCCCGTGGTGCGATAGTGCGACCCGGCCATACACCTGCGCGAAGGTGGCGTCCGCGAGCCGCTGCGCGGCCGGGTCACCGGACGGGGCACCGAACGGGATCGCCAGCAGTGGGCGCTTCGCCGCCTCGATCTCCTTGCCGAGCTCGCTGGCAAAGGTCTGGGCGATCTCGACGCCGAGCTTTGCGACGTCGGACTTGTTGGCGCTCCCCTGGTAGCTCGCGGCGATGTCATGGAGCTTAGCCGCATCCGCCGCCGAAAGACCGGTGCTCGGAACTCCGGGTGTTGCCGGCGGCGACTCGTCGCGGTCCCAGTGCCGGCTCAGCTGGCAACCCCGGGACATCAGAGCGAAGGCCAGCCAGATCCACAGGATCAGCCGTATCCAGCGGGGCAGGCGCCGGAAGGAGATCCAGGCCACCTGCAGCAGCCAGCCGATGACGTGCGCCCCGAAACGAATCTTCTGTCCCGGCTCGGCGCGCGGAAATTCCGGGTAGGCGCGCGGCGGCGGTCGGGAGCCGGACCGGGAGGCCGGCTCGGGCGCGCGTTGCGGGGGCGAGGGTCCCTCGCTCTGGCCGCTGAGGAGCCTGCGGCACAGCAACTCGAGCGCGGCGGTCGGCTGTCCCTCCGGAGCGCGCGTCCATTGCACGGCCAGGAACTTCTCCGGCACGCGGGCGCGCGCCTGCTGCGTGTCGTCGATGACGACCGGCAGGAGAAATGTGTGATCGTCGGCCATGTCGAGGGTGCGCTCGACCGCCAGGCGCCACTCCCGGCGGAAGTAGCCCTCGGGGCGCGTGTCGGTTTGCGCGGATATGACCGGCATGAAAAAATCGCACTCGCGTATCTGCCGGCGGATCTTCTGGTCCCAGGCGTCTCCTCCGTCGAGTCCGCTCTCGTCGTACCAGACCTCGAGTCCATAGGTCCGCAGAGCGTCCCTGAGGGACTGTGCCGCCTTGCGGTCTTCCGAGGCATAGCTGAGGAACACCGAGGGGGGCGGGCGCGGCGGATCGGTGGGCTCGGCGGTGGACATGGGTGCCAGGGGCTGAAGTTTGGTGAGCAAGGTTAGGGCAAAAATGCCCGGATTTCACTCGAGTATGCGCGCATGACGGATCCGGCGGCCTCGGCCGCGGTCGTGAGCATCGCGGGTCTGCGCAAGACCTACGCGAACGGGCTCGTGGCGCTGCGCGACATCGACCTCACGATCCGGCGCGGTGAGATTTTCGCGCTGCTCGGCCCGAACGGGGCCGGCAAGACCACTCTCATCAACATCGTCTGCGGCATCGTCACGGCGAGCGCGGGCACGGTGGTCGCGGACGGCCACGACGTCGTGCGGGACTCGCGCGCGGCCCGCAGCAAGATCGGACTCGTGCCGCAGGAGTTGCACACCGACACCTTCGAGAGCGTGTGGTCGACGGTCACTTTCAGCCGCGGGCTGTTCGGCCGGGCGCCGGATGCCGCGCACTGCGAGCGCGTTCTGCGCGATCTGTCGCTGTGGGACCGCAAGGACGCGAAGATCATGACGCTCTCGGGCGGCATGAAGCGGCGCGTGCTGATCGCCAAGGCGCTCGCGCACGAGCCAACCATCCTGTTCCTCGACGAGCCGACCGCCGGTGTCGACGTCGAGCTGCGGCGCGACATGTGGCAGCTGGTGCGGCGGCTGCGCGCGAGCGGCGTCACCATCATCCTGACCACGCACTACATCGAGGAGGCCGAGCAGATGGCCGACCGCATCGGCGTGATCCACAAGGGCGCGCTGATCGTCGTCGAGGACAAGACGCTGCTCATGAGGAAGCTCGGCAAGCGCCAGCTGATCCTGCACCTGCAGCAGCCGCTCACGACGCTGCCGCCGGCGCTCGCGGCCTATCCGCTCGAGCTGGCCGATGGCGGCAACACGCTGGTCCTGAGCTTCGATGCGCACGAGCGCGAGACCGGCATCCCGGCGCTGCTGAAGCGCCTCGCCGAGCTCGGCATCGACTTCAAGGATCTGCACTCGAGCGAGAGCTCGCTCGAGGACATCTTCGTCGGCCTGGTGAGAGAGCGGGCATGAACGTCCACGCGATCCGGGCGATCTACCGCTTCGAGATGGCCCGCACCTTTCGCACCCTGATGCAGAGCATCGCAGCTCCGGTGCTGTCCACCGCGCTCTACTTCGTCGTCTTCGGCGCCGCGATCGGCGGCCGCATGGGCAGCGTCGACGGCGTACGCTACGGTTCGTTCATCGTGCCGGGACTCGTCATGCTGTCGATCCTCACCGAGAGCGTCGCCAACGCCTCGTTCGGCATCTATCTGCCCAAGTGGTCCGGCACCATCTTCGAGCTGCTGTCCGCGCCCGTCTCGTACGTCGAGGTGCTGATCGGCTATGTGGGGGCCGCCGCTACCAAGTCGGTGATGCTCGGCGTGCTGATCCTCGCCACCGCGCGCCTGTTCGTGCCCTACGAGATTCTGCACCCGCTGTGGATGGCGGCCTTTCTGCTCATGACCGCCGTGACCTTCAGTCTGCTCGGCTTCATCATCGGGGTGTGGGCGGGGAGCTTCGAGCAGCTGCAGGTGGTGCCGCTCATGATCCTGACGCCGCTCACCTTCCTCGGCGGCGCCTTCTACTCGATCAGCATGCTGCCGCCGCTGTGGCAGAAGATCACGCTCTTCAATCCGGTGGTGTACCTGATCAGCGGCTTTCGCTGGAGCTTCTACGGCACCTCCGACGTGAACGTGGTGGCGAGCGCCGCCGCGACGCTGTGCTTCCTCGCCCTGTGCGTCGCGGCGGTCCGCTGGATTTTCACGACCGGCTACAAGCTCAAGAACTGAGCTCTCACTTAGCCGCGCCGAGGTCTTCGAAACGCACGTTCCCGATCCGATAGGACTGCCAGTCCCGGTAGTCGAAGTGCCACCACTCGAACTCGTAGACGGTGAAGCCTTCCGCCTCCATGTGCCGCCGCAGCAGGTCGCGCATGCGGCGCTGCTGCGCGGTGCCGCCGGTGTAGGTGGGATAGGCCCGCTCGGTGGCCTCGTCGTAGAGGCTCGGCATCTCGACTGCACGTCCGCTCTTCAGCTCATAGAGCGTGAGGTCCACCGCGCAGCCGCGGTTGTGGCGCGAGCCCTGGGCGGGATCGGCGACGTACCGGTGCAGATCCGGGGGCATGGCGTCCCAGAAGATCTTCGTCACGTACCACGGCCGGTAGGCATCGTGCACCAGGAGGCCGTAGCCTTCGCTCGCCAGCGAGCGCTGCACGCGCACCAGCGCCTCGGCCGCCGGCCGCTGCATGAAGGCGCGCGCCTGGCTGTAGAGCGGCGTGCCGAGAAAGTTGCGCGTGCTCGCGTAGCGGATGTCGAGCCTGATCGTCGGGTCGAGTGAGGTCAGCTCGACGAGATCCGCCGGCCGGAACTCACCGCTCTCCGCCGGCGGCGTCGCCGCGAGCGCGAGCGGCAGAAGCTCGACCACCGGCCGCACCGGGGTGACGTGAAAGACGCCGCCCGAAATACCGGTCTGATCGGTCGAGGTCGCGGGCGCGGCGCAGGCGGCGAGGAGGAGCGCGCCGAGCAACGCCGCGAGCCGCCCGCCGCTGCGCATGCGCTCAGGCCTCGGAGTCGGGATCATTGCGCGTCCGCGTAGGCTTTGATCAGATCGTCGAGGAAATCTCTTCCCACGTACGTGGCGCGCACGCTGCGGCGCTCGTTGAGCCCGTGCACCCCGTTGCCGTCGGGGTCGCCCCAGAAACCGGGCACGCCGTAGACCGGGATGCCGATCGCTTCGAGGTAGATGCCGTCGGTCGCGCCCGTCGACATGGTGGGCACGAGCGGTACGCCGGGGAAGTAGCGCGCGACCAGCTTCTCGGCCGGCCCCATGATCTTCGGATCGAGCGGGGGTGGCTGCGCGATCGGACCGCGGGCATGAGCCGCCGTCACCGTGATGCGCGGATCGTCGATGGCGGCGACGAGCGCGGCGCGTGTTCCCTCGACCGTCTCGCCGGGGAAGATGCGGCAGTTCACGTTGGCCGTGGCGCGTTGCGGCAGTGCGTTCTCGGCATGACCGCCGGAGAGCAGCGTCGCGACGCAGGTAGTGCGCAGCATGCTGTGATAGGAGCGATCGCGCGAGACGATGGCCTCGGCCTCGTGGTCAGCGGGGTTCTTCGCGAGCGCCATCATGGCACGCCCGAGCTCATCGTTGCGCGCCGCGCCGGCTTTGGCAAAGAACGCGCGCGTGGTGTCGGTGAACTTCACCGGGAACTCGTGCTCGCGTACCTTGATGAGCGCGTCGGAGAGCTCGTAGATCGCGTTGTCGCGGATCGGGATCGAGCTGTGGCCGCCGGGATTGGTGGCCTCGACGGTGTAGTTCTGCGCGGCCTTCTCCCCGACCTGCATGGACTCGACGACGAGCTTGCCGTGTCCGTCGGTGCGGCCGCCGCCGCCTTCATTGAGGGCGAACGCAGCGGCGATGAGCTCCGGCCTGTTTTTTGCCAGCCAGTCGGCGCCGTTGAAGGCTTCCGTCGTCTCCTCGCCGCAGGTGAGCGCCATCTTGATGGTGCGCCTGGCGCGATATCCCTCGCGCTTGAAGCGCATGAGGGCGTCGACCCAGGTGGCATCCATCCCCTTCATGTCCGCCGTGCCGCGCCCGTAGAAGTAGCCGTTCTCCTCGATGAGGGTGAACGGGTCGCGCGTCCAGTCGGCGCGCCTGGCCGCGACCACGTCGAGATGGCCGAGCAGCAGCATCGGTTTCGCGGTCTTCGAGGTCCCCGGGAGCACGGCGACGATGCCGCCTTCCAGCGGGTGGTCGGGGACGGAGAACAAGGTGATGTCGTGGTCGGTGAATCCGGCCTCGCGCAGGTGGGCGGCAATGCGCTCGGCGAGCAGTGTGCAGCTGCCTTTCGGGTAGCTGGTGTCGGTCTCGACCATCTCCTTGTAAAGCGCGCGGAAGGCGACCTGGTCGGGACGCAGCGGCCCCATCGGAGCCTCCTCGGGCAGGCCCGCGGCCTGCAGCGTCATCGTCAGACCGAGCGCCGAACCGAATGCGGCGAGAATTCGCAGGAACATGAGGTAAGCCTCCGCGCCAGTGAGGCGCCTTCACAGGGGACGCACTGTACCCGAAGCGCAGGCCGCCGCGCGCAAGGGACTGTAACCGGTTGGTCCGGTGACGGGGGCTACGGCTGGGCCGGTACGGGGAGCTTCATCTCCTCGACCAGCGCGCGCACCAGCTCCTGCTGCTGCACGCCCTCGAGGTTCGCGAGCATCGCCAGCGCAAAGTGCGCCTGCGGGATGATGAAGAGCTCCGTGGTGGTGCCCGGCTGGCCGCCGGTATGCGAGACGAATTTGCCGCCTTCGACCACGTGGAATCCGAGGCCATAGCTATCCTTGCCGCTCACGGGTGTCGGGGTCCACATCTCGGCGAGCGAGGTGGGCTTCAACAGCCTGCCGTCGAGCAGCGCCTGCGCGAAGCGCACCAGGTCCTCGGCCGTGCTCACGTAGCCTCCGCCGGGGATCTTGTAGCTCGAGTCCATGAGGACGGCGTTCTTCACCTCGCCATCGAGCCTCTGATAGCCGCGCGCACGGTGCGGCAATATCTCCCGCGCGTCGTCGACGAAGGTATGCGTCATACCTGCGGGCTTGAGGACGTGCTCGGCCACGTAGTCCTGGAAGCGGGAGCCCGCTGCGCCTTCGATGGCGCAGCCGGCGACGGTGTAGCCGTAGGTACTGTAGCGATAGCCGGCGCCGGGGCGGAACAGCAGCGGATCGCCGGCGAAGATCGCGAAGCCATCGGCCATCCACTGGTAGTGTCGCGTACTCTCCATCTCGCCGGGGTTGTAGTGGCGGATACCCGAGCTGTGCGCTAGGAGCTCGCGGGTCGTGATCGGCCACTGCTTGGGCGGGAAGGGCGCGCAGTATTTCTGCACCGGCGCATCGAGGTCGAGCCTGCCCGATTCGACCAGCGTCATGGCCGCGACCGCCGTGATCGGCTTGGCGACGGAGGCGGTTCGGATCAGCGTGGCGCGCGTCGCCGGGACCGAGTTCTCGAGATCCGCCGTGCCGAAGGCATTCGAGTAGATCAACGCGTCCCCGCTCAGGATCGCCAGGGTGAGCGCGGGAATCTGCTCCCGGCGCATAGCCTCGTTGACGATCGTCTCGAGACGCGCCTCATGCCCGCGAACGCTCGCCGTCTGTGCGGCAGCGGCCCCCGGCAGGGCTAGCACGAGGAGAGCGAGCCCCGCCGCCGGCCGCCTGGCGATGCGCTCGAGCGACCTGCCGCTCATCTTTGTGGCTCCGTTCGCATGCGGCGATATTATCCGCAGATCCCGGCAGGCGCGCGAAAGGCGGGTCTCCTTGGCTGACATGCTCGCACTCAGGTCCGCCGACCTCCCCGGCCTCCTGACCCCGGCCGAGACGGTAGCGCTGGTCGAGTCGGCCGCGCTCGCGACGCTCGACCGCGGAGCCAGCGTGGTGCCGCAGCGCCAGCACGTCAGGTGGGCCGGCGGCACGCTGCTCGTGATGCCGGCGATCGGCAACGGTGCGCTGGCGGTGAAGCTGGTCTCGGTCGTGCCCGGCAACGCCGCGCGCAACCTGCCGGTGACGAACGGGCTCATGATCCTGGCCGACGCCGGTACCGGGCTGCCGTGCGCGATCATGGACGCGGCCACACTGACCGCGATGCGCACCGGCGCGGTCGGCGCCCTGGGCGTGAAGCACCTGAGCCCGGCTGCGACCGCCTCGGTCGGAATCGTCGGCACCGGGGTGCAGGGCGCCTGGCAGGCGATCTCCGCCTGCGCGGTGCGGCCGATACGGGCGGTGTTTGCGCTGCGGCGGGCGGACAGCTCCTTCGACCGGTTCCGCGCCACGCTCGCCATGCACGTCCCGGGTGTGTCCGTCATCGCCTGTGCGAGCGCCGCGGAGCTGCTCGCACGCACGGACGTCATCATCACGGCGACGACCTCTGCCGAGCCGGTGCTGCCCGACGACCCGCAGGCACTCTCCGGCAAGCACTTCATCGCCGTTGGCTCCTACGAGCGCCACATGCACGAGCTGCCCGATACCGTCCTGCGGCTCGCCGGCCACCTGGTGCTCGACTCCGACGCGGCGCGTCACGAAGTGGGTGAAGCAGTTCGACCGGTCGAGCAGGCCATTCTCAGCGAGGCGGATCTCCTCACCATCGGCGAGCTCGTGGCGGGACGACGCACCGTCGACGTCACGAGGACTACGGCCTACAAATCTGCCGGCATGGCTCTCTATGACCTCTGCGTCGCGAGCGCTCTCTACGAGGCGGCGCGGCGCCGCGGAGTCGGCCAGGCCGTCGCGCTCTAGGCTTGCGGAGGATGAGCATCATGAGTCACGTTCTCGTTACCGGAGCCTCGGGCGGGATAGGCGGCGCCATCTGCGCGGCGCTCGCGGCGCGCGGCGCGACGGTGCATCTGCACTATCAGTCGGACCGCGCGGCCGCGGAAGGCGCGCGGCGCGCACTTCCGGGCGAGGGCCACACTCTGCTGCAGGCCGATCTCGCCGATCCCGCGGCGATCGAGCGTCTATGGCGCGAAGCCGACGCGCGGCACCCGATCGATACGTTGGTGAACAACGCGGGAATCTTTCCCAACCATCCGCCGCTCGCGACCGACTACGCTGACTGGACCGCGGCGTGGCAGCGCACGCTCGCCCTCAATCTGACCGGTGCCGCACACCTCTCATACTGCGCGGCGCGCGCGATGGCGGAGCGCTCCGGCGGCAGGATCGTCAGCGTCTCCTCGCGCGGCGCCTTTCGCGGCGAGCCCGCTGCGCCGGCCTACGCCGCCAGCAAGGCGGGACTCAATGCCTTCAGCCAGTCGCTGGCGAAGGCGCTGGCGCCGAAGGCAGTCTACGTATTCGTCGTGGCGCCCGGCTGGGTGTCCACCGCGCGCGTCGCCGCGGCGACCCGCGATCCGCAAGTGATCGCCGACCAGCCGCTCGGCCGCGTCGCGACTCCCGAGGAGGTCGCGCAGGTGGTCACCTTCTGCGCGCTCGATGCGCCGCCCGCGATGACGGGCGCCATTCTCGATGTGAACGGCGCTTCTTATCTGCGGACCTGAGCGGCGCGCCCCGCGATGACGCGGCGCAGCGCGCCGCGCGGTTGCCAAGCCGTCCGAGAAGGCGGATGCTCCGCGCAAATACCGACGTCCGCGTCACAACGCGGCGACCATTACGGTCGGGGGAACTTCCGCAATCTTCGCCGCGCGGCGCGCCGTTCGTGCGTGACGCGACGCCGCCCTTATCGATCCCGGTCCGCACCGCGCTTGCGGGAATCGGAGGCCGTCATGAGAACCGCTCCGCGTGGCTCTACGTTCATCTGGCTGACGTTGCTCGCTCTCGTTGCATGTGCCGGTGGCGGGGGCGGACATGGAGGCGGAGGCGGCGGTGGTGGGGGTGGGGGCGGCGGGGGCGGGGGCGGCAACAATCCGACGCCGACGATCACCAGCGTCGCTCCGGCGAAGGGCTTCACGGCCGACGCCTCGAACAGCGCCGGCCCGCAGATGCTCACCATCAACGGCACGAACTTTCTCGGCAACTCGACCGTGTCGTGGGGCGGCACGCAGCTCGCCGGCGTAACTTACGTAAGCGGCGGACAGCTGACGGTACCGGTACCGGCCGGCGACCTCTCGTTCACCTATACCGCAACGGTCATGGTGTCGAATCCGGCGCCGGGCGGCGGCAACTCGAACGTCGTCAACATTTCCATCAACCCGCCGAGGCCGGGCACGCCGGGCTTCGCACCCGCGAACGCGAGCGAGCTGAGCGGCGGGTTCGACCTCGCGGTGACCGCGACCAACGTGCTCTACGGCAGTCAGATCGTGTGGAATTACGGCCAGCCCAACCCGTTCTATCTCTTCACGACACTCACCACGCCGCCTGCCACGACCGGCGCGGCCGGCACGCTCACGGCCATCGTTCCTAACGGCCTGATTGCGAGTCCAGGCGTGGTGCCGGTGGCGGTGGTCAACTACGACGCCGACGGCTCGATCACGACCGCGGTGTCACAGGCGAACTTTACCGTCGGGCCACCGGCCGCGACTGCCTGCCTGCTGGCGGCACCAAGCAACTATGCCTTCGTCGCGGGCGGCAGCGACAAGAATGGCGCTGTTTCCATCGTCGGGAGCTTCCGTATCGATGCGACCGGAGCGGTGGTCAACAATGCGACCCCGGTCAACAGCGTCATGGATCTCAAGGATCCGACCCAGCTGCTTCAGGTCGACTTCGGGACGCGAGTCGGACAGATGAGCGGTGCTGGCGGCAGCTGCGCCGACACCGCCGGCGTACCCGGCACCGGCAAGCTGACCTTCACCGTGAACGGCATCGCCGGCGATACCTTCACGCTCAGCTACGCGCTGCGCAATGCCGGCAACGCCGGGCGCATCACTCTCACCGACACCCTGTTAGGTGTGAGCGCGACCGGTCATGCACAGATTCAGTACAAACCGGGGGCTTTCGGCACCGGCAGTTTCGCCTTCGGGATGCTGGGGGAGAGCGCGAACGCGCAACGCCTGGCGGTGGTCGGCGCGATGTGCACCAGCGGCCAGGCGCCCTTCCTGCAGGCCGACTTCGACGAGGCTGGCACGATCCAGACCGCCTCCGTTCCCCCCGGCTGGGCCGGGAACCCGCCCGACGCCAGCACCGGGAGATTCATCTCGTCGCAGCTCAGTTTCAGCAACGGCCGCTCGCTCTACATCCTCTTCTACGGCGTCGGCGGCGGCAAGGCCTTCGTCATGGAGTCGAGCCCCGTGGGCGCGAGCACGCAGGTGCTGAGCGGTGTGGTCACCGGCTTCAAGGGCCTCTACTGCATGCCGACAGGCTTCGGTGGCGTGAACATGTTCGCGAACTCCTCCGTGGCCAGCTCGGTCTTCGGTCTCACGACGCAGGCAGCGGGCGCTTCCGCCGCCATCCTCGGCGTGCTCAACGACGTGGCGCCCGAGGGCGGCGGCTCCTGCGCCGCCGGCCAGGGAAGCGCGCGCCTCACGGCCGATGAGAACTTCAGTGGCATGGGAGGCATGATCAGCGCGACGCCCGCCTGCTACCAGGTGTCGGCCGCGGGGCGCGGCGTGCTTAACTACACCGACCCGCTGACCACCAAGGCGGAGAGCGGCACTTTCTACCTCGACGGCGTCGGCGGCGGCTATCTCATCGGTCAGGGCGCGAGCGTCCCGTTCGGCTTCATCGAGTCGCAGGCTCCGGCGCCGCTGCCGGCGATCGGCGGCAGCTATTCGTTCGGTGTCTTCAACTTCCCGACGGCGCCGCCCTTGCCGGTGACCAGCATCACCATCGATGCGGCGACGGCTACCACTGGCACGCTCGCCGACAACACGGCGGGCGGCAGCTGCAACGGCGTGCCCTGCGCCTACACGCTCGACACCACCACGGGACGGGCGACCGCGACGCTCAACTCCGCGACCACCTTCGGCAGCGCGCCGGTAGTCCTCTACGAGTCCGCCAACAACCAGATCTACATCATGGGCGCACAGCCGACGGCGACGCCGGTGCTGGGCGCGCTGCTGCAGTAGAGGCCGAACGGGAGCGTGGCGCTCCTCACTCGCTCACGTGGCTGGTGCGGCGGATGAAGTCCGCCACATTGTCGTGCAGCTGCCGGAGCGAGGAGTCCTTGGCGTACACCATGTGCCCCGAGTCGTAGAAGCGGAACTCGATGTTCGACTGCAGGCTCTGCGGGATCGGCAGGTGATGCATCTCGTAGACGCCCTGGTAGAAGGGCGTCGCCAGGTCGAAATAGCCGGCGTTCAGCTGCACCTTGAGATTCGGGTTGAGCTTCATCGCGTTGGCGAGGTCGGGCATCACGTTGACGCCCTGGCGCGGCGAGAACGCCGGGCCTTGCTGCCCCGGCAGCTGGTGCGCGAAGTTCCAGGTGCGGAAGGTCTGGATGCTCGGCTTGAAGGTCTTGCCCTCGCCGTAGCGCAGCTCCTTGCGCGCGTAGTCGTTGAACGCGGAGACGTAGGCTGAGCTCAGCGCCGTCGACTGCGGATCGTAGTCGGCCCGCTGACTCAGGGGATCGAGATCGGGACCGGAGAAGCGGCTGTCGAGGCGGCCGGTGGTGAGATCGCCCTCGCTCTGCAGCGTCTGGCGGAACTCCCCGCCATCGATGCGCAGGTCCGCCTTGAGGATGTAGTCGACCGGGAGGCCGGTGTACTCATGCAGCTTCTGTGCGGTGGCGGCGCGCTCGCTGGCGCTCAGCTCCGAGCCGGCTGCCAGCGCCCGCGCATACTCGCCCATGGCGAACTGCTCGACTTCGGTGAGCAGAGCCTCGAGACTCGGGTGCTCTCCGGGCAGCTTCTTGTGGTACCAGGCCGTGGCCGCGTAGGTCGGCAGCACCGTCTCGTAGGGCAGGTCGACGCCCGGATTGCCGGTCGGCCGGTCGGCGCTCAGATCGAAGCTGAGTATCTGCGAGAGGAGGATGACGCCATTGAAGTCGACGGAGCGCTCGGCCTCGAGCTGGTTGACCACCACCGCCGAGCGCGGCGTACCGTAGCTCTCGCCGAAGAGATACTTGGGGGAGTTCCAGCGGCCGTACTTGCTGAGGAACTGGGTGATGAACTCACCGAAGGCGTAGGCGTCCGGGTCGAGGCCGAAGAACGCCTTCTCCTTGTCCTTGCCCGCGATGCGGCTGAAGCCGGTGCCCGGAGCGTCGATGAAGACCAGGTCGGTGGCATCGAGAAGGCTGTAGGCGTTGTTGACGAGCGAGTAGGGCGCCGCCGGCGTGTGCGCATCGGTGGCGGTCACGATGCGGCGCGGTCCGAATGCGCCCATGTGCAGCCACATGGTCGAGGAGCCGGGTCCGCCGTTGTAAAGGAATGTGACCGGCCGGGCACCGGCGCCGCTCTTCGAGTAGTAGACGTAGAACATCGAGGCTTCGGCGGTCGGATTGGCCTCGCCGCCTTCCTCGCCTGCGGCTCCTGGCTTCGCTCCCGGATCCCGCGGCACGTCGTCCCAGCCGCGCGGGTGAACGACGAGCGTGCCCGCGATCGCCTGGTAGGCGAGCGCCCGCCCGCCGATCGTGACGCTGCCGCTCGTGGTGACCGCCTCGGGCTTGAAAGGCTCGAATTTACGGCCTTCCGCCTTCTCCGGCTCGCCTTCGCTCTTGCGCTCCTCGGCGCTCGCCGCCCCCGACAGGGCGGCGCACGAGAGCAGTGCGAGGAGCAGCGTGGCGCGTGAGGCGAGCGGGTGGCGGCTCATGATGTCGTCTCTCTTGGTGTCATGGGTCCGGGCGAGCGCGCAAGTCTAGCCGAGCGGCCTTCCTGCCGCATCAGCGGCAGCGCGCGCCTCACCTCGCCCGGGCGCTCGCCATGACGGCATATGCGCCGCTGAAGGTCATGACCAGCGCCTCGTGACATTTGACGTCGACGCTGATCTGCGCCCGGCCGCGGCCGCTGCGCGCCAGCATGCGCCGCAGCTTGTCGCGCTCGGGGCCGGTGGACTCATGCGCGATCGCACGGAAGTCGGCGCGGGCCGGCGCCAGGAAGCGCGCCGTCGAGCTCTGCAGCACCACCTCGGCATCGAAGGACTCGGCTGCGCACCAGCGCGTGACGAGCGCCCAGCCGGCGAGCGCCGCCACCGAGAAGAGGCTGCCTGCGAATGCCGTGCCCTTGTCGTTGAGGTTCGGCGCGAGCGGTGCGCTGACCGTCAGCGGGTCCACGGCCTCGAGCCGCACCTGCAGGGCGCGCGCCGGGGCGATCCGCGAAGTCAGGTAGGAGCGCAGGCTCTCCAGATCGGTGAGTTGAGCGTTTGACATGTTGCCACCGAAGCGGCTCGCATCATCGCAATGAGCCCACCTGCAGCGTGACGTTCGAGAACCACAGCTCTTTCCAGCGCTTGACCTTGTCCTGCGCCGAGAGCGTCCGCGGGGAGGCCGGCTGCTGCGCCCCGAAGGCGATCCCCTCAACGACGTTGGCGTTCACCGCGGCGTACAGGCGTCCGGTGTCCCGATAGAGCGGAGCCACCAGCACGCCGCAGTTGCGGCACAGCAGCAGCTCCGCCTGCCCGCTGCCCTGCGCGTACTTGCCGCAGTCGCGCTCGTCCCTGACGAGGATGAGGAGCGAGCCCTGCGGGTCCGACACGTATGCGGCCCGGTGCTTGCGGCAGAAGTCGCAATCGCAGGCGCGGGGATTGTAGGTACCGGGGGTGCGCGTCAGCTCGAGCTCGACGCGTATGTTGCCGCAGTGGCATCCCCCGGCCAGTCTCTGCATGAGCGCGAACACTACGTGCGCGCCGCGGGCGGCGCAAGCCGGCCTTTGGCACAATGGCCGGACCAGAGGACGCCGGCACAGCGAGTCGTTCCATGACAACAGCTCCAGCGGATCCGATCTCGAGGGTGCTGAGCGCCGCCAGCTTCGCCGCCGAGCGGCATCGCGATCAGCGGCGCAAGGGCAAGGATGCTTCGCCCTACATCAACCACCCGCTCGCCCTCGCCAATCTGCTGGCGCAGCGCGGCGAGCGTGACCCGAAGGTGCTGATGGCGGCGCTGCTGCACGACACGGTGGAGGACACCGACACCAGCTTCGCCGATCTCGAGCACAACTTCGGCCACGAAGTGGCGGAGATCGTCCGCGAGGTTACCGACGACAAGACTCTGCCGAAGGCCGAGCGCAAGCGGCTGCAGGTCGAGCACGCCGCACACCTGAGCCGTCGCGCCAAGCTGGTGAAGCTCGCCGACAAGATCTGCAACCTGCGCGACATCCTCGTTTCCCCGCCGACCGACTGGTCGCTGCAGCGTCAGCGCGAGTACTTCGATTGGGCCAAGGCGGTGGTCGATCCGATGCGCGGCGTTCATCCGGATCTCGAGGCGCTGTTCGACCGCGAGTACGCGCGCAAGCCGAACGGTTGAGACGGTGCAGCCGGGCGCGCGCTGCCCCGGCAGCGCCCCGCGGCGGCCGACCTTATGATGAACGGCCCGAAAAGATTGCAGGAGTCGCAACCATGACAGCGCTACGGATCGCAGCGGTGCTCGCGCTCGCATCCCTCGCCGCGCCCATCCGGCTGGCCGTCGCGGACGCCGGCGCCGTCTCCTTGCCGGCGACGATGCGGGCCGCGGCGATCGATCGCAAGGGTGGACCCGAGGTACTGACACTGCACCAGGTGCCCGTTCCCGAGGTCGGAGCGGATGAGGTTCTGATCGCGCTCGACACCGTCGGTGTCGGCCCCTGGGACATCGACGTGCGCGAGCGCCTCGACTACTGGAAGAGCCAGACGTTCCCCGTCGTGCTCGGCGTCGACGGTGCCGGCACCGTCGCCGCGCTCGGCTCCGGGGTGCACGGCTTCAAGATCGGCGAGGCGGTCTACTCCTACGTATGGAACAACGCCAAGGGCGGCTTCTATGCCGAGTATGTGGCGGTGCCCGCGAAAGCGGTCGGCCACGTGCCCGCAGGCGTCCCTCGCAAGGATGCCGGCGCGATGGCGGTGAGCGCGCTTACGGCGCTGCAGGGCATCGACGACGCACTGCACATCAAGTCCGGCGAGACGCTCATCATCCACGGCGCCTCGGGCGCCGTCGGCAGCCTCGCGCTGCAGTTTGCCCGGCTGCGGGGCGCCCGGGTGCTGGCGACCGCTTCGGGCGAGGACGGCGGCGCTTTCGTGAAGCGCCTGGGTGCCGGCGCTGCCGTCGACGGCCGGCACGGCGACATCCGCGCCGCCGCACACGAGTTCGCGGCGGGCGGCGTCGATGCGGTGCTGGCGCTCGCCGGCGGCGATGCGCTCGAGAGCTGCATCGACGCGCTCAAGCCCGGCGGGCGCGTGGCGTTTCCCTCGGGCGTGCGTCCCGTGCCCAGGGAGCGCACCGGTCTCACCGTGACCAAATACGACGCACTCGCGGGACCCGAGGAGTACGAGCGGCTGAACGCGGCGATCCAAGCTGCAAAGCTCGAAGTGCCGATCGCCGCGGAATTCCCTCTGGCGCAGGCCGCCCAGGCGCAGGAGCGCATGGCGGCCGGACACGTGCTCGGCAAGATCGTGCTACGGATCCACTGAGGCTCAAGTCTGCGGCGGGGCGCCGCCCTCGGCGCGGCGCCGCGCCACGTAAGCCTCGAGTGCCTCGGTGACCGCCGGGTCCATCGCCGGCGGCTGGAAGGCGTTCAGGGTGTTGCGCCACACGTTGCCCGCCCGCTCGGTGGCCGTCCTCGCTCCGTCATCGAACCACTGGCCATAGTTGCGCCAATCGGAGACCAGCGGGCTGTAGAACGCGTCGCGGTAGCGCTGCATGGTGTGGGCGGCCGAGAAGAAGTGCCCGCCGGGGCCGACTTCCGCGACCGCATCGGTTCCGATGTCGTCGCTCGATGCCGGTACGGGCTGGAAGAGCTCGGCGAACATCTGCAGCATCTCGACGTCGAGCACGAATTTCTCGCAGGAGGCGGTCAGGCCGCCCTCGAGCCAGCCGGCGGCGTGCAGCACGAAGTGGCAGCCGCCGAGGAGTGCCCCCCACAGGCTCATCTGCGCCTCGTAGACCGATTGCGCGTCCGGCGCGTTGCTCGCGGTGGCGCTCGAGCAGCGCCACGGCACGCCGATGCGCCGTGCCAGCTGCCCGGCCCCGAAGGCCGCCTTGGCGTATTCGGGCGTGCCGAATGCCGGCGAGCCCGATTTCATGTCGACGTTGGAGGTGAAGCTCCCGTACATGACCGGGGCGCCGGCCCGCGCAAGCTGCGAGAGCGTGATGCCGAAGAGCGCCTCGGCATGCGCGAGCGTGAGCGCGCCCGGAATGGTAATCGGCGCCATGGCTCCGGCGAGCGTGAACGGGGTCACGATCATCAGCTGCCCATTGAGCGCGAACTCGATGATGCCGTCGGTCATCGGCAGATCGAGCTGCAGGGGCGAGTTGGTGTTGCAGATGCTGTAGCAGCGCGGCTCGCGGCGGAAGGTCTCCTCGTCGATGCCATGCGCGATGCGCAGCATCGCGAAACAATCGCCGAGCTGCCCGGCGCCGCGGCTGTAGAAGTTGCACGGCTTGTCCCCGAGCGTGAGCTGCGCCAGCGTCGTGTCGAGGTGGCGCTCGTGCACCGGCGCATCGCCCGGCTCGGTCATCTGCCCGAGCACGTGGATCACGTCGAAGGACTGCGCGAGGCGCACGAAGTCGCGGTAGTCGGCCAGGGTGCCGGAGCGTTTGCCGCGCCCGAGATCGCTCACGCTCGGCGGTCCCGCGACCGGCGCGAAGATGACATTGCGGCCGCCCACCCGGCAGGTGCGCTCGGGGTTGCGCGCGACCAGGTTCACCTCGCGCGGCACCGTGGCGAGGGCGGCGGCCACCATGGCGGGATCGAGCCGCACCATGTGCGTCGTCTCGTCGACCGCTGCGCCGGCGGAGGCCAGCAGGGTGCGGCCGCGCGGCGACAGCACGCGCATGCCCTGGCGCTCGAGGATGCCGAGCGCCGCCAGGTGCATGCTCTCGACCTGGTCTTCGGAGAAGATCCGCACCGGCTCGAAGGGGTTGACGAGGTGGCGATAGCGGATGGAGCGCGGTACCTGGCTGGCGGCTCCCGCGCGCGCCGACTCGCGACGGCGCGCAGTCATGACTTGCCTCCGGTACGCGCGATCCACTCATCGACCAGCTGCTCGAGGAGCGTGAGCGGCACGCCGCCATTTTCGAGAATCACGGCATGAAACTCCTTCAGATTGAATCTGGGGCCGAGTGCGGCCTGCGCCTTCGCGCGCAGCTCGAGGATCTTGAGCTCGCCGACCTTGTAGGCGCACGCCTGTCCCGGCATCGCCATGTAGCGCTCGACCTCGGAGGCGACCTCGGCTGCGGGTTTGCCGGTGGTGGCGACCAGGTAGGAGATCCCCTGCTCGCGCGTCCAGCCCTGGGCGTGAATGCCGGTATCGACCACCAGCCGCGCGGCGCGCAGCAGCTCGGCCTGCAGCCGCCCGAGGTTGCCCCAGGGGTCATCCTGGTACATGCCGATCTCGGCGGCGAGCCGCTCGGCGTAGAGCGCCCAGCCCTCGGCATACGCCGTGTAGAGAGTCTGCTCGCGGATCAGCGGCAGATCCTTGAGCCCGAGCGCAGTCGAGATCTGCAGGTGATGGCCGGGGATGCCCTCGTGATAGGCGAGGGTCTTCATGCTCCAGGTCGGCACTTCGCTCATGTTCCTCAGGTTCGCAAAGAAGGTGCCGGGGCGCGAGCCGTCCATCGCGGCCTGCTGGTAGTAGGCTCCCGAGGCGCCCTTCTCGCGGGAGGGAGGCACCCGCTCCACCGTGAGCCGCTTCCTGGGCAGGGTGCGGAAATACTCCGGCATACGCCTCGCCATCTCGTCGAGGATCTGCTGATAGCGCTCGAGCGCCTGACGCCGGCCCTCATCGTCGTCCGGGAGCAGAAAGCGCGCATCCCTGCCGAGGGCGGCCATGCGCTCGCCGACGCTGCCGGAGGCGAGTCCCACCGCAGTGAGCAGCCGGTCCATCTCGCCGGTGATGCGCGCCACCTCGGAGAGACCGAGCGCGTGCACCTGCTCAGGCGTGTAGTCGGTCGTCGTATTCTGCTTCAGCGCGAGGGCATAGTACGCCGCACCGTCGGGCAGCCGGCCGACGCCGGCGGCCTGGGGCGCGGCAGCGGGCCTCAGCGCCTCGAGCGCCGCGCTCATGCGCGCATAGGCGGGGTAGACGCCCGACCTCACAGCCTCGATGGCCGCATCCGCGAGCTGCCGCTTGGCCGCGCCGTCGAGCGACTTCACCTTGTCCATGCGCGTGACGAAGGTGGTCACCAGCGCGTTGTCCCTGGGCTGCGCGCTCACCGTATCGCGGATCACGGTGAGCGAGCGCTCGAGCAGCGCGGGCGGCAGCACCACGCCCTCGTGCGCCTGCCGCTGCATCGCGGCGGTGACCTGGTCGAGCTTCTTGCCCATGGCCTCGAGACGCTTTACGTAGTTGCGCGCGGTCTTGTCGTTGCTGACGACGTGAGTAGTCTGCATGAAGCTCGGCAGCTCCACCTCGACGCCGAACATCGGGCTCACGGGATAGAGCTCCTCGCCCTGCAGCCAGTCGAAGCGCCTGAAGGCGAGCCCCGTCTGGTACTGGTCGATGAGGATGTCGTAGGTGATCTGATCCTGGCGGTTGAGGCTGGCGCGGTCGAAGCGGCGCACCTCGGCGAGGAAGCGCGCGAGCTGGGCATACTCCTCGTCGCGCTGCTGCAGGGTGTAGGGCGCGAGCTCGCCGGAGTGGTGATCGAGGATCGTGCCGTCGGTGAGTCCCACCGCGGTGAACATCTCCGGATTCCTCATCAGGAACTCGAGCGCCTGGCGATTTGCCAGCATGTTGATGTTGAAGGGTTTGCCGCACGCGATGCGATAGGACGCGTAGCCGAGCGCGCCGACGAGCACGAGCGCGATCCATCCGGCAATCCGCCAACCCTTCTTCATGGAGCCGGCAATAGAGCGGATCGATGTCGGCAGGTCAAGCCCGATCGGGCATGGCGACCACCCGGCGCGCTATAGTGACGCGCGCTTCCGTCCCAGTCCGAGGCTTCCCATGACCACCGTCGCCAGCGTCGCCGCGATCCGCAGCCATTTCCCCGCGCTCGAGCGCACCCACAACGGCTTCCCGGTCGCCTACTTCGACGGGCCGGGCGGCACTCAGGTGCCGCGCGCGGTCGTAAGCGCCATGAGCGACTATCTGTTGCATCACAACGCCAATACTCACTGGGACTTTCCCACCAGCCGCGAGACCGACGCGGCCCTCGGCGCCGCCCGCGCGGCGCTGGCGGACTGGCTGGGAGCATCGCCCGACGAGATCGTGTTCGGCGCCAACATGACGACCCTCACCTTCCACCTCGGCCGGGCACTCGGACGCGGCTGGCGGGCGGGCGATGTGGTGGTGGTCACCGAGCTCGATCATCATGCGAATTCCGACACCTGGCGTGCGCTGGCGCGTGAGCGCGGCATCGAGATCCGTGCGATCCGCATGCGCCGCGAGGACGGTCGGCTCGATGAGGCCGACGCGGCCGCCAAGCTCACCCCGGGGGTGCGCCTGCTCGCCCTCGGCGCCGCTTCCAACGCGCTCGGCACCATCAACGACGTGGAGGGACTCACCGCCCGCGCGCACGCGGTCGGCGCGCGGGTGTTCATCGACGGCGTGCACTACGCCGCGCACCAGATGCCGGATGTGCGTGCGTGGAACTGCGATTTCTTCGCCTGCTCCGCCTACAAGTTCTACGGCCCGCACGTCGGCGTGCTGTGGGGCCGGCGCGAGCTCCTCGGGGCACTCGACCCGCCGAAGCTCGCGCCCGCCTCGGGCGAGGCACCCGAGCTCCTCGAGACCGGCACGCTCAATCACGAGGGCATCGTCGGCGCGGGCGCGGCGGTCGACTTCCTCGCCTCGCTCAGCGGCGAGCGGCTGCCGCGCCGCGAGCGCCTCGCCCGGGTGTCGCAGTCCCTGCACGAGCGCGGGGAGGAGCTGCTCGCGCAGTTGTGGCACGGACTCGAGGCGATTGCGCAGGTGGAGCTCTACGGCCCGCCCCCCGGCAGCGCGCGCACCGCCACGCTGTCGTTCGCAGTGGCCGGACATGCGAGCGCCGCGGTCGCCGCATTCCTTGCCGCGCGCGGGGTGTTCGTGTCGCACGGCGACTTCTACGCCACCACCGCCGTGCGCGTGCTCGGGCACGAGCACGACGGGCTGGTGCGCGCCGGCTGCGCGGCCTACACGACCGCGGACGAGGTGGCGCGGCTCATCGAGGGGGTGCGCCTCCTGGTGCGCGCCTGAAACGAACGAGCCCGGCCAGGGTGCCGGGCTCGTGATTCGCCGCTCCGGATCGGGAGCGGGCGGTTACTTGTGGTTCTTGTTGGCGGCTTCGGCCGCCATCTTCAGCTCGTTGTTGACCTGATCGAGCAGATCCTTGGCCTTCGCCGCATGGCCGTCCATGTCCCACTCGTTCGCCTTCTGGGCGGCCACGATCTTCTCCCACGCGTTGTGCGAGAGGCGCTGCGCGGCGGCCAGGTTCGGGTGCTTCTTGCCGCTCACATCCTCGACCGGCGGGCCCGCGAATGCGGCCGTGGCGACCAATAGCAGCGCGGCAGAGCTCAGCGTCAGCTTTCTCATCGGTACGACTCCTGAGTGGGTGGTGATGTGCCCTGCGGCTGAAAACACCGGCCGCGAGTGGCCGCGGCGCAGTGTCGTTCCGGCCCCCCGGGAAAGCAAGCCGTCAACACAGGCCGCGGCCTGTTGCTGAGCGAATCTGGGCGTGCGGTCACAGTGCTCCAGGACGGCCCTCCCGGCGGGCGGGCCGGGCGTGCTACCTTCGACGCCCGGGAACCGCCTATATAAGGAGTCGGGAGCGAATGCCGAGCAGAGTCCCGCAGGGCCAGAGCCGCGGATGGATCATCGCGATCGGTGGTGCGGAGAACAAGGAGAACGACCGGCACATCCTCGAGCGCTTCGTCGGCGCCTCGGGCGGCGCGGCCGCGGACATCGTGGTGATACCCACGGCGAGCCGCATGCACGAGACCGGGCCGCGCTACGAGCAGATCTTCGCCGACATCGGCGCCGCCCGCGTCACGGTCATGGATTTCGATACCCGCCGCGACTGCCAGGAACCGGGCAGGCTCGAGCGCCTTGCCGAGGCGAGCGGGGTGTTCTTCACCGGCGGCAACCAGCTGCGCCTGACGACGCTCCTCGGCGGTACACCGGTCGCCAAGCTCATTCGCACGGCCAACGCCCGGGGCGTGACCGTGGGCGGCACCAGCGCCGGCGCCAGCATCCTCTCCGAGCACATGATCGCCGCCGGCGACGAGGGCTCCTCGGTGGTTGCCGGGAGTGTGCGGCTCGCGCCCGGCCTCGGGTTGACCAACCGCTTCATCATCGACCAGCATTTCCGCCAGCGCGACCGCCTCGGACGGCTGCTGACGGCGCTCGCGTACAATCCCTTTGCGGTCGGAATCGGGCTCGACGAGGACACCGCGGCCCTGATCGGACCGGACGAGACCGTGGAGATCGAGGGGAGCGGGGGCGTGACCATCGTCGATGGGGCGGAGGTGAGCTACTCTTCGATCGACAGCGTCGAGGAAGGACAGCCGGCCTGCGTGCTCGGGCTGAAGCTCCACGTGCTCGTGGCCGGTGCCACCTTCAACCTGCACACCCGCATCGCCAGCGCCGGTACCTTGAGGAAGCCGAAGGAGTGAGCCGAGCTTGAGTCCGACCCCGCGCGGTAAGGTTGCCTCGAATAACTATTACGACCCTGAGCAGCACCCATGCGCATCCTCGATCGCTCCGTGTACGTCGGTCCGTCGCTGTACGCGCGCTTTCCCGTCATTCGTCTCGAGCTCGAGCTCGGTGAGCTCGAGGCCTGGCCCACCGCGCGCTTAGGCGACGCCTTCATCGAGGCGCTCGCCGCCGCGCTCCCCGGGCTCGCCGAGCACGGCTGCTCCTATCGCGAGCCCGGCGGCTTCTTCCGTCGCATGCGCGAGGGCGAGGGCACCTGGCTCGGCCACGTGCTCGAGCACGTGGCAATCGAGCTGCAGAACATCGCCGGCGAGGCGGTTACTTTCGGCAAGACGCGCAGCGCCGGCCCCGCGGGCGTCTACACCGTGGTCTACGAGTACGCGCAGCGCGACGAGGGCATCGCCGCCGGCGAGCTCGGGCTGCGCCTGCTGTGCTCGCTCCTCCCCGAGGCCATCCGCCCGGCGGATTCGGTGCCGGCGGGCTGGAGCTGGCCCGAGGCCCGCGACCAGTTCATCCGCTTCGCGCAACGGCGCGCTCTCGGGCCCTCCACCATGTCACTGGTGCGCGCAGCCGAAGCGCGCGGCATTCCCTGGCTGCGCCTGAACGACCAGTCGCTGGTGCAGCTCGGGCACGGCAGGTACCAGCAGCGCATCCAGGCGACCGTCACCGGGCGCACGCCGCATATCTCCGTCGAGCTCGCGAGCGACAAGGAGGAGACCAACAAGATCCTCGCGGGTCTGGGGCTCCCGGTGCCGAAGCAGGAGCTGGTGCAGAGCGAGACCGCGGCGGTGCGCGCCGCGCGCCGCATCGGCTTCCCGGTGGTGACCAAGCCCTATAACGGCAACCACGGGCGCGGCATATCCATACGCCTCGGCACCGACGAGGAGGTGGCGCACGGCTTCAACGTCGCACGCGAGCATTCGCGCTCGGTGATCGTGGAGACCTTCCTCGAAGGCGACGACCATCGCCTGCTGGTGGTGAACGGCGAGCTGGTGGCGGCGACGCGCCGCACACCCGGCCACGTCGTAGGCGACGGCGAGCACACGGTGGTCGAGCTCATCGAGATGGTGAACCGGGATCCGCGTCGCGGGGTGGGGCACGAGAAGGTGCTGACCCGCCTCGAGCTCGACGCCCAGGCCGAGAAGATGCTCGAGAAAGCGCAGCTGAAAGCCGACTCGGTTCCCGAGCAGGGCCGGATCGTGTATCTGCGCTCGACTGCCAACCTCTCGACCGGCGGCACCGCCACCGACGTCACCGATGTGATCCATCCCGACAACCGCGAGATGGCCGAGCGCGCCGTGCGCGCCATCGGCCTCGACGTCGGCGGCGTCGACTTCCTCTCCAAGAACATCACCGAGAGCTATCGCAAGATCGGCGGCGGCATCTGCGAGGTGAATGCCGCGCCCGGCTTCCGCATGCACGTGGCGCCGAGCGAGGGTACGGCGCGCGACGTCGCCGCGCCCGTGATCGACATGCTGTTCCCTCAGGGCGCCGCCGCGCGCGTGCCGATCGCCGCCATCACCGGGACCAACGGCAAGACCACCACCGCACGCATGCTGGCGCATATTGCCAAGATGGCCGGCTACACCCCGGGGCTCACGACCACCGACGGGGTCTACATCGACGGTCAGCGCACCGTACAGGGCGACATGACAGGCCCCGTGTCGGCGCGCATGGTGCTCGCGGATCCGCAGATCGACATCGCGGTGCTCGAGACCGCGCGTGGCGGACTGCTGCGCGCCGGCATGGGTGTCAACGAGGTCAACGTCGGCGCGGTGATCAACGTGCAGCCCGATCACCTCGGGCTCAAGGGCATCGACACGCTCGAGCAGCTCGCCGAGGTCAAGCGCATCGTCGTCGAGGTGGCGAGCGACTGTGCGGTGTTGAACGCCGACGATCCCCTGGTGATGAAGATGTCGGGATATACCGAGGCGCAGCACATCTGCTACGTCACGATGAACCCGCAGCACATCCTGGTGCGCGAGCACATCCGCGCCGGGGCGCGCGCCTGCGCGCTCGAGGCCGGTGTCAACGGCCAGATGATCACGCTCTATGACCGTGGCGGGCACATTCCGCTGCTGTGGACCCACCTAATCCCGGCGACCCTCGAGGGCCGCGCCACCCACAACGTGCAGAACGCGATGTTCGCGGCCGCGATGGCGTTCTCGCTCGGCATGAAGCTCGATGCGATCCGCCAGGGACTGCGGACCTTCGACTCGACCTTCTTCCAGGCGCCGGGACGGATGAACGTCTTCAACGAGCATCCCTTCAAGGTGCTGTTCGACTACGGGCACAACGCGCACGCCGTGGGAGTGATGGCCGATCTCGCGCAGCGCCTCGACGTGCACGGCCGGCGCATCGTGGTGCTCGCCGGGCCCGGCGACCGGCGCGACGAGGATCTGATCGCCATCGCGCGCGCCGTGGCCGGACGCTTCGATCACTACATCTGCCGACGCGACGATGCGCTGCGCGAGCGCGCGCCCGACGAGGTGCCGCGCCTGCAGGCCGCGGCGCTGCGCGAGGCCGGTGTGGCGGAATCAGCGATCTCGATCATTCCGGACGAGCAGCAAGCGATCGAGGCGGCGCTCAACATGGGGCAGCAGGGCGACCTGCTCCTGATCTTCGCCGACGCACTGGTGCGCTCCTGGAAGCAGATCACCAAGTTCAAGCCGGCGGGCGCCGTGCAGCGCGCCGCCCCGCGCGAGGCGCACACGCGGGTGCCCGACGCCCGTGCCGGCGAGAACGGCCATTTCGGCGCCGGTCCCGGCGGCGGCGACGGCCTGATGCGCGCGTCCGAGGCCGGGCTTGCCGCGGGCAGTCTCGAGGGTCTCATTCGCGACGAGCGCGGTGTGCGCTTCGCGCCGGAGGCCGAAGACTGAACGCGCCGGCAGCGCTGCCCTTCGATGCCTCGCGGCGTCTCACCGGGGCGAATCTGTTCTTCGCCTCGACCGGCGCCGTGCTCGAGACCGTGGGTTTCACGCCCGATCAGGCGCTGCTCGCGGGCTGGCGCGCGCGCGTCACGCGCGCCCGCTCGAGCCTCGGCTGGGCTCCCGGCGGGCTCGCCGCGCGGCGGCACGCGGCCGGGGCCTCGCTCGCGCTCGCCGCGCCGCCCGATCAGCTCTTCACCGCCACCGAGGTCAACGAATGGGCGCTGTGCGCGACGCTCCGGGCCGAGGATCCGTCCCGCTGGAGCGGGCTCGAGGGAGCGCTCGTGGCGGCGGCGCTCGAGTCGGCGGCCGAACCCCCCGCCGACCCGCCGCCGGTACTCGAGGAAGCGGCGGCGCTCGAGCGCCTCAAGCGGCTTGCGGCCCGCGAGGCACGCCCGGATCTCGTGCGGCTGCTCGAGCGCGCCGCAGCGTACGGTCTGCCGTATGTGCTCGATGAGACGCTGCTGACACTCGGCGCCGGGGCCCTCGGCCGCGACTTCGAGCTCGCCTCACTCCCCGAGGTCGAGGCCGTGCCCTGGAGCGCGCTCGGGGACATTCCCACCGCGCTGGTCACGGGCTCGAACGGCAAGACCACCTCGGTTCGGCTGCTCGCGGCATGTGCCGAGGAGGCCGGCTGGCCGGCGGCATTCTGCTGCACCGACGGAGTCTTTCTCGGCGGTGAGCCGCTCGCGAGCGGCGACTACTCCGGGCCGCTCGGCGCGCGGCTCGTGATGCGCGAGCGGCGCGCCCGCTGCGCGGTGGTGGAGACGGCGCGCGGCGGGATCCTGCGCCGCGGCATCGCGCTGTCGCACGCGCACGTGGCGCTCGTCACCAACGTGAGCCCCGATCACTTCGGCGAGTACGGCATCGACGATCTGGACGCGCTCGCGGACGTCAAGCTCTCGGTCGCCGGGATCCTGCGGAGCGCGGGACTGCTGGTGCTGAACGCGGACGATGAGCGGCTCGTCGCCAGGGCGCCGCATCTGGCGCGGCGCTTCGGCCGCGCGCCGCAGCTCGGGTGGTTCGCGCTGGATGCCGACTCGACCCTCCTCGAGGCGCATCGCCGGCAAGGCGGCGCGACCTGCGGGGTGCGCGCCGGGCGGCTGCTGCTCGCCCGCGGTGCGGCGGAGTACAACCTCGGTGCCGTGAGCGCCATGCCGCTCACCGTCGGCGGCAGCGCCACCTACAACACCGCCAACCTCGCGGGCGCGGCGCTCGCCGCGGCGGCGCTCGGGGTACAGCCCGAGCGCATTGCCGCGGTGTTCGCGCGCTTCGGCGCGAGCCCCGCCGACAACTTCGGCCGCATGATGCGCTTCGAGCGTGGCGGGGTGCGCATCCTCATCGACTACGCCCACAACGCCGCGGGCCTGAAGGGCCTGCTCGCCGTCGCCGAGCATCTGCGCGGCGGCAAGGGCCGGCTCGGGACGCTCCTCGGCCACGCCGGCAACCGCCAGGACGCCGAGATCCAGGCGCTGGCGCGCGCGGCCGCCGGCTTTCAGCCGGCGCTGGTCGTGGTCAAGGAGAACGAGGCGCACCTGCGCGGCCGCGCGCCCGGGGAGATCCCGCGCATCATCCACGACGCGCTGCGCGACGAGGGACTGCCCGAGTCCTCTCTGCCCGTGCGCATGAGCGAGCTCGAGGCGGTCGAGTGCGCACTCGAGTGGGCGCGGCCGGGGGACGTGCTGGCGCTGCCGGTGCACTCGTCCGCAGCGCGCGCGGCGGTGCTGGCGTTGCTCGGCGCAGAGAGCAGCGCGCGGCCTTAAGGCGGGACGGCGTGCAGTGCGCTGTAGCCGTTCCAGATGATCTCGATGCCGATGCACATGAGGATGAAGGCCGACAGGCGCACCAGCACCTCCAGGCCGGTGGCACCGAGGAGGCGCGCGATGTTCTCGGCAAAGCGGTAGGCGAGGTAGATGCTGAGCCCGATGGCGATCAGCCCGCCGAGCGCCCCGATCGCGTGCTCGGCCATCTGCGAGAGCGGCATGCCGGCAGGCTTGCGGCTGCCGATGGTGATGGCGACCGACATCGAGCCCGGGCCGACCGTGAGCGGCAGGGTGAGCGGATAGAAGCTGCCGACCTTGCGCGCCGGTCCCGGCGGCCCGGCGCCGACGACGTGCTCGGACAGCTGCTCGGCGGTGAGGAGCTTCCAGCCGAGCGCCGTCACCACCAGTCCGCCCGCGATGCGCACCACCGGCAGCTCGATGCCGAACAGCTCGAGCAGCCAGGGCCCAAGCGCCATCGATCCCAGGAGCAGCGCGAAGCCGTTGGTGGCGGCCTTGCGCGCCAGGATGCGTCGCTCCTCCGTGGGCAGGCCCGCCGTCAGTCCGAGGAAGAACGGCGCCGACTCGAGCGGATTGACGATGGGGAAGAGCCCCGCGAAGGTCAGCAGAAACGCGCTCACCACGGCGTTCATGGATGCATATACCATCCGGCTCGAGGGTCGCGCGCAGTATGAACGGCAAAACCTGCCTCGTCACCGGGGCGACGCACGGCATCGGGCGCGTGACGGCGCGTGCGCTGGCCGCGGCCGGGGCCACGGTGCTCGTGCACGGCCGCGACGCCGCGCTCGGCGCCGCGGTCGCCGCCGCGATCGCCCGCGAGACCGCAAATCCGCGCGTGAGCTTCGTGCGGGCGGACTTCATGCACCTCGACGAGGTGCGCGAGCTTGGCGCGCAGCTCGCGCGGCTGCCCCGCCTCGATGTGCTCATCAATAACGCCGGGCTGATGGACGCCCAGCGGCGCTGTACGGCCGAAGGGTACGATGCCACTTTCGCCGTGAACCATCTGGCGCCGTTCCTGCTCACCAACCTGCTGCTCGAGACGCTGACGCGCTCGGCTCCGGCGCGCGTGATCGTGGTCGCCTCCGAGGCGCATCGCCGTGCGGGCTGGCTCGATTTCGACGATCTCATGAACGCCCGGGTGGGGTATCTGCGCGCCTACGAGCGCTCGAAGCTCGCGAACCTGCTGTTCATGCGCGCGCTCGCGCGGCGCCTTGAGGGGAGCGCCGTCACGGTGAACGCGCTGCATCCCGGGTTCGTCAGCAGCCAGCTGTTCCGGGGCTCGGCGCCCGCAGTGCGCACGCTGCTCGCGACCGTCGCACGGCCCTTCATGCGCTCGCCCGAGCGCGGCGCGCGCACCAGCGTCTATCTCGCGAGCTCGCCCGCGGTCGAGGGGCAATCGGGCGGCTATTACCGCGACTGCCGCCGCGTCGAGCCGAGCGCTGCGGCGCGCTGCGATGCGGCGGCGGCGAGGCTCTGGGGCGAGAGCACGCGCCTCACGGCATGCGGGCGCGCATGAGCCGGGCCTTCACCCGCGAGTCGGACGACGATCCGGGGACGCTGCCGGAGCGGCCGGTGAGCACGCATCCGAACCTGGTCACCCCGCGGGGCCTCGCCGCCATCGAGGCGCAGCTGCGCAGCCTTGAGAGCGAGCTCACGGCGGCGCGTGCCGGCGGCGACAGCGCGCTGCGCGCCCGCATCGAGCGCGACCTGCGCTACTTCACGCGGCGGCGCTCGAGCGCGCGCGTAGTTGCGCCGGCGGCGGCACCCGAGCGCGTGCGCTTCGGCGTGCGGGTGACGCTGCGCGGGGCGGATGGCGCCGAGCAGTCGTACCGTCTGGTCGGCGAGGACGAGGCGGACGCGGCGCAGGGGCTCTTGAGCTGGGTGGCGCCGCTCGCCCAGGCGCTGCTCGGCCACGAGCCCGGCGACACGGTGCGCTTCCCGGCGGGCGAGGTCGAGATCCTGCGCCTCGAGCCGTGAAGGCTCAGAAGTGGCGCGAGAGGTACAGCACCCCGCTCGAGATCTTGTAGAAGCTCTCCGGGCGCGGGCCCGTCACATCGCTCGGCAGGACGCGATCCCGGGCGACGTTCTGCGCGTAGCGGAAATCCAGCCCTAAGTCCCAGCCGGGAAGCCCGCGCAGGAAATTGCGCCACTGCACTCCCGCGCCGAAGTACACGGAATAGGCGGGGGTCGCCAGGTCGTAACGATCGACTCCCGCGAACAGGCCGAGCGCGAGCCCGTTGTCGTAGCGATAGCGGTAATCGATGGCGCGCGCGCCGATGAGCGAGTGGCCGTCGACCTCGTCGAGCTCGAGGCGCACGCCGAGATCGTTGTGGGTGGAGACCGCGCGGCGCGCGCCGAGGCCGAAGTGCCCCCCGAAGCCGACCGGAGTGGTGGTGATCGGCGCCTGACCGTTGATATCCGTGCGCACGCTGTTGGCGTTCGCGCCCAGGTCGACGAACCATTCGGCGCCGTGAGTGTCGCCGCCGCTCTCCTCATCCCCGGCGCCGCCATAGCCGGACGTCTCGTCGCCGCGCCGCGCGGCATCCTCGCCGTAGCGCACGAAAGCGGAGACGCGCGTGAAGGAGTCGCCCAGGACGTCGCGCCCGCTGAGCGCCTGCGCGCCGACCGTGACGCCGTTCCACGGCCGCGAATAGCTCAAGCTCACATCGTAGTAACGATGGTACGGAAAGGGTGTGGTGCCGGGGATGTAGGAGCGCGTACTGCCGTAGTAGTCCTGATTCACGAGGCTGTGCGCTCGGGCCTCGAGATAGCCGCCGAAAGGCGGTTCCCAGCCGACCCGCAGCATCTGGCTGCGGGCGCCGACGCCGTCGTTGAAGTTGCGCTGATCGGCGCCCCACGTGCCGAGCACGTCGCCGTAGTTCGTCATCCCGTCGAGATAGATGTAGTGGACGTACCAGATGTTCTGCCACTCGGAGAACTCGTAGGTCGCATCGAAGTGGGGCCCGAGGCGCGGGAAGTCGATACCGGCCGAGAGCGCCGCATTGCCGAGGAGGTAGCTGCCGCCGTCTGAGTTGTCCTCGCCGGCGTACTGAAAGTAGACCGCGAACGGCACCTTGCCGGGGAAGATGAAGCGGCTGACGTAGGAGGCCTCCTCGTTGGCCTGCGTCTGCACCGTGCCGCTCGGATGGAAGAAAGCGTGCAGCACCCAGCTCGCCGAGCTCGGCAGGCCGCTGCCGCCGCCGTACTCGAGGTTGCGGTTGACGCCGAGCGACCAGCCCGGGAAGGGCTCGATCGACAGCTGCATGCTGAGGAGGTTCGGGTCGCCGCGGCTCGAGACGCCCTGGTAGACGATGTTGTCGCCGGGAGGGCTGCCCGAGGACGTCTGCTGCAGGCGTCCCCAGACGAGCTCGTACTGGAAGCCGAGCTTGGTGAGCGGCTCCCAGTTCGAGAGCGTCACCGTCGGCATGGTGGGGCTCTCGGTGCTGAAGAGCATGCTGCCCGTGTCGGTCATGGGCGAGAGCCAATGGTCGCGGTAGCCGGCATCGAGCTGCGCCCAGCTCGTACCGACGCTCAGCGTCGAGCCCGTCGCCTGAGTGCGCCCGGAGTAGGCGATGGCGCCCACGCTCGCGAGGAGGTAGTCGCTCGGCTGCACGTAGCCCTGCGCCGAGAGCTCCCAGTCGTCGTTGCTGCTCGCGCCGTGCTGATTCGGCAGCACCACGTGCGCGCCGCTGGTGGCGGCGGCGGTGGCGCTCGCGTGCGTCACGGCGTAGTCGCGCGAATAGCGCTCCAGGTAGCGCCGCACCCGGGCGCACAGCACCGCGTCCTTCCTGCAGGCTTCGGGCAGCGCCGCCTTGACCAGCTCGACGGCGAAGGGGCGCTTCAGCACCGGCTCATCGGCCAGGATCAGCACCCGCTCGATCTGACGCTCCATCTCCGGCTCGAGGTTGAGCGGCAGGTAGGCGCTCAGGGCGTCCGCGAGGGCGGTGCTCCCGAGCGCGCACGCGAGGCACGCCGGCACGGCCGAGCGCCGCAGTCGCTTCACCCATGACACGATGCCGCTGCCACTCCGGCCGCCGGCGCACCCCGCGCCTGGGCCTGAGTACACACAGCGGGTGAGCGGCCGTCAAGCGCTCCGGGCGCGCAGACGCGCCAGTACTTCGCCGACGATGCGCTCGGCGCGCACCGGCTCGAGCTCGAACACGCTACGTGCGGCCTGGAGCTCCGCGCCGCCGCTCAGGCGCCGGTGCGCGCGATAGAGCCGCGTGCGGACCGTCGTCACGTTGAGACCGAGGGCCGCCGCGGTCTCAGTACCGCTGATGCCTTCGACCACCCGCAGCACGAACACCGTGCGAAATACCTCGGGGAGTACCTCGATCGCGGGCTCGAGGGGGTGGCGGTAGGACGCTGCCGCGCGCGCCGCCAGCCCGACGGCACGCCGCGCCTGCACCTGCTCGAGGGCGAGACGCGTGAGCCAGACGGCGAACTTGCCCGCCGGCTCGTGGTGACGCAGCTCCTCGAAGGCCCTGAGGTAGGCATCGCGCACCGCTCCCGCGGCCGCCTCCTCGTCGAGGAGCAGGCTCCGTGCGACCCGGAACAGCCGCTGGGCGTAGCGGCGTATCAGCAGCTCGGTCGCGCGCGCATCGGCGCCGCGCGCCCGCTCGATGAGCAGCAGATCGGGCAAGGCGTGCGGATTCGTGGCGAACATGCCGTTGCGGGCATCGGTCACTGGATCGAGCATGGGCGCGGACCTCGCTTAGGTATCCTATGGCTCATGAGAAACCGGGCGACGCGTTGTGCATCGATCGTCGCCTCCCTGGTGCTGGCGGAGGCCGCCGCCGCGGCCCCGGCCGTGCATCCGTCCGAGTGGCCCCGGCCGGCGACCGCGCTGCCGCCCGATGCGCAGCTCGAGGCGCGCATCGCGACGCTCCTTGCGCGGTTGACGCCCGAGGAGAAGGTGGGGCAGCTCATCCAGGCGGACATCGGCAGCATCACTCCGGACGAACTGCGGCACTATTCCCTCGGCTCGGTACTGAACGGCGCGGGCGTCGCGCCCAACAACGACCAACTGGCCTCACCTGGTGAGTGGCTGGCTCTTGCCGACCGGTTCTATGCGGCATCCGTGAGCGCGCCGGGCGGGGTGCCGCTGCTCTGGGCGACGGACGCGGTGCACGGCGACAACAGCATCCCGGGCGCCACCATCTTCCCGCACAACATCGGGCTCGGCGCGGCCCGCGATCCGGCACTGCTGCGCCGCATTGGCGCGGCCACGGCACTCGAGCTGCGCGTGACCGGGCGCGACTGGACCTTTGCGCCGACCGTGGCGGTGGTGCGCGATGCGCGCTGGGGGCGTACCTACGAGAGCTACGGGGAGGACCCGCGCCTGGTGGCCGAGTGCGCCAGCGCGCTGGTCGAGGGCCTGCAGGGCCGGCCCGGCACCCGGCAATTCCTCGACGCCGCCCACGTGCTGGCGACCGCGAAGCACTTCGTGGGCGACGGCGGTACCGGCGGCCACGACGAAGGTGACAACACCGCGAGCGAGACCGAGCTGAGCCACGTCGAGGCGGCCGGCCACGTGGCCGCGATCGGCGCGGGCGTGCAGACGGTGATGGCATCCTTCTCGAGCTGGCAGGGCGTGAAGATGCACGGCAACCGCGCGCTGCTCACGGAGGTGCTCAAGCAGAGGATGGGATTCGACGGCCTGGTGATCGGCGACTGGGACGGACACGCGCAGGTGCCGGGCTGCACCGCCGTGAGCTGCGCCGCCGCGCTCAACGCTGGAGTCGACGTGCTCATGGCGCCCGCGGGCTGGCGGGATCTATATGTCAACACGCTCGCGCAGCTGAGGGCCGGAGAGATTCCCGCGGTGCGGCTCGATGAGGCGGTGCGCCGCGTGCTGCGCGTCAAGCTGCGGGCGCATCTCCCCGCCGAGGGGCCGCCGTCCTCGCGGCCCTTCGCCGCTCACGTCGAGCTGCTCGGATCCCCCGCGCACCGCGCGCTCGCGCGCCAGGCGGTGCGGGAGTCGCTGGTGCTGCTGAAGAACGCGCATCACCTCCTGCCGCTCGCAGCGCGCTCACGCGTGCTGGTCGCCGGGGACGGCGCCGACGATGTCCGCAAGCAGTGCGGTGGCTTCACCATCGACTGGCAGGGGGCGCCCGCGGGCTCGGACATCCATCCCGCAGAGTCGATCTATGCCGGCATTCGCGCCGCCGTCACGGCCGCCGGCGGCAGTGCCGAGCTGAGCACCAGCGGGGAGTTCTCCGCGCGCCCCGATGTCGCCATCGTCGTCTTCGGCGAGAACCCGTACGCCGAAGGCCTCGGCGACGTGCCGTCGCTCGCCTACGGCGGCGGGACGCGCACGCGCGAGGTGCTGCGGCGCCTGCGCGCGCAGGGGATCCCGGTGGTGGCCGTCCTCATCTCGGGCCGGCCGCTCCTGATCGAGGCCGAGCTCGCTCTCTGCGACAGCTTCGTCGCTGCCTGGCTTCCCGGCGCCGAGGGCGGCGGGGTCGCGGACCTGTTGTTCCGGGCGCGCGACGGCCGTGCAGCCCATGACTTTCGCGGTCGTCTGCCGCTCACCTGGCCGCGCGCGCCGGACGCGGCGAGCGCCTCGAGTGCCGCCGGAGCACTGTTCCCGTACGGCTACGGGCTCAGGTACTAGACCGAACAGCGCGCCCGCGGTCCTCGCGCCTGCGGCAACTCACTCGCTCCCGCCGGCGCCGACCGCGACCCAGGCGAGATCGGAGTTGCTCACGGACCCGAGGTTGAAGGTGCGGGCCGCAGCCGCCATGCGCGTCAGGGCTTCGGCGAGCGGCATCGGCGGGGCGGTCGCGCCCTTCTTCACCTTGTGGAAGCGCACCGGGTTGATGCGCGCCACGACGTAGTTGCGCAGATACGGGGACTTGAAGCCGCGCGCCTGGAGCGCCGCGATCAGGCCCTTCACGCGCGTGTCGATTTCCTGGAGACGCGCCGCGTAGCCCTCGCGCTGGCGCAGGCTCGCGGCGAGCCCCCGCTCGCTGAAGCGGTCGACCTTCTTCAGGAACGCGCTGTAAGCGCCGCCGGCGAAGCGCGGCGAGCTCTCGTAGACGATGCCGAGAGTCAGCAGCTCCGGCGACTCGAACTCCGCGGCGAATTGCGACTCGCCGTCGCGGCCGCGGCTGGCGGCGAGACTGCGCGCCATGCGGATCACCTCGAGGCTGCGGTCCTTGAGGTTGTGGGCTTTCTCGGTGTTGAGCGCGAGGATGCGGTAGGCGAGCGCTGCGTCCGGAGAGACGAGCGCGGTGATCTGCCTCATGCCGAGCACCTTGGCGGCCGCGAGGCGATGCCGTCCATTCGGCGTCCACAGCTGCCCGTCGGCGCCGCGCACCACGATGATCGGATCGAGGAACGCCTGCGTCTCGTCGATCTTCTGCGCCAGGCGCTTGGCGTGCGTCGGCGACAGGTCGCGCTGGAAGGGCGTCGGCTGCACGGCAGCGAGCGGCAGGCTGGCGAGCATGAGGGTGCGGCCGCCGAGCGGCTCGTGGTAGGCCCCGAGAGGTGCGCCGCCCGCCGCGCGCACCAGCGCCGCGAGTGGCGCGAGTGTCGGATCCTCGAGCGAGGCCATCACTGCGGCGGCGTCGAGCCCGCGCGCCTCGTCGCGCGGCGCCAGACGCCCGCGGCGGCGGGCCGGTGCACGGCGGGCGCCGGCCGCCGCTGCGCTCTTGCGTGTCGGCATGGGGGGTTCCTCGTCGCGAAGGATCCGTGTGCGAGAATGACCGATTGTCTGGAATGTTGCCATGAATCTCGTCACGCACGCAGTGGACACGGCGCGCCGCCTGCCGGCGCAGCGCATCGATGCCGCGGGTCACGCGCACGTCGACAGCAAAGCGGTGCTGGCGCTTGCGCTGCCGCTCATGGCCAACAGCGCGGTGCAGATCGTGCTCAATCTCACCGACATGTGGTTCATCGGCCGCATTTCGACCAAGGCGCTGGCGGCGGTCGGCGCGGTGCAGTGGCTGGTGGTGGTCGCGGTGCTGGTGTTGGGAGGCGCGGGTACCGCAGTGCAGACCCTCGTGGCCCAGGCCTACGGCGCGCGGCGCTATCGTCGCGCGAGCCAGGCCACCTGGACCGCGCTCTGGGCGACGCTGTGCGCGCTGCCGCTGTTCGTGCTGGCGGGCGCGGCCCACCACTCGCTGTTCGCGCCCTTCGGCTTCGATCCCGAGGTCGAGCGCCTGGTCGGCGCCTTCTGGTTTCCACGGCTGGGCGGAGCCGCGACGGGTGCGGCGCTCTGGGCCATGCTCGGGTTCTTCAACGGCACCGGGCGACCGCGCCTCACGCTGCTCATCACCGCAGTGACGACGATCGCCAACGCGCTGCTGAACCAGCTGTTCATCTTCCGCTTCGGCTTCGGTCTCGCCGGCTGCGCCTGGGCCACCAACACCGCGCAGCTCATCGGTGTCGGGCTCGCTCTCGCGATCTTCCTGGACGCTCATTACCGGCACTACTACCGCTCGCACCTGACCTGGCGGCCGCACCCGGGAAGGGTGCTCGAGCAGCTCAAGCTCGGCGTGCCGATGGGCCTGCTGCCGTCGGCCGATCTGCTCGGGTATGCGATCTTCCAGATGATGCAGACCCGGCTCGGGACGGTGGGAGGCGCCGCGACGCAGATCGCCACGATCCTCACCTCGATCGCGTACATGCCCGGCTACGGCATCGGCAGCGCCGGCACGACCCTCGTCGGACAGTCGATCGGCGCGGGCGCGCGCGATTGGGCGCTCACGGTCGGCAACCGGGTCATCCTGCTCGCGGCGCTCTACATGGGAGCCATCGGCGTAGTGATCGCGCTCGCGGGGCCGTGGATCCTGCCGCTGTTCGCCGCCGCACACGATGCCGATTCGGCCGCGGCCGTCGTGCTCGGGACGCAGCTCCTGTGGCTCGCCGCGGGCTACCAGTTCTTCGACGGACTCAATCTCGGCAGCAGCCTGTGTCTGCGCGGGGCAGGCGACGTGCGCGTGCCGGCGGCTTTGGTGCTGCCGGTGTCGTTGCTGATGTTCGTGCCGCTGGCGCACGCCTTCACATTCGCGCCCGGCGACGGCTGGGTGCATTTCCTGCCGCAGTTCGGCTGGGGCGCGGTCGGCGGCTGGGTGGCCGTCCTCATCTATGTCATGGTGCTCGGGTCGACGCTCTACCTGCGCTGGCGCTCGCGCGCCTGGCAGGCGATCCGCATCTGAGAGCCACGGGGAGGACGCATGTTCATCACGCTGAAGTCCGTGCTGCGCAATCTCGTGCTCCCGCCAGCGGGGCCGCTGCTTCTTGCCGGTCTGGGTCTGTGGTTGCTCGCGCGCCGCCGCCGCGGCGAGCCTGGCAGAAAAGGCGCCTGGGCTCTCGTTTGCGCCGCCCTTGCGACGCTCTGGCTGCTGTCGCTGCCGGTGATCGGTAATGGGTTGTCGCATCTGGCGCAGCGCTACCCTCCGCTCGACCTCACCCGTCCAGTGCGCGCCGAGGCCGTCGTGATTCTGGGCGGCGGATACGTCCGCGACGCGCCCGAATACGGCGGACCCGCGGCCGGATTCGTGCTGCTCGAACGCCTGACCTATGGGGCGTATCTCGCGCACCGGACCGGGCTGCCCGTGCTGGTCTCGGGTAACGGCTTCGAGGCGCTCGCGATGCAGGCCACTCTATGGCGCGATTTCGGGATCCGCGCACGCTGGGTCGAGGGTGAGTCGCGCGATACCTTCCAGAATGCGCAATTCTCGGCGAAGCTGCTGCGAGCGGACGGAGTCTCGCGCGTGGCACTGGTCACGAGTGCCGACCACGAGTGGCGCGCGGCGCACGAGTTCATGAGCGCAGGCCTCGCCGTCGATCCCGCGCCGGTGCACGTGTGGTCGCCCAGCCCGAACCACCTCGATGACTACCTGCCGGACTCGGTCGGGTTGTACAAATCGAGGGAAGCGATATACGAGATCGTCGGCGACTGGGTGCGACGATTGCTCGCCGTGACGCACCTGCGCACGCAAAGTGCCTGACCTCCCCGTCACGGTCTTTCGCTCGCGGCGGCGCCGCGCCTGCGAGGATCGCCTGCTGGTGCTGCTGGCGGTGGGCGTGTCGGCGGAACTCGTGCCCGGCGCGGGCGAGTTCCTCGTGCAGGTGGATCCGCAGGATGCCGCCTGCGCCGCGCGCCATCTCGCCCAGTACGAGTCGGAAAACCGGGCGCCCCCGCCGCCCCCGCCGCCGCGGCTCCATCCGTTCGCCTGGGTCGGATGCATCCTGTATGTCGTGACGCTGCTCGGCGTCGCCTATGCGGTCGGCAACGGGCTGGTGCGGCTCGATGCCTTCGATCTCGGCGCGCTGGTCTGCGGTCGCGTGCAGGCCGGCGAATGGTGGCGCGCCTGGACCGCACTCACGCTGCATCTCGATGGCCCGCACCTCGCGGCCAACCTGGCAGCCGGAGTCTGGTTCGGCTATCTCGCCGGACGGCAGCTCGGTGTCGGAACCGCCTGGTTTCTGATCGTGACCGGCGCGGGGCTCGCGAATCTCGCCGAAGGATTGACCGGGCCGCCCGATCACAGCGCCGTCGGTGCCTCAACCGCCGTCTTTACCGCGCTCGGTCTCATGTCCGCCTATTCCTGGCGCGAGCGGGCGCACCTGCCGCAGCACTGGGGCAGGCGCTACGGACCGCTGATCGCGGGGGTGATTCTGCTCGGCTGGACCGGCTCAGCGGGCGAGGGGACCGACCTGGTGGCGCACCTCGCGGGGTTCACCATGGGGGCGCTGCTCGGGGTCGCGGCGGCCACGGGAGTCTCGCGTCGCTCGCTCGCGCGTACCCCGCAGTGGCTGGCCGGGACCGCGGCGCTCGCCGAGATCGCGATCGCGTGGGCGTGGGCGCTGCGGAGCTGAGCTACACAGCCGGCGAATTCAGGCCTTTCCTTTACGGGCCTTCGACCTCGTAGCCACGGCTCCTGAGCGTCGCGAGCGCGCCATGCTCGCCGAGCAGACGGTCCATGGATTGCACCGCCAGGGTGCCGCGGTTGCGCGCCAGGCTGTCCTCGACCACCAGCAGCCAGTCGTCCTGCGCGCGCGCGATGAGATTGCGCACTCGATCAGAGGTCGAGACGGCGGCAATGCACGCGGTGCGATCGTCGGGATGCGGCAGCTGGCGGAGTGTGTCCACGTCGCCGAGCGCCCAGGCGCGGGCGCGCGCCTGCATGGGCCCGAGGTCGGTCTCGAGGCGGGTGACGACTGCGTCGAGGCAGGCAACCTCGGCCGAGAGCGGTGTCGCGCCCACGTCCTTGAGGACGTCCACCGGATCCTCGATCCTGAGCTTGTCCTGCCGGACGCGCACGCCCTGCTCGCGCGCGAGGTTGAGCACGGTTTTCTGCACCTCGTTGCGAAGCGCGAGGCCGGAGGCGTCCAGCACCTTCGTCATGAGCCGCTCGGCGGCGAGCATCGGCCGCAGCTCCTCGAGCCGGCTGTCGTGCGGATCGTAACGGGCGGCGAGAGCCGTGACCCGCGCGTACAGCTCGGGCGGCAGGGTCTGCTTGAGGGGCAGGTGATCGGCGGGCTGCTGCATCCGGCGCCACTGGATGAAGACGCGCAGCGCCGTGAACGGGTTGGCGCCGATGCCGTAGGTCGGCCAGGCGGGCACGACCTCCTGGGACTGCTGCAGCACGGCGCGCACCGCATCGGGCTGCCACTCCATCCTCTTCGGCAGCGGCGTCACCGTTCCGAGGATCCACAGCACATGATCCCCCCGGCGCACCGTCCACATGCGCGGACCTTCGTGCTTGCCTTCGACGACCACCTCGGCGAGCGGCGCTTCGGCGGCGGGTGCGCCCTGCGGCGGCGCGGCTGCGCCCGCGAGCGGCGTCTGCGCGAGGGTGCCGGGGCCCGTCGCGAGGCAGAGCGCGGCGCTCAGCGCCGCGGGCCGCACTGCCCGGAGAAGCCTGGCTTCAGATGACTCTCTCAAGCTCAGTCGGTCGTGGGCGGTGGCCGCGGAGCTGCGTCCGTGGAGCGATCGTAGACACGCGTCAGGCTCTCGGCCGGGAGCTCCGCGGGGCCGATGTGCAGCTTCTCGATCAGGCGCTGTCCGTCGGGGGAGAGTCCGAAGCTCTCGACGACGGGAGGGCCGAGCTGCGGCTTGACTCTGATGACGTATTCGCGTCCCTCCCAGCCCGAGATCTGGTCCGCCACGCCCATCTCGGAGGAGACGACGCTGTGCGCTCCCGGAGTGAAGCTGCGCACGATCGTGCCGAAGTCGAACACCAGCTCCTGGCTCGACTGGCGCACGGTGAGGTAGTCGCCGCGCGCGATGACAGATGCCAGCGCGTGCATCATGGGCGAGTACTGCAGAGGATCGGGCCGGCGCCCGCCGTGGCCGCCGGCTGGATCGTCGGGAGTGAGCGGCGCATTCCCTTCCGGGGGTTGCGCGCCTCCTGGGCCGCCGCGGCCGCCCGGTCCGCTGCGTGCGGGCTCGTCCCCGGCGGCGCTCATCTGGCGCTCGATGATCTTGCGTGCCTGGTTGCGCATCTTGGCGATCACCTGCTGCGGGTCGTCGCTCGCGGCGTGATCGAGCTTCCAGCTGCCCGCGAGCACCACGCCCGGCGGCGTGTCGGCCTTGGGCCCCCCCGCGCATCCGGCCACAGCCGCCGTCGCGCCGAGCAACAGCCAACCAAGCGCCTTCGACATATTGGCGTATCCTCGCACGATGACCCGCCGCAAGGCCATGGAGCTCGAGGACCTCAAGGGACGCATCGCGCGCCTCGACGCCGACAGCATCGATCGGCTCTACGGACTCGAGCCGGTGTACGAGCCGGGCGCCGAGCGCCACGCGAGCCTCGCGCCCGAGGAGTTCGTCGCGGTTCGCTGTCCCTGGTGCGGCGAGCGCCTGGAGACGCGCGTCGACATGACGGCGGAAGATGCGGCGTACATCGAGGACTGCGAGGTCTGCTGTCGACCCATCGAGTTCAGCATCGAGCGTGCCGACGCCGGCACGCTGCTCGCAGTCGCGGTCAAGCGCCTGGAGTGACCGCGGCTTCGAGGAAGGTGAGCGTGCGCGCGCTCGCATCGAGGCGCACGCGCGCGCCGAGCGGCACCGCCTCGTTCAGCGCGCCGTGCCCGATTGCGAACCCCGCCGCGCACGGCAGCCCCGTGGCCTGCGCGAGCTCGCGCAGCACGTCCGCGGCGCTGTAGTCGGCGTCCTTCTCCTCGCAGCGGGTGAACGTACCGAGCGCGATGCCCCGCGCCTGGCGCAGCACACCCGCCAGCTCGAGTTGGGTCCACATGCGATCGAGCCGATAGGGACGCTCGCCGACGTCCTCGAGCAGCAGGACCGCGCCCGCGAGCGAGGGCAGGTAGGGCGTGCCGAGCAGGCGCGTCACCACCGAGAGATTGCCGCCGAGTAGCGGACCCTCCGCCACACCGGGCACGTAGGTGTCGGCGGCGTAGAGCGGCGCGGCGGGGGAGGCCGATTCGAGCAGCTGGAACAGCCGCTGCCGGCTCTCTTCGGGGAGCAGGCCGAGCTGTGTGAGCACCGGGCCGTGGATGCTCATGACCCCGAGGCTCTGCAGCCACAGGTGCAGGGCGGCGACGTCCGAGAAGCCGACCAGGGGCTTCGGCGTCTGCAGGGCGGCCGGGGAGAGCTGTGCGAGCAGGCGCATCGCGCCGTACCCGCCCCGGGCGCAGAACACTCCGCGGATCGCGGGGTCGAGCAGCGCCTCCTTCAGCTCGGTCAGGCGCCGGCCGTCGGCGCCAGCGAGATAGCGATGCCGCTCGAAGATCGACGGCTGGTAGCGAACGTCGTAGCGGGCGGCGATGAGGGCGAGCCCGGCGTCGAAGGAGGCGCGGTCGAAGGAGCTCGCGGGGGCGATCACCGCCACGCGCGCGCCGGGTGTCAGGCCCCGAGGGGCGCGAAATGCCCGGGTGGTCGTCATGTGTTATACAGCGCCAACCGTGGAACTCTGGCGTGAAGCCCGGGGGCCGTCAATGATCGGGTTTCTGCTGTGGCTGCTGCTGCTGGTCGTATGCTGGCCGCTGGCGCTGCTCGCGCTCCTGCTGTACCCGATCGTGTGGCTGCTGATGCTGCCTTTCAGGCTGGTGGGTCTCGCGGTGGAGGGGGTATTTGAGCTGCTGCGGGCGATCATTCTGCTGCCAGCGCGCGTACTGTCCGGCCGCCGTTGAGGCACTGGGCGCGGCCAACGGAGCGATGTCCGCCAAAATCGCCTGCGGCGACTTTGGCCAATAGACTTGGCCAATAGACTAAGGGGCGAGCGCCTTCAGGTCGCTGAGCAGCGCCGCACGCCCGCGGTCGAGCTGATCGAGGCGTTGCGCGGCGCTGCGCAGTGCGCTCAGGTTCTGCACCGGAGCTTCGTGCAGACGCCGGTAAGCGTTGCGCGCCGTGAGCCACAGCCGATTCATCCGCGCATAACGCGCGGCCAGCTCGCGGCGCAGGGTAATCACGCCCAACGGAATCGCTTGCATCAGGGTGCCCGTCCCGACCTGCGGACAGCAGGCCGGCGCGTCATGACAGGATTGAGACAATGCTCCCTCACCGCGCGCTATGACGCGCGAAAAATGCGGCCGGCGACAGTGCAGCCGTCACAGTTTGCCTGTGCAGGCGGTGCGTGCGCTCGCCATGAGCCGCGCGTTTCTTAACAGCCCGTTCACCGTGCGACGGCTGGCGTGGTGAGTCGCGAAAGCGACGCCCCGGCACCCAAGCGCGCCTGCGGCGGCACCCCGAGGCCTGAGCAGCGCGGCTGCCTCGGGCTGTGCGAAGTACGGATTGTCAGGACGGCGGCCGCGCAGCAGCTTGGCGAGCGGGCTGTGCGTCCCGCAGCCCGTGTCATGAAAGGCTGACCCCATGGACTATGCCTTCGTGTCGGCGAGCAACAACGGCAGCGCATTCGGCGGCACCTCGTCACCGCCTCCGGCAGCGGCCTCGACCCCGAGGAGAGCGTCGCGGCCGCCGATTGCCAGGCAGCGCGCGTCGCCCGTGCCCGCGGCTTGCCGGAGGCGCGCGTGCGGGCATTGATTGCCGCGCATGGCAAGGGTAGGTTGCTGGGAGTTCTCGGAGAGCCGCGCGTCAACGTCCTTGAGCTCAAACCTGGCACTCGACGCGCTGAAATGACCTGACATGGCCGAAGCCCGGCCGGACCCCGACCAGCTGCTCGAGCGCGTCAAGGCCGAGGAGGAGCGCGAGAAGCGCGGCCGGCTGCGGATCTTCTTCGGTGCCTCGGCCGGCGTCGGCAAGACCTATGCGATGCTCGAGGCGGCCCGCAGCATGCGCGCCTCGGGCACCGACGTCGTGGTCGGCTATATCGAGCCGCACGGGCGGCTCGAGACCGAGCGGCTGCTCGAAGGCCTGCCGCGCCTGCCGGCCCTGCCGGTGAGCTACCGCGGCATCGTTCGACAGGAATTCGATCTCGACGCGGCGCTCGCCCGACACCCCCAGATCCTGCTGGTCGATGAGCTGGCGCACTCCAACCTGGTCGGCGGCGAGCCCGCGCCACGCCACCCCAAGCGCTGGCAGGACATCGAGGAGCTGCTCGCCGCCGGCGTGAGCGTCTGGACCACGGTCAACGTCCAGCATCTCGAGAGCCTGAACGACCTCGTCTACCAGACGACCGGCATCCGCCAGCGCGAGACCCTTCCCGACCACGTGTTCGACGAAGCCGATGACATCGAGCTCATCGACCTGCCGCCCGATGACCTGATCGCGCGCCTGCACGCCGGCAAGGTGTACGTGGCCGGACAGGCGGGCACCGCCATCGAGCGCTTCTTCCGCAAGCAGAATCTCATGGCGCTGCGCGAGATCGCGCTGCGCCGGGTCGCGGACCGGGTCGAAGCCGCCGCGCGCGAGCTGCCGGTGGAGCGCGGCGAGGAGCGCCGCGCCCGTGACCGCGTGCTGGTGGCCGTGGGTCCGGACGAGCAGGCCGAGCAGCTGGTGCGTTCCGGCAAGCGCATCGCGGACGCGCTCGATGCCGAGTGGACGGTAGTGTACGTCGAGACGCCGGCGCTGCTGCGGCTCTCGGACTCGCAGCGCAACCGCCGCATCGACGTGCTGCGCCTGGCCGAGTCGCTCGGCGGCGAGAGTGTCACGCTGGATGGCCCCTCGGCCGCGGACACCCTGGTCGAGTATGCCCAGACGCGGCGCGCTACGCGGGTGATCGTCGGAGCGCCGAAGCGGCGCGGCTGGCGCGCGTGGCTGCGCGCGTCGACCGCGACGGAGCTGGTGCGCCGCGCGCGCGGTTTCGACGTCGTCATGATCGCCGCGGCCGGGCGCGCGCCCGCGGCGCCGCCGCCGCGGCCGGACCCGGACCAGTCGGCCGGCTCCGCGGTGCGCTGGGACCGCTACGCCGCGGCGATCGCCGTCACCGTGCTGTGCACCCTGGTGGCGGCGGCCATGTACCCGCACTTCGACCTCTCCAACCTGGTCATGATCTACCTGCTCGGCGTCACGGTGGCGGGCCTCAAGCTCGGGCGCGGTCCATCGGCGCTCACCGCGGTGCTCAACGTCGCTGCCTTCGACTTTTTCTTCGTGCCGCCGCGTTACTCGTTTGCGGTTTCGGACGCGCAGTATCTCGTGACCTTCGGCGCCATGGTGACCATCGCGCTGGTGATCGCGACTCTCACCGCGAGCGTGCGCCAGCAGACCCGGGTGGCCGGAGCTCGCGAGCGGCGTACGGCGCTGCTCTATGCCATGAGCCGCGAGCTGTCGGTCACGCGCGGCATCACTCACATGGCGCGCGTGGCCGTGCGTCATGTCGCCGAGGTTTTCGAGTGCCGCGCGACGGTGCTGCTGCCGGATGCGGAGGGGAAGCTGCACTACCCTGCGGAGGCGCCGCTCGACGCCTCGTTCCGCGGCGCGGACCTCGCGGTCGCCCAGTGGGTCGCCGACCACGGCCGCCGCGCCGGGCTCGGCTCCGACACGCTGCCGGCGGCGCGCGGTCTGTACGTGCCGCTCGGCGACGAGCGGCGCACGGTCGGGGTGCTGGCGGTGCTTCCCGATAAGGCTCGCCGCGTGCTGCTGCCGGAGCAGAGCCACCTGCTCGAGACCTTCGCCGGTCAGATTGCCGTCGCCATCGAGCGCGCGCAGCTCGCCGAGATAGCCGTGCAGTCGAGCCTGGCTGCCGAGCGCGAGACGCTGCGCAACACGCTGCTGTCCTCGATCTCGCACGATCTGCGCACCCCGCTCGCCGTGATGGCCGGCGCCGGCAGCGCGCTCGCTCAGCACGGGGCGACGCTCGATGAGGCGACGCGCCTCCAGCTGGCGCGCTCCATCGAGACCACGGCGCGCGAGATGTCGGAGCTCGTCTCCAACGTGCTCGACCTGGTGCGTCTCGAGTCGGGGCAGGTGGCGCTGCGGCGCGACTGGCAGACCCTCGACGACCTGGTGGGCAGCGCGCTGACACGCTACCGGGAGCGTCTGGCGGGTCACCTGGTCGAGACGCGCCTGCCGCACGATCTGCCGCCGGTATGGGTCGATGCCACGCTCATCGTGCAGCTGCTCGCCAACCTGTTCGACAACATCGCCAAGTACACCCCGGCCGGCACGCGCGTGTCGGTCTCGGCGGTACCGGCGGGCGACTTCGTGCAGGTTGCCGTCGAGGACGACGGGCCAGGGCTGCCCGCCGGTGATCCGGCGCGCCTGTTCGATAAGTTCCAGCGGGGCAGCGGCGAGGGAGCCGTGGTCGGCGTCGGGTTGGGACTCGCGATCGCGCAGGCGATCGTGCGTGCGCACGGCGGCGAGATCGAGGCCCAGCGGCGCGAGGGCGGCGGCGCGCGCCTGGTGTTCACGCTGCCGGCGACCGAGAGCGGCACGGAAGCGGAGGCCGCGGCACCGGCGCTGGCGCGCGCGCGGCCGCCATGACCGAGGCGATGCACCAGGTGCTGGTGATCGAGGACGAGCCGGGCATCCGCGCCGTGCTGCGCGTGCTGCTCACCGCCGAAGGCTACCGCTGCATCGAGGCCGACACCGCGCTGCGCGCCGAGATCGAGGCGCGCAGTCACAAGCCGGATCTGCTGCTCGTCGATCTCGGTCTCCCCGACGGCGACGGCCTCACGGTGATCCGCCGGGTGCGAGCCTGGTCGACGGTGCCGATCGTGGTGCTGTCGGCGCGCACCATGGAGGAGCAGAAGGTGGCGGCGCTGGATGCCGGCGCGGACGACTACATCGTCAAGCCCTTCAGTGCCCCGGAGCTGCTGGCGCGGCTGCGCGCCGCGTTGCGGCGCGTGACGCACGCCGCACCGTCGGCGGTGCTCGGGTTCGGGCCGGTGCACGTCGACCTCGCGCGGCGCGAGGCGCACGGTGCGGACGGGGAGATCCACCTGACACCGCTCGAGTACCGCGTACTCGGCTGCCTCGCGCAGCAGCTCGGCTCGATCGTCATGCAGCGTCAGCTCATCCGCGAGGTGTGGGGGCCGGGACGCGAGGGCGACTCACGCAGCCTGCGGGTGTGCATCAAGAACCTGCGCGCCAAGCTCGAGCCCGACCCGCGCCAGCCGCGCTATCTGATCACGGAAACCGGAGTCGGCTACCGTCTGCGCGCCGACGAGGAAGCGTCGGCCTGAGGGACTGAAGGCGCCCACCCGAAGCGGTGGTCCAGGCTCGCCGCGATTGCCGCTGGCGGCCCGGCGGGGCATCCTAGAGTTGCAGGGATATATCGATAAAGCGACAGTCCCGTGGTCGGGGGTGGGGCGATGAGCAGCAACGACGTGGTAGTCGAGGCCTGGAATACCGTCCTGTACGACAAGTTCGTGCGCTTCAAGCACCTGCTCGTTGCCGGGCTCGCCGGCCACAGCGACGAGGTTCTGAGGCGCAATACCTATGCCGCCGGAGCCAGGGTCCTCGATGTGGGCTGCGGTTTCGGCGACAGCACCATCCGCATCGCGCAAATGGTCGGGCCGGGCGGCGAGGCGCTGGGCGTGGACTGCGCCGAGAATTTCGTGCGCGCGGCGCAGCGCGCAGCGGCCGAGGCTGGCGTGTCCAACGCACGTTTCTTCACGGCCGACGTGCAGAGCGACGATCTGCGCGGGCCCTATGACGGCGCGTTCGCACGCTTTGGGACGATGTTCTTCATGATGCCCGGTGTCGCTCTGAGGAATATCCGCGCCGCGCTGAAGCCGGGCGGCGTGCTGACCCAGATCGTCTGGCGCAAACGGGAGGACAATCCCTGGCTCCACGACGCCGAGCTCAAAGTGCGGGAGATCGTGCCCGTCGTATCGCATGAGGATACCGACCAGGTGCATTGCGGGCCGGGTCCTTTCTCGATGTCAGGTCCCGACCTGGTGAGCTCGATGCTGGTGAGCGCGGGCTACACGGGCGTCACTTTCGAAAGGTTCGACACGGATATCTGCATCGGCCGCGACCTCGAGGATGCGATCGAGTTCGCCATGGCGCTCGGACCTGCGGGCGAGATCATGCGCCTCGCGGGCGAGGAAGGCGCGCGGCTCAAGCCCACCGTGGCAGCCGCACTGCGCCACACCCTGGCGCGCTATGTGCGCGCCGATGGCGTGTGGGCGCCCTCGAGCACATGGTTCATCACGGCCCGGCGGCCGCTTTAGCATCTGCTGGCAGACAAGGTAAAGGCAGCGCCGGCCGCTGCCGGCGCCACTGCGCCAGCGGCGCCGCGCGCCTGGCAGTCAGGTGAGCGAGACGACCAGCTTGGCCGAATGGCTGCGCCAGTTGATCGGAATGATGAAGGAGCGCAGCCCGGGCTTCTGCGGCAGCTCGGGCTTCTCGCCCGACAGCACCGAAGGCACTGAGATCACGAACTCGCGGCCGAAGTCGCGGCGTGCGTTGCCGGAGATGGTGTTGGCGACCTCGCCCACCAGGTCACGCATGGTTTCGTGGCTGAAGTCGTTCTCCTGCATCTTCATGAGCAGCACGGTCAGCATTGCCTTGGGGGCGGTGAAGAACACGACGCCCTCGCGCTTGCCGGAGATGGTGATGACGCCGGTGTACTCGTGCACCGCCGGCGTGCCTTCCAGGAGGTAAGGGGAGCCGATCGAGGCGGCCTGCTGGGCCGCTACCTCGAAGAAGTTCGTCGTCCCCTCGACGAAAGTCTTTAGCTCCTGCTCGTGCAACATCAGCGCATCAACTCCGCGAATGCCTCGTTCAGCTGCCGGTCGGTGAACGGCTTGTTGAGAAACCCGTTGGCCCCCTTCTCCATCGCCTCGACGGCGGTCGCCTTGTCGGCGAGCGCCGAGATCACCAGGATGCGTACCTCGGGCTTCAGCGCCACCAGTTGACCGATGCACTCGATGCCGTCCATGCGCGGCATGGTCAGGTCCATGGTGACCACGTCGGGGTCGGTACGCTTGAAGAGCTCGATCGCCTCGACGCCGTTGCCGGCCGTGCCGACCAGCTGCAGCTCCTCGAACTGCTGCGAGCGCTCGATGCGCCGGCGCATGATGTTCGAGTCGTCGACGATCATCAGCTTCATCGGGCGTCTGGCATTCACGGCGCGAGCCTCACGCGACCGCGCTGCTGCTGGCGTGTCTGGCCGGCAGCGAGATCTTGAAGCGCGTGTACTTGCCGGGATGCGTGCTGACACCGATCTTGCCGCCGAGCGCGTAGACGCTGCGCGCCACCACGTCCATGCCGACACCGCGGCCGGCATCCATCGACACCTCGTCCTGGGTCGAGAAGCCGGGGCGGAAGATCAGGGCCATGGCCGTGCGCGTGTCCATCGCAGCCGCCTCGTCCTCGGTGATGAGCTGCTGGCGCACCGCCGCGGCCTTGAGCGTATCGGGCGCAATTCCGGCGCCGTCGTCCTCGAACACGAGGTCGAAACCCTCGGCCGAGCGCTGGAACGCCACGCTGACGACGCCGACGTCCTGCTTGGTGAGCGCGCGCCGCACTTCCGGCGACTCGATGCCGTGCACCGCGGAGTTGCGCAGCATCTGGATCAGGCAGTCCTTGATCGTGGCCACGTAGGGCGCCGGCACGTCGCCGAGCCCCGCGATCTTCAGGCGAAAGCGCTTGCCGTGATCCTGAGCGAGGCGCTCGGCGAGGCCGTGCAGCGTCGGCGCCAGGTCCTCGGCGCGCCGGGCAAAGTGCGGGCGCGAGGGGCTCTGCGGCGCTGCCGGCGGGGGCGGGGGCGGCGTCACCGCGGGCCGCGCGGTGAAGGTCGTGGTGGCGCTGGCGGCAGTCACGGCACCCTCCTTGAGCGCCGTGAGGCGTCCGGCCATCTCGCGCACCGAGCGCAGGTGCGCGAGCAGCTCGTCGAGCTTCAGCACCATCGGCAGGAAGTCGTTGCCCGAGAGCTCGGCCTTCTTCTTCAGCTCGCTGACGATGTCCTCGAGCGAATGGACGCGGGCGGCGATGCTCGACAGGCTGAGCGCCGAGGCCTCGCCCTTGATCGAGTGCAGCTCGCGGAACAGGCCGGAGAGCTTCTTGCGGAACTCGGCGTCGGTGCGCGCCGGCTCCTTCAGGATGGTGTTGACGAGCTTCAGTCCCGTCTCCGCCCCGTCGAGGAACGACACCAGCTGCAGCGGATCGATGTGCATCATCGCCAGCATCATGTCGACCTGCGCGTTGGCGTTGTCCTGCGACTCCTGCAGCTCGCGCGCCAGCAGCACGCTGGAGGTGATGTCGCCGACCGAGCACAGCACGTGCTTGATGCCGGTCGGTCCCATGACGCGGTGGAAGTCGAACTGCAGGTAGCGCGTCTCGCGGCCGCCGTGCCCGTTGTCCATGTTGATCTCGAGCTGGCCCAGCGGGTTGATGCTCTTCATCAGGTTCTCGTGGGCACGCTCACCCCACAGGAGCTTGATGTACTTGGTGGCCGTGGCGAGCGTCGCCGCCGGCACCAGGTCCGCGAGCAGCTCTTCGAAGGAAAGTCCGGCGAAGTCGTCGCGCCCGAACATGCGCGTCAGGGCCTCGGACCACACCGAGCCGATGCGGTAGTCGGCATCCAGCAGGAAAAAGCCTTCGCGCACCGTCTTGAGAATGTCGCGCGTCTGCTCCTGCGCTTCGCGGGCCACGCGCTCGTGGCGCGAGCGGGTGAACTGGAACCAGGCGGCCGCCGCCGCCAGCACCAGCGCGGCCAGCACGCCGATCGAGAGCATCGCGCGCAGCCGCGCGGCGGCATCCGAGGCGTCGCGCTGCAGCGAGGTGGCGAGCGTCGCGAGCTGTCCCTGCAGGACCTTGGCGTTGTCGGTCGAGAACAGCTGCGCCCGCTTCACCTCGGCGTAGTGTTGCCGTCCCTCGCGCGACAGGGAGCTCCCCGAGCTGTCGGAGTCGATGTACGGCTGCCCGTTGAAGGACACCACCGGCTCGATCACCGGGCCGTATTCGTGCCACAGCTGCAGTGCACGGGCGAGCTCGGGCGAGTTGACGGCGCCGGCGGCGTTGAGCTCCTTCAGCTGCCGGTCGAAGCGCCGCACCGTGCCCTGCAGGTCCTCGAGCGCCTTGCCGGAGTAGGCGCGCGCCTCGAGGCGGTCGCGCAGCGAGGTGAGCTGCTGGGTGATGTCGTCGGGGTAGTTCTGCAGGGCGCTCGCCGTCTGCAGCGCGGTGATGTTGCCGCGCATCTGCGTGGCGATGCGGAAGCCGACGAACAGCACCGCACCCATGACGAGCGTCAGCACCGTGCCGATGCCGGCGGTGACGAGTTGGCGACGGCGGTCGATGCCGCTCGGAGTCATCGGATCTTCTCCTGCTACCGCTGCGGCAGCTCGAAACGCACCAGCGTACGGGTGGGCACCGCGACTGCGACGCCGTTGACGATCACCGGGGCGTACTTCCAGCGCTTTACGGCGCTCACCGCGGCGCGATCGAACACGCCGGCCGGCGTCGACTGCACTACCTGCACATCGCTCGTGGCGCCCTTGGTGTCCACGGTGAAGGACAGCAGCACGCTGCCCGACACGCCCTTGCTCAGCGCGTTCTGCGGATAGTCGGGAGGGACGGTCTTCAGCGGCTTGAGGCTCGCGGCGAGCGTGGCCGGATCGGCGCTTGCGCCCCCCTTGGGCGCGGCGAGCTGCTGCACGGCCTGCAGGTCCTTGGGATCCGCGCCGAAGCGGCGCGCGGCGGCGAGGTCCTGCTCGGCGCTCTTGCCGGCCTGCGCGCTCGCGCGGGCCCGGTCGAGGAGCTTGGCCGCCAGATCGCGGCTCGCCGGGGCGAGGGCGGCGTTCTCCGGGTCGGCCGTCTGCAGCTGCGTCAGGTACCAGGCGGCGCTGTCCTGGGCGGGATCGGTGAGGCGGCCATCGCGCACGCGCTCGCGGGCCAGCTGCGCCAGGCGGTCGCCCTCGGCGTGGGCGGCCTTGGCCTGCGCGCCGGCGAGGTCGTGCTGGAATGCGCTGATGTCGGCGGCCGACATACCGGCGGCGCGCGCCTCATTGAGCCAGCGGTCCGACTCGGCGCCGTTGTGAGCGAGCGCCGCCTCGCGCGCCTTGCGCAGGTAGGCGCCGGCGAGATCGTGCTCGGCGCGCTGCGTGGCGGGATTCGACGGATAAGCCGCGACGAGCTGCCGCACGTAGTACTTGGCGCTGTCGTCGGCGGGGTCGAGGAGCCTGCCGTCGTGAATGCGGTCGGCCACGAGGCCCGCGAGGCTGTGCAACTTGACATCGTCCTGGCGGCGGGCGAGCTCGGCGCGCCATTTGGTGGCCTGCTCGGCCGGCAGGGCGCCGGACTGCTGCGCCTGGCGGAGCAGCGCCGCCGCATGCTCCAGGTTGCCGTCGGCGACCGCGCGGGTGATCTGGGCATTGGCGAGGCGTGCGGCGAGGTCGGCGACGCGTGCATCGTCGGGCGCTGCGGCCCTGAAGTTGGCGAGGCTCTGCGCCGCCTCCTCGAGCCGGCCGCCGCTCAGCGACTCATCGAAGCGGCTGGCGATCACACCGGCGACGCGCTGCAGACCATCGCGCGCCTCGCCGTTGGCAGGGTTGGCCGCGACGGCCGAGCGGTAATAGAGCAGCGCATTGTCGCCGGCGGGCTCGGTATAGCGCCGCTCGCGCATAGCGAGACGGGCCTTCTCCAGCAGCTCATCCACCTTGCCGTGAACGATCGAGAGATCTGCGCTCGGCGCCGCCGCCAGCGGGGCGGCTTCCGGAGCCGCGGCTTCCGGCGCTGCGGCGCCGGTGCTGGTCGGGACGGGCGCGTGGGACACGGACGGCGCCGGGCTGGGCGCGCCATGACCGCGAGTGAAGAACCATGCCCCGGCAGCGACCGCCGCCGCGGCCGCGATAGCCCCGGCGGCGAGGAGCAGGCGGCCCTTGCCGCCGCTCATACCGGGAACCTGCAGGGCGGCGGCCGTGCGGGTCGACTCCACCTCGGAGTCGATGGCCGGCTCAGGGGCCGGCCTCTGCAGCGGCGGTGCGTGTGCCGCGCTCGCGGCCTTCCTTCTGGCGGTCGCCTCCTCGATCACCCCGGCGAAGACCGCGTGGGTCTTGCGCGCGTCGATCGGCGAGGACGGCAGGACGGCGAACACCTTGGAGCCCTTGACCGCGGCGGCCACCTGCTTCTCGAGCGCCGCGCCGGCGAACACCAGGATGACCGCGTGCGGCGCGCGGCTCTGCGCCGCCTCCACCGCGAGGCGAACCTCGGCGGCCTGCAGCGCATCGACGATCAGCACCTGGCCCCGCCGGGAGTGGGCGGTCAGGCTCTCGACCGCGGCCGCGACCGAGTCCACCGGTCGGATCGACGCCTCTCCGGCGAGCGCCTGGCCGAGCTCGAGCAGAAACTCGTCGCGGGTAGTGATGGCAGTGACGTCGACGGCAGGTTGCGCCGGCGCGCCGGCGGTGCCTGCGGGCGCAGCGGTACTACGCGGTGATCTGGATGCTGCACTGGCCACGTGGCGTCTCTCCAACCTTATTTGCGTTCACGGACGAAGCTAAAGAATGCCCTCCGTCCGTGAAGTGAGGCCCGCGGGGGGGTCAAATCCGCAGCGCGCAACTCCTCGCCCGTAGGAGGATATGTAGCGTGCACGCAGGCGCAGTGCGTCAGTTCACAATAACGACAGGGCACGTCGGGGGCCGGCGACGGGATGGCCAAAGTCTGAAGTACCGCTCGCTTCACGCGCCGTGGCGGTCGCTGCACGGGCGCCGCAAGCCGCGGCGGCGCCCGGCGCGCACTACCCTCGGCTGCGTGGCGCCGCTCGACGGCGCACCGCTTCGGCGCGCGCCCGGCGCGCATGCACCGTCACGGGGCAGCGGCGCGCTTTGCAATCAGCCACTTAAGGTGCCGCTCTGCCGACTGCGCGGGCGGCGCGCCCGCCCCGGTGGCGCCGCGGCCCTCTGGCGTGAACAATCCGTTGCTGTGACACTCTTAACGTAATCAGGGTACGAGGATCGGAAGGCCGTCACTTTTTGCGGGATACGTTGGGACTAAGTTAAGAGTCAAGCGGATCGGCCGGCGTCTGCCGGCATCCAGGGATCGGTGGTGCTGAGCTCAACGGAGGGTAAGGACGATGCGACCA
>Ga0335085_10000741_pt1 | contig 83963 bp, 74 predicted proteins | sample Lox_Sample_45_FD_206712 | JGI IMG/M metagenome (GOLD analysis project Ga0335085, IMG submission 206712) | Soil microbial communities from Loxahatchee National Wildlife Refuge, Florida, United States - Lox_Sample_4.5 | ecosystem: Environmental > Terrestrial > Soil > Wetlands | place: USA... | reverse complement strand
CGGAGATGGTGATGCCGGGGGACAACGTAAGCCTGGAGATCGAACTGATTACGCCGATTGCGATGGAGAAGGGTTTGAGGTTCGCGATTCGGGAAGGCGGTCACACGGTGGGTGCGGGTTCAGTGACGGAAGTGATTAAGTAGGTGGATTCCATGGACGTCTCTGTCTACGGCTCGCGGGTCTTTGGTGATGATTGGCGAGAGGCACACCAGCGCCCTGCAAGCGACCTTCCCGCGCTTACACTGGCGCAGCAAAGTAGGGCGAAGCAGCTTCGCATGCCCGAGGAAGAATACGCCAGGATGGTTCTGGCTGAGCAACTCTCCACGGACCGCTTGATAGAGAGGACCGCCGCTTTCGGGAACCTTCTGGATCGGAGCATCAAATCTAGAGGCATTGATGCACCAGTTCGGAGCGTCAAGCTCGATGATTTGCATGAGCGCTACGAGGTCGAGGTGCAGGCGAACGGAACACGCGTACCGTTAACAATTGACGGCCGTTTAGTCCAGGACCTTCTTGAGCGGGGTTCGGCAGAGGCAGAGGCGAGCCTCTCGAGAATCATTGATCTAACTCTCGGGCGCAGGGTTATTGCGTGACGCTCGCTCAGCGGACGATTTCGCTGATCGTCAGCCGCGAGGCGAGAGAGGTGCTCAGCGTCTCGGCCGGTTTGCCAGAGTCGGACAGCTATCTCTTGCTTGTTGACGAGACCGATGATTTAGGCCTGTGGGCGAGAGTGGAACGGGAGGATGGCGAACATTTGGTGCTAATCAGATGGGAGTATGTGCTCGCCATCGATGTCGAGGTCGCGAAACAGAGGGAATTCGGGTTTCAACAATGAGGTCTGCGGCCCGGGCGGACAGTCACAAGATAGGCGAAGATAGTGTCACGGAAGTGATTTAGTAGGCTTGTCGCCAACCGGGACGGGAGCGGTTCAATGGGTTCTGTTACACCTAGGAAGGCTGACAAGCGAAGCACACTTGAGATGAGAACTGCGTTCGGCGAGTCTGGCAAGGAATACCTCCTCGTTAAGGTCAGGCGGAGAGGCGCGGACCATTTTAACGCCTTCGCCGCCTGCGAGCTCAAAGAGGCACCCTTGACATATTGGGCATCGAGGACACTAAGGAAAACCGCCGTCCGAACGCCCATGATCTAGCTCTACGGGCGTGGTCGAGATAGCGAGGGCTGACATGCGCGAAATCATCACATTACAGTGCAGCGATTGCAAGAACCGGAACTACTCGACGACCAAGAATAAGAAGAAGAACCAGGACCGGCTGGAGATCAAGAAATTCTGTCCGGCCTGCCGGCACCATACGGCACACAAGGAAGTGAAGTGACGAGTGACAAGTGACAAGCAAGGGACCAGAGCGGTCGCATGCGCTTGCCACTTACCACTAGCCACTGACCACTGCTTTTCACAGGGGCGTCAGATCAACGGCTAATCTGCCGGTCTCCAAAACCGGTCATGGGGGTTCGAGTCCCTCCGCCCCTGCCAGAAGATTGGCGCGGGCTGGACGATTTTGCTTCTGGCCCGGGGAAGAGACGCGAACCAACGAGAAGGCTAAGAGAGCGCTATGGCTGAAGAAATCCTGATTCAGAAGAACATCTGGAAGCGTACACGGGATTACTTCGGGGATGTGCGCGCCGAGATGAAACGAGTGACTTGGCCCGGAAAACAAGAGATTTACGGTACTACCGTGATGGTGATTGCTACCACGTTCGCTTTTGCCTTTTATTTCTGGGCTTGCGACGCGGTTTTTCAGCAACTGGTGGGCCGGCTTTTGACCTGGCTGGGACACAAGGCTTAGGGTAGGAGAGGTAACGTGTCGGCTGCAGCTTCAGAGACTGAGAAGCAGGGAATGACCAAGAACTGGTACATCATTCATTCGTATTCGGGCTTCGAAAAGAAGGTTGCCGAGACGCTGAGGAGTCGCGCAGAAGCAGCGGGTCTTCAGGAGCAATTCGGCGAAATCATGGTGCCCACCGAAGACGTGCTCGAGGTGCGGCAAGGCAAGAAAGTGGTCACGCCGAAGCTGTTCTATCCGGGCTACGTGCTCGTAGAAATGGCGATGAATGACGACACGTGGCACCTGGTGCGGTCCACCCCGCGCGTCACGGGATTTGTCGGCTCCGGTCAGATGCCCAGTCCGCTTACACCGGAAGAGGTGGACCGCATTGTTCATCGGGTCGAAGTGGCGGCTGAGCATCCGAAGCCGCGGCTCAAATTCGAGCGCGGTGAGACCGTGAAGATCAACGAGGGTCCGTTCAAGGATTTCACGGGCGTCGTAGACGAAGTCAACGAGGATCGTTCCACTCTGCGAGTGATGGTAACCATCTTTGGACGCGGAACGCCGGTGGAACTAGACTTCTATCAAGTTGATAAGGGCTGATTTTCGAAATTCGAAGCTCGAAATTCGAAAATCGGCCACTGACGACCTTGCGAGTTTCGAATTTCGAGTTTCGGGGTCGAGGAGCTGAGCAATGGCAAAGAAGGTTCAGGCAATGGTGAAGTTGCAGATCGCTGCGGGCAAGGCCACTCCGGCACCGCCCGTGGGGCCGGCTCTCGGGCAGCACGGCGTCAATATCATGGATTTCTGCAAGTCGTTCAACGCCAAGACGTCCGCGAAGGACCAGGAAGGCCTGATCATCCCGGTGGTGATCACAATCTATGCCGACCGTACCTTTACTTTTGTCACCAAAACGCCGCCGGCGGCGGTTTTGCTGAAGCGGGCGGCGGGGATCGCCAAGGGTTCGGGCGAGCCCAACAAGAATAAGGTCGGCAAGGTCACCGAAAAGCAAGTGGAAGAGATTGCTAAGAGCAAGCTTCCCGACTTGAATGCCCGCGACCTCGCCGGGGCGATCGCCACCGTGAAGGGCACGGCGCGAAGCATGGGACTGGAAGTCGTGGCCTGATTTCGAAACTCGAAGCTCGAAATTCGGCCGCTCGCGGCTGAGTCTCGACGCGTAGCAGGAGCAGACTTATGGGCAAAAAATATGTAGCTGCTGCCAAACTGGTGGAAAAGCCGGCTTACAACCTCGCGGACGCGATGCCGCTGGTCAAGAAAACTTCCTTCGTGAAGTTTGACGAGACGGTGGAAGTGGCCATGCGCCTGGGTGTAGACCCGAAGCATGCGGACCAGATGGTGCGCGGCACGGTCGTGCTGCCGCACGGCCTCGGTAAGACCAAGCGCGTGATCGTGATTGCCTCCGGTGAGAAAGTGCGCGAGGCGCGTGAAGCGGGCGCGGACGAAGTGGGCGGCGACGATCTCGTTCAAAAAATACAGGGAGGCTGGCTGGATTTTGACGCCGTGGTGGCCACGCCGGACATGATGAAGTCCGTAGGCCGGCTCGGTAAAGTGCTGGGTCCGCGCGGTCTCATGCCCAACCCGAAAACCGGCACCGTCACGATGGACGTGGAAAAGGCGGTTCAAGAGGTCAAGGCCGGCAAGGTCGAGTTTCGCGTCGATAAGACGGGCATCATTCACTGCGCCATCGGCAAGGTTTCGTTCGATGCCGGAAAGCTGGCGGACAACGCACACGCTCTGATTGCGACCGTGATTAAGGCTAAGCCGGCCACGGCCAAGGGGCGATACGTCAAAAGCATCGTGATTTCATCGACGATGGGGCCCGGCGTGCCTATTGATCTGACGTCGGTGGAGGCCGCCTAGGGCCCGTGTGAAAACTTGTGGATTCCCGCCTTCGCGGGAATGACGGCGTTGGAGGCAGAGGTCTAGCGGAGAGGGCATTGCCATGGGGAAGAAGGACGAAAAAGCGAAGCAGGTTGAGTCGGTCCGGGAGGAGTTTGAGTGCGCCAAGAGCGTGATTCTCTCGAAGTTCGAGGGCATCACTGTGGCTCAGGACTCTGAACTGCGGCGCAAGATCGCCGAAACCGGAGCGAAATACCACGTGGTGAAGAACAGCCTCATCGAGCGAGCGGCCCAGGGCACCGCCGTCGAACCGGCGGTTGGCGGAAAGCTCAAGGGGACCACTTCGATTGCCGTCACAGAGACTGATCCGGTAGCCCTGGCCAAGGTGATGACAGCCTACGCCAAGGAGAACCCCGTGCTGGTGTTCAAGACGGGGGTCGTGGAAGGGCGGGTTGTGTCCCTTGCGGACCTGATGGCGCTTGCCAGCTTGCCTTCGCGGGAGGCGTTGCTCGCCAAGGCGCTGTTTCTTGTCAAGGCGCCTGCCACACAGGTGGCTTCCGCCGTCGCTGCCGTGGCGCGCAATCTTGCGTACGTGATCAAGCAGGGAGTTGACGAGAAGAAGTTCGCGGAAGGGTAAGACCGGGCCTAGAGACCCATCCGGAAACCCTGGGAGCGCGGGCGTCCCGCCCGCTCTTACGGGGTACTGGAGTGCAAGGGGCGGGCGGGACGCCCGCGCTCCCAGGGTTTCCGGATGAGCTTCTAGAAGGATGCGATCGGGCCTAAGATCCAGGCCTGTAGTTCATGTCATTTCGAGCGCAGCGAGAAATCTCGCTCTGAAGAGAAAAGACTTATGAGATTTCTCGCTGCGCTCGAAATGACATGAATCCAGGTTCAAGTTTGCTACGGAAGCCCAAATGTCTGGGCTTTTCATCATATTGGCAATAGTTTCGCGGCGTCGGTACGGCGGGGCTGAAGCCCCGCCCTTCCGGACGCTAGCAACGAGTTTCTTAAAATATCAGGGAGGGTGAACACAATGTCTGAGCGCGTGGAGAAAATCGTAGAGGAAATCAAAGGCCTCACCTTGCTCGAGGCGGCCGATTTGGTGAAGCGGCTTGAAGAGGCGCTGGGTGTTTCGGCAGCGGCGGCGGCTCCAGTGATGATGGCGGGCGCGGCTGCAGGTGCCGCACCGGCAGCCGCCCCGGCCGAAGAGAAGACCGAATTTTCCGTGGTTCTTACTGCCGTGGGAGCCAATAAGATTAACGTTATCAAGGCCGTACGTGAGGTCACAAGCCTCGGCCTGAAAGAGGCCAAAGACTTGGTTGAAGCCGCCCCGAAAGCCATTAAGGAAGGCGTCAACAAGGAAGAGGCCGAGACCATCAAGAAAAAATTCACTGAGGCTGGGGCGACAGTTGAAGTAAAATAAAGCTGCGCCCGGGCGGGCCTCAGCGCGTGTCCGCTCCAAACTTCGGTGCTTCCCCACTCTTACCTTGGGGTGAGGAGGTGACGAAATCCTTCTTGAGCTTGCGATCAGGGATCCCTGGTGCTCCAGGCTGCATCCTCGTCGCCAAGGTCCGCATCTATTTACTCAGGGACCCATGTAACCACAACTGAGTCGTCTTCTGAGATTTCAGGCAAGGAGCCATCAGGATGTTGAACGGCGGGAACGGCGTTTCGCGTCAACGCATCAACTTCTCCAAAATCCCCACAGCGATCCAGATTCCGAATCTTATCGAAGTGCAGCGGCGCTCTTATGAGCGCTTTCTGCAAATGAATCTGCTCCCCTCGGAGCGGGAGGACGGCGGCCTTCAGGCTGTGTTCAACTCCGTCTTTCCCATTACGGATTTCCGGGGCGTGTCGCAGCTCGACTTCGTCGATTACTCCATCGGTAACTGGGAATGCAAGTGCGGAGCTTTGCGTGGACTTCACCACCTGCGATCCACCTGCAAGAACTGCGGGCACACCGTCATTACAGACCCGTTCAAGGCCGGCGACGTGCTGTGCACCAAGTGCGGAACTTTCAACCAGAACGTGGTGACCTTCTGCAACAAGTGCGGCGACCCGGTAGCCCTGCAGCTCAAGTACGACGTGAACGAGTGCCAGGAGCGCGGCATGACCTTCGCCGCGCCTTTGAAGGTCACCATCCGCCTCACCCTGTATGACAAGGACGCCGACACCGGCCAGAAGACCATCCGCGACATCAAGGAGCAGGAGGTCTATTTCGGCGAAATTCCGTTGATGACCGAGCACGGCACCTTCATCATCAACGGCACTGAGCGCGTCATCGTCAGCCAGCTCCACCGCTCGCCGGGCGTCTTCTTTGAGACCAACGCGCAGAAGACGTACTTCCTCGGCAAGATCATCCCCTACCGCGGCTCCTGGGTTGAGTTCGAGTATGACACCAAGAACCTCCTTTACGTGCGCATCGACCGTAAGCGCAAGTTCCTGGCCACGATTTTCCTGCGCGGTCTAGGGCTGAAGCATGACTCGGAGATCATGAAGGCCTTCTACCAGGTGGAGCACATCTCGCTCGAGGACCGGAAGCTTTTCTGCGACGTTTCTGAAGGATTGGTGGGCACCAAGGTTTCCAAGAGCATCGAACACCCGCGCAGTCATGAAGTCATTGTGACAGCCGGCCGGAAGGTTACGCCCGCGCTGCTACGCGATATCGAAAAGGCCCACATCACGCGCATCGAGGTTTCAGCGCACGATCTTGAAGGCGCCTACGCGGCCGCCGATGTGGTTGACACCACCACCGGCGAGGTGCTGCTCGAGACCAACAACGAGCTGACGGCGGAAAGCCTGAGCGCGATACAGGAAGCGAAAGTACCCGAGATCTTCGTCTTTTACCCGGATCGCGACGATACCGGCAGCGTCATCAGCCAAACGCTGCGCAAGGATACGCTACGCACCCCCCAGGAAGCGCTGATCGAGTTGTACAAGAAGATGCGTCCCGGCGACCCGCCCACGCTTGACACGGCAACGGCGCTCTTCAACGGCATGTTTTTCGACCCGCGCAAGTATGACTTTTCGCGTGTCGGTCGCCTGAAATTCAACATCAAGCTGGGGTACTACACCCGTCTCAAGACTCGCATGACCGACAAGGCCACGAGCTTTGAGATGGAAAGGGGCGGGAACCTGCCCAAGGAGAACTTTTACGTTGTCGTTGACCAGGAAAAGATTTTCGTGGGCAAACGCGACGGAAATATCTGCAACGAGGCCGTGAGGGGCTGCGAAGGAACGCTGGCCACCGATCACTCGGAAGCTGCCGTCGTTCAACTTCCGCTCGACAAGCGCACGCTTGACCCGGAGGACTTCCTTTCCTGCATTCGCTACGTGCTGAAGCTGCACAAGAATCCGGGCGGAAATTACATCGCGGACGACATTGACCACCTCGGGAACCGGCGCGTGCGCGCGGTGGGCGAGCTGCTTGAGAACCAGTTCCGCATCGGCTTGGTGCGCATGGAACGCGCTATCAAGGAAAAGATGTCCGTCTACCAGGAAATGTCGACGGCCATGCCGCACGATCTCATCAACGCCAAGCCGGTAATGGCGGCCATACGCGAGTTCTTCGGCTCGTCGCAACTTTCGCAGTTCATGGATCAGACCAACCCGCTTTCGGAAATCACCCATAAGCGGCGTCTCTCGGCCCTGGGTCCGGGCGGACTCTCACGCGAACGGGCGGGGTTTGAAGTGCGAGACGTTCATCCCACGCACTACGGACGCATCTGCCCCATCGAGACGCCCGAAGGCCCGAACATCGGGCTTATCTCTTCGCTTTCCTGTTACGCGCGCATCAACGAGTACGGCTTCATCGAGAGCCCTTATCGAAAGGTGCGCAATGGCGTGGCACTCGACTACGTCACCATCACCCACGGCGGCGATGGCCCCTGGCGTCTGGGCGAGCACGTCGAGCTGAACGAGGTTCGCAAGGCGAACGAGGACCTGCGCGAACGCCGGCGGAAGTTGGTGGAATATGAGCCGCACTCCTTCTACCTCTCCGCCTGGGAGGAAGATCAGCACATCATCGCGCAGGCGAACGTACCTCTCGACGAGAAAGGCCGGCTGATCAACGAGCTCGTGAATGCCCGCCAATCCGGTAACTTTGTACTGGTTCGGCGCGAAGAGGTGGATTACATCGACGTCAGTCCCAAGCAGCTCGTCAGCGTGGCGGCATCGCTGATCCCGTTCCTCGAAAACGACGACGCCAACCGGGCCCTCATGGGTTCGAACATGCAGCGCCAATCGGTGCCCCTGCTCAGGGCGCAGTCGCCGCTGGTCGGCACGGGCATGGAAGAAGTCACCGCCCGGGATTCGGGAGCCGTGGTGGTGGCGCGGCGCGCCGGAGTGGTGGATAGCGTGGACAGCGAGCGCATCATCGTGCGTATTGAAAGCGACGGGCACGCCGGCCACCTTTCGCGCGAGGTGGGCGCCGACATTTATCAGCTCATCAAGTTCCGGCGCTCCAATCAGAACACCTGCATCAATCAGAAGCCGGTGGTGCGTCGGGGCCAAAGGGTGCGGGTGGGTGACGTGCTGGCCGACGGTCCCTGCACGGACCGCGGCGAACTGGCGCTCGGCCGCAACGTGCTGGTGGCTTTTATGCCCTGGCGCGGTTACAACTTTGAAGATGCCATCCTGGTGAGCGAGAAACTTGTTCGTGAGGATTCCTACACTTCGATTCACATCGAGGAGTTCGAAATCGAAGCTCGGGATACCAAACTGGGGCCCGAAGAAATCACGCGCGACATTCCCAATCTGGGCGAGAACCTGCTCAAGGATCTCGATGAGAGCGGCGTGATCCGCATCGGAGCCTACGTGAGGCCGGGCGACGTTCTGGTGGGCAAAGTGACGCCCAAGGGCGAGACCCAGTTGACGCCTGAGGAGAAGCTCCTGCGCGCCATCTTCGGCGAAAAGGCCGGCGACGTGCGCGACGCTTCCTTGACTTGCCCGCCGGGCATTGAAGGAATCGTGGTGGATGTGAAGATCTTTTCCCGCAAGGGCGCGGAGAAGGACGAGCGCGCCCGGTCGATCGAGGCTGGCGAAGTGGACCGGCTGCAGAAGAACCTTAACGATGAAATCCGCATCCTGAATGACGAGCGCCTGAAGCGCCTTCTGGCCCTGCTCGAAGGCGAAGTGCTACAGGCTGACTTGCACGACGACAAGACCAACAAGCGCCTTTATGTGAAGGGCACGGAGCTCAATCGTGAGGTCTTGTCAGACCCGCGCATGACGCTACGCAATTTGAAGCGCATCCGCGTCGCCAAGAAAGACCCCACCCTCTTCGAGCGCATCGATGAAATCGAAGAGATGACCTCGCGCCAGATCGACATTCTGCGCAAGATCACCGAAGAGAAAGTCCAGAAGCTTAGGAAGGGCGACGAGCTGCCTCCGGGCGTCATCAAGCTGGTGAAGTGCTACATTGCCATGAAGCGCAAGCTGTCGGTGGGCGACAAGATGGCCGGCCGGCACGGAAACAAGGGTGTGATCGCGCGCATCGTGCCCGAGGAGGACATGCCTTATCTCCCGGATGGTACTCCCGTGGAAGTGGTGTTGAATCCGTTAGGCGTGCCCTCCCGGATGAACGTGGGCCAGATTCTTGAAACTCACCTGGGCTGGGCAGCCCACGAACTCGGCGAAAAGCTCGCCAGCCTGATGTCCCAGGAGAACCGGGCGGAGTTGATGCGCAAGGAGCTCAAAGGCGTCCTGCGGAACGGCATCAGTGAGAAGCTGGACTCGTTGAGCGATGAGGAGGTATTGGACCTCGCCCGCGCTTACCGGGAAGGCATCCCGTTCGCCACACCGGTCTTCGACGGCGCCACGGAGAAGGAGATCAAGCAGTACCTTACCTCTGCCGGACTGCCGACCTCCGGGAAGATCGTGCTGCACGATGGCATGACCGGAGAACAGTTTGAGCAGCAGGTGACGGTGGGCTACATCTACATCCTGAAGTTGTCGCACCTGGTGGACGACAAGATTCACGCCCGCTCCATCGGTCCTTACTCGCTGATTACTCAGCAGCCTTTGGGCGGCAAGGCCCAGTTCGGCGGCCAGCGCTTCGGTGAAATGGAAGTGTGGGCTCTGGAAGCTTACGGAGCAGCCTACATTCTGCAGGAGCTGCTGACGGCCAAGTCTGACGACGTGTACGGCCGCGCCAAGATCTATGAGGCCATCGTCAAGGGTGAGGCGGCCATCGAACCCGGAGTTCCAGAATCGTTCAACGTGTTGGTGCGCGAGCTCCAAAGTCTCTGCCTCGACGTCGAATTGTTGAGGAAGCCAAAAGAGGCGTTGGTGGCAGTGAGCGAGGAGGCGGTTTGAGGGGTCTGGGTTCGGAGGCGGGGTGCCCCCCCCTACCCCCCAAAGCCAAGAGGTTGTTTAGAATGAGTAGATTACATGTTAAGCCGTCTCTGCCAAAGCCAAGAACTTACGTGTAATCAATAACTTGGTGGCTTTGTGTAAATTTTACACAAAGCCAAGAAGTGCTTTGTTATCAATACGGCAAAACAACATAAGAATTTCACAAAGCCACCGGGAAATTTTGATCATAAGTAATGGTTTGTAAAGTTAGCTTGCGGGCGCACTTTGGGGTTCCCCAGTGCTCCCAGGTTGGTTCTTCACACGTCAAGAGGTTTGGAACCAGAGTTCGTGCCATTGCAGGCCGGCTTTTGAAAAACGTGCCATTCCCGCGAAAACGTGAATCCGTTGCGCAGGTCTTACCGGCTGGATTCCCTCATTCGCAGGAATGCTGTGTTCCGAGGGTTTCAAGTTTTCAGGAATTCCGAATTATTCAGACTCCGCGAAAGGGAGGTCCACCTTGTTTCGCAGCAGCCCTTATGACCGTGTCAGTTTAATTGGAGAATTTGACAGCATTCGGATCAGCCTGGCCTCGCCCGAAAAGATCCGGTCGTGGTCTCACGGGGAAGTCACCAAGCCGGAGACCATCAATTACCGCACCTTCAAGCCGGAGCGCGACGGCCTGTTTTGCGCGCGCATCTTCGGTCCGGTGACGGACTGGGAGTGCTTGTGCGGCAAGTACAAGCGCATGAAGCACCGCGGCGTGATCTGTGATAAGTGCGGTGTGGAGGTTACCCTTTCCAAGGTGCGGCGCGAGCGCCTTGGACACATCGAGCTGGCTTCGCCGTGTTCGCACGTTTGGTTCTTCAAGGGCCTTCCCAGCCGCATCGGCCACCTCCTCGACATTTCTCTGCGTGAGCTCGAGCAGGTGCTGTACTTCGAAAAGTACGTAGTGGTGGATCCTGGCGAAGCGCCGGTGAAAGAGCGTGAGCTGCTCACCGACGAGCGCTATCGCGAGCTTCGACAGGAATTTGCGGGCAAATTCCGGGCCGGCATGGGCGCGGAAGCCATCAAGGAGCTCCTCAAGCGCGTGGATGTGGCGACCCTGTCTGACGAGTTGCGCGAAAAGATGCGGTCCGACCCTTCGCAGCAAAAGCGTCTTAAGTTCGCCAAGCGTCTGAAGGTTGTGGAAGCCTTCCGGAAGTCCGGCAACCGTCCGGAATGGATGATCCTGGACGTGATTCCGGTCATTCCTCCCGAGTTGCGGCCGCTCGTTCCCCTCGATGGCGGCCGCTTCGCCACCTCGGACCTTAACGATCTGTACCGCCGCGTGATCAACCGCAACAACCGGTTGAAGAAGCTCATGGAGTTGCACGCGCCCGACGTCATCGTGCGCAACGAGAAGCGAATGCTGCAGGAAGCCGTGGACGCTCTTTTTGACAATGGCCGCCGCGGACGCGTACTGCGGGGCACCAACAACCGCCCGCTGAAGTCGCTTTCCGACACGCTCAAGGGCAAGCAGGGCCGCTTCCGCCAGAATCTGCTGGGCAAGCGCGTGGACTACTCCGGCCGCTCCGTGATCGTGGTGGGCCCTGAGCTCAAGTTGCACCAGTGTGGCCTGCCCAAGAAAATGGCGCTGGAGCTGTTCAAGCCGTTCATTTATCACAAACTCGAGCAGTCCGGACTTTGCACCACCATCAAGGCCGCCAAGGAAATGGTGGAGCGGCAGGAAGCGATGGTTTGGGACATTCTCGAGGAGGTCATCAAAGACCACCCGGTGCTGCTGAACCGCGCTCCCACGTTGCACCGCCTTGGCATCCAGGCTTTTGAGCCCGTGCTGGTGGAAGGCAAGGCCATCAAGATTCATCCCCTGGTCTGCACCGCCTTCAACGCCGACTTCGACGGCGACCAGATGGCCGTTCACATTCCGCTCTCGCCCGAAGCACAAATTGAAGCCTCGGTGCTGATGCTGGCGTCCAACAACATCCTTTCGCCCGCCAACGGCCAGCCGCTGGCCGTTCCCACGCAGGACGTGGTGCTGGGCGTCTACTATCTGACCAAGTCGAAGAAGGGCGCGCGCGGTGAAGGGCGTCCCTTCGCCAACCTGGATGACGTGGTGCTGGCGCTCGAAGCGGGTGAGGTGGAGACGCAAACGCCGATCCGGCTGCGCTACACCGGGCGCGCCGTGGACCTCACCACGGCTTACGATGACCAGGACATCCTGCATACGGAGCCCATCACTCTGCAAAACCAGTTCATCGAAACCACGGTGGGCCGGGTGATTTTCAACGATCACCTTCCGAAGGAAATGCCGTTTGTAAACGGCCTGCTGCGCAAGAAAGGCCTGGGCATTCTCTGCAATTACTGCTACCTCCGCTTCGGGCTTGAGACCACCGTGAAGCTGCTGGATGAAATCAAGGCTTTGGGCTTCCTTTACGCCACCAAGGCCGGGATTTCAATCGGCATTGATGACCTGCTGGTGCCCTCCAGCAAGGCCAACCTGGTGAAGGACGCCGAACACGAAGTGATCGAAGTGGAGAAGCAGTACCAGGACGGCGCCATCACCCACGGCGAGCGCTACAACAAGGTGATCTCTATCTGGTCTAACGTCACGGACCGCGTGGCCGACGAAATGTTCCAGGCCATGGAGCACGAGGATAAGTCGGGTGAGTTAAACCCGATTTATGTGATGGCGGATTCCGGCGCTCGTGGATCGAAACAGCAGATTCGCCAACTCTCGGGCATGCGCGGACTCATGGCCAAGCCCTCAGGCGAAATCATTGAGACTCCGATTACGGCCAACTTCCGCGAAGGCCTGAACGTGTTGCAGTACTTTATCTCCACCCACGGCGCGCGCAAGGGGTTGGCGGATACGGCTCTTAAGACGGCCGATTCCGGCTATCTCACCCGCCGCCTGGTGGACGTGGCGCAAGACGTGATCATCTCCGAGTTCGATTGCGGCACGCTCGACGGCATTTTCGTGGAGCCCATCGTCGAAGCCGGCGAGGTGGTGGAACCCTTGCGCGACCGCATTGTAGGCCGCGTTTCCCTTGAGCAGGTGAAGGACTATGAAGGCAACCTGATTGTGGATGTGAATCAGGAAATCGATGAAGACCTGGCCGCGGCCATTCAGGCGGCGGGCATCGAGCGGGTGAAAATCCGGTCGGTGCTCACCTGCGAGTCGCGGCGCGGCGTCTGCATTCGTTGCTACGGACGGAATCTCGCCACCGGCAAGATGGTTGAAATCGGCGAGGCCGTGGGCGTGATTGCGGCCCAGTCCATCGGCGAGCCGGGAACGCAGCTCACCATGCGCACCTTCCACATCGGCGGCACCGCCAGCCGCGTGAGCGAACAGAGTGCCCTCGAGGCGCGCAACAACGGCTTCCTGAAGTACGTCAGCCTGCAGACGGTGAAGAACCGGGAAGGCAATTTCGTGGTGATGAACCGCAACGGTGCGGTCGCCATCGTGGACGAAAAAGGCCGGGAGCGCGAACGCTACACCGTGGTGTATGGCGCTCGCGTGCGCATGGAGGATGGCGCGCAGGTGAAACTGGGCGACGTGATCGTGGAATGGGATCCTTACACTTTCTCAATCCTCACTGAGGTAGGCGGTTCGGTGAACTTCAAGGACCTCGAGCAGGGCGTGACCTTGCGCGAGGAAGTGGACGAAGTGACGGGCCTCTCCCGGCTGGTTGTCACCGACTCGCCGGACGAGAAGCTGCAACCGCAACTCGTGATCCGCAGTGAAAAGAAGGGCTCGAAGAAGTACCTCATGCCGTCTCGCGCGCACCTCATGGTGCAGGATGGCGACGAGGTGAGTCCGGGTGACGTGCTGGCGAAGATCCCACGCGAAACCACCAAGACCAAGGACATCACCGGTGGTCTGCCGCGGGTGGTCGAGCTTTTCGAAGCGCGCCGGCCGCATGAAACCGCCGTGATCACGGAAGTGGACGGGGTGGTGAAGTACGGCGAAGTCTCCAAGGGTCAGCGTAAGATCGTGGTGGTGCCCGATAAGGGTGAACCCAAGGAGTACTTGCTGCCGCGCGGCGTCCACGTTTCCGTTCAGGAGGGCGAGCGCGTGAAGGCGGGCGAGCCCTTGATGGACGGGCCGCGCAACCCGCATGACATCCTGGCGGTGCTCGGCGAGAAGGAGCTGCAGAAGTACCTCGTCGACGAAATCCAGGAGGTCTACCGCCTGCAGGGCGTCAACATCAACGATAAGCACATCGAGGTGATCTCCCGGCAGATGATGCGCTGGGTGAGAGTGGAGGAAGTGGGCGACACCGAGTTCCTTCTCGACGAGCAAGTGGACAAGTTCCGCTTCCGCGAGGAGAACGATCGCGCCCACAAATCCGGAGGCAAGCCGGGCACGGGCCGGCCGTTGCTGCTGGGCATCACCAAGGCCTCGCTCTCCACCGACTCGTTCATCTCCGCCGCCTCCTTCCAGGAGACCACGCGGGTACTCACCGAAGCCTCCATCCGGGGCATGGTGGACCACCTGCGCGGCCTGAAGGAGAACGTGATTATGGGCCGGCTCATCCCGGCCGGCACCGGCCTCGAAATGTACCGGAACTTCCGGCTGCTCACCGAGGCCGAGCCGCCCGCACCGCCCGAGGTGGAGGTGGAAGTCGAGATCGGCGAGGCCGTGGAGCCGGGCCTGCCGGCTGGTGCCGCAGGTCTCGCTGCCGACTTCGAGGACGACGAAGCACGAACGCAGTAACACGGTGGTCGGTTGTCGGTGACCGGTTCTCGGTGACCGACAACCGTAAACCGACAACCGGTAACCGCCTTGACCTGCTGGAAGTGCGGATACGTTATCAACGTAGCCTCTGGCGCGCGTGTGGGCAACCGCGACACGTGCGCGCAGTGCGACTCCGATCTGCACGCCTGCCGCAACTGCCGTCATTACAATCCCGCCAAACACAACCAATGTGCTGAGACACAGGCCGAATGGGTGCGTGACAAGGAAGCAGCCAACTATTGTGATTATTTCTCACCAAGTGCGTCGCCTCGGGCGGGAACGCAGAGCTCATCTAGCCGCAGTGACTCCAAGAGCGATGACGCCAAGAAGAGGTTTGATTCGCTGTTCAAATCTTAGCCGGTCTCTGTTGAGATTTGACGTTGCTTGTGAAATCTCCAATTCCAAATTTCGTGAACTTTCGGCGAGGTGAAATCTCCAATTTCAAATTTCGGATCGCGTTAGTGGCCAGCCGGACGCAGCGTCGGCAATCGATCCTCAACTGCAGGCAGAGTTGGAAACGCCGCGTGCGGTTCGGTCTGATACCAGTAAGCAACGGAGTAGTAGTTGTCTGCCCGATCGTTGGCGTGACCGTGCTCGATGGTAGCGCGCAGCGACTTTGTAAACGTTATGGGCGAGTCCAGGTGAAATCTGTAGACGCTCCAGCGTGATCCGGCGCGCTCTGGTCCTACTTGCGGCGCGCCAAACAATTCGTAAGCGAAAGGCTTGCCGCCGAAGTCCCAGGCGCCGAGAAAATAGTCCTCTGTTCCAGTGCCGTTGATGGAAGGCAGCTTCTCGCCGTCTACAAAAAACATATCGTCGCCTTCGCCCCACCATCCGTCGGCGTTCTCGAGTACGGACATTGTGACGCCCGCGAAGTGCCCGCGGCCCTGCGCCTCAAGCCAGACGTAGTTGTCCTTCCCGTCGAGGTTCTTGCCGTCGCTCTCGATGGCGGTGCACGGCGAGCACTGGCGATACTGGGCATGGAAATAGAGCGTGTCCGCTGCGAGCGGATGCGAGTACGCGCGATAGTCGATGTTGAAGTAGTAGGCGTCCACTTTGTCCTTGCCTTCATTCGTCACCGTGATTCGCGCGTGCTTCTGAAACGGCATGGGAAAGAAGGAATTCAAGGCCTTGTCGGCCCCCACAGCGAGCGGTGCGGATTGGTAGAGGAAATAGTCTCCAAGACCGAGGCCAAAGAAGTCACCGACAGGCGCTTCGACGCTGGGGGTTGACTCGCCGTCCCAATACATCCGTAGAACCAGCTTCTTCAGATGGAACCTCTCCCGACTGGCGATAGTCATCCAGACGTGCGTGACCTCGCCGGGACCCTCGACGTCGAGCAATGTCAATGTGCCGCCGGGCGCGAGCTCCCGATAATCCTCGTTGCCGCCCGTGCGATCGTAGCTGGACGAGCGCTTCTGCACATAGTCATCGGGCCGCGTCAAATAGCCTAGTAATGTTGTCGGCTGTTCTTGCGCCGCCGCTGGCAGGGCAAGAGCCAGCGTCACCAAAGTCAGTATCCCTCTGCGCATCAAGCTTCTCCTTTAAACGTCACTCGGCCCGCTTCGCCTACGTCCGACGCCGGAATTGATCGACTCGGCGAGCTCATCTTCGGCGGCGGCAACATCCTGATGTATACCCCGCGCTTGGTTCTGCAAGTACGCGAACTAGGCCTTCCCGTTCAGCAGTTCTGCGCGCACGTTCTTGAGCACATAGGCGGCCCGTTCCACGCCATCCTCGCCGTTTAAGATCGGGTCCTCGTTCTCAATGCTCAGAATGCCCTGATAACCGACGTCCATGTACGCAGCCACGATCTGCTTCCAGACTTCAGCGCCGTGCCCGTAGCCAACGGCCCGAAAGGTCATGGACCCTTTCCGGAAATCCTCGGAGCCTGGCACAAAGTTCAGGATGCCAAACTTCGCCACATTCTCCTGGAGGATTACCGTGTCTTTCATGTGGGCGTGGAAGAGCGCACCTTCCTTCGCCAACAGGCGGATGACCTCAACCGGATCGCAGCCTTGCCAGAACAAGTGGCTGAGATCATTGTTGGCGCCGATCTCTTCGCCTGCGGCTTCGCGCAGCCGGAGAAGCGTCCAAGGATTGTAGACGACAAAACCGGGATGCATCTCGAAAGCCAGCTTGCGAACACCATGCTGGCGCGCGAACTTTACCATCTCCTGCCAATAGGGAATCACCTTCTCCTTCCATTGCCATTCCACCACTTCCTGGTAATCGTCGGGCCAGCGATAGGTGAGCCAATTGGGGTGTTGAGAAGTGTCCGAGTCTCCCGGGCAGCCGGAGAAACCTACCACCACGGGTACGTCCAAGCGCTCCGCCAGAAGAATCGCACGGCGAAACGCTTCATCGTCCCGGCGCGCCACCGCAGCAGCTTTCGGGTGTAGAGGATTACCATGGGCGCTGAATGCGCCAATGCGAATATTGCGGTCTTCGAACTTCTTTCGCCAGGCGCGCGCTTTGGCGGCATCCGCCAGCATGTCTGCCACGGGACAGTGCGGAGTGGAGGGATAGCCGCCGACGGCAACCTCGATGGCCTCCAATCCGAGGGCCGTCATCTTCTCCAACATGGCGTCGAGAGAGAGATGGAAAAAGATGGGGTCGAACACCCCGATCGGAATCTTCGTGGGCGCGTCCGCAGGCGCACCTGGCGATGCGTCTGAGGGCGCGCTCGTCGCTCTCGTGGCGGCTAAGACGCCGGGAGCGGAAGCCAGAGCGCCTCCGGTCGCCGCGAGGAATTCGCGGCGGCTCACAACGTGCAAATCCGTCTGTTTGGACATAGTGTCACCCCGGTCCTATTAGACCTGGAGGTTGCGAAGATAGGGAACGCTGGCCTTCATGAGCGGCAGGTCCATTTCGACGAAGTAGTTCTTGATGCCGCCCGTCCTCGCAGCCGTAAAGATCTTCGTCCAATCGAGAGTGCCTTCGCCCACCGCGGTGATCTTTCGAGTCTTGGCATCCCACCCTTGCACGTGCATCGAAATGAAGCGCCCCGGATACTTGGTGAAGTACTCGGCCGCATCGTAGCCTCGGCTGATGGTGGAAACCTGGAACTGGAACTTCACCAGCTTCGGGTCAAGCAGCTCGAACAAGATGTCATAGGTCCGCTTGCCGTCCACTTCCGTGAGCTCGAAGTTCTCGTTGTGAAGGCCCTGCTGGATGCCGGCTTCGGCCGCCTTTGCGCCCATTTTGTTGTACTCGTCGGCGGCGCGCTTCACGTCATCCATCGTCGGGTGCCTCGGCCCGTCAAGACTGGGCACCATCATTTGGGTCAGGCCAAGGTCTTTGGCCCAAGCAATGCTGCGCGCCTGATCTGCCCTCAGTTCCTCGATGCCGAAGTGCGAGCTTATGCAGGTGACGCCCGCATCGGCCAGGATTTTCTTCAGCTCCGGTCCGCTGTATTTGGCCAGACCGGCGAAGCCGGAATCGGCATAACCTACCGGTGAGCACAGCTCCACGTTCTGAAATCCAGCGTCGGCAAGCTGCTTGATGGTGCCGGGAAAGTCCTGGGCGATCATCTTTCTGACCGGGTAGGTCTGACATCCAATCGGCAGACCCAAGGGACTCGCTCGAAGTTCCAGCGCACCGACAGACAGCAGCCCTGCCGCTGCCGCGCCTTTTGCGGCGCTCGTGCAAAACTCTCTTCTGGAAATCTCGGACATTCACGCCTCCCACATCGAAAATCGGTTTGAAGCATATTCAGACAGCGGACGATATTGTCTCACGATTCGCTCATAATGGACGACTGGCAATCGGTCAGTCGTATACCTTGTGGACTCGCACCTGCATCGCTGACCGCCAGAGATGGTGCCAGTCGTACCTGATGATGATAGATTATAGGCGTGAATCGGCGAGCATTTCTGGGGGTGACGGCGGCGATGGCTGGCTTGGTTATGGATGCGCAAACTCTGAGCGTACCGATTATCGACACACACATTCATCTCTTCGATCCCACACGGCCGCAGGGCGTGCCTTGGCCGGAGAAGGCTGACGCGGTCTTGTTCAAGCCGACGTTGCCTGACCGCTACCGGAAGCTGACTGCCGGACTCAACGTTGTTGGCGCCATCGAAGTTGAATGTAGCCCTTGGTTGGAAGACAACCAGTGGGTTTTGGACGTGGCGGCAACCGATTCGACGATTGTCGGAATGGTGGGAGATCTCGAGCCCGACAAACCCGAATTCCCCAAGCAACTTGAGCGCTTTCATCGCAACCCCCTCTTCCTCGGCATCCGGTACGGAAATCTCTGGGGCCGGAATCTTAGCGTCCAGCTTTCGAGGCCAGCTTTCATGTCCGGCCTTCGCGCTCTCGCAGAGGCCGGCTTGACTCTCGATACCGCGAATCCCGACCCTGCCTTGATCGGCAGTGTTGTTCGCATTACGGACCAAGTCCCCAATCTCCGTGTGGTGATCGATCACCTGCCACAGCTTGATCCTCCCACTGACCCGAAGGTTCACCACGACCTCGAAGCCAACCTGCACGAACTCGGCAAGCGGCCGCAGGTCTACGTCAAAGTCTCCGAGGTTCTCCGCCGCGTCGATGGCCGAGTGCCTCACGATGCGGACTTCTACCGCGACCGGTTGGACGAGCTCTGGAACATCTTCGGTCCAGAGCGGCTGATTTACGGCAGCGACTGGCCCAACTCCGATCACTGGGGCTCGTACACCGAAGTGCTCAGTGTCGTCCGCGAATACTTCACGGCGAAGGGCCGGGCCGCTGCGGAACAGTACTTTTGGAAGAACTCCATCGCCGCCTACCGATGGGTGAAACGCGACGCGAGCCAACCTCAGTTAAGCACCTAATGGGAATAAGGCGACAGCGTCTTGTGTAGCGGCGCTCTATGAGCGCCGAGGGACGAACGGCGGTCATAGACCGCCGCCCTGAGTTTGTACATTTTGAGGCCCGAAGGGCCGTACTATCAAAGCCCTGGGCAACGCCCAGGGCGAGTCATCGCGCGGTGTGACAGCCCTGAAAGGGCGAACTAAGGGGAAGTATCGGAATGGGTCAATCGCTCTTCCAAATCTACGTTCATCGGATCTTCACCGCCAAAGGCCCTGAGCCCCTGCTAGTGGGAGCGCTAGGGGGCCAGGCACGTGTCGATCTTTCAGGGGAGTATCGACGGTTTCTGGAGCACGATGACGTTAAAGATGACGAACGCTATCCGCGGGACAGAGGGGGTTTGTCTTGGTTCGCCCCTTCAGGGCTCCAGGTCTAGCCGGGCTTGGCTGATCACCCTGGGCGTTGCCCGGGCGTTGCCCAGGGCTTTGTTAGTACGGCCCTTCGGGCCTCAAAATGTACAAACTCCAGGGCGGGGCTTTCAGCCCCGCCGAACGGCGGTCATAGACCGCCGCTACAGCCATTGCGATCCTCCTCGATAATCTTCGGCATTTACTTAGCCTATGTATGTAGGTCTAGCCGTGCATCGGTACGCGCACCGCAATTACTCGCCGGCGCCTGCCTCTCGCTCGGCCGGACGAGCCACTAAACGAATACTCCCGAGTAGGCCCGACGGCAGCGGTTGCAAATGTTCCATGTCCTGGGGCGTAAACCGCTCGCCGTAGCGGCTGTCGAGCAGCCGATAGTCGGGCAGTGCCACGCCCGCCATTTCATTGATGGCGGTGTTCGCCACCACAACCTGTAGTTGGTTCTCACCCGGCCGAAGCAGTCCCGTTACATTGACCGTATACGGAGGATGCCATACCGACCCCGCTCGCTGTCCGTTTACGTAAACGACGGCGGCGTCGCGCACAGGACTATCAAACCAGGTTTGCATCCCTTCGCTGCGCGTGGGCGCCGGCGGGATCGCTGTCCCTTCGCCGAAATCAAGCCAGATTTCGGACGAGGGGCCGGCCGCGGCCCACGGCACGCTGAAGGTCTTCTCGTACAGGGCGAGGCCAGAGAAAAAGCGCGTAGCGTTATCGTCACTCCAAGATCGTAGTTCGTCCATGCGGGTTGAGCTCCACGCGTCCTGCGCGAGGCGCGAGGGGTCGAGTGACGCCAAGTTGGCTGCTGAGTTCAAATTGGTTCGTAGAAAACTCACCCTCCAACCGCTGCTCAGATCAAGTGGCATCGGCAAGCCTTGCGAACCACCCTCACCACCGGGGTGAAGGGGAACCCGGGGCACAAACTGCCTGGCAAAAACCAGAACACGCGAACCGTAGGGCTCGAGGTTGAGGGCTAGCGTCGTGCCCTCGTTCGAGCGCGTCATCACGCCGGCTGCGACAGCCTTGCCGGTAAATGGGTCCCACCAATCCGCTTCTCGACCTTGCACGCGAAAGGTAGCCATCGTAGCGATCGACTGGTTGCCAGTGTTGGCGAAGAAGTAGATTTCCGCCCAGCCTGTAGTCCGGTGGACAAAGCCAACATCTGGGGCCGGAGGCGACAAGCGAACATCGGGCTGACGCAAGCCCCTGAGTGTTGTGCCAAGGTCGCTGTCGTCATCCTTTACGAGATGGCCTGCAGCAGAAGTTCCCTGAAACAGTTGCCGGGAAAGCGCGGCGATCTGCCGGCTCTCCGATTCCGCGTTCATCAGTCCCGGAGCAAGCGACGGCGCGCGGCGGGTGGCCACCACAGCGACACCATCGCGGGCAAACGCGGCCAGCTTCTGCAGCGTCATCACGGGGATACGCTCCACATTCGGCAGGATGACGATCGAATAGCGGTTGCCGTTCACCTCTAAGGCGCGGGCGTTCGTTTTCGCAAGCCGGGTGATGGCGTCGTCGTCGATAAAGTCAAACCCGTACCCCGCATCGAGAATGTTGCCGATGAGGCGCGGGCCCAGCAATCGCGCCACCGTCTCGCTCACCGAAGCCTCGCCTGGTGAGAAGTGCGCCCAAGCGTCATCGGTGGGCACGTAAAGGGCCACGTCGTTCACAGGCCGGCCCTGGCGCAACAGGAAACTCATGCGTTGCAGGTAGAGGCTAAGGTCCGGCATCACCAGCCACCAAGGGTTGTGGGCGTTCAGAACCGCCGCCGCGTAGAACCGCCATCCGGGCTCGCCCGCTGCTTCCGGTGAGTAGGGCCAGCCGTGGCCCACAAACTGGTTGATGCCCTCGAGAAAGTGAACGTCCGCCTCGGCTTTGATGTCCAGCGGGGTCGCGCGAAAGGCCGGCGAGTGCAGCCACGTCCAGGTTTCTGACGAGGTCACGGGTCGCCCGTAAAGATGGCCGGCTGACGATGCCCAGCGCGTGGGCGCGAACTCCTTCCAGTGCGCGCCTTCACCCTCCGGCAGGTCGATGAGCCTATAGTTCGAAAGCACCGCCGGCGGTATTCCGTAAAGCTGAGCGCGCAGCAGCGTGTGGTGAGCGCGCGCCCACTCCTCAAGGGGCGCCACGAAGTTCTCGGTGAATAGCTCGGTCAGCGTCTTGCCCCAGTCATGCCGGATGGCTCCGGTCTTCGGGCCGATATCCGCCACCAAGGCCGGCAAGTAGGGTCTCAGATCATAACTCCGGCGCTTTTGGAACTCGTCAAGGAAATCGCCGGTCCAGTCGGACTCATACACTTCCAGGCTGTCGCAGAATATGGCTCGCGGCGGATTCACCGGAAAGGCCTGCATGAATCGGCTGCCTGTCGTGGCGAGATAGTGATCGAGCGCGGCGCGGTCGTAGTGATCGAGCACGAACCCCTCAGCGCCCAGCGCCGCACGCTTCACCGTCTGCCCGGTGCGGCCGGCAACGAAGAAGAGCACCACGTGAGGGTCCTGCAATCCACCCGGCAAGTGCACGCGTCCGTCTTTGATATCGGTGAGCTCCTGGGCGCTGCCCGCCTCGAAGCGGGCTGGATCACCTTTGGCCAGAAAGACGGCCAGGAGTTTCTCGCCGGTTCCGATGTATGGCAGAGGCAGGTCCAGGGCGCCGGGATCGACGGCCACCGCTGCCAAGCGCAAGCGCCCTGCGGCTTCCGTGACGGGCACGCCGGGCCCGCCGTAGGGCCAGCCGCTGCCAAGCGTCAGGTCCATTCGCAGGCCGAGCTGGCGCGCTTCCGAGGAGACGTAACGCAGCGCGTCAAGATGAGCGTCCGAGAGGAAGTCAAAGTTCTTGAAGTTATGGCCTGGGTCATCCAACGCCAAGGGGTAGGTAGTTTGCACCTCGAAGCCGCCGATGCCACCCGCCTTCATCAATTGCATCTCGCGCAGCAACTCGGAATGCGTGACGGCGGGCCAGAACCACCACCAGCGCACCATGATCTTGCTGTCTTCCGGCGGGTGCAGGAACGCCGCGCGCAGGCTGGCCAGGTTGGCAGCTTCAGCCGCCTGATCTTGATGGAGAGGAAACACGCCAGCTAGCATCGGTAACACTGCTGCTGCGGCCAACCCGAGGAACTTAACCCGCATTTCTGTTCCGAAAATAGGCGCTAAGTGCTTTGTTTTCGAACGAGCGCCTCTTCGCCTCGATAGCGCCATTTTCATGCTTCGCGACACCCCCAGGCATAACGACGCGAGATTTCGCTCTGTGACCCAGCCTCTGCTCGTCTATCGAAACTAACTCTCTTATTTATCAATAACATTCCAGGATAAATTAGATAAGCTATTTGTTTTCATATACATTCCAGGGTATTCTCATTTGTCCCATTTTTCTCATTTTCGGTCCTTTGTTATCAATAACATTCCAGGATAGGCGAAAAATTTTTTTAAATTTTCTGGACGAGAGAGGTAGTGGGTAAGGACTGCCGTCCGCGAGAGAGCATTCGCGAAGTTATGCCGTGTTGAACCCATGAGTTTGGCACTTGACATCGCGTAAACCACTGGCCATCAATAACATCGTGGGATATATGAGCTAAGTCCCTTATTTATCATAGACATCGTGGGATATAAAATTAGATCCTTTGTTTTCAATAACATCGTGGGACTCTCCTTCATTTTCGATGTTCAAAAATTTCGCAAATCCCAAAAAATCGACACCGCCCCGTGCCCTCTGCCGCACTTTTCGGATTGCTTAACGCACTTTTTCGCACTGAAGTGACCGTAATCCAACTGTCTCACCCCTGTGTAGCACAAAAAGGACCGTCCGTCAAGTCATTCTTTCGAATTATGTTGGTTCCCTTTGTAGCATTTCGAAATAGGCTACAAGGGCCGCGCTACCTTGCCTGAAGCGCAGTCATTCCCGCGAAGGCGGGAATCCATTTTCGAAGTTGTTGGAAACATGGAGTCAAGCAAAATGGATTCCCGCCTTCGCGGGAATGACTGCGCGGGGAGCGTTCAAAGGGCACCCGCACACTGGGTTCTAGTCCGGACGTGAATCGCAGAGCTAGGCGCTCAGCGCCAGCCGGTCGCGCTTGCCAGCTAGGTTCCGATGTTGCAGGCTTGTTCGATGCTCCGCAGTACCTTAACAGCCGGGCCTGAGACGATCTCAGCGACGTTCCTGTCGGGTAGCGCTTTTGCCGCAGCGACCTTGGTACTCTCCCTGAGCAGTCTCTTATCGGTCTCGGCACTTATCCATTTCGATCCCACTACACCGATCAGAAAGGCTCCAGCGAGAGCAGACAGTCTGCAGATGTGCCTTGGTCGTAGTATCTGCAAGGTCGATTCCAGCTCCCGAACCGTAAAATGCCCAGGATGCAAACGCTGCGAAAGCGCCAATTAGAATGGTCGACAAGGAGCCGGGACACCAAACGTCCCCAACGCGCCGCGGTCGGCTAAAACCCTGATCGCCCATTAAGACACAGGCAAGACCACCCGAACCTCCCGCAATGCCGATGAGAACAGCGCATAACCAGTGATTCATGACTCGCCTCCCAGCAGCTTAGACTAGGTGCTGTCAGCATAACGCAGAATGCAAGTGGAGATGCGCGGGTGGCGCCTACGTCGTCTTTTGATGTAGGTGCCGCCCGGTTCTCTCGCCAGCCCGGGTCACGGCCGGCTGGCGCAAATCAAAGATCTGCGATTCATGAATCCAGGTTCCCGGGACTTTGCTCTGCGCCGGCCTGCCCCAGCCGGTTGCCACAGCGCTTGCAATAGAGCGCATCCCGGTCGTGGGGCTGCAGGCCACACGCGGCACAGAGCCGGACGGGACCGGACGCCGAGGCCCGCGCAAATTCGAAGGTTACGATTCCGGTGGGCACGGCGATAATTCCATAGCCGATGATCATCAGCATCGAGGCCAGGGCGCGCCCGATGACCGTCCGGGGCGAGATATCGCCATAACCCACGGTGGTCACCGTGACGATCGCCCAATACATTGCGGTAGGAATGCTGGTGAAGCCGTTCGCCTCGCCCTCGATCTCATACATCATCGCTCCAGCGATGATGACGATGGCAAGGACGGCAAAGAGAAAGACGAGTATCTTGCGCATGCTCTGCTGGAGGGCAACGCGCATCGCGGTGGCTTCGCCGATGTATTGGGTGAGTTTCAAAATGCGGAAGACGCGGAGCATGCGAAGAGAACGCACCACGGTGAAGGAGTGCGCCGCTCCAAAGAGGAGGCTCAGGTAAATCGGCGCGACGGCGAGCAGATCGACGATGCCGAAAAAGCTTTTCGCATAGCCTTTGGCGTCCCTAGCGCAAACAAGACGGGCGACATACTCGATGGTAAAAAGCGCGGTGAAGATCCACTCCGCAACTCGAAGACATAATCCATAGCTTTCACGGATCGGGCGGACGCTCTCCAGAAGCACGCTGAGTACACTGAGCAGAATCAGTGTGAGAAGGATCACGTCAAACAGCCGGCCGGCGCTTGTGTCGTGAGCAAAGATCACTGCGCCCCACCGGTCTCGCCAGGGAGCGCGGTCGTGATCGGCAATGTGCGAGTCAGCCATCAGTGAGAACCGGTCCTGCTGGCGCATAGCGCAGCTACACGAACCTCTTCGGTCTGTTCCTTAACAGTTCCAGCTTCGTACCCGGCGGCGAACATATCGCCGCGCAGACGTGATGTCAATATCAATCGGGATTAGATCAGAGATTGGAGATTAGAGATTGGTGATTTGGTGCTGTCCTAATTTGAACGTAGCGCCGCCATCTTGGCGGCTATCTGCCGGCTGGAAGCCGGCGTTACGGGTCAAATTAGGACAGTACCGGTGATTTGCGATATTTGCGATTAGTGATTTCTGATTGACGATCGCCCGACGCCAGTTAGCCTCGGCGTGACTCATCACGTCTGGCGAAAGAGACCGGTCCGCAGCAGGGCCTCCGCATCGCGGCGGTCCACGCCTTGAGCCGGACGCGAAGGTGAGAATTCGTACTGCCTTCCAGTCGCTGACCCGCGCACCTGCACCGCCGAGTTCTTCAGGTAGCGAAGGTTCACCGGGGCGTGCATCGCTTGCATCACCGCGGCGGTGCGCCACGGACCCACTGGAAGCTGCGTTGCGGCAGGACGGCTGGCGCCAGCGGAGATTCCCGCTGAGTTAGGGTTATTGACCCTGGTTGTCCTCGCCCTCGCGGACGTCGTTGCCTGCCCCAGCGTGGCCTGGAGCGCCGATCGTTTCTGGCCGCAGCACATGGTCAGTTTCTCCTTCCAAGGGTTGAACATCAGCCGGAGTTACCACAGGCTCCTGGCCAAGGCGTTCCAGCAGGCAAGCGGCTCCGGAGAGCGCGAGCCAAACAAACAGCCAATCGAGAGGCCTTCGCGCCAGAAACAACGCCGCCGGCGCGGCGATCCAAAGGCTGAGACACTTGAAGCAATCCATCAAGGCGCCCGCGAAGCTGCGCCCCAGGCGCATGCGCAATCGAACCACAAGATCCGCCGGCCCGTCTTCAAGAGCGAGCAAATGAGTCACTCGCCAGGTAGCAAGTGTTGCCACTACAAACCTGATCCAAAAGCCCGGTTCACGCATAAGCCGCTGGACCTGGGAGCGCGGGCGTCTCGCCCGCCCGTCCCATTGACGATTTCCGATTTTCGATTGCCGATTGAAACGCGCTCTTGAAATCGTCGATCGGCAATCGCCAATCCCGCGGGCGGGCGAGACGCCCGCGCTCCCAGCTTACCAGCCTACAGAGTCTTTGAGGTAGCCGGGCTCCGCTCCTAAAGGGCAGCGAAACCCGGCCCCACCCAACACTACGACGCATTCGACGTATTGGTGCAATTCACCTGAATCGTGAAGCTCTCAAAGCTGACGTTATCCTGATCGTAGTTGCCGAGACTGTCGCAGTTGACAATCGGGCGTTTGTAGACGTTGAGCTGCAGCAGATAGGCGCACGTTTCCGGAAACGCCTGTGCTGCATTCACCGACAAGCGCATCGACCCGCCGCTCCACACCGGCGATACCGCACCTTGCACGAGAGCGGAAGCATAGTCCGGTCCCACTTGGTACTGGCCCAGATGGATCGGGTCCGGCAGCGGCGCCGGAGCCCACGCCGGAGCGATGGGACTCGCCGTGAGTGACCAACTGGCTGCCGCAGCCGCCGGCAAACAGCCCGGCGAGCCGGTGCAGAGCAGATTGATCGACTGGTCCAAGCCATAGAGCAGCTCAAGACCGTAGGAGTAGAGGAACCCGTCCGGATCGTAAGCAGCGAAGTCGATCTGCAACGTGTCGGTGTCAGTGATGCAGATGTTGTCGCATCCCTGCACCACGGTGGTTCCACTCGGGCTGACAATGGCCACCTGCAGGATGGCGCTGGTGGGTTGATCCGTGCAGATGTGAAGTCCGCACGGCTGGCCGCTCGGATCGGTGTTGCCGGGCGCCCGGTTGTCAATATTCACAGCCCACCAGTTGTTCACCGGCGGGTCTTGAGTGTTGGGATCGCAAACCGGAAGCGTAACCGGGTTGGTCAAATTGCCGGAATAACCCGGGCGCTGCCAGCCCACCAACTGCAGCCAATAGGTGCCGTTGGCAAGGTTATTGAGGGATTGCAGCACCATCAGCAGGTCATGCGTGACGGAGTCCCACAATTGAATGCCGTTGTTGGCTTGGTAGTGCGCGATGGTCTCGATGACGTTGTGATTGGTGGCGCCGTCACTAATCGTCGTGACCGGGAACGGAACCGCAGGCCAGGTGAAAATGGGACCAGGCAGCACAACCAGGTGCGTACGGTTGAACCCGCCGAAAGCAGCCAGTGGCAGAGGACTATACGGACCCGCCTGACCCGTGGTGGAATAGAGGAATTCGTAGTAATCCACGTTGACGCCGCCGCCGAAAACGCCGAAGAGGCTGACGTTGCCGGCAAATGGTCGATCCTGCACGCCGGGGCTGTAGAGACCCACCTGTGCGGGCGTTGAAACGTTGCCGACGTTACCCCCGATGGAGCCCACGTTGATGTCACAGATGTCCGAAGGCACGATGCAGTCGCCGTCCGGGCACTGCTCGGGATCGGGGCAGTTGTAGGCGCAGCACGCCTGGTCGTTGGCGGTCAGCGTCACATTGAGATTCGTTGGAATATCCCATCGCGTGTCAAAAATGGTTTCGCTGACGATGGTGTGGGTTTCATTGCCGCAATTCTGCGTCACCTGGAAAATGAGGTCAGCATCGCAATCCCACCACGGATACCACGGGTACCAGGGCCAGATGCGAATGGGGAACTCCGGCGGCAGGACCTCGAGCAAAGAGCTTCGCAGGCTTTCAAGCGTGGCAGCGTCGAATTCAGCATTCGGCGCGGCTTGCACGCGGGAGGCCGCGTTCGTGGCCAGGCCCGGCCGGGAGCTTTTTCCACTTGTGGCGAGCAATTGCTGGAAGACATCCAGGCTTGGCTTGGGAGTAGCCCTGGGCAGCCGGTTGAATTTTGGATTCTGCTTCAGGAAGCCGGTGATTCGATCGACGACGATGGGGTCCAGTTGCCACTCGCGCGTTAGCCACCACCACCACGGCCACCAACCACAACAACGGGTGAAGTTGATCTGAAAAGATCCGGTGGAATCCGTTGTGGCACAACCCACCTGTTCCTGTGACGTCCACCACCACCACCAGTCCACGTCGAAGGCGCAGACATTGGCGCCCACCACCGGACTGCCGTTCGCGCATAACACCCTGCCTGTGACGGTATAGTTCTGGCACCATCGCCACCACCACCAGTAATAATAGGAGGAAATGGCAACCGGCGAGAGCCTTACCTCCGTACTGCTGTGCCAGGAGGATGCAGGCACATTCACGGAGATCGTCTGCAGATGTTTCAAGTCCTCGCTGGAAGCCGTTCCCGGTCCCAATGCCACGTTCAGCAATCCGGGTCTTTCACGAAAATGGAAGTAGGCGGCTCCCTTGCCCTCCTCATTCAACCTCACCGTCTCTTCGTGTGTTTCACCTTTGCTGCCGTAAGCAATGACCTTGACCGGCCGGTCCGGTTTGAAATCCTTCACCTGCGACGCGTCCAAGGGCACTTCCAGTTTGAATCCGTTTCCTTCGTGCATACTCGTCTCCTTTTTGCCCACGGATAAGGCCAGCTAGCTTGGCCCCTCGTTCGGGCTCTCTTGGCGCGCGTCCTGATCCGTCAATGGGGAATTGCAGTGGCGTCGAGCGCTTGTCATCTCGCGACTCTGGACTTGATAGCAGCGTAGAGCCCCCAACCGGCACTTCCAGCGCTGTCAGACACTCTCCCCTTGCCGGCGGATCGGGGCACACAATAGAGTAGTGCCTTTGAGCGCCGTTTCGTTTCACGCAATTCGGTCGGCGATACGCGTCCTTGGCCCGAATGCGCGCTTTCGCAGGTGGGGCTCTACAACTTGGCTATTCGGGTTGACGCGTGGAGCCTCCTAGTCCCGGCCTGATCCGGCCTCTGACACACTAGAAGACTCTCCATGGCCGAGGCGGCCACTCTAAGCAAAAAGTCTATGGCAGCTAACCGAAAGGTTTACCATTCTGTCTGCCGGACGGACCCGAAATAGCCTGTTTGCAAGATGTTAGCGTAAAACTCCGGAATGGCAATTCGCCTGCGGTGCCTTTAACGGAGCCACTAACACCATGCTGATCGGACCTCGGTTGCGCAAGCTTAGGGAGGGGCGAAAGCTCTCCCAGGGCGACATCACGGCGGTGATCGGTTTGCCCCGATCCTACGTCTCGCGCATCGAGAATGGACACGCTGTACCTTCACTAGAAACCCTGAAACGTTTGGCAACCGCCCTTGACGTTCCGCTCTACCGGATCTTTTACGCCGAAGAAGACATTCCCAAGGCCGGCTCATCCCGGCAGTCCTGGGACGAACTGGCCGAGGATCGTGGGCCGTCAGGAGACGAAGCGCGCTTTCTGATCCAAATGCGGGCCCTTGCCAAGAACCTCGGTCGTACGGAGCGCATCTTTCTGCTGAATCTCGCCCGTAGGCTGGTGAACCCCAGGTCTGCCCGGCAGATCGCTGACGGCCCGAAGGAGCCGGAAGCCAGCAGCCGGAAAGGCCGCCCGAGAAATCGGGAGGCAGAAGAGCGAAATCAGAGGTAAGAACGCAGAACACCCGCCCGCCGTCAGCGCGAATTCAACGCGACTCGTACGACCCATCGATAGAACATCCAGCGAGCCACCCTGACTTCCACGGACGTCCTCCGACCTCGGCAGGACACAAATCATGTGAGTCTGGCAGAATATGGTGCAGTGGCATGTCACCGCGAATTCCAGGGTGTGGAATGAATCGTACGCTTTGCCTGCTATTGCTGGTTTTCCTGTTTGGCTTAGACGGCACGCGCAACTGCCAGTTAGCTTTGCCGCCCGGCGCCTGCATGCCTGTCGATGGGCCGCGCGCGTTCGCCGGGGCTCTAGCGAGTGCGGAACCCGGCGGGGCCGGTGCCCAATCCACCGGCGGGAGCGCCCCTCAGGCCGCAGCCCCGGCGGACCTCAACGCACTCCTGCAGCAGGCCGAAGACGCCCTAGAAAAGAAGGACTATCAAGCAGCTCTGGCCCCTCTTCAAATAGTCGTCCATGCGGCACCGGACAGGGCCGACGCCTGGTTCTATCTGGGCTTCACATACCACGGTCTGCACCAGGATGGGGATGCCCGCTCCGCTTACGAAAGGGCCACGAAGTTGAATCCGGATCTTTATCAGGCGCAAGCAAACCTGGGACTACTGCTGTTCGCGATGAAAGACGTCGCCGGCGCACTGCCCCATCTGCAGAAGGCTGTGGCCTTGAAACCCGGCGACGCTCGTCCGCACCTTGATCTTGGTGTTGCACTCGAAGCAAGCGGCCAGACTGCGGCAGCAGAGGCGGAGTTGCGCCAGGCGCTGCAGCTTGACCCGAAGCTCGAGGCGGCTGCCTACCAACTGGGCAAATTGGAACTCGACCAAAAGCAATACAGCGCGGCCGCTGATGACTTTGGGAGGGCACTCGCTCTAAACCAGGGGCGTGCTGAAGCGGAGTTGGGGCTAGCGTCCGCCTACGAAGGGCTCGGGCAAGCCTCAGAGGCCGAACAGCACTTCGAGAAGTACCTCAAGCTGCAGCCCGTGGACGCCTCAGTGCGATTTCATCTGGCCCGCCTGTACTTACAGGAGAACAAAGCCGACTTGGCCCTAACTCATCTCCAGCAGCTCGCGCAAACACATGTCGAACTTCCAGGCCTTGACGCGGCCCTGGGTGACGCTTACGCACGGTCCGGAAAATTCAGCGACTCTGAATCCTACTACCGAAGAACGCTGGCGGCCACACCTAGCGGGCCTGATGCCGCCGGTCTCCACCGTGCATTAGCGACGACTTTGGTGAAGGAAGGCAAGGCGACAGAGGCGGAGAGCGAATTCCGCGCGGCCCTCCGGCTTGACCCTAATGATGCGGACGCCTCGAAGGGGCTCGCGGAGAGCCTTTACTTGCAAGATCGCTGGGCAGACGCGGCGCCCATCATCGAGCGGCTGGTGCAATCACCGTCGGCGCCGGCCGGACTTTATTTCTTCCTCGCGACTTGTTACGACCACTTGCGTGACCGAAAACGGGCTCTCGATGCATATGAACAATTCCTGCAGCGTTCGAACGGATCGAATCCGGACCAGGAGTGGCAGGCTCGTCAGCGCGCCAAGCTCCTGAGTCGCGAGCTTGGAAAACCCATCAGATGATGCGAAATAGCGAACCGAGGGTCACACCTGGCAGACCTTTCCCACGTTTCGCCGGGCCGCATCCTTCGATCAGAAGCGGTATAATTGTGGTATGAGGGTGCTCGGGCCTTCAGGTCGACTTGCACTTGCCTGGGCTGTCGGGCTCGGGATGATCGTGGCGCCGGCCGCGAGTTTGGCACATCACTCGGACACCGAACCTGAGCTCTTGGGGCGCCTCGCGAATGAGACCCATCCTACCAAGAAGGCCAAAATCGAAATTCGGCTCGGCCGTCTCAAGCTCGAACAGGCCGCCGCGGCTTACGATAAGGATCAAGTAGAGGCTGGCGCCAAGCTGCTGGACTCGTACTTGAGCTGGATGAAGCAAGCCTGGAATCTGCTCCATGACTCCGGCCGTGACGCCAGCCACCGGCCGCAGGGCTTTATTGACCTGGATATCGCCCTACGCGAAGACGTCCGCAAACTGGCGGACCTCAGGGTTCACACACCCTTGGCGGACCGGACTCCTATCGAGCGCATCGGCGTGGAGACCGACGCCTTACACACGCAGGTGCTGGCTGCGCTCTTTCCCGGCGGACAACTAGAAGGCTCGGGTTCCCCAACTCAGGCGAAACCCGAGAAGGGGCCGGCTTCCGCCCTGCGGCCCGAAGGCTCTCCGCCATGAGCCGCGCTTTTGCCGTGCGTGCTGGGCTGGCGCTGGCGGTGATGCTCAGCCTCGCCAACTATTCGCGCCTGCTTGCCGATGATCCCGCAGCTTTGACGCAGGAGGAGGAGGATCGCATCCGCGACGCCCAGGACCCCAGTGATCGCATTGCGATTTATCTGGAGCTCAGCGCTGAACGCCTGGAGCGCTTCAATGCGATTCGCCAGGCGCCGGCGGACGCCAGCGAAGTGGCCGAACGCAGCGCCACGCTGGACCAGATTCTGAGCCAATATATTGCCCTGGATGATGAACTGAAGAACTGGATTCAGGACCAGTTCGATACCGGTCACGACATGCGCAGGGGACTGCGAGGCGTCATCGATGTGGCGCCTAAGCAGCTCGCACTGCTCAACCAGGTGCAGCAGATGCCGGACCGCTATTTCACGGATTATCGGTCAAGCCTGCGGGACGCCATTACCGACGTGAACGACACGATCAACGGCGCCACGCAGGCGCTGGCCGAACAGGAAAAGAAGTGGGGCGCTTTGAAACGGGAGGAGAAAGCTGACGCCAAAGCCGCCAAAGAGGCCCTCCAAGACGAAAAGAAACACCAGAAGCAGGAGCAAAAGCTCCGGAAAAAGCAGGACCGGAAAGGCATACCCGAGGACGAGGACCAGCAAAACTGAGTGCGCGAGCCACTCCATCCTGCGGCGCATGCTGACACCGGCGCGGGCCACCGCGCCAACACACGGAACCTCAGGAGCGACGGCCAGACGAAGTTCTCAAGCCAGCAGCTAACCCTTTGGGATGATGTGCTGCCTGTGGCGCCGGAGCGAGCGCCGGCAATAGATCAACCCGCGGCGTCGACCTCCGTTAACCGATTCAAGTCTCCTCCCATCCGGACCTCCGTGAACCAGGCCACGCTCGCGGAGGTCTTCGGGCGCGTCTATCGCCGGCTCGGACCTCGCCAGGTTATCCCTTCGTTTAAAGTGTCCTTTCGCCGCTTCACCGGATTGCGAAGCGCCATCCGAACACCGCGAAAGAACCACATCGAGGCCAGTCTCTCGGACCTTCTTGAGGAGGCGCCGCCTCTCGTCATCGAGGCGCTCGCGGAGATTCTAATCACCCGGCTGTTCCGCATGAAGACGTCGCGAGAGGCGAACGAGTGTTACAGGGCCTGGGCAGAGAGTCAGCCTGTCGTGCGCCGGACAGAAGAAATCCGTCGCCTGCGCGGACGCAAGCGACTACGGCCTCCCGAAGGATTTTGGTTCAATCTGAGGGAAGTATTCGATGATCTGAATCACCGTTACTTTGGTGGCGAAGTCGTATCCGTACGCATCGGGTGGAGTCCGAATCGGTCACGGACGATGCTCGGGCACTTCGACTCGTCTCACCGCACCATTACGGTGACGCGATGGCTGGACGCGCACCGTGTGCCCCGCTACGTTGTGGAATATCTCGTTTTTCACGAGATGCTGCACGCACGCTTTCCCGTGGAACACCGGAACCACCGGCGCGTGGTGCACTCTGCGGCTTTTCGCGAAGCCGAGCGCGCGTTTCCCCATTACAACAGGGCTATCCGCTGGCTCCGCGGAATGAAGATTGACGGTTGAGGCGGAAAAGGGGACAGCGCTACCGGTCCGGCCGAGACGCATCGGCGCCGCCTCCGGTGAGGATCCACAGTCCGGAACCCATCCGCTACAGACTACCCGGAGCTTTCGTGTAGCCCTTTGCGGCGTCCTGATACGCTCGCAGGGAACTCTTGTCAACGACGCCGACACCGGTATCGATCAGCGTGGGTAGCGGTGAGGCAGGAGCCGTGCGCCAATTCGCGAACTCGTGCACCACGTTGTGGTGAAGGTCGTCAAGGAATCTTACACCGTAGAATGCCATGGTATAAGGCTTCTGCGCCGTTGAAGACAGAATGGCACCGGAACTGATGAAGTCCATCGTCTCCGGATCCTTGTCCATGGCGACGATGGGCACTTTGCCGTCGAGATTCAGGCGGTGCAAGGCTTCGGCGGCGCCCGGGCCGCCCGACGCCTCCAGGCAGAGAATGCCATCCATCTTCGCCTTCTTGGCGACCAAAGCGGAGATCTGGTCATTAGCCTTGGTCGGGTCGCCTTGGTCATCCATCACCTGAAAGTGAATCTTAGGAAAACGCTCAAAAGAGTCCTTAACGCCACGCAAGCGTTCCTCCAAGTTGTACTGGCCGGGAACCGTTACTATTTCCACCTCGCCTTCGCCGTGCAAGGCTTCCGCGATGCGGGTGCCGCTCGACACCCCGGCGCGATAGTTGTCCGTTCCGATGAACATGAGCCGTCCGGAATCAGGAGCGTCAGAGTCAATACAGATGATCGGAATGCCCTCCTTGATCGCGCTTGAAATGGGGCCGTTGAACAGATCGGCGACCGCCGGCGACACCAGGATGCCGCTGGGATGCGACGCCACGGTTTGGTTGAAGGCGTTAAGCTCGTCGTTCGGAGAGTAAGTATCTGGGCCCACCATCTCGGCTTTGACCCCGAATCCGAGCTGGCGAATGGCATCTGAGAAGCCTGCGTTCGCTTCCTGCCAGTAAGGCAGTTTGTTGTTGGTGGCCACCAACACGTAGTGCTCGTCCTCGTGCGGCGCCTTGCCGCACGAGACCAGGAGCGCTGCGCACGCCATCGTCACCAGAAGCCCACGGATATTTCGAGCCGGTCCCACACTCACCTCACACCCCCTACGCCAGGAGTTGAAGGGCCACCGGCCCGGGCGGATTCCAATAGGCGCGCCAGCCGGTGCATCGAAATGGCCCAACGAAGACACTGAGATTATCACAAAACCGTGCGAAGGCAAGCTGTAAACCCGACCCGCCCGGCCCGCCGGGACTCAGTTGGCCGCGTCGGCCCGTGTTCCGGCAATGGCCGAGACTCCCACCCGCCGCCCCGTCCCGGCGTTTTCTGCCGCTTGTCGTGCTTCTACAAGCCTCGGCCCTCAGCAGGCTACACACTAGCCTATGTGATGCGCAGGAAGTTCAGGGCTGATTCCACCACCAGTTTGGGGCTGTTGGTGAAGGCGCTTACTTCGTAGGGGCAGCCGATCTTGCAACCCTTGCAGAAATCCCACAAGGTCGCTTCCTGGGTGATGATCTTCTTCACCTCGGGATGGGCGAAGATCTCGCGCACCGGCGCCTGAGAGTGGAACAGCGTCTTGAAAGCACAGGGCAGATGGATGGAGCCGTCGGGCTTCATCGAAATCAGCTTGGAGGGATGGCGGCACGGAAACTGCGGGCCGAAGCCGCCCTTGCGGTAGAAATCGTAGTAGTGAGTGTAGAACCTGACGTTCTTGGGGTAGGCTTTGCGCAGCGCCCGCAGTTCCCTCTCCGCGATGTCAATCTGCTCCCCGTGCAGCTCCGAATCGGGCAACAATTCGCCCTCGCGCATCACATTGTGAACCGCTTCGGGGTGAAGCACCAGGTTGCGCCCTCTACAAAATTCGGCCAGAGCCTGCAGGCCGCCGAGGTTTTCCATATTCACCGCGGCGTTAATCTGAGTGGTGAAAGGCTTGCGTTTGGTCAGGACGTAGTCCAGGTTCTTGATAATGGTGGGCAGCCCTTCCACCCCGCGCCGCTTTGCGAACACCTTTTCGTCAAGTGAGTCGATCGAGATTTCGAGCAGATCCAGCTTGGCCACACCCTCGGCGTGCTTGCGGATCAAGAGGCCGTTGGTGGGCATCGAAGTCCAGAAGCCCTTTTCCTTCGCATAGGCGATGTAATCGGACGTGTTGGGGTTCAGCAGAGGCTCGCCGCCAGAGAAACTGAAGGCAAACAGGCCCAGGTCAGCGAATTCATCCATTCGCTTGAAGATGCGCTCCCGCTGCGCGCGTGTGGTGAGGTCGTTATACTTGCCCTCGACACCGAACATGCAATACTCGCAGAACATGTTGCACATCAGCGTGGTTTCAAACATCACCATATAAGGGATGCTGAACCCGGACGCGATCTGCTTGAGGGCGGCCTTCGCAATATAGGAATATCTCATCTTCAACCTTTGATGCTCCGTCAGAGCCCTAGGATCAGTACGGCATTTTGTGCTTGTCCAGGAAATTGTAAAGCGCCCGCCGCGAAATGCCCAAAATGTCGCAGGCCTTAGCCTTGTTCGCGGAGCACAATCTCAGCACGTAAATGATATAGCGCCTCCGCAAGTCCTCAAGCGAGGGTAGGTCCGCAAAGAGGTCCTCAGGCCGCCGGCTGTCGGGAGGTCCGGGCCGGAACTTGGGCGGGAGGTCATCCGGCGTGATCACCCCGGTGCGGTTCAGCGCCACCGCGGACTCCAAGGTGTTCTCGAGCTCGCGCACGTTTCCGGGCCATCCGTAGGAGACCAGCGCGGAAAGCGTATCCGGCGAAATCGAATAGGATTGCCCGCGCTCCTGCCCGAGGCGCCTCAGGAAATGGTCAATGAGCAGCGGGATATCCTCCGAGCGGTCGCGCAGCGGCGGCAGATCGATCTCCACCACCCGCAGCCGGTAGTAAAGGTCTTCGCGAAATCTGTTTTGCCGCACCAGTTCATACAGGGGCCTGTTGGTGGCGGCGATGAATCGCACATCAATGCGGAGGGATTGCGAGCCGCCCACCCGGCGCACTTCCTGCTCTTCGATGGTGCGGAGCAGTTTTACCTGTAACGCGCGGCTCATCTCAGAAACCTCGTCGAGGAATACTGTGCCGCTGCTGGCCTCCTCCAGGATGCCGCGCTTGTTCTCGAAGGCGCCCGTGAAGGAACCCCGCACGTGGCCGAAAAGCTCCGTTTCCAGCAGTGACTCTGTAAGCGCGCCGCAATTGACGGCGACGAACGGCTCTTTGGCGCGCCCACTGTTGTAATGGAGCGCCTTGGCTACCAGCTCTTTGCCGGTCCCGCTCTCCCCGGTGACTAGAACGGTGGAGCGGGCCTCTGACACCATGGCAATCTTCTTGTAGACCTCCAACATAACGGGACTTCGGCCCACCAGCGTGGTGTTCTGCGCCTGGCTGCCGAGCTGGCGCTTAAGATTCCGATTCTCGTTGATAAGACTACGATTACGGAGTGCGCGCCCCACCAACATCACGACTTCTTCCAGCCTGAACGGCTTGGAAAGATAATCGAAGGCGCCCGCCTTCACAGCTTCGATCGCCGTCTCCATGGAGCCAAACGCCGTAATCAGAATCACCTCGGACTCGGGCTGAATCGCCTTGTAGGTTCGCAGCACGTCGAGCCCGTTAAGGTTAGGCCCAAGCTTCATGTCGCTGATGATCACGTCGAAAGACTGCTGCCGCCCGATTTCCAGGGCCTCCTCACCACTGCCGGAAGTCACCACCACATGACCCTCGGCGCCTAGGACCTCGTTCAGCAGGTCCCGTGTGGTGGCGTCATCATCAACCACCAGGATGTTTGCACCTTGGGCTTCACTCATGGTTGGTCATCAATACGACGTGAGATTCGAAGCCATTGAGCCACTAACAGTTGGCGGAGCTCCGAGCCAGTTTTAGGCAATCGAAACTTATCTCCAATAATACCATAGTCTTGCGATGCTTGAGTCTGGTTGTTTCCCTGCGCAATTCGAAAATCTCGGGTTCGATTGGGTTCGTTTTGCAACCTCGTTTTAGGCCATTTTTGTTACTTATCTATAATAGAATAAGTTAATTGAGTGTTTTGGGTTCGTTTTTCAAACTCGCGCCAAAAGGACGCAAACTTTATACCATAAGTCGCATTTAATCAATCAGATGTTGTTATGGGTTCGCTCTGGCAAATGGAAACACGTCCCGGGGAGGTGCCAAACCAATTTGCCGGTGAGAGGTACCAAAGCGTTGAACGGCGTTGGAACCTTTTCTCGCGCCTGAGGGCTTCCAAAACGCTGCGAGATCCCTCCCGGTGACCGCCCACTCGCGTGAGTCGCGCAACGCCCCGGAAAGCAAAGATGAAGATTTCGGATGAGGCGTAAACACCGGAAGACGCCACAACTCATCCCCACTCGCCCTCCTCCAAAGGGGAGTGCCGAGGCGCTCAGCCTCAACGAACTCCATCTTGTGAGTATATCATCGCTTCTCAGAGTCTTCAATATAGCGTGTCCGATGGGGTCCGAAGGGGTGGGCGACATAGAAGTCATAAAGGGCTGGTTTCTTTTTTTTTGGTTGCAGACTTCCGTGCGTATGATATACGCTAGGAGCTGGAGGAACTTCTATGCTCCATTCCCTTTCCGAGTTAGAACAGCGCCGACAGAGGATTGCTCAGCAAATCGCCCAACTCGGGGACCTTCGGCCCGGTTCCCTCAGCAGCACGTCGGGTCAGTGTGGCAAGCCTAGCTGTCGCTGTCATCGACCCGGTGAGCCCGGTCACGGTCCCAATCTGCGGCTGACCTATAAAGTCGAGGGCAAGACCATCTCCGAATCCTTGTCCACTCCTGCGGCCATCCGCAAAGCCGAGCGCGAGGTGGCGGAGTTCCGCAAATTCCAAGAACTGAGTCGCGAATTTGTCGGGACCAATACGGAAATCTGCCGCGCGCGACCGGCCGAGGAGGAGCCGCCCACGGACCAGGAAAAAAAACGGCGGCCGCCATCCGGCAAGAGATCACGCGCGAAGTAGATCAGCTCTTGCGGGTGGTTTTCCAGGATCGGCGCAAGACCGGGCGCCTCGATCTAGAGGCGGTGGAGATGGCGGTGCGCTCGGCCCTGCACCGGGCGGGCGCCGCCGCCTTGAGCCATTTACTCCAGTTTCCCGCACCGAGCCCGGAACAACGCACCGTGCCTTGCCCCTGCGGCCAACAAGCTCACTACCGCCAACTGCGCACCAAGTCCGTGCTGACCGCCGTGGGACCGGTGCAGGTTTCGCGTCCCTACTATGGGTGCCCGGCCTGTCACGCCGGCCAATTCCCCGTCGATGCCGAACTGGACATCGAGAACACGGCATTCTCTCCCGGGGTGCGCCGTATGCAGGCGCTGGTGGGCCAGGATTCCCCCTTCGATCACGGCCGCCAACAGATGAAAGTTCTGGCCGGCTTGGAGGTGACCGCCAAATCGGTGGAGCGTACCGCCGAGGCCCTCGGGGCTGACATCGCTCAGTGCGAACAAGGGGAGATCCAGAAAGCTCTGCGCTTGGACCTTTCGGGGGTGGTGGACGAGCCCATTCCCATCCTGTACGTGCAAATGGATGGGACGGGAGTGCCGGTGGTGAAGAAAGAGACGGCGGGTCGGCAAGGCAAGGTCCAGGGCCAACCGGCCCATACGCGGGAAGTCAAGTTGGGGTGTGTGTTCACTCAGACGACGTGGGATAAGGAGGGCTACCCGATCCGCGCTCCCGATTCCACCACCTATACCGGCGCCGTCGAAACCGCCCAGGAGTTCGGCTGGCGCCTTTACCGGGAGGCCTGCAAACGGGGCTGGAGCCGCGCCCCGAAGCAGGTCGTGATGGGCGACGGGGCCGAATGGATTTGGAATCTGGCTGCCGAGCACTTTCCCGGAGCCATTCACATTGTTGACCTTTACCACGCGCGTCAGCATCTGTGGGAGTTGGCGCGCCGCTTGTACCCGAACGATGAAGGGAATCAGAAGGGCTGGATGAAGCTTCACCAGAAGCGCCTGCTGGATCGGGGGAAAATCGAAAGGCTGGTAGGCGCGCTCCGCGCCCTCCCCGCCGACAGCGCCGAAGTCGCAGAGAAGATCCACACCGAGGCGGACTATTTTGAGAGGAATGCGGAGCGTATGCGATACCCCCAGTTCCGCCGCCAACACCTCTTTGTGGGCTCGGGAGTCATCGAACCCGGCTGCAAGACCGTGATCGCTTCCCGTCTCAAACGGTCGGGAATGTTCTGGACGGTCCGCGGAGCGAACGCCATCGTGGCCTTGCGCTGCTCTTACCTCAATGGCCGCTTTGAGGATTACTGGGAGGACCGCCGGGTGGCTAGTGCCGCTTAACTCCAACTTCTATTTCGCACACCCCGCTTCGCGGGGCATCGCTCCCGCCAGCAGAAGTACGGCGCCGCAATACATCAGCGTATCCGCCAGGTAATTGAGGCCATTGTCGAGGCTGGCACGCTCCACCACTGCGATCGGCAAATAGACAGCCAGTTCCACGAAGAGTACGGTCAAACCCAGCCACGTTGCGGCGGCGCGGGTTTTCTTGCCGATCAGTAGCAGGGCACCCGCGACGGCGTAAACTACGGCCGCCAGGTACGTCCAAATGGCGTGTCCGTAGACGTACGCAGGAGTCAGCGGTTCCAGCGGAACGCCGGGGACGTGATCGCCGTGCGCGAATTGCTCGAAGCTGTAGAACAACACGGGAATGGCAACAAAGTGTCGCGCAACGGCCGCAGCGATGTGCGTGCCGCGCTCGCGCCACTGCGCGGTGAGGCTGGCAGCCAGCGCTAGAGCGCCGCCGCTGAAGGATAATTCCCGCAGCGTAAGTATGGCCGCGAACCGATTGTGCGGATGGCGCGCCCAACCCGGGGCGTCCATCAGCACGACGAAAAGGAAGAACGTCAAGGCAAGCAAACTTGCCGCAAGACGCGCCTGAATGCCCGTCACCAAACTCAGCGCGGCAGCGATGAAGCAAGCGCCTACCAAGTACGCCCAAAACAGATGCCACGGAATCCACGCCGGTACGATCGACGCGATGGCCTTCGTCAGCGTGAAATGTTCGGTACCGAAGGCTGCGAGTGGCGCCGCGTAGAAAAGCGGCCCGAAGAGAATCAGCTTGTCGAGTCCTCGCGTCTTTTGCCAATCGCCGCGCAGAAAAATCGCCGCCAGTCCGGTGGCCAGAACCACGCCGAAGGCAAGATACGACCAAATCACCTCGCTGGGAATTACGACGAAAGCCGAGACTGTCACCGAATTCACTAAGTTGCCGCTCACGGCGACTCCTTTTAGCCCAGTTGGGCCCTGGCCCAATATGATGTCCGTCGGAAACCTCGTCAAGTGCCACAGCGGGCCACAGCGGGGCACTCGGCGGCATTCCACGGGCGTTTAGTGTATTTGACGTGGTGGTATGCGCGCCATCGAAAAACCGGGAAGGAACCGAACATGTCGATCGACTATCGGATGTGATTTGCATACACTCTACCAGGTCATTGCAAGGCCGGACGAGGAGGCCGGCGAGATTGTGACGCGGCGCGATTATCTGGGGCAGCGTCGCTGCTGTACTCTGGCGGGCAGGATACACAGAACGCCCTCCAGGCCGTACGTGAGCGGCTGGAGCCGCTCAGGGATGGTGCCACATGACATACCGGATTCTCACACGGGACGAGCATTTTCAGGCGGTGGGACCGAAGCGGATCCTGGCACTTGACGGAGGCGGACTACGAGGCATTCTTGCGCTTGGGTTCCTGCGGCGGATTGAGAAGATTCTCCGTGACCGGCACGGCAGCGATCCGAACTTCCGGTTGTGTCACTATTTTGACCTCATCGCCGGAACATCGACGGGCGCCATCATCGCAGCGGCACTCGCCTCGGGAATGGGCGTCGAGGAGGTCATTGGCCATTACCAAAAGCTCGGGCGTAAGGTGTTCACGGAAGGCTGGTTCTCCCCCAAAGGCGTTCTGAAGGCCCGCTACAAACAGAAGAAGCTGATGAACCACCTCAAGCAAGTGTTCGGAGAGGATCGGACGCTGGGCGACCAGTCGCTTCAGACGGGGCTGTTGATTGTGACCAAGCGACTCGATACCGGAAGTCCGTGGCCGCTCGGAAACAACCCGAGTGGCCTTTTCTTTAAGGCAGGGGATGGTGACACGTGGATCTCGAACGGCGACTATCCCCTTTGGCAAGTAGTGCGGGCATCGACGGCAGCTCCGTTATATTTTGATCCTGAACGTATCACCATCGCATCCGAGAAGGGGAAGAACGCTGAAGTGGGCACGTTTGTGGATGGTGGAGTGAGCCCGTTTAACAACCCGTCGCTGCAGGCGTTTATGTACGCGACGCTCGGCGGGTACAATGTCAGGTGGAAGACGGGGCCTGAACGGCTGCTGCTGGTGTCGGTGGGTACCGGCGCGTCTGATCCCAGCCGCACGCCGTCTAAGATCGCCGCCGAGGGAGCCATCAAGGCGCTTTTGGGCCTCATGGACGACTGCGCGACACTGGTGGAAATCATGATGCAGTGGATGTCCAGCTCTACGGCGCGGACGTTCGACCTCGAAATCGGCGATTTGCACGCTGATCTGCTTGCGGGTGCTCCGCTACTGTCGTACCTGCGTTACAACATCACTTTGTCGGAGAAGGAAGTAAGACCTCTGCTCCCAAGGCTCTCTCCCAACAAAATTGAGTCATTGGGCGCGATGGATAACCCCGACAACCTCGATTTGCTGCTGGACCTGGGTGAGGCTGGCGCAAGGCAGAAGGTGAAAGCCGCGGATTTTCCTGCGGCCTTCGACCTCAAGAACTGAGGCGATGCGATGAGTGAGCGGCTGAAATACATTAAACGGGTCAATCAGCCGGTGGTAGCCGTGCAACTCGCACTGGAGACGGACGGCTTTACCTACCAGAAGTGGGGAGGCACACAGCGATGCGGGGCCTACGACTGGATCGTTGACAACGGCGGCGACGTTTACACCGTCGATCGCGAAACCTTCGAACGTACTTACCGGCGGGAAAGCCTCGGCAACTATGTGAAGATCACGCCGGTTTGGGCCCAAATAGCGGAGGAGGAGGGCCGCATCGAAACGAAGGAAGGCGTGACGCATTACGGCGTCGGAGATTACTTGGTCTTCAACGAGGAACAAGGGGGCGACGGGTACGCCGTGTCAGCCGATAAGTTCAAAGCGATGTATCAACGAGCGGAATGGGCATCACGTGCATGCCCGGAAAGAAGAGAACAGGGTCGCGAGTAATTCACCCGCTGGGTGCCCAGCTTGCCGGCCGATTCAAGGTCCTACACGCCATCTCAGAGCCTCGGCGAGGCTCAAGCTGACTTTCAATGCCGGCTCCGCCCATTCGCATGGCAGCGAAGCATCGCGGTATTCTCCTGAAGCAAGTGAAGCGCGGAACTGTGCTCACGAGGTCCGCGATTCTTCGTTCTTGTGATCGGATAGCTGTGGACCTCCAAAACGGGTCCGCACTACATTTGCTCGCGGCACCCGCTAACGAGTGCCCTCCGAACGATCAAGGCGTGAGGCCAGCCAGGTTCAGACCCGTAATTTCTTCTTGGGCGCCTCGCCCGTAACCGAAGCGAAGTTGGCCGGGTCAGTCTGGAGCCTCTTGATGCCGATACCGCGGAAAATCACCACCGTCTGATGGCGGTTATAGTCCAAAATCGTGCCCCAGCCGTACTTGGCGTGGCGCACATACTGCCCGGTTTTCAATTCCATGAGGTGCCTCCCGATCTTAGTAATTTCGTCTGTAGTCCCCGCGGTCACGGCCCCCACGGCCGTAGCCCCCGCGGTCGCGCTGCCCTGAAAAGCCGCCGCGCTGCTGTGGGCGTGCTTCGTTCACCGTAAGGGAGCGCCCCTCGAGCTCCTGCCCGTTCAGGGTTGAGACCGCCCGCTGCAAGTCCCCTTCGTCCGAGAGCTCCACAAAGCCGAAGCCGCGAGGCTGGCCGGTAAGCTTGTCTTTGATAACCAGCGCTGAGGCCACACCGAAGCCGGCGTTCGTGACGAATTCGCTGAGGCTGCTGTCCGTCGCACTGTGCGGCAGATTTCCAACATAAAGCTTAGACATTAAATCCTCCAAGTTGGGCCAGCCTCTTGGGCCGCCCGGCTGACCTGCGCTTGTTGTTGCGGGCCCCCGGCCGTCGCTTCGGGTAAGCAATCCCGAAACCACCTTGTACCTTCCGGGCAGCGTTTGCGTAAGACCTTGGGTTGCTCTTCAGCGCGCGGCCGACCGCCGTGTGAACGAAGAAAGGCCGCTCATCAAGTTCTTCTCCCAGACCCTTTGGCAGGGCGATGGCTTTCGAGATACGCCCGGACGTCCGGTTCACCGATACTTAAATGGGCCACAGCCCGAACCTCCGGTGTTTCTTCCTGCAGACCCTTTTTAAGGCACGCGAAGCAGATGTCCGGACCCTCCTGGAACCTCAAAAGCAAGGGTCGAAACGCCTCCAGTCCAACTTCGACGGTGAAATGACGCGACTCTTTGGCGTCGACCACATCAAAATTGTAAATCCGTGAATCGTCTCCAACGTTGAAACCGACGTACTGGATGTACATGGCACAACCTTTCCTGCCTCAGCCCGCCAAGGGCCTGACGAACTTGAACCGCCGGGCCTTGATGAATGTCAACCCTGGTCATGGCAGACCGCAGTAACGTCTCGGATCCCTGTCACCTCGACGCCGAGCGCTGCGAGTCGAAGAAACCTCGCTCTGAAAATAAAGGCCTTGCGAATTCCTTTGCGCCTTCGGCCCCTCCCTTCGACTTCGCTCAGGGAGGCTGAGGGTCGAAGCCTCGGAGTGACAGGTTGCACGGGTCTCCCCGCAGCCTGCCAAACCGCCTGCGCCTCCTCAACCTCGCGTTTCCGTTGCTGGCCCAATCTGCTAAGACGTGCGATTCAAGACGGCACCTGACTTAGCTCAGGTGGATCAGGAGAGAAAGTCGGAAGGATCGACGTCGATCTCCTTCATTAAGATATATCAATCGACTATACATGTCAAGCAGAGGCCGAAAACAGTCGAAAACAGTGAAAACAGCGCTGATTGGCTTTCTACACAATCTGTAGAGCGCCCCGAAGTTCCGCCGCAGGGGTTCGAATCACAAACTCGACCTCACATCCTCCCTTTATCCTCAAACGCGGCAGGTTCTCACCCGGTTTGATCACCTCGGTAACGATCTTCCTGCCCCTTGGTGTCGCCACGATGTCGGCAGCAGAGCCGGATGCGCGCACCCTGGCAATCGCGTTCGCTGTCGGCGCCGGGTTTCTGGCGACGCCAATTTCCTTCGTTGTGCTCAGGGGGAAGCCGTACATCGATCAGACCCGGGCCTACTGAACAGGCTACACATTGATAACTGTAATGGCCCGGATGTACAGAGGGCCCTAGGGCAAGCTCCCGAATGTCGCCGGCGGGATTACGCAAATTGAGGGGGAAAAAAGTCTTCCAGAACGTACGAAGATTTTCGTTGACAGTACGAAATGGTTCGTAGTACGCTGCCTTTCGTGATGACAAAGACGAAGCTTCCCAGACCGACTGATGCTGAGCTCGACATCCTGCGCGTCCTTTGGGCGCAGGGTCCCAGCACGGTCCGCGATGTTCACGGCGCGCTCGAAAAGGAGCGCGCCATCGGCTATACCACGGTCCTGAAATTCATGCAGATCATGGCTGAGAAAGGCCTGGTGGAGCGTGACGAACGGGAGCGCGCCCACGTCTATAAGGCTGCGCTGGCAGAGGAGCAGACGCAGAGGCAGCTTGTGCGTCACTTGGTAGAGCGCGCCTTCGGCGGCTCCGCCACCAAGCTGGTGTTGCAGGCGCTCGCTACGGAAAAGGCCTCGGCGGAGGACATTCGGCAAATGCGTGCTCTGCTTGAAGCATTCGAACGGGGGCGGCAGGCGTGAAATATTACCCTGTGTCGTTCGGCTGTAACCAGAGGGCGTCGAGATCACGTTGCGCAAATCGTGGCGGAGCCCCAAACCAGGGCCCAACCAGGGGCAGACCTGGAGGTCGCAGGATTGATCGAAAGCTTAGAATAATCTTAAATTACAGCAGAAAACTTTAAAACCCAACGTAACGAACGAAGCCAAGAGGTTGTTGAAAATAAAGGAAAATGTTTTTTCCACAGGGTTCAAAGCCAAGAGGTATATGAAAACAAAGGAGTTATTTTTGTAAAGCCAAGAGGTTGCTGATACAAATGGACTTACCACCAGATGAAAGCCGAAATTATTGGCATTATCCACAAAGTCATCAGCCCAACTGCCCGGTAGAAAGAGGACCGTGGCCGAGGGTTGGTGATAGCAGCCAGCCTGCATTTCTGTTCCGAAAATTTCGGTCAGGCAACGGTGGGCTCACCACCCCAGGCGCAGGCTGAGTCGATCATAAGCCGATCTGTTCCGAAAATAGGCGCTAAGTGCTTTGTTTTCGAACGAGCGCCTCTTCGCCTCGATAGCGCCATTTTTTTTCATGCCTTCGGGGTGTCGCGAAGCGACATGAGGACTCACGGGCATTTTCATGCTTCGGGGTGTCGCGAAGCGACATGACGACTCACGACGATTCGAAAAGGGCGGGGCTTCAGCCGGCTTCAGCCCCGCCGAATCCTGCGAAATCGCAACCTTGGTGTTCAAATATCAAACCGACGTTGTAACGGCGGGGCTGAAGCCAGGCTGAAGCCCCGCCCTTTTCGAATCGTGGTGAGAAGTGCGGGCTAGAGCGAGGAATCGCTTGGCGAGGCCGGGGAGTTCGAAGAAATCTTGCGGGCGGAGAAGCAAAATGGACATTAGTTACATACAGAATCTGCTGGCGGAACGTCCGTTCCAGGCGCTCGGCTGGGCGCTGATCCATTTTCTATGGCAGGGCGCGTTGGTTGCGCTGGCGCTGGCGGGGTGCAAAGTGCTGTTGCGCGGCTCCACGGCGCGAGTCCGCTACGCCGTAAGCTGCCTCTTTCTGCTCGTACTGCTGGCGCTGCCGGTGCTGACGTTTGTTATCTCAATGGCGCAACCGTCGGATTCGGCGGGTACAAACTGGGTGCAAGCGGGTGCCGCCGCTCTGTTGCCGGCATCTGACCGCGCGGCGCCTGTGACGCTGGGTCCGAACTTTCAGGAATCCGTCACTCCTCTCTTGCCGTGGGTCGTCGGCATCTGGATAGCAGGCGTAATGCTGTTGACCGTCCGCTGGATGGCAGCGCTTGCCTACCTGCGCCGCTTGCGACGAAGCGTCTCGCGTTCCGTCCCGCCTGAGTGGGAGATCGCACTGCAAAGTGTGAAGCGGCGCATTTCCGTCTCGTTGCCGGTCCGCCTCTCGATAAGCCGTTTGGCTCAGGCACCCAGCGTCATCGGCTGGCTTCGTCCGGTGATCCTGATGCCGGCTGCAGCGTTGGCCGGTCTTGAACCTTCTGCCCTTGAAGCTGTGCTGGCGCACGAGCTGGCGCATATTCGGCGGCATGATTATCTGGTAAATCTCCTGCAGTCGGTGGTGGACACTCTGTTGTTTTACCACCCCGCCGTGTGGTGGGTGTCTAAGCAGATTCGCATCGAGCGCGAGAATTGCTGCGATGACCTGGCGGCTGAAGCCTGTGGCGATCGCGTGATCTACGCGCGGGCACTGGTGGACCTGGAGCAGTCTCGCGCGGGCCAGACCTCATTCGCCCTGGCCGCGAATGGCGGATCTTTACTGTTCCGGATTCAGCGTCTTCTGCGCGCGAACGAGGCCGACGACCGCCGCGGGCCGTCTTGGCTTTCTGCCGTGGCTGGCGTCGCGGTTGTGGCTCTGGTGCTAGCCGGCTTCTATTCCACCGCCCGCGCAAGGGCCGAGCAGCCGGTGGCGTCAGTGGTAAACATTGAAGAATCCTCAGCGGTGGCCGAAGCGGGCGTAGCGCAAGCGGGTGCGCCGCAACCGCAACCGGCGCCCAGGGCAACGACTGCACCGGGGCCGCAGCACGCAAGCCCCGCCCCCCAAGCCCAACCTGAGATTGCATCTACTGCTGCCGCCGAGGGCGATCAATCCCCTACTCCTGCCCCAACAGCGGCGCGGGCGGGCCAATCGTCTACTGCACCCGGGAGCAGCGAGTCGCCCACGCCGCAGGCGGCTCAACCGGCCGTGGCGCCGTCGAGCCGTTCCGGCGACAGCTCGGATTTCCTGAGCGGTATGGTGGCGGCTGGCTATCGCAATCTGACCGTCGATCAGTTAATCGATCTGAAGAGGCACGGCGTTACGCCCGAATTCGTGCGTGGCGTGCAGCAGGCGGGCTACCGCGACCTCAAACCGGAGCAGTTGATCACGCTGCGTGACCACGGTGTGACGCCGGATTACATCGCCGGGATGAAGGCCGCGGGGTATAGTGGGCTCAACCTGAAACAGTTGATCGAAGCGCGCGATCACGGTGTGGGACCCCAATACCTGAGCGGCCTGAAAGCCGGCGGCATCGAAAATCCTTCGCTCGATGAAGCCGTGCGCCTGCGAGACCACGGCGTGGACGCCAAGTACATTACCGAAATGAAGGACGCGGGTTACAGCGGGCTAAAGGCTGACGCGCTGACCCAACTGCGAGATCACGGCGTGGACGGCGCGTATGTGCGTGGCATGAAAGCCGCCGGTTTTTCCAGTCTTCCGATGACGGACCTGGTGCGGCTGCGCGATCACGGCGTGACCCCGGACTTCATCAACCAAATTAAGGCCGCGGGTTACCCCGGCCTTTCGGCGGACCAGTACGAGCAACTGCGGGACAACGGCGTGGACGGCCCTTATATCCGCAAGCTCAATGAAAACGGTATACACAATTTGACGGTGCAGCAGATCATCCGGATGAGGGAAGCCGGAATCTAGGGGCGAGGTGTCAGTTTAGCCTGCATTTCTCACCAGGATTCGAAAAGGGCGGGGCTTCAGCCTGGCTTCAGCCCCGCCGAATCCTGCGAAATCGCGGCCTTCGTGTTCCGCTCTCGGCGCAGCTTGCCGTTAGCAAGGTGCGCCGAGAGCGGAACACGTCAAATATCAAACCGACGCTGTAACGGCGGGGCTGAAAAGCCCCGCCCTTTTCGAATCCTGGTGAGAAATGCAGTTTAGAGGTGGAAGAACCCCTCGACGATCATAGGAGACGCGGGTGCAGTCATTCCTTCAGGACTTTCGTTATGCCTTGCGGGCGCTGCGCAAGAACGTAGGCCTCGCCATCATCGTTGTGCTTTCGCTCGCCGTCGGCATCGGCGCCAACACCGCCATCTTCAGCGTGGTTGACGCTTTGCTGCTCCGCCCGCTTCCCTACCCGGAGCCCGACCGGTTGGCTGCCATCTGGCTCCACTCTCCGGGCATCGGGATCTTTCGCGACTGGCCTTCGCCCGGGGAATACATTGACATCCAGAACCAGAACCGGTCGTTCTCAGAGATGTCGATCACCCGCTTGACGAGTATGACCCTTACGGGACGTGACCAGCCGGAGCTGGTTAGCGTCGCCAAGACCTCTTCCGGCCTGTTGCATATGCTGGGCGCCAAGCCGCTCGCAGGGCGTGTGCTGCTGCCCGACGAGGACAAGCCCGGCAAGCCCCAGGTGGCTATTCTCAGCTACGGCCTGTGGCGGAGGCTGTTCAGTTCCGATCCTCAGCTTGTGGGCCGAAGCATCACGCTGGACGGCAATCCCTATACAGTGGCCGGCATCCTGCCACGCGATTTCTCCCTCACCGCCGAGGTGATGCCCGCCGAAGGGCCGATGGATAAGGTCGATATATTCCTGCCCTTGCCGTTGGCCGCGAATGCGGAGCAAAACCGCGGCGATGAGAATTACGACGTACTGGCGCGGCTGAAGCGCGGCGTGACGGTGGCGCAAGCGCAGGCGGATATCGACGTCATCGCGGCGCGCATCCGGGAAAAGGACAAACGCGACCGTACTTTCGGCATGACCGTTGTCGGCCTGCAGGATCAGGTCGTGGGCGACGTGCGGCGAGCCCTGCTCGTGCTGCTGGGGTCCGTGGCGCTGGTACTGCTGATCGCGTGCGCCAACGTGGCCAACCTGCTGCTAACCCGCGCCGCTGCTCGCGAGAAGGAAATCGCAATCCGCAGCGCCTTGGGCGGGAGCGGATGGCGGATCGTGCGGCAATTGCTCACAGAAAGTGTTGTTCTGGCTTTGATCGGCGGTGCGGTGGGCCTGCTAATCGCCAAGTGGGCCCTCTTCGTCGTGCACACGATCAATCCGGGCAACATTCCCAGGCTGGAGGCCATCCGGATCAACGGCGCGGTCCTTGCCTTCACGTTTGGAGTCTCGATTCTGACCGGCATCCTGTTTGGGCTGGCTCCCGCATGGCGAGCGCTGGCCGTCGATCTGAACACGTCGCTCAAGTCCGGAGGGCGCAGCGGGCAGATCTATGGCGGCATGGCTCTGGGGCGGAACCGCCTGCGCGGGCTGTTGGTGGTGGCGGAACTCGCGCTCTCGCTCATGCTGCTGGTTGGAGCCGGGCTCCTCATTCGAAGCTTTGTCCGTTTGCAGCAGGTCCCGCCGGGATTCCGCACGGACCACATCCTCTCGATGCAGGTTGCAGCCAACGGCCCGAGCTACCGGGACGACAAGAAAGTGGTGGAGTTCTACCAGGAGATCGCAGACCGCGTCGCGCACTTGCCGGGCGTGGAGTCCGAGGGCTTCACCTCGGTGCTACCTCTGACCGGGGAAGTGGGTTGGGGCGGAATCCACGTCGAAGGTTATACGCCGCCTCCCGGGCAGGAACTGCAGGTCGACATTCGATTCGCGAGCGTCGACTATTTCCACACCATGGGCATCCCGCTCGCGGAGGGGCGATTCTTTTCCGATCATGACCGCAGCGACACGCAGCGCGTGGCGATCATCGACGCAAAGTTTGCGCGCCGCTTCTGGCCTCATGAGAGTCCCGTCGGCAAGCACCTCTGGTTTGATCCCAAGAAGCCCATCATCATCGCCGGCGTCGTAGGCGTCGTGAAGCAGTACGGCCTCGACAACGAAGGCAAGATCGCAGTCTACTTCCCTCACCAGCAGATCGGCGACAGCGACATGTTCCTGGTGGCGCACACCACTTCTGCGCCAAGCGACTTTGCGGGCGCCATTACGCGTGAGATTCACGCGGTCGATCCCAGCGTGGTTGTCTATGACGTTCGCACCATGCAGGACCGGCTTTACGATTCGCTGGCCCGGCAGCGGTTTTCCACCACCATGCTCGCCGCCTTCGCGGCGTTCGCCCTCCTGCTGGCGGCCGTGGGACTCTATGGCGTGATGTCGTACCTGGTATCACAGGGCACGCATGATATCGGCGTGCGGATGGCCTTGGGCGCGCGGCCGGGCAACATCCTCAGTTTGATTACCCGGCAGGGAATGGCCTTGACCGGCATCGGCATCGTGGCAGGCTTGATCGGCGCCTTGGCGCTGACGAGGGTGATGGCCAGTCTCCTCTTCGGCATCACGGCAACCGATCTTGTCACATTCAGTGGGGTCGCTTTAATTCTAGCGGTTGTGGCGCTGATGGCGACCCTGGTTCCCGCACGGCGGGCAGTCGCCGTGGATCCCATCGTGGCCCTGCGCGAGGAGTAGAGACTGCGGCGGCCACAACGGCTCGAGGTCGCCGCTATCCACTATCTCTGAAACCTGAAGGCCCATGATTCCGACGTCGAAAGGAGTCTCTCAATGAACACAAAACGGGCTTGGCTCACGCTCATTCTCATCGGCGTCTCGCTCGGATCACTTCCTGCTCTTGGAGTGCGCTTATTCCCGGCAAGTGGTCCCATCACCGGCCAGTGGACGCTCGAACTCCGGCCCAGCGGCGACGTCCAGTTCTCGATTCACCGCAGTTGGCCGGGACACCATGAGTACGAATCTTCCTCGGGATACTCGCTCGACAGTTTTCGCGGACTGTCCTCTTCACTTTTACAGGGCGGCGGTACTGCGAAGTTCGAATTCGTGCGCGACGCAGGGTCGCTCGAGTGCGAGGGCACGTTTCGCAACGGAGGCGGCGGGGGCGCTTTCACTTTTTCGGGTAACCCTCAGTACGTGGCTTCGATGCGGGCGCTCGGCTACGACGGCCTCGATGACGAGCGCCTTTTCGAATTGACCTTGCAGGACGTTTCGCTCGCTTACATTCACGACTTGGCCTCGTTCGGGTATAACCACCTTCCGCTCGACCAGTTGGTGGAGATGCGCATGCACGGCGTCAGCATTCCCTATATTCGGGCCCTTCGCGGGTTTGGCTACGACCTCCCGCCGGACGAGCTGGTGAGGTTGCGTGACCACGGCGTGACGCAGGATTACATCGCCGGGATGAAGACCGTGGGTTTCGGTGGGCTCAAAGCTTCGCAGTTGGTCGAAGCGCGCGACCACGGTGTGGACCCCGAGTACCTGCGTGGCCTGAAAGCTGGTGGCATCGACAATCCTTCTCTCGACGAAGCCGTGCGCCTGAGGGATCACGGCGTGGACGCCAAGTACATTGCCGGGATGAAGGATGCGGGTTACGGCGAGCTGAAGGCGGAGCAGTTGATCGAAGCGCGCGATCACGGTGTGGACCCCGGGTACCTGCACGGCCTCAGAGCCGGCGGAATCGACAATCTTCCGCTTGATGAAGTCGTGCGCCTGAGGGATCACGGCGTAGACGCCAAGTACATTACCGAAATGAAGGACGCAGGTTACAGCGGGCTCAGGGCCGACGCGTTGACCGAGCTGCGGGATCACGGTGTGGACGGCAGGTACGCGAGCGGGATGAAGGCCGTCGGGCTCGCGAATCTTCCGCCTGCTGATCTCATTCGGCTACGCGATCACGGCGTTACGCCGGACTTCATCAAGCAGATTAAGGCCGCGGGTTTCGCGGGCCTCTCCGCAGAACAATATGAGACGCTGCGCGACAACGGCGTGGACGGCGCTTATATCCGCAAGCTCAACCAGAACGGGCTTCACGACCTGACGCTGCAGCAGATTATCCGGATGAGGGAAGCGGGAATTTAGGGGTCAAGTTTCGGGTGTCAGGTGTCAGGGGCCAGGCAAAACGCAAGAGGCAATAGGCTCTTGCCTCTTGCCTCTCGCCTTCTGCCTTTTGCTGGCACCTGACACCTAGCACCTGAACAGATGCACGGAGTGAATACGGAATACATCAAGGGGTTTTCGGATATGAGCTATGAACGCATTCCTCTCGATGATCTCGGGCAGCTTCGCATTCACGGCGTCAGGTCGGACTTCGCCAATCAGCTTCGCGAAATGGGCTATGGGCGGTTGAACACCGATGAACTCGCGCAACTGAAAATCCATGGCGTCAGCAGCGATTTTGTGAAGGACCTGCAAGGGCTCGGTTATAGAAACGTGTCGGTGGATGACTTGGTTCAGCTTAAGATTCACGGCGTCAGCATCGGATTCATTCAGGATCTGAAGGGCTACGGATACGACCATGTGCCCGTATCAGACCTCGTCGAGATGAGGATTCACGGCGTCACCGGCGCCACCATCCAGAAGCTTCAAGCGCAGGGGTACAAGAAGCTCTCAATCGACGAGATTGTGCAACTGAGAATCCACGGCCGGGTGCAGTAAGTGGGACGCCTGTGCGCGTTGCGAATCACGCTGCGCCGCGGTGCGAAGAGAGAAAATAATTGCGGCAAGCGTGGGCCAGTGTGTCGGCCCGGAGTTGTGGCTGCGTTCCTTCGTAGCGCGCAGCCCAGCAAATCTGGTCCACAAAGTCCCGCGGGTAGCAGGGCCGCAAAGGCTGGTTCATTTCGGTGAGCATGTCTACCAGACGGTCGATGATGGCGGCGTCGTACGCCAGGCTGGACTGGCTGCAGACGCTCCGGAAGATCTGATGAAACTGGGGCCGGTTCACATAGTCGAGCCTCACTTTGCTTTGAATCCGCCGCAGAAGCGCTTCGTCAGCCAGCGTGGCGGGGTCAAGGTTGGTGCAGAAAACCACGAAGAGTTCGAAGGGAATCTCGAACTTTTTCCCGCCGACCAAAGTGAGGAGATCGATTCGGCGGTCCAGGGGCACAATCCAGCGATTGAGCAGTTCTTCCGGCCGCGATCGTTGCCGGCCGAAGTCGTCAAGAATGAGGACACCGTTGTTAGCTCGCATCTGAAGCGGCGCAGTATAGAGCTTGGTTTGATGATTGAATTGCAGGTCAAGCATTTCCACCGTCAGTTCGCCGCCCGTCAGCACTCGCGGCCGCCGGCAAAGAATCCAGCGGCCATCACTCTCGGAAGGCGTGTCTTCCGAAGGCTGATGGAGTTCCGAATCGTAGATTCCGATAATGTGCCCATCAACCGCGATGGCGTAGGGCACCCACACGAAATCCCTGTAAATCGAGGGCAACGTTTCTGCAATGGCCGTCTTGCCCGTGCCGCTCGGACCGTACAGGAAAATCGACCTGCCGGAGACAACGGCCGTCCCGATCTGCCCGAGCGTCTCAGGGTTCAGAACCATGTTGCTGAACGCCCGCGCGATGTCGGGGGGATGAACATCCACATCACGGTTGCTTTGCGCCCGAACTCGTTTTACATACTCCTTGAGCGAGACGGGAGCAGGACCGGTGTATTGGTTCTGCGACAAAAGCTTCATCGCCTCGGTCTGCCCGCGGGACGAGAGCACGATGCGGTGAACGCCTCCCGTCATTCCCTTGACTTCGCACAACTGCTCCTTGCGCAGACGCTCGAAGAGTTCTTCGACGATCAAGTAGGAAACGCGCATCCGGTGGGACAGGTCAACAAGCGAGAGCTCACCCTCAAGGCTGAGGATCTTAAGCAGCAGGCCTTCCAGCAGAGATCTCCCGACGCCAGTTTCTTCAACCGACTGTGGCGCTTCGATGGCAGAGTTTATGGAGGTAATCGCTTTATCGTCGATGCCGGGCTGTAAGGGGTCGTGGCCCAAGCCTTGTTCCTGCGAAACTTGCATGTGAACTAACCTATTTGTCCCGGCAGGGCTGCTCCTCGGCAGGACGGTAGCCCTTTTGCAGCGCTTCACCCTGGGCCATGTATACGCCTGGGCTGACTTTTCCGAACAGCGTGCTGTCCGCGCAGTAGTAAAGGCCCGAGCGAGAGCTGACCCATACCTTCACCGATTCATTCAGAGCGTTTCGTTCTGTTTTGCCCGGCATGAGCCCGGAGAAAAGTGACGACCAAAGTTTCCACGGCGTGAAGAAGACTAACAAAGCTACCAACAAGACAACGAACACCGGTAACAGCGACACTGTCTTATCAGGCTTCTTCATGGGGCCCTGATGAATTCGCCGCCCGTCCGCACGGTTCCGCCGCAGCAAAGAGCAGCGAGTGGTCCGCAACCCATCGTGATAGGTTGACCGAAACGGTCAGTTTGTTGCGCCCTCGGGTCCCATCCGGGAAATCTCAAGCTGATCTCCCACGCGCGTTCCCGTCCTGAAAACGGTATGAGGAGGGACTTCGAGCACGCTGCTCGCCTTCAGACTAACCTTTGAAATGCGAAACGGCCGCACATGTTCCTCGACGTGAACCACGACCTTGTTCCGGTCCAAAAAGATCAGATCCAGAGCGAACAACATGCCGATGGTGTGCACTCCGTGCGAGGGCACAATCCAGAGGCCGTGTCCGGGACGGGCCCAGCGCGGCGTCTTTCCCAACAGACCGATGAGCCGGCTTAGGTAGCCGTCGGCCACCTTCGCCTGTGTGGCCACGAAGGTTTCACGGGTCTTGTTGTACACGTAGACCTTGTGAGTCCCGGTCGAATCTGGGTCGTTCACGAGCATGCCTCACCGTCGAGAGCCATTTCTGGCTGGAACTCTGATTACAGGCGCTATTCAGCCGCCTTGCGCTTCCTTCGCCAAATGATGATGAAGAGCACGATGACCGCGCCGATTCCAGAGATAATGCGAATGGTTGTGATGTCCATAGTACGTCTCCTTCTTGCGAGTTTTCCGGCGGCACTGCTGGCCGGTTGTTTTTCCTGATCCCCGCGTGTCGACGCGAGTCACTTTTGAAAGATGGGGCCGAAACTGCGAGCCAGACTAATGACCGCAGGGCCCAGAATCACGATGAACAGAGCCGGCATAATAAAGAACACAAGAGCAGGCACCATCTTGACGGTGGTTTTCGCGGCCAGCTCCTCGGCGCGCTGGCGGCGCTTGGTGCGCAGCTCGTCGGAGTGAACGCGCAATGACTGCGCCACACTGGTGCCGAAGCGCTCAGTCTGAAGCAGCATGGCCACCAGCGACTTGATCTCTTCCACTCCGGTCCGCTGGCCGAGCTCCCGCAGGGCCTCCACCCGGCTCCTTCCAACTCGAATCTCGGCGTTGGAGAGGTCCAGCTCATCGCACAATTGGGGGTGAGCCACCTTAAGCTCCTGGCTGACGCGCATTAACGCTTGATCAAGCCCCAATCCTGCTTCCACGCAGATCACCAGGAGATCGAGAAAATCCGGTAGCGACAGGCGAATGATCTCCTGGCGTTTCTTGATGCGGCGCGTCAACCAAAACTCCGGCGCCATGTACCCTGCGAGACCGGCGAAGCCCAGGATGAAAAGCGGATTTGACTCGTACAGGTTCGTGAAATAAACCAGACCCACCAGAGCGGCCGGCAACAGCACCTTGGCGCCCCGCATCACGGCAACGGCTTCCGGACGCCGATAACCGGCGCGGGCCATCAGGCGCTCGGTGCGCGAAACCTGTTTGGGGGAGGAGGGCAGAATCTTCCCCATGTCGGAGAGCACTCGCTGCACCCTCTCCTTCTGCTTCTCCCTGAAGCCTGTGCGTGCCGGGCCCGGCGCATGCCACAAACGGCGCAGGCGGTCGGTGACGGGCATACTGCTCCTGGTGGTGGAAAACGCGTATGCGAGCGCCAGCACGATCACGCCCACAGACAAGAATGTAACCGCCGTTATCGCCCAAGACATGTGAGGACTCCTCTCGGAGTCTCAAACTGCGATGTTCACGATCTTCCAAAGCACGAGAGCGCCGATCACCTGCATGATGGCGGCTCCGCCCAGCATGTAAGACCCCCAAGGGTCCGTGAAGAGCAGGTTCACGTAATCGGGGTTCATCACCCGCAATACCACCAGCATGGCGGGCGGCAGGGCAATGAGGACTCCTGCCGTCATGCGGCCCTGCGCCGTGCGAGTACGCACCTCACCCACAATCCGGAAACGTTCTCGAATGACGTGCGCGAGGTTGTCCAATATTTCTGCGAGATTGCCACCCGTCTCCTTATGAATCAGAATCGCCGTCACAAAGAAGCGCACGTCGATGATGGGCACGCGGGCGCTGAGGTTCAGAAAAGCGTCTCTCAGCGGCAGACCGAAATTCTGTTCATCAAACGTCGCCCGGAATTCTCCAGCAACCGGGTCCGACAACTCGTTAGCCACCACTTCGAGCCCGGTCGAAAACGAGTACCCGGCGCGCACCGAGCGCGCGAGCAGGTCAATCGCCTCCGGAAACCCTTTCTCAAATGCGTGCAATCGCCGGGACCTCTTCACCAGGACAACTCCTAGAGGAACAAAGGCCGCCGTCAGGCCTGCCGGAATCGGAACAAATGGACTCGCGTACAGGTGCTGGGCAACCACGCCTGCCCCGAGACCTACCACTCCGCTCACCAGGATGAGCTTGCCCGGCTTAACGGTCATGCCGGCCTGGCCAATCCAGTCCCGAAGCCGCGTGGACCATGACCAGCGCGTCAGCAATTTGTGCAGCACAGGCACATCGCTGAATGACTCGTCGCGCACGAGGTCCGTCGTGGCCGCGACCGTGACGTTACCCTTGGCGGCTCCTTTTTCCAGCGCCTCCAGGCGGGTGCGGACCGCGTTCGGGCGTCGGCGGCCCGCCAGCAAGAAAACAGCGGCCGCAAGCATAGCCACAATCAAGAACGTGAGACCTGCCAACAGCAATTGCATCGCATGACCCTGCTCTATTGGGTCCTCGTGGGATCGAAAATATCCGCGGGCAGCCTTACGCCTGAGCTCAGTAAGCGCTCCGTGAAGCGCGAACGAATGCCCGTTGGAACAAACCCGCCCAGCACCACGCCGTTTTCTCCGATCCCTGTTTTCTTGAACACGAAAATGTCTTGCATGCTGATCACCTGGCCCTCCATGCCGGTAATCTCAGTAATATTGAGAACCTTGCGAGAACCGTCACTCAGGCGGCTGACCTGAACCACAACCTCGATTGCCGAAGCGATCTGGCGGCGAGTCGCCACCTCGGGCAGGTTCAAGTTGGCCATGGCCAGCATCGTCTCCAGGCGCCCCAAGGCATCACGGGGAGAGTTGGCGTGGATGGTGGCCAGCGAGCCGTCGTGTCCCGTATTCATCGCCTGCAACATGTCGAGCGCTTCTTCCGCGCGCACCTCGCCCACGATAATGCGGTCAGGCCGCATGCGGAGGCTGTTCACCAAGAGCTGTCTCTGACGGACTGCGCCCTTTCCTTCCACGTTTGGAGGCCGGGTTTCCAGCCGAACAACGTGGTCTTGCTGAAGCTGCAGTTCGGCGGCGTCTTCAATGGTGATGATGCGCTCGCGGTTGGAAATAAACGACGAGAGCACGTTGAGCATCGTCGTCTTGCCGGCGCCCGTGCCGCCCGATACCAGGACATTCAAGCGAGCGTAAACGAAGCCGCGAAGGAGTTCTAACATCGCGGGCGTGAGCGAGCCCGTCTTGATAAGATCGTCCGCCTTGAGGGGGTCCCTTGCGAAGCGGCGGATGGAAAGGCACGGCCCGTCGATGGCCAGCGGCGGGATAATGGCGTTCACGCGAGAGCCGTCCGCCAGACGGGCGTCAACCATGGGCGAGGATTCGTCCACCCGGCGCCCGACGGCGGAAACGATCCGGTCAATGATCGACAGCAAATGGTTGTCATCGCGAAACGCTACGGGCGTACGTTCCAACAGCCCTCTTCTTTCGACGTAGATGCTGTTGTAGGCGTTCACCAGGATGTCGGAGACGGTGGGGTCTTTCAGCAACGGCTCAATCGGTCCCAACCCGAACACCTCGTCGAGCACTTCCTGCGCGAGGCGCTCCCGCTCCTGCAGGGTCATGGGCGTGCTCTCGGCCGCCGCCAGGTTCTCAACGATTTGTCCTACTTCAACCCGAACGGCATCGCGGCCCAATTGGGTGACGCGGTCCAGATTCAATCTCTGGATGAGCTTCCGGTGAATGGCCGCCTTAATTCCGGCGAAGTCCGGGCGTGTCGGTGTACTCGTTGCCATAGGCTATGACTTTGCTGAAGAAGTGAACAAGCCCCGCAGCGCTCCACGCTTGCCTTCGGGCTCCTGCTGCACGCCGGCGCACTCCAGGGCCAGCTTGCGGAACCGCGATACCAGCGGGTCATTGCCACTTCGCGATAGAGCGGTGCCGAGGTTCACGGCCTCGCTCACCTGCCGGAAGTCGTTGGGAAGACGCGCGAAGATGGGCTGCTGCACCTTCTTTTCGAACGCTTCCAAAGCCTCGTCGTCGCTGCGATGCCATCGATTGATGATGATGCGAAATCGCTCCGAATCAAGACCGGCGGTGCGCATTACACCAAGTAAACGCTCGAGCGACCAGAGCGCCGGCACGTCGGTTTCCGCCACCGGAATGATGAGCCGCGCCAATCGCAAAGCGGGAGCCCACTCGGACGAAAGGAAAGAGCCGGCATCCACAACTACAAAATCGGACGCGCTTTGGGCCACGTTCATCACTCGCGCCAGGGCGGCGATGGAAGTACCCTGCCACACGTCCGGATGTGACGCCCCCGCCAGCACCTGTAAGCCGCTCTTGTGAGTGGTGAGAAGCCCTCCAAAAAAGTGGTTATCCAGGCGGTCCAGGCTGTCGACTGCATCCCTCAACGCAAACCGGGTCTGGAGATCCAGCAGCAGCGAGACATGCCCGAGCGGACGCCCGAAATCGAGCAAGACCACCCGCTTCTGCGTAACCTGCGCCAGTTGAACTCCGAGATTGACCGCGATGGTGGTGGTTCCGACTCCACCCTTCGCCCCCATCAGCACGATGAGTTTCTCTGCCGTGCTCTGCGCAAGCGGACGCTCCTTAATCAAACGCTCCAAAGTCTCCCGGAGCGCCAGGGGGTCAACGGGCTGCGGCAGAAACTCTCTTACTCCGCTGCGCATCGCCTGCATCAGCAGGTCGGGACTCGGTTGTTCCAGCGTTGAGCAGGCGATGATGCAAACGGAGGGACGAAGGCGATACAACTGGGCGGCAAAGGCAAGCGGAGTCTGCGAGTCGCGCGCAAGTTCCACCAGCACAGCGTCGGGCACGGACTCCGGCGAGTCCGGGACTTGCGCTGCGGGCAGCGTCCATTCAAGAACCGATTGCACGAGGCCAGTCTGCTGCAAAGACGCCAGCAAATAGGCGGCGCTCTTAGGGTCCGTGCTGGCAACACCGGCCGTCAGCATGCCTTAAACCTCCTCGTATCGTACTCGCTTGCCACGAAGGTCACTTCGCTCCTCCGGGCGACGGTTTTTCCGGTGGCAGCGGAGCCATGAATGAGGCTGGAAAGTGCGGCGGCGCCGGTTGCGGCGGCGGCGAATCCATATGAACAATGCGAGGCGTCACCATCACCAGGAGCTCGTCATCGCTCTTGTTGATGGACCGGCTTTTAAAGAACTTTCCCAGGATCGGCAGATCACCGAGCCCAGGAATCTTCAGGAATTCCTCGGTAACCTGGTTGTTCACCAGGCCAGCGATTACGAAGCTTTGCCCGTCCTTCAGGACCATCTCGGATTCCACCCGGCGGGTCGCCAGGGAGGGAACCGTGAAGCCCTGAATCGTCAGCGCGTTTGTGTAGTCCAGCGAACTTACTTCGGGAGCTACCTTGAGATGAATCAGCCCGTCAGGAGTAATCACGGGCGTAAAAGCGAGCTTGACGCCGAACTCACGAAACTGGATGGTGACCACCGGTACGCCCCCGGTGGCGCCCTGGACGACAGGATAGGGAAACTGCCCGCCATCCACGAAACTCGCCTCCTTGCCGGTTTCCGCCAGCACGTTGGGCTCGGCCAGAATCTGCAACAGATTCTTCTGCTCGAGCGCCTGGATGGTGGCCCCCAGATTGATGTCGGGCCGGAAGATGAAGACGTTCAGCAACTCGGTGAGCGTGATCGGCACGCCCGAGGAACCGACGGCTGGAGTGCCCGTAGTCGTCGTGCCATTTCCAGTGACTGTCGTGTTCGATTGCACCGTAGGCGGCCCAAACTGACCCGTTGAGGTTGTGAATGGGAGCTTGTTGGACACGCTGAACAGATTCACTCCGAGTTGGCTTAGGGTTGAGCGGTTCACATCCGCGAACTTGACCGCCAGCAGCACCTCGCCGCTGGTGGGCGCCACCGGCACCTGGAGGAGGCTCACCACGTCTTCCTTCTTGGGCACCATCGCTTGAGCAAGCTGAACCACACGGTCTGCCACGGCCTGCGATGAGACTCGGCCCGAGAGTGTCACCACGCCGCCTTGGGCCTCCACCGAGACCGGTTCATCCGGCAGGACCTGGCGGATCTGCGATTTGAGCGCCGTCACGTCCAGGTCCACGTAAGCGTCGAAGGTCTGGCTCTGGCCGGTTTCGTCCCAGATCACCAGTGAAGCCGCGCCCGGAGCCTTACCGTTAAGCAGAAGTTGGTTCGGGTTTACCGCGATCGCATCCAGCACCGAGGGGTCAGCCACCGATACGCGCTTGATGCGCGCCGGTGAAGTAATCACCAGCGATCGTCCGGACAAAAGATGCAAGGTCTCAACCGACGAAGCCGGTTGGGTCGCCGCGCCCTGCTGTGTCTCCGCTGCGGATTGTTGCGCTTGCCGGGACGAGGCTGCCTGGGGAGTATCCGACGGGATGAGAGCCATCAAGCCTGCAAGCACAATCCAGACCGGAAGACGCCGAACGCATCCGGACGAGCGGATGTTTGTGGCTAGGAAGGGCGGGGCTTCCGGCGGCTCGGTCCGAGTATGGTCACGAATGCGCAGCATGGCTCTTGCCTAGGGGCCCGTCTTGGCCGGAAACGTCTGGCTCTCTGTCTTGTCGCCACGGATCACTTCCATCACATAGGGAGCGGGAGCCGCGCTGGCCGCTGGGTGAGGCCCAGCCACGGGCTTGTCATGAACGGCGGGCTGCGGAGCATGCAAGAAAAGGCTTGAAGTGTAGGCAGCCGCCGGGCTGACATCTTGGGTGTCGATGGTGTTGCGCAAGGCCAGATGGAGCTTTCCATTGGTGGCCGCAAGCGCCAGCAGGTCCGCCTGTTCGGGTGTCACCAAAAGGGTCACTACGGTTGCGTTTTGCGGCTTTCCGGTGGCGTCCTGCTGCACCTGCTGGCCGGTGGCCATCACCCGAATATCCTCCAGAAAGGTACGGGTCATGGAGATTCCCGGCTGTCCGGTCATCGAAGGGTCACCGGTTACCATCACGTCCACCATGGTTCCCGGTTGCACGAACCCCGCGACCGCCACCACGTCGTCAACCCGGATGGAAACCGCGCGCATACCCTCCGGAATCGCCGCCGGCAAGCCCGCGCCGGCCTCCCGACTTGCCAACTTTTGCTCCAGGATGACTTCGTTCGCCACCACCGGCGTGATGAGCGCCCGGTCTACGCAATCGCCGATGCGGCTGAACGACCCTGCCGGCTGCTGTCCCAAAGGCCAGTCAAGAATGCGAAGGTCCGAGGCTTTAAGCCGGACCCCCAACCCGAGCGGCGCCGCTGCCACCACAACGGGACTGAATTTCGGCGCCACCACCACGGCGGTGGAGGTGCGCCGAACCTGCTGGTAGACATAGCGACTGGCGAAAAGGGCGACCACGATGGCCACGGCCAGCCCGACCAGCATTCGATTCCGGTCCATGAAGCAACCTTCGTGTTAGAACACTCTGATTGCGGTCACCGTGCAAAAGAACAGAACCATCGCGAGGGCTGCCGCCACGCCGAACGGCACCTTCAAGAGTTTGGGATTGTCCAGGGTAATGCCCTCGGCGGCGCTGATGCGGAAGGTGGAGTAAGCGACGATCAGAATCCATAAATTCACCAATGTTTCGCGCACCCGCCTCTTCCGGACTAATTCCGCGATCGCCATGAGACCTGAAATGAAAACGGTTCCGAGGAGAACCACGATGATTCTTTGCGGCCCCAGAAAGGCGCCCAACGATCCCATCAGCTTCCAGTCACCGGCGCCCAAACCTCGGGCCATCACAAAGGGCAACAAGACGCCGAGCGCAAGGCCCGCTCCCTCGAGGGCTGCTTTGGCTCCCGGCCACCCCCAGCCCAAGGTGTTCACCGTCAATCCCACAAGCAAGGCAGGAATGGTCAACCAGTTGGGAATTCGTCGCGAGCGCCAGTCGAGCCATCCGGCCCAGCACGCCAAGCCCAGCGCGCTGGTCGAGGTTGCTATTTCCAAACTCGCGGCGGTTTCCATGGGTACCTGAAATCCTCTTCTGCGCGCACGCGAGTCACAGATGTGAAAAGGTCCTGGGAGCGCGGGCGTCCCGCCCACGGAAGCAGTCGAAAGTCGAAGTTCAAAGTCCAGAGTGAACCGCACCAGTCTTCTGGCTTTAGACCTTCAACTTTCGACGTTCGACTGATGTGGCGGGCGAGACGCCCGCGCTCCCAGGCCCGAGGAATTTTTTCACGCTTCGAACGCTGTGGTTACCGAACCGGGACGCGCGTAAGGCCACGCCCGACCGCCGGCCGGAAGGGCCGAACACCCCGTCGACTAAGCATGGTGCTCGACCCGTTCCCGACCACAGTGAAAACTGCAGGCGTTCGGTAGTGTCTCAGTTTGAGGTGGCACGGGCATCCTGCCCGTGTTATTTGCCAAGATGGCATGCCACTTCAAACTGAGACACCACCAGGCGTTCGGATGATTAGCTGGTGGCAGTCAGTTGAGTCGAAGCGCTGCCGAAAACGGTGCTGATGGCGCTGGCCAGTTTTTGCATTGAAGTAATAGCCGCCAATGCCACGAGAACCAGCAGTAAGCCGTATTCGGTCAAATCCTGGCCCTCTTCTTCCTGCCAAAGACGCTTGATTAGGTTTTTCATTAGTTTCCTTCCCCCTATTGATTTGCGGGCGCGTCGCGCCTCGCTAAAGCTTCATATGGGCAAAGGCAGGTAGTCTGCCAAACGCGTGGAGCCACGCAGGCACCGTGTTCAAGCATGAGAGCTAATGAGTTAGGGTAAACAACTCCCGCATGTTACACGCTTGTCAAATACATGGCGTTAAAACAGGCGTCACCTTTTGTAGACGGCTGATCCGCTGGGTATCGACGGGTCGATGACTAACCTGGAGGAAGAGCGCGTGTGGAGAGGTGCCGGCACCGCTGTGGCGGCGATCCCTGATCGCCGAAGTGATTGATTCTTAAGAATCGGCGGTGGGAGACCGCCGCTGCAGACTATAGTCTTCAGACACACTCTTCAAGGCGCATGAGCATGGTCGGTGGCCAGCCGGAATTGACTAGCCGGCATTTCTCACAGGGTTTCGAAAAGGGCGGGGCTTCAGAGTCTCTGGCGCGTGCCGGGCGGTGGACCCTCGCCTGCGCGGGGGTGACGCCGTTGGATTTACCGGCTCTGCCAAAACGCGTCATTCCCGCGAAGGCGGGAATCCACGAGTTTTCACACAGACTTTGAAGCCCCGCCCTTTTCGAATCCTGGCGAGATATGCAGGCTAGCGGCAACTGGCGACCGCTGCCTGGAAGGCTTTTGTCAAAAGGTCTTAGACTTGGGTGTAAGCTGCCGTAAATAAAGACAAAACCTAAGTCAGCTCGTAAACCCCCCAGGGCCTCGTGAAATGTACCTCTGCTTCGCCTTAAATTATTCATTCTATTCAGGTCCCAAGGGCTCGGCCTCGCGCAGACCCTCGCACGAATTGAAAAGCACGCTTGAAGACGGGTGCAGCCTGTTGTACAACAACTATCTGGGAGGCGCCTCGCATCACCGGTTCTGCGTCGCGCTATTCGCGTCTTCTTTGGACTAAGGAGGTGGAGATGATCGAGCAGCGGAGGCTGTGTTTTGTTGTCTCTTTCGGGGTATTGCTGGCTCTCTGTGCAGGTGTCGAATCAGCGGAAGCTCAAGCCGCCGGGTCTTCCAGTGAGCCGAGCGCGACCAAGCCGTACCTGGGACGCTGGGATTTGACCGTAAAAACGCCCGCCCAGGAGCGTCCTTCGTGGGTTGAGCTGTCGGAGCGGGGCGGCCAGGTGGAAGGTTTGATGACGGGATTCTGGGCTCATGCGACTCCCACAGGCAAGGTTCAAATCAAGGACGGGGAAATCGAGTTCACAGCGCCCACTGACGTAGGTTTCGATGAGGGCACGATATTCAAGGGAACGCTGGCCGGGGGCGAGCTTACGGGCACGGCCACAAGTCCCAAGGGCGTTTCCTGGCCATGGACCGGCCAGAGAGCGCCGAGCCTTGAGCGGAAGAGCGCGCCTCAATGGGGCAAACCGATGCGGCTGTTCGACGGCAAGGACCTTGCCGGCTGGAAGTTCGCCGACCCTGCTCATGGAGGGATTTGGAGCGTCGAGGACGGCACGCTGGTGAAGAGTGGAAACGGTTCCGAACTTGTTTCTACCTCCAAGTTCAGGGACTTCAAGTTGCACGTTGAATTCAACCCCGAGCCGGGGTCCAATAGCGGCGTTTTTCTTCGAGGCCGCTACGAGGTGCAGATCGAAACCGACTCGACCCCGGAAGCCCCCAACCGGAGCATGGGCGCGGTTTACGGATTTCTCACTCCGGAGCCCGCGGTGCCGCGCACACCGAATGTGTGGCACACCTACGACATCACGCTGGTGGGGCGAACCCTCACTGTGGTTCACAATGGGGAAACGGTGATCGATCATAAGGAAATTCCGGGCATAACCGGTGGTGCGCTCGACAGCCATGAGGGCTTGCCCGGTCCCATCTATCTTCAGGGCACCGAGGCAGGCCGGGTGGCGTTTCGAAACATCGTGATTACGCCGGCCGAATAGTTGCCTCGAACGGCACCGAGAAATTGCGTCGGCTCAACTCAAATCGGGTGGGAGACTCTGATGCCAAAGAGGTGAATTTCTCGCCATGAGTTGATACACCGGAGCACACGTGCTCCTCCGGCCCTACCTTGACCCGGCCCTCCGCACTCGGGGCAACTTGCTGAAATCCCGTGAGTTCGAGGTCTATCCTCCCCTGCCTAGGCTACACTACCCGCAACGACCGGTCTCGCTTTGGTGTAGGCTACTATATGAGCGTAGATATCATCATAACATTCCTATTGACAATTATTTAGAGTTATGATAGTGTAACGTCATGCTGCCTGGGAGGAGACCCAATGACGCTCCGGGCGGCTCCTGGAGGTTATCATGGCATCACTCGTGAAAAGTCCCTCGATGACTCCTGAAAAGCTGGCGGCCAATCAAGCCAACGGCCGGCAGTCTCAGGGACCGGCCACCCCCGAAGGGCTCGAACGTTCGGCAGACTCCAAGATTCGGCATGGGTTCTACTCCGAGCGCAGCGGCGAGGCCCTTCGCGCCTTGGGTGAAGATCCCGAGGAGTTAGAAAAGCTCCTGGAGTCGCTCCGCGCCACCTGGCAGCCCTCCGATGGATTCCAAAGCCGGCTTGTGGAGCGCCTGGGGCGGGCCATCTGGCGTCTGGAACGCAGCGACCGCGTCCAGGAGAGCATTGCCGTGAAGCAGGTGCGGGAGATAAACCGCGAACTAGACCGCCTGATCGACAAGAGCCTTCAAGCCTACGACAAAAAACTGGCCGCCCTCGACGAATTGGCGGAAGCGGTCCGCGATGAGCAGTTCGTGGCCGATAGGAACGTGTTTATCGCTTTCGATACTGCTTTCGGCGAACAACTGGAAGGCAGAGGCGGAGAGATTCTCAGCCTGCTCTACCAGCTTCTCGATCCCGAGGGTTCAGACCCCGACGCTCCGGCGCCCGATCCGGAACACCCCATCGCCACGGGTGCAGACCGCGCCGAAGGCCGGGAAATGCTGGGGTCGCTGGTTCGCGAGGAGATCGAAGCCGTTACCCAGGCCCGCAAGCAAGACCGTGAATCTCGGCTGGATCGAAACGCTCCCTATTTTCGCGATAGCGCCATCCCACCCAGCGCGCAGCGGGCGGGCGCGGTGTTTCGAATGGAAGAAACGAGTTTTCGCTAGATCGGAAAATTTACAGACCTGCTGTTGAGGCTAAAAGCCAGGGAAGAGGCGGTGGCGAGGGGCTCAAGAAAATCGGGAAATGAAGGATGAACCCACGATGTTGTTGATAACAAAGGACCGATTTTGGGAACCCACGATGTTAATGAAAACAAAGGTACTTAGCTCGATATGCCACGATGTTTATGATAATAAATGACTTACCAAATAGCCATACTATCGTCGCTTCTGACCACTGACAACTGACGACGGACCACGGACAGCATTTCCAATCGACAATCGACTACCGATAGTGGGCCTTGGCCGCTGGCGTGCACGTACCGGTTCGATCACATGCTATGGATTGAGTCTGGTCTCGTTCTTGTCGCCGTCGCCGCAGCCTTCCTGTTCCCGGCCCTGGGAGTGCGAGCATTCGAGGCAGCCGAACTCCGCTTTCGGCGGCTTGCTGAGCGGCGCAATTTGGCGGTCTTGCTGTGCGGCTTGGCGGCCCTGGCGGCGCGCGCCGCCGTGCTCCCCGTCAGGCCCATTCCGACACCGGGAGTCTGCGATGAGTACGGCTACCTCCTGATGGCGGACACCTTCGCCCACGGCCGGCTCACGAATCCGACCCATCCCCTGTGGGTGTTCTTCGAGAGCTTTCACATCATCCAGCGGCCCACCTACACGGGCATGTACTACCCGGCTCAAGGCCTCATCATGGCGCTCGGTCAGTTGATCACCGGACATCCCTTCTGGGGTGTTTGGCTCAGCGCGGGCCTGATGTGCGCCGCACTCTGCTGGATGTTGCAGGGCTGGCTGCCTCCCGCCTGGGCGCTGCTCGGAGGCCTGCTGGCGGTGATTCGGCTGTGCACCTTCAGCTACTGGGCGGACAGCTATTGGGGAGGCGCCATAGCGGCCACTGGCGGAGCCCTGGTGCTGGGAGCGCTGCCGCGAATCAAACGCCATCAACGTGTGCGTGACGGTCTGTGGATGGGAGTGGGCCTGGCCCTTATTGCCAACAGCCGTCCTTATGAAGGCGTGTTCTTCGGCTTGCCTGTGGCCGCCGCGCTGCTGGCGTGGATGCTGAAAGGCGAGTCGACTTCTTTCGGTGTCGCCTCGATTCCACCCGGCGATTTAAGAAGGGTCGGGCTTCAGACCCTGTGTGAAAACTCGCGTTTGGCAAGCCCGAGAGTGGATCCCCGCCTACGCGGGGATGACAGCGCTGGAGTTAGAGCCTCCACCGGACACCGTCATTCCCGCGAAGGCGGGAATCCACGAGGTTCCACAGAAGCCCCGCCCTTCTCCAATCCTGGCGGGAGGCATAGGCTCATCATGCGCCGCGTCGTAGCTCCCATTCTCCTGGTCTTGATGGTGACCGCGTGCGCTATGGCCTATTACTTCTGGCGCACCACCGGCAGCCCCTTCAACACGCCGTACCTGGTGAACTTTCAGACCTACAGTCCGGTGCCCTATTTCCCCTGGCAATCACTGAAGCCGGTGCCCGTTTATCATCATCCCGTGATGAGAGACTTCTATATGGAGGTTCTGCTCGACCGGTACCAGATGTCGCAGTCTCCGGCGGGACTTGTCACCATCGCCCTCGTCGTCTTGCTTGAGATTTGGACGTTTTATCTGGCTCCGGTCTTTACTCTTCCCCTCGTTGCCGCGACGGCTGCGGTTGTGCTGCCGTACGGATTCTCGTTGCGAGCCCTGAGTCCAACGGTACGTTTTCACGCTCTGGTTTGCGGGACGGTGATCGCGGGGTCGATGCTGGTGCTGTGGTTTGCTCCGCACTATGCAGCAGCAATGACGGCTTCCATCTATGTCATAGTCTTATGCGCCATGCGCCGCACACGAACTCTCGTGTGGCGCGGCAGGCCGGTGGGCGTCTTTCTAACCAGGGCCGTGCCTCTCATCTGCGTCGTTATGGTCCTGCTGCGAGCGGCTGCGGGGCCGCTGCACTTACCGCCACCTTCCCGGTGGCCCGTGGCGGGTCCGCCAACGTGGGATGGGCTGGGCCCGCCCAACCTGGCGCGCGCGAAAACCCTGGCCGAATTGGAGGGTCTTCCCGGGCGCCAGCTCGTGATCGTTCGTTACAAGCCTGGCCACGCGCCGTACAAGGAATGGGTATACAACCGGGCCGATATCGATGGGGCGAAGGTGGTTTGGGCGCACGACATGGGTCCGGCCCGTGACGCCGAGCTGATCAACTATTTCAAGGACCGGCGTGTTTGGCTGGCTGAACCTGACGAGGTCCCGCCGGAGCTGTCGCCGTATCCTGCACCGCAGACCCGCTGAACGGAGGCGAGTAGAGTGACAAGCGGGGCGGGTCCTCGTCGGGCTCGACGAGCCACACCCGCCGGCCCTTGAAGTAGTCGATGAGCTCCTGATTTTGTGCGGGTCCCATGTCGCGCGCCCAGACGACTTTCGAGGTGTCGATGTCGGCACGATTGTAGACCCATTCGTATTTCGACTTCGGATGCGGCGCGTAGCGCACGAGGGCGAGCTGCTCGCCGGGCTGCGATTCGAGTTTCGCCTCGATAAGGGCCCGGCCCGTCCGCACCGGCATGGAGTTGTACCAGGTTGGCGGCCAGCTCGGTGTTAGCGGCAAATGAAGAGAGCCGGCGGCACCGCGAAGCGCCAGCAACAACAGGCAGCTTAGCGGAATCGCGCGCACCAGAAATTGCCCCGAGGGCCGGCCGTGCCACTGCCACTTTCGAAGGTGTCGCATGGCAAGGAGGACACACGCGAGCAGTAGTGATGTCATAGGCGCCGCGTAATGAGGGAAGAAGAACACCTCTACGGCTAGGCCCGCGAAAGAGACCACAACGGCTACCAGAAGAAATTTGGTGTCGTGGCTTATCTTTCTCCACGAGAAACCCATGGGCAGAGTCGCAATCACCATCACGAAAGGCAGCGTCAGCAGCGGGCCGAAGTAGAACATCCAAAGGTCGGCAAATTTCGCGGCGATCACGGCAATCATGCCAGTAACCGACCGCGTCTGCTTGTAGAAGTCGAGCTCATTATGGTTGTAGAAATCCCGCATGGACGCGTGATGGTATACGGGCTCGGGCCTGGGCGACTGCCAGAGAAAATAGGGCGCCACCGCATAGGTTGCGCGATCCACGTGATACGGCATGCGCAGTGGGCTGCCGGTGACGCGCCAGAAGTAGTATCCCGTGGCGGCCGCCGCCAAGCCGACGACCAACGCCAGAGGCAGTACGACGCGGCGAAAGAGCACACGCAACGGAGGGCGCGTCCCGTGCAGCAGCCAGGCCAGCAGAGCAAACCCGACCGGAAGGCTGAAGATCAGTCCTTCATAGGGCCGGCTGTTAGCCAGGATGGCGGCGCCCAAGCCCATCCAGCAAACGTCGCACACGCGCGCCTGGCGCCTGACCCTCGGCAGGGCTCCGAGCAGCAGCGCACCCCCGACGCCCGCCAGGGCGCCGCCCCAGTAGCTGTTGGCCCAGTAGCTAAAGACGCCGAAGTGCATCACAGCGAGGAATCCGCCCAGCAGCGCCCAGCCTGGGGACAGCCACCCTTGCAGCATCCAGCAGATCGCGGCGCAAAGCAGGGCCACGCTCAGACAAACTCCGGCGAACGGACGTCCGGTGGTGACTTCGCCAAGCGCGAGGATGAGTCCCTGAGCGGGCGGATACATGGACGCGTAGGTGGGGCGCATGATGACGTGGAAGGTTTCGAAATGAACCCACAAGGGAGGCGTAGGGTTCGTGAGACGCCCGTGGGCGAACGTGTCCGCCGCAAGCAGGAAACTGAATTCGTCATTGATGGAAGGTTGCGGCGCGGGCAGAACCGGGAGTACGGCGGCGCGTGCCGCAAGCGCCGCTAGCGCCACCGTGAGCACTGCCAGTTTCCGGCGCTCGGCAAAACGGCCGAACGCGCGCTCTGTGCCTGAAAGCCAGTTTGCGCCCAGCGTCGGAACGCTAAGGGCAAGGGCGACAGTCGTGATAACGAGTCCGAGCTCAAGCCACAGGAACATGATACGAGATGGCGAACACGCTGGTGCGACGGCACAGAACAGAGCGGGATCTCTCGCGGCGCCGGCCATTGGCCTTGAGTGTGATCGCAGGGAGAGCGCGGCGGCGCTCGAAATGACAGACCGGTCTTGGCCGGACAGGCTGGATATAGTGTGTTAGGCTAGTCATGGCCCCTCCGCCGTCCCCGGGCGCCTGGGCTCCACTCTTGCGCACGAATATTGCGCTCAGCTTGTCGTGGTAGACTTCCTGCCAATCGGGCAGCGCTGCCAGCAGCGTGCCGAGCGGTTCATCGCGCTCGATCAGGCAGGCCTGGATGTCATACGCACGCAGTAAGAGCAAGGCGTTGGGTGCGAGCCGCGAAATCGCGAGGTAGTCCGAGAACACGCCGGCGCGCTCGTAGACGTCGCCCCTGCCGTCAATGAACACTTTGTGCTGTCCGTCGAGCGCCCAGATCAGATAGCCTCCGTAGCCGTAGTTGTTGTACATGCGGCCCGGAACCGGGTGTTGGCGCAAGTAGTCCACGGCCTTCGCCGGGAACTGGCCGGCCACCAGATCCTCAAGCTGACTCTGGGACGGAAAGAACCACACAATGCCGGCCACGGCCAGAAACATCAAGACGGCGTTCAACACGAAGTGATCGATACTACGCTGGTAGTGCGGGATCCAACGGGCAAGAATCACCGCAAGCATCGGAGCGCAGAGTGGAACGAAAAGCAGCAGGAATCGGGCGTGAAGGCAAGACATGACCACCGCCGCGAGGTACAGGACGAGCTCCTCCAGCCTCCAGTTCGCTCGAGTCGCCACCTGCGCTAAGATGAACACCACAACCAGCGCCAGAAACAGCTTTCCGCCAAGCATATTGAACGGCATGGACTGCCATTCCTCCACATTGGCCACATTGACGGGCTGCGAAAACGCCATATCCAGCGGATACGCAGCCAGCCTGACACCATAAGGCGTGGCTGTCAGGGCGATCAGGCTGAGGAGAACCACCAGTGCCAGACGCAGGCGCTCACCTGAAGTACAGGGCTTGGACTGCAGGCTGCCCCATTGAACGCGCACCATGCCGCCGAGCCAATAGACGGCCAGCACGAACAGGCCAACGAAGAAAGTGCCGTGCGTGTTCACCCAAACGAGAAACAGCAGGGGCAGCAGCCATAGCGTACTCGTGCGGCCCTGGCGGAATCGCTCAAGGATGATTAGGGTCAGGATCAGAAACAAATAGCCCAGCATCTGTGGGCGCACGCTGAAGGAGACAGAGGCTAACGGCAAGAGCACTGCGGTGGCCACGAAAGCCGCCTTTGAGTTGCCGCAGCGCAGCGAGGCGAGCGCATAGAGGGCGAGTAGAACGGCAACGCCCACTGCGAAATCAAATGCCAGGAGTCCGCGCAAGCCGGCTGCGTGCTGCAACGCCGCCAGCAACACCTCGCCTAACCATTCGTACGCGATCCACGGTGTGCCCGGAGCGGTGAAAGAGTATGGATCTGAAGTCGGCCAGTGCTGCGTGGAAAGGATCGTGGCGCCCACCTTGATGTGCCACCACACGTCAGGATCCACGGTAAAACTGCGCAAGGACACAAAGACGGCCGCCACCAGCAGTGTCGCTAACATGGCGGGAAAGGAAACTGCGTCCTTCAGGAGCGCTTTCCTTGCGGAAAGCTCCAGGCCGATAGGAGCAGCGAGCGATTCAGGGGTTGCCATCGGAATTCAGCCCATTGAGTTTCGAGAAGCCCGTGGCAGCGTGGGCCGCAAGCCCGTGCTGCTTGTCCCTCAGTCCGCGAAACGCATCGAGAACTGCGAACGGAGTTCTCACGCTCGCGACACTCTCCCCGAGCTGGCGGATCTTGTCTGCGCTGAGGTGGCCAAGCAGGCCTCCAGCTTTCTTGAGATAGTCGATGCGCTCCGGAACCAGGCCCATCACACGAGCGCACGTGGCGTCCACGGCTACCGGATCATCTCCCATCACGAGGATGCCGCACGGCTTGGCTGCGCCTTGGATGGGCCCATTGCCTTCCATGCCCACGATGCCATCGACAATCGCGAAGTCCGGCCGAACGGTTGCGTTGATATCCAGAATCGCCTGTGTGATGCCTGCCCAATGCAGCGCATTCTTCGGCCAGCCGTAACAGCTTCCGGGCACGATGCCGAACATATTTTTTAGCGAGAGCGTCGCGCCCACCCAGTGATGCGTTTTGAGCTTCGGCATTGAGACCACGAAATCCGCGCTGAGGACAGTCTTCGGAAAGTAGAGCTCTCGAAGGCTCGAAGCGTGTGTGACCAAGGCTATGGGCGCAACGTCGTCCAGGTTCAGGTCAACGAAGACGCCGGACAATGGTCCCAAGTAGTCCCGCAACCGGATCGTTTCGAGGATGGCTTCGGTGTCGCGTTCGTGGCCCGGGCCTTCACCCACTTTGACCTCGCGCGCCCCCAGAAGCAGGAAGCTTTCGCGCGCCGCGGACACAACCGCGGGATGAGTATTGATCACACCGTCCGGATCCGGCTCCACAAAATTCGGCTTCAGCAGCACACTCTTTCCGCGTACGGCCACTCCAAGCTGGCACAGGGTTTCAGAAATTAGGCCCGTCAGGTCGGCTTGATAGTCTGAAGCTCGCCGGATGGCGACCGTGGAAGGCGGGCGCGCGAAAGGCGGCTGAAGGGCGCTGGACCTGAGACTCATGGGCCAACACCCTTCGCCTCACCCAACGCAAGGAAGATGGGCTTGCCGCTCAGGGCGATCGCGGCCCAACAAAATGCCAGCAGGTTCCCGAGGAATTGATTCCGCTCGTAGAGAGCCCACAGCGCGGGTTCAAGCGGCGGCACCGGACGACCGTAAGCCTGCAAGCACAGGTGCGCCAGGCTCAGCGAGCCTGCGCCGCCTGCTTTCGGATACTCGCCTTCCAGCCAATCCAGGCTGCTTTGCCTCCTGGTGTTCGCGTCAACATGCCGCAGGGCGAGCAGCGCCCACACGGTCGGGCCCACCCGAGGCACACCCGCAACGCCGTACACGCGAGGGTTACCGCTGTTCCAGCCGCCCCCAGGGCACATGCGGTCATCGAGCATGGCTTCGGCCAAGCGCACGCGCTCGTCCGCATCGGCTGGACGAGACTCACCCGCAACACAGTGCAAAACAATCAGTGCGTATGACGTGGGTTCAACCCAGCTCGCCGCGCCAGGCGTCCAACCCCAACCACGAAGCGAGCTGTCTTGCCGCACCACGGAGGAGTCTCCCAGCAATCGGGTTCTCAACTGCCACCAGAGGCTTCCCTCGCTCGGCCAGGATTTCACGAGCCAAGCCAGACCCCTCGCTACCGCAGCAGGCGACTGAGCTTGAAGATGTAGTGCGAGGCAGGCGAGCGAGGTTGCCCAGCAGCCCGTGCTTTGGCCCACATACGCGGGCCACGAGCCGTCGGGCAACTGCGCCTGGCAGAGCCAGCGCAGCCCGCGCAGCGCAGCTTCGTCACAAGATGCTTCCCGGACGGAATGAAGCGTCATGAGGGCCCAGGATGTAACCTCGGTGCCGCTTCGGGCTCGGGCAGAGTATCCCCATCCACCGTCCGCGTTTTGGCTGCTCAGCAGGAGGGGAAGACAGCGGGCTTCCGCGAAGCCCTGAGCCGACACGGCGCAGGCTGCCGTGTAACCGAGGGAGTCTCGAGGACCATCCATGGCTTTGATCTAACAGGATAGGTTACATGACCGCGGGACTCAGCTTCTCGTCAGCCTCGGAATCAGGGACGGCGGGAGCGATCTCCTCGGACTGAATCTTGAGATCGTTGATGAGGCGATGCAGGTAGCCGCGCGCCACGCTGAGCACGCGGGCCGTCTCCGCTTTGTTCCCGCCGCACTCGCGAAGGGTGCGAACGATCAGCCGCCGCTTGAAGTCGCGAATCTCATCCTCATAAGAATGCAGGCCCGCGGGCGGCTCCATGCCGGTCTGCATGTTCGGGGGCAGGTCCCAGATTTCAATCGCCGGGCCCTCCGCCAGCACCACGGCGCGCTGAATCACGTTTTCAAGCTCGCGAACGTTGCCCGGCCAGGCGTAATCCTCCAGCGCCCGAACCGCCACCGCGGAGAGACTTCTCGCTTTGCTCCCGAACTCGCGGCTGAAGCGCTCCACAAAGTGCTGGGCTAATACGGCGATTTCGGCCCGCCGCTCGCGCAGCGGCGGCAGGTGAAGCTGAATGACGTTAAGACGGTAATAGAGGTCTTCGCGAAACTCGCCGCGCTTCACCATCTCCTCCAGGTTGCGATGGGTGGCGCAGACCAACCGGACGTTGACCGTTAAAGATGAATTGCTGCCCAGCCGCTCGAAAGTCCTTTCCTGGAGCACGCGCAACAGCTTGGCCTGCAGCCCCAGCGGCAAGTCAGCGACCTCATCGAGGAACAGCGTACCCTCGTCGGCCACCTCGAACCGCCCGCGCCGCAAAGCCACCGCGCCCGTGAAGGCGCCGCGCTCATGGCCAAAAAGCTCGTCTTCAGCGAGATTCTCCGGAAGGTTGGCGCAGGAAAAAGGGACAAATTGGGCTGCGCTCCGCGGGCTCAGGCGATGAATGGCGCGCGCCAGCATGCTTTTGCCGGTGCCCGTCTCGCCGGTTAGGAATACGGTAACGTCACAGGGCGCCACTTTCCGCGCCAGGGCGAAGGTTCGCTGCATGTTCTCGGTGACGCCGATGAGCTCGTCGAGCCGGCCCGCAGCGGGCAGTTCGGACCTCAACTGACGCAGTTGGGCTTCCATGCGATGAAGCCGGTGGGCGCGGCGAAGCAGCAAGCGTAGCTCCATCACGTTGGGAGGGTTCGATACCGCGTCGTAGGCGCCCTTCTCGATCAAGCTGCACACCAGCATGGGATCATCGTCACCCACGATGACGATCACCGGAGGGTTCAGGCCCGCCTGGCGAAGCTGGTCGAGAAAGTGCGCCAGAGCTGACTCCGCTTCCGGGCCGCTGCCTGCGGCCCTGAGGTCCAGCAGCACGCCGTCAAACTCCCTCCGCCGCACACGCGCGCCGCCGCGGGTGGAAATGGCGTTCGTCTCCACCTCGAAGCCGGGCCCTAGAGCGCGGCCCACGACCTGGCCGAAGCCGGCGTCGGGCGTATCGAAGCACACGCGAATGGTTTCGTCGTCACTCATCGTCGTGGGAAGTTCCCAAAATCGACCTGGAATCTGCGAACTAAGCTATCTCTTGATTTCCCAACCGTCGTTTCGCCTTGCTACCCGCAGCGCCCTCTCAAATACCATCGGCTTGGGCACTGCCTCGCTGGAGAGGGACCTCATCGCCAAGTCGTAAACATCGCGGTCCAGGCTCGCAAATGCGACCTCGCTGGGTGCGCAGACGCTGCTTGTACGGATCAGTCTGTACGTTCCGGTTCGAGTTCTGCTGCGCGCGGCGGCCCTCCTCAAAGCTCAGCAATGACTGCTGTATACTATAAGCGTTATACTGTGCTGTCAATACTCCATTGTTACTCAACTGTCTGGCTAACTTCCTAATGTCCGGATTCCATGCTTAGGCTCTGCGGACCGGCTTCGCTGTCAGCGGCCTGAGCAGAGAAAACGGGCCACTCACCCTACTGAGAGATGACGGTTTGCGAGGTTGCCGTCATGGTGTAGGTCGACGAGCGGGGCAGGAACGGAAGGCTGAACTTGAAGGCATATTGCACTTGCACCTGCACAACGCAACCTGGGGTGTTACTTTTGCCGCTGGTTTCAACGCATGCGGCTCCATTGCCACCCGTGCCCGGCCAAGTGGCGCACACCGAGAGCGCCCCTGCAGTGCTCGAAGGGTTGGCCGGACAGGTTGACGCACTGGTTACAGGAATTCCGCCGGGAACAATACCTTGGACGTAGCTGGTGACGTCGGACGCGGCTGCGGGGCACGCCGTGGTCCAGGTGGTGCACGTCGCCCCACGCACCATGGCGTATCGTGCCCCGGCAGTGGCGGCGCCGGATAGGAAGTTGTAAGTATAAGCAGCGCGGCTGAAGTCGATAATCCCGAAAATCACCATGAATAGAACCGTTAGAACCAGTGCGAACTCGATAAGAGAACTGCCGCGGGCGCTTTTACTCCTGGATTTCATGGCTACTGACTCACGCGCAGGGTGGCCTGTCCCGCCAGAGTGATCGATGAGGGAATCCCCGGATAGGGCAGCAGCGGCTTGTAGGTGGCGCTCGTGCCCACGGTGAGCCACTCGATCATGTGGCTGGAGCCGCTGCAGCCCGGACTGCTGCAGGAGACGGACGCTGTGCTGCCCGAGCATTGGCAGGCGATGGAAACCGTGGGAACGGTCATGCCGCTCACGTTGGGGGCGCCGGCGAGGGCCGCCGTTTTGATCCCGGTGGTGTCTTGGGCCGCCGTCGTGTTCTGGCTGCCGTAAAGGGCTCCCGCGCTGGCCGCCGCGGATACCTCGCTGCTCAAGTAGTAGGCCCGGCCAAAGTCGATCACTCCGACGAGCACCAGCAAAAGCACGGGAAGCAGCAAAGCTACTTCAAGGATGCTGGCGCCACGTTCATCCTCTGCGCACGCTCTAGCAGGCTGCGGAAAAACAGCTCGGAACCATGTCATTTCGAGCCTAGCGAGAAATCTCGCTCTGAAACTAAAGCCACTACGAGATTCCTCGTCGCCTGCGGCTCCTCGGAATGACAGGCTGGACGAGTTTTTCCGCAGCCTGCTAGGCGATGCACTGGTGAAGTGCCTCAGCCAGCGGTGCAGTCCAGGCTCACTTGGGCTCCTGACGGTCACGGCCACCTCACCAAGGGTCACCACACAGTTAATTATACTCTAACCGACTGGTTAACAGACGAGCCTTGAGGCGCTGTCTTGATGAGGGTCGCGATAAACAAAAGGAAGGATTACCACATTGAATGGTCAACTTCTTGGTCGGCCGCCGGGCAAACCAACCCTGATGAGGCACAATGCGGCCGTCGGTCTCCCCGTGAGCATCTATGTTGTGTTGTTGGGGATCAACCGGGCCACCGTGAGGTCCGCCGCGATCTGTTGGAACACGCTGGTGAGGCCGCTGTTTGGCCGCCCTCCGGAGCAAACCGTGGTTCCGGTTTGCGAGTTCGCGTTGGAGAAGAAATACGTCGATAAGGGCGTGGAAGCAATCTGCGACATGGTCTGGCAGGGGGTAATCGTGGGGTTGGTGTCGGTGGTGCACCCCGTCGTCTCGGAACCGTAGGAAACGGAGTAGATCAAGATTCCAGCACTCTTGGCGTTGTTGGCTGCGGTGACCGCCTGGGAGCACTCCTGCGAGGACGGGTAACTCGTTGCGCCTCCCTTCATCTGGTTACTCGAAGCCGTTGCGTCGCCATCGCTGAGGAGCACCATCACGTTCTTCACGTTAGCCCTTGAATTTGCCACCAGGTACTGTTGCGCCGCCGTGATGGCCCCCGCATAGAAGGTGCCTTCGCCGCCCGGAGCCTGCACTCCCTGGCAGCTACCTCCACCCGCGGCGATCACGATATTGGAAGCGGTGTTCAGGGCCGTCGCGGTGTCGGACGTGCGGTAGTCGCTTTGGAACGGAAGAATCAAGTATCCGGGGTTGTTGTTGTACGAGGTGGTGGAAGGGTTCGACGTCGGACACGTGTAATCTTTCGACGCCGTCGGCGCCTGGATGGGCGGGTTGTCCAAGGCTGAGGTCTGGGAGGGTGTCAGCCCTGGGAACACCATCAGGCCGATCTCATCCACCGGGCTTGATACATTGCCACTGGTGGCTGCGGGACAGGTCGCCAGGCTGACAGAGCAGGGATCGAGCTCGCCCAGCAGCGTGCGGATGCCGCCCAGCGCGCACTGCTCCTGTGTGAGATTGTTGCAGTAAGTGTCTTTGGTATTCATCGACGCCGTGGTGTCGAGCACCAGCATCACACTGTAGGCGCTGCCCGAGCCGCCCTTGGCGCTTGCAGTGGCGGTGGCCGAAAGGGCGACGGAATTGACTCCAAATATTTTGGCGAAGAACGTCCCCACGGTGGCGGTTTCCGTCACCTGGATCGCGTTGGCCGCCGTCTGGCTGCCGTACACGCTGCAAGGGGGAAGCCCGAGTCCGGTGGACGTCAGGCACTTCAAAGTCGGCGTCACCAAAACGCTCTGTAGGTTCGGATAGTTGTTCAGTTCCCCGGAGGCGGCGCTGTACTGAGTCGCTACGCTGGTTGCGTCGCCGTTGGGAATTGCAGCGCCTCCCGCCAACGCTGCCGCGTCGGTAGCCGCAATGAGCTGCTGACGGGATAGATAAAGAGCGCCGATATCAACCACGAAGGCTGCCGTTGAGAGCAGACCGACGATGGTAAGCACCATCAGGACCAGAGCCTGACCGCCCTGACTCTCGCGCGACAGGCGGGCCCGCAATTCACTCGCTCGGCTCATTGCACCACCTCCGAGACCTTGGCCGTGAGGGTGCAGCCCGAAGCCGGGTTGAATCCGAAGAACTGAAGGTTGCAAGGGTAGGTCACCGTTAGCTGCGCCGTCTGGCCCGACACCAGATTTCCAGCGGCCCCCGTGGTGGTGCTGCTGCTGCTGCATGAGGTCCCGCTGTAGGATGTACCGTTCAGCGTGTACGAGAAGGTGAGGCTGCTTTGCGTGAGGTTGGGCGCGGCTGAATAGAACGCTTGCACCACCGTGTTGCAGGGATCCGTGGTCTGCCCCCGGCTGATGGAAAGCTGCTGCGCGCTGATGTCGGTGGCATTGGTCAGCACCAGATAGTTGTTGAGTGCAATCCCAAAGACGATCACGCCGAACACGAGGGTGAAGAGCACCGGCATCACGAAGGCGAACTCAATAATCGCCTGGCCTTTTTCCCCGCGGGCACGGGCGCCGATCCGTTTGGCCTTCGACACGGCCTTCAGGCGCACCGCCGCCGGTGCCGCGTGCCACCACTGTTTGAGCGGGCTCATCATGTGTCGGGTTTGGGTGTTACTCATGGTTCGCTTCGTCTCGGATTGCGAAGAAGAACTCACTACTGTGAGATCACCGAGAACCCCCCCTGCGCGTCTTGTGATCTTTCGAACGCCCTGGAGGCCTCCGCCACGACTCGTAGGTCGGCAGTGCCTCAACCAGGTTCTGTATTGTCCATCGGCGTATTAGAAGGTTGGCTTGAGATGAATCTTGGTGAGTCTAACCGCTAGGCGGGAAACCTACCGAGGCAACCGAGATGTCAGGTCGCGGCTGGCAGGAACCCAGGTGGCGCAGAGGTGGGCGCAGTTTGCCCTCCTCCGCGGCTGTTCGGGGATTATGATCGCGCACCCGTCGCGACTCCGGCGCCGGGCCGTGGTCCAGCGTGCGCGATTACCAGGAAACGTAGGCGAGGCGCCCGCGACAGCGAGCGGATTAGCACAATCAACCGCGTCTCACTGCTCGCCGATGAGCGCACACGCCTTTGAGGCGCCCATGATCTTTACGAAAAGCCGCAGAGGAACGCAAACTCCGCGCACCTCTGCGCTGCACTCGCTTGATAAGGCGCGCACATGCAAACTGGACACGTATGCGCCACCCGCGTTCGTCGCAAGCGGCGCTGAATCATGACCACCACGCACCACACTCGCCGCCCGCGGGGATCAACTGATGCCGACGCTCGTCACTGCAGCGAGCTTCCGGAGTTGGGCATCGTCGGTAATCAGAGTAGCGTCGGCTCTCAAGAGCGGTTGCGGCGATGATGGCGTCGGGAAGCTTGAGCTTGTGCTGCTGACGCAAGTTCACACCGCGCTGGCCCGAGCTAAACTGAGCATGTGCGCGAAGCCATTATTACGGCGAGAAACATGTTCACTTCCTCACGGCCAACATTGACCGCCGCGCTCGCATTTTCGACTCGGATCGGTTCAAGCTTAAACCTGTCCTGAGCGCAGCGAACGGATTTACCCAAACTCTCGGTGATTTGCGAACCGAGCTGGGCTTCCGCGTCAACGGCTACATGGAAGGCTACACACCCCCGGCACACGGGTGCGCGCAGGATTGGGCGGAGGCTGAACGCCGGGTACTCCCCGGGGGGTATGCCTTAAATTCAAACGGAAGTATGCACTTTACGCACAGGCTGGAAAGGGCGGTACTAGATTGTAAATACTTCATTTATTTAGGCGTTTCTGGTTCCCCGCTCTCCGTCAGATTAAAGTTCAGTCGGATTTCAAATGGCAGGTCTTTGGCAGCCTTAACAATCTGAGTCAGCAGAATCGCGAACATGTCGATACTCTCGCGGCTCACCTCCATCCATGTTCTGGCCTTTGCAGTGGGGCAATTTGAACAGGAGTGCGGAACAACTCCGTTCCACTTGGCGGGCTCGAAAGCTACCGAAGTTCCACACTGCTTGCAGACGAATTCAATCGATTTGATATCGGTGATCTCACCGGATAACCTCTGAGCGAGTGTCATGTGCCATCCTTAGCCCATTGAAGGCAGTGACTTCAAGACCTTTTATTTCGGCCAACCGCCCGCTGGCTTTTTCTTCTTGAACGATTGGGTTATCGCGTCCTCCCAATTGCCCTTGATCTTGAGCAATTGAGGCTTCGGACCAGGGCTGGCCTTTCGAGTTGACCTTCTGGCGCTCGGTTTATTCCTTGGCGTTTTCATCGGTGATAGCCTTCTTCTCTTTCGCTTCCTTGAGCTTCCCAATTATGTCGTTCGCGTAGCGCCTTGTGGCTCAAACTGATTCTCGCTCCCATCTGATATTGAAGTGATCTCCTGGCATGAAGAGGCGGTCCTCCGCGACACATTCTCCGTTTGTGATATGACCAAGGTCGCTAGTTATTACAACTGATGGAGGTTGGTTTCTCACCCGAAGAACAGTTCCTATTGTTGGATATTTGAATGTGTGTGTATAAAATCCAGGAAATGGAAAACCTTCTACGCTGTAGCTTGCCGAGAACAAATAGCGCTTGCCTTGACTGCTTGGAGCGATCTTTATTGTCTTTCCTTGATATGCGAGTTGTCCTTTGTCATCATGCTCAAGTGTTGCCCCCTGGCCGTATCCTTGCCTTGCTTGGTTGCACGATACCAAAGAAAGGACAGGATGCTCCCCTTTCTCGAAATCTAACGTTTGGGCGAATGGCAGATTACTGCCGCTTGGATTTAAGAGTTCATAGCTCGTTTCAAAGTCAATGTGCATCATCCCCTGTTCCGTCATAGTGAACACCGCGATTATCAGCATATCTTTTCGATACAGATTTGTATTTTGAACGATGGCCCGGAGGCGCAGCCTGATTTCCTCTGGAAGCCCGAATCCCAAGAGATGATGGAATATGTCCAGTGCTGCCTCGTGTAGCAGCCTTTTTTTGAGGAAGGGATCAACTGCTATCGTCAGCACGCCAGAAATGAATAGGGCTTCACTGAGTCTCTGGCCTAGAGCGTTAGGGCACCAATGCAAACCAACTGTTCCCACTAAAAGCAGCAGCGCTCCGGCGATTAATCCTGACAAATCAGCTAGCCGTGCTTTCGTAGATGTCGATTCGGAAACCGTAGTGTCAGCCTCAAGAGAACGGATTAGAAGCAACTTTTCTAGGCTCTGACTTGATGATGCTTGCATTGATCGCAACTCCGTGCTAGCGTAGAGTTGCGTCAAACAGATTGTTGAACGAGGCCCGCCTGCCAGCGGGCCTTTTTGCATATCCGTTAGGCGTCTGGACCTTTATACATGAGCCGCTTCCCTTCCGCAGACCGAATCGCTGCAGCCGTGCGCTCGCCATCATTCAGAAACCGGTTGTTCCAAACGAAGTCGAATTGCCAGAGGTAGCGGTGAAGATACTCGCGACTTACGTTGTGATAGATGCCGTGGATTCCGCGCTTCACCAAGGCGAACGAGGATTCAACCGTGTTTGTGTGGATGTCACCGCGAACGTACTCTTTTGTGCTGTGGCACACGGTGTCGTGTCCGCCTTCGAACCGCGCTCCAAGGCCGCTGTAAACCTGATAATCGTCAGTGATGACGCGGGCCTGTTGGTCTACCACTTCTCGCATCGCCGCTTCCAAGGTATCGCTGGTTACGTCCGCCACGACTCGACTGTGCTTGCGCCCGTCTCTCTCAACAGCAGCGAACACCGGAGTCTTAGAGGTTCCACGTCCGCGCTTGTGTTCCTTGCCGTCACCGGGCCTTGGCTTGCCGCCGATGTAGGTTTCGTCCGCTTCAACAATGCCGCTCAGTTTCGGGGCGTCAGCAGCCGGAGCCATCGCAAAGCGGATGCGGTTCATAAGAAAGAGAGCAGACTTGTAGCTGATTTGGCAGTGCCGCATGATTTCGAGAGCGGCCACACCCTTCTTTGATGTTGCGGCACGCCAGAAAGCGTAAGCCCAATGGCGCATCGGGAGCCGGGATTCCTCATAGACCGCTCCAATGCGCACCGTGTATTGCTTCTTGCAATCGTAGCAGCGCCACAGAAAGCGCCGATTCCGTTCGCCGGTCTTGGAGTCCACCATCTTGCGAACCTCAACGCTACCGCAACGGACGCAGCAAGGGGTGTTACCCCAGCGTCGATTCTCGAAAAACTCGACAGCGGCCAGTTCATCCGAACAAGCCAGCGGAATCGCCGCAACCGTTTCCGACTTCGACAGCCTGTGTGCCCTTTCCTTTTCCATGCTCTAATTCTATACATACCGCACACCGTGTGTCAAGTAAAAAGTTGCGTTTCATCTCAACTTTAGTCGCCGCGCTTTCAATGGCTTACAACATAAGCTGTTGCTACAACAGGCTTCGTTATGCAGCATATAGGCATGACAACCCAAGCCAAGAAGCTCATAGACTTGCCGGACGTTGTAGCCCTGCATTTCACTTGCAAGAATTGCGAGGCTACGATGTCAGTTTCACCGCAGGAGTACGACGCACGGAAAAAGAAGGAAGGTAGTCTTCAGGCTTGTCCCCTTTGTAGCTCGCCTTGGGCGCTTGTCGGAGGCGCGACATGTGAGCCTATCATCGGTAGGTTTGTAGAAGGGCTTCTCAAACTCATGGGTACTCTAGCCGGAGAACACGCCTTCCCAGTCGGATTCGGCTTGCGCCTTGAAGTCAAAGACGAAGAAAATTTACTGACAGAGTAATTAAAATGCTAGTTATATTTCGTGTCCGTGCGTAAAGTACATACTTCCGAATTCAAAAACGAACCCGAGAAGTGTTTTAGAATCAACAAAGGCCCTAAAAAACGAACCTAAAACGAACCCAAACGAACCTAAAACGAACCCAAGCCTAGTTTGCCGTAGTCCTCACAAGTACTTTA
>Ga0335085_10000740_pt1 | contig 84143 bp, 82 predicted proteins | sample Lox_Sample_45_FD_206712 | JGI IMG/M metagenome (GOLD analysis project Ga0335085, IMG submission 206712) | Soil microbial communities from Loxahatchee National Wildlife Refuge, Florida, United States - Lox_Sample_4.5 | ecosystem: Environmental > Terrestrial > Soil > Wetlands | place: USA... | reverse complement strand
GCTCCGGGCCAGGGCACGGGGAAGTACCAGGGGCTCGCGCTCTACGGCAACGTGATGCTCAACCCGCAGTGGCGCGTGACGGCCCGGGGCGAGTACTTCGACGACAAGAACGGATTCCACTTCGCCACCACCAACGGCGCGGGAGGTCCGCAGGCGGTGAAGTACTACGAAGCGACCCTGTGCCTGTCGTGGCTGCCGACGAGCGCGGTCGAGCTGCGCACCGAGGTGCGCACGGACAAGGCCAACCAGAGCGTGTACATCGATTCCGACGGGTCGACGAGCAAGACTCTGATGACCTTCGGGCTGCAGGGCCTGTACAAGTTCTGACGCAGGAGCAAGTCTCCGGAGAGGGCGGCGCATCGCGCCGCCCTTTTCATTACGGCGGCTGCTTGGCGGCGCCCCGCGCGAGCGCGTCGCGGCGCTGGATCTCGGTCACCATGGCGCGGAAGCGGCGCTCGATCACCCGGTTCACGAACGGCATCCCGATGAGCGGCGGGATGGCGAACTCGGGCACGAAGCGGCCGGCATATTCGAGCCGGGTTCCGGCGCCCGAGGAATGCAGCTCGTAGCGCGTCTCCAGCTGCCTGACGTTCCCTTCGATGCTGCGCGCGGTGATGCGGTGGGGCGGCTCCTCGTGCACATCGAGCAGCACGTTCACCGGCTCCTTGTAGAAGAAGAAGCCCACGTCCCCCTGCTGCTCGACGCGCAGCCGGTTGCCGTCGCGCGACACCACGCGCGAGCTCTTCATGTCGGGAATGAACTTGGCGAGGTGGTCGTAGTCGGAGAGCACCGCCCAGGCGACGCGGGCGTCGACCTTCATGACGGCGGTGGCCGATACGGTGACGAACTCGCCCTCGCGCCCGGTGCGTATCGAGACTTCCTGGCCGAGGGCCGGGCCCCACGCCGCGAGGAGCGCGAGGAGCGCGCATGTTCCCGGGAGCTTCGCCACCATGGCGACAGCATGCCCCAGCCGGACGTTCCCGCGCAACCACGCCGGGACTAGTTCACGCCGGTCCTCTGCGGGAGCGCGAGTATCGCGTCGCGGTTGGTCCAGGAGATCGTGATCGCCGCGGCTTCGCGCCACGGCAGCCATCTGTAGCTCAGATGCTCCGAAGGATCGAGGGTGACCGCGACGGGCCCGGGCACGGCCATGCTGAAGACGTGCTCGGTGTTGTGCGTCACCCCGGGCGCGTAGCGGCTCTGGTGCCGCTTGAAGATCTCGAAGCGGTTCTCGATCCCCCAGTCGCGCAGCTCGTAGCGCGAGGCGTCCAGGCCGGTCTCCTCGTGCACCTCGCGGATCGCCGTCTCGCGCAGCGGCTCGGACTCGCTCGCCACGCTCCCGGTCACCGACTGCCAGAAATCCTTCCACCCGGCGCGCTCCATCATCAGCACGCGTAGATCGGGCGTGTGGATCACCACCAGCACGGAGCGCGGGATCTTGTAAACAGTGGTCATATTCCGGAAGGGCGGGAATAATAGCCCAAATGATCTCCCGATTCCTGCTCGGCGTCGCGCTCGCCGTACTCGCAACTGCGGTCCCGTTCGCCGCTGCGGCCCAGGACGCCTGGCCCTCGCGCCCGATCCGCCTCATCTCGACCTCGGTCGCCGGCGGCAACATCGACGTCATGTGCCGCATCATCGCCGAGAAGCTCTCCTCGCGCCTCGGGCAGCCGGTGGTCGTGGATAATCGCCCGGGCGCCGCGACCGTGCTCGGCACCGCAGAAGCCGCCAAGGCGCCGCCCGACGGCTACACCTTCCTCATCACCATCATGAGCTCGATGGTGGGCAACCGCGTGCTGCGCTCGAACCTCCCCTACGATCCCGTGCGCGACTTCGAGCCGGTGACCCAGATCAGCACCGGCAGCGTGCTCCTCATCGGGCCGGCGAGCGCGCCGTACAAGGACCTGAAGGGCTTCGTCGAATGGGCGAAGAAGCTCGGGCGGCCGGTGAGCTACGGCTCGATCGGGGTCGGCACGTCGCTGCACCTGTTCGGCGTGATCCTCGAGAAGGAGTACGGCGTGCCGCTGAACCACGTTCCCTACAAGGGCGAGGTGCAGGCGACGAACGACGTGATGAACGGCTCGCTCGACGTCGCCTGGGTCAGCATCCTCATCGCCAAGCCGCTCGCCGCCTCGGGAAAGATCCGGGCGCTCGCGATCACCGGGCCGAAGCGCTTCGTCGCCTGGCCCGAGCTTCCCACCTTCGCCGAGCAGGGCTTTCCCGGATTCGAGATGCCGGTGTGGGGCGGCGCGTATCTCCCCGCCGGAACGCCCAAGCCCATCGTCGAGCGCCTGTCGCGCGAGATCGTCGAGGTGCTCCGCACGCCCGAGGTCTCCGAGAAGCTGGTCGCCATGGGGCAGGTGCCGATCGGCAACACGCCCGCCGAGTTCGCCGAGAACTATCGCAGGGACTTTCCCCGCTGGGAGGCGCTCATCCGGGCCTCCGGCGCCAAAGTCGAGTAGATGAGTGGAGTGAGATGCTGACCGCGGAGAAGAACCGCACCCTCACCCGGGTCGGCGCCGGCACGCCGATGGGCGAGGTGCTGAGACGCTACTGGCACCCGTTCGCCGCGGTGAGCGACCTCGACAGGCAGCCGGTCAGGCCGGTGCGCCTCCTCGGCGAGGACCTCGTGGTGTACCGCGACCTTTCGGGCACCTACGGCCTGATCGCGCGCCAATGCCGGCACCGCTGCGCGGACCTCGCCTACGGCTACGTGGAAAACTCCGGCCTGCGCTGCCACTACCACGGCTGGACCTACGACGAGAAAGGCGCCTGCGTCGCGCAGCCCTTCGAGCAGAAATTCGATCCGCAGGCGCGGCTGATGAAGAGAATCAGCACGACCGCCTACCCCGTGCAGGCGAAAGCGGGCCTGCTGTGGGCCTACCTCGGGCCGCGGCCCGCTCCGCTCCTGCCCGACTGGGAGATCTTCTCCTGGAAGAACGGCTTCGTCCAGATCGTGTTCGCCGACGTGCCGTGCAACTGGCTGCAGGCGCAGGAGAACTCGATCGACCCGGTGCATTTCGAGTGGACGCACGACAACTGGAAGGTGCGCCTCGAGGGGCGGACGGGTCCCTACGCGCCGACCCACCTCAAGATCGGCTTCGACGAGTTCGACCACGGCTTCACCTACAAGCGCGTGCGCGAGGGCACCGACGAGTCCAACCCCCTGTGGACCGTCGGGCGCGTGTGCCTGTGGCCGAACGGCTTCTTCCTCGGCGAGCACTTCGAGTGGCGCGTTCCGGTCGACGACGAGAACATGCTCTCGGTGACCTGGTCGTTCATCCGCGTGCCGAAGGAATCCGAGCCCTACGAGCAGAAGAGCATCCCGGCGTGGACCAGCCCCATCAGGGACGAGGCCGGGCGCTGGATCTCGAGCCACGTCGTCAACCAGGACATCATCGCCTGGGTCGGACAGGGGAAGATCGCCGACCGCACCCGGGAAAACCTGGGCGCGAGCGACCGCGGCGTCTCGCTGCTTCGCCGGCAGCTGTTCAAGGACATCGACGCCGTGGCCAAGGGCAGGGACCCGAAGGGCCTCATCCGCGATCCCGCGCGCAACGAGCGGGTGCCGCTCCCCAACATCGGGCGCAAGCTCTATACCGAAGGCATGACGCTCGCGCAGTACCGCGAGCACCCGTTCTGGAAGCAGCTCCTGAACGATTTCCGGTGGCATTACGGGCAGCCGGAGGACGTCCGGCGCGCGTTCAGGCAAGCGATGGGAATCGGATGAGTCACAGGCCGTCCGCGAAGGCGCGCATCACCTCGCGGTCGTAGAGGTAGCGCTCGACGATCACGACGAGAATCGCGTCCGGCTTCGCGGCGAGCAGCGGACGCAAGTCGATCCTCCCCTCGGCATGATCGTGGAATTCCACGCGAGCGAGCGAGGCGTCGGCGGCGAGAAAGCGCTGGACGCCCTTCGCGAACGAGTCCCCAACGACGTAGAGCGTGCGGCCGGCGCGCTCCGCGGGCGCGGGGACGTCCACTGCCGTGTATCGCTCGGTGAGCACCAGCGCGAGCCCGATGAGGCCGGCGAGATCGCCGCTCGTGGCTCGCGTCGACAGCACCGGCTCGGGCAGCCGCGCGCAGGTCGCGCCGGCCGGGCAGGCGCCGTCGAGGAGCACCCCGGCGATCCGCCACCCTCCCAGGTCGCTCCAGTGCGAATCGGTCCTGAAATAGACCTGCTCCTTCGCCTTCCACGCCAGGAGCGGCGCGAGGAGATCGAGCGTCCTGACGCGACCGCCCTCGAGCGCCTTCGCGAGCACCGGCAGCAGATCGCAGGTTTGCGCCGGATTCCCGGGCAGGTACTCCGGGTAGACCGTTTCCTTGTCCGGGGCGATTGCGAGGATCACCGGCGCGCGGGCCGCTAGGCGCTCGAGGCGCCCGGCGAAGGCGCGCACCTCTTCCGCCTGCGCGCCGCAGCCGCCTCGTCCGTACCTCGCGTTCCAGTAGCGCGGGTAATACAGCCAGCCGTCGCGGCCGACGGCGACGCCGGGGGTATACCGGAGCCCGTACTTGAGGAGGCTCCATCCCGTCGCGAGCGGCTCTCTCAGGCCGAAGTGATCGCGCACGAAGCGGTCGGCGTTCCCGGGCAGGGCGCCCCACTCGCCCCAGGCCTTCGGCCAGGCAGGAGCCGACGCGAGCGCGCGCTTCTCGGCGGAGGAGACCTGTGCCCGCGGGGAGAAGAGCTGCACCGCCGCCGGGGCGAGGAGCGCAAGCGCAAAGATCAGGACTCCGAGGCGGGCCGGCATGCTCAGAAGCGGAAATAGAGGAAGGCGTTGTACGTGCCGCCCGCGAGCGCCATCGCGGACAGCACAAGGAGCGCCGCCGAGCCCGCGGTCCGGCTCCACCGCGGCCCGGCGCCGGGCGCGGGCTGCGCGCGAAGCGAAAGCGCGGCCCCGAAGAGCGCTCGCAGCGGCGTCGCCAGCGCGGCGGCGACCGCGAGCCACAGCGCGTGCCAGGGCGTCAGCCTGAGCAGCTCCCCGGGCACCGACGGCGTGCACGTTCCGCCCAGGCAGAACATCGCCCGCAGGTAGTCGAGCGCGCCGGGCAGCGTCGGCGCGCGGAAGAACACCCAGCCGATCGCCACCACGAGGAGCGCGTACGCGTGGCGCAGCGCCGGCGGGCGCGCCTCCAGGGCGGCGCCGAAGCGTGTCCGCTCGAGGATCAGAAAGGCGCCGTGGTACAGGCCCCAGACGACGAAGCTGAAGGCCGCCCCGTGCCACAGCCCGCACAGGACGAACACCGCGAGCAGGTTGACGAAGGTCCGCGAGCGCGAGACGCGGTTCCCTCCGAGCGGGATGTAGAGATAGTCGCGGAACCACGTCGACAGCGAGATGTGCCAGCGGCGCCAGAACTCGGTGATCGACTTCGAGCAGTACGGCAGGTCGAAGTTCATCGGGTAGGAGAGGCCCATGATCCGGCCCATGCCGATCGCCATGTTCGAATAGCCGGCGAAGTCGAAGTAGAGCTGGAACGTGTATGCGGCGAGGCCCAGCCAGGCGAACCCGGCGGTGAGCTGAGCCGGGTCGGCGTTGAACGCCGCGTCGGCGATGGGGCCGACGTTGTCCGCGATGAGCACCTTCTGCGCGAGGCCGGCGAAGAGCTGCCTGAACCCCGAGTAGGCCCGCTCCCAGCCGTGGTCGCGCCTGCGGATCTCGGCGCAGATGTCCTTGAAGCGGATGATCGGCCCCGCGATGAGCTGCGGAAACATCGCCAGGTAGACGGCGAGCGAGAGCACGTTGCGCTCGGCCGCGGCGCTCTTCCGGTAGACGTCGACGAGGTAGGAGATCGAGTGGAAGGTGTAGAAGGAGATTCCGGCCGGAAGGTGCTCGGGCAGGACGCCCGCGGGGAAGAGGCCCGCGACGAGGACCACGTACTTGAAGCACACGAGCCCCGAAAGATCCGCCGCCAGCCCGAAAGCGAGCGCCGCCTTCCTCGCGCCGCCCTGAAGCGAATCGATCAGCAGGCCGCAGCCATAGTTGAACGCGAGGTAGCCGAGGAGGACCAGCACGTACGCGCCCTCCCCCCAGGCATAGAAGAGCAGGCTCGCGGCGAACAGCACCAGGTTCCTCGCGACCGGCGGTGCGAGGAAATAGACGAGGAGAAACGCGGGAAGGAAATAGAAGAGGAACGAGACGCTGCTGAAGACCACCGGCGCGTCAGGCCGCGGGCATGTCCGGCCAGCCGGATTTCCAGCCGTCGGGCCCGCCGATGAAGGTCCAGAAGGGCTTGCCCTGCCCGCGCCAGTGATCGGCGGCGGCGCTCATCGCGGCCATCGCGTCCTTGAATTCGTGCGCGTGCCCGCCGCAGAAGTGCTTGCTCTTCTCGAGGATCACTACCCAGCCCTTCGCCGGCATCCACGACAGGTCCTTCAGGCCGCGCGCGAAATCGTCCCAGCCGCCGCCGGCGACCTCGGGAAATCTCATCGCGCGCGACGCTTCGGCGAGGAAATCGTCCCTGTCGTGGGCGTGGTGGATGTCGACGTAGACCACCATGAGCCCCGAGGACGCCGCGGCGCCGGCGAGCTCGCGCGCATCGGCGGAGAGATGGAACACGCCGGCGCGCGCCGCATCCCTGAGCCAGTCCGCGTTCATGCCTTGGGCTGCTCCTTGCGCAAACGACCCAGCTTACGATCCGTTTGCTCCATCCTCACGACTTCGCCTCCGGATTCCGCAAACGGATGTGCAGCTCGCGCAGCTGCTTCTCGTCGACCGGCGACGGCGCGTGCACCAGCAGGTCCTGGGCGCGCTGAGTCTTGGGAAAGGCGATGACGTCGCGGATCGACTCGGCGCCCGCCATCATCGCGACGATGCGGTCCAGGCCGAAGGCGATGCCGCCGTGCGGCGGCGCGCCGTACTGGAGGGCGTCGAGCAGGAAGCCGAATTTCTGCCGCGCCTCCTCGGGGCCGATCGAAAGAGCCCTGAACACCTTCGACTGCACCTCCTCGCGGTGGATGCGCACCGAGCCTCCGCCGATCTCCCATCCGTTCAGGGCGACGTCGTAGGCCTTGGCGAGCGCGGATCCCGGATCGGTCGCGAGCAGGTTCTCATGGCCGTCCTTGGGCGAGGTAAAGGGGTGGTGCATCGCGTTCCAGCGCTTCTCCTCCTCGTCGTACTCGAACATGGGGAAATCGACGACCCACAGCGGGCGCCAGCCGGCTTCGGCGTAGCCCTTCTCGTGGCCGATCTTGACGCGCAGCGCGCCCAGCGCGTCGTTCACGACCTTGCTCTTCCCCGCGCCGAAGAACATCAGGTCGCCGTCCTTCGCCCCCGAGCGCTCGACGGTCGCCTTCAATGCGGCATCCGAGAGGTTCTTCACGATCGGCGACTGCATGCCGTCCCTGCCCTTTGCCGTCTCGTTGAACTTGATCCAGGCGAGGCCCTTCGCGCCGTATACGCCGACGAACTCGGTGTAGGCGTCGATCTCGCCCCGCGAGAGCTCCCCGCCCTTCGGAACGAGCAGACCAGCGACGCGGTGGCCGGGGAGGTTCGCGGGGCCGGAGAACACCTTGAACTCGACCGACTTCATGACCTCGGTCAGCTCGGCGAGCTTGAGCGGCACGCGCAGGTCGGGCTTGTCCGAGCCGAAGTCGCGCATCGCGTCCGCATAGCTCATCACCGGGAAAGGCTCGGGAAGCGCGGCGCCCAGCACTTCCTTGAACACGGTTCGCACCATGCCCTCGAAGATCGCGCGGATCTGCGTCTCGTCGAGGAAGGAGGTCTCGCAGTCGATCTGGGTGAACTCGGGCTGCCGGTCGGCGCGCGAGTCCTCGTCGCGGAAGCACTTGGTGATCTGGTAGTAGCGGTCGAAGCCCGCGATCATCAGCATCTGCTTGAAGAGCTGAGGCGACTGCGGCAGGGCGTAGAACTCGCCCTCGTGCAGCCGCGAAGGAACGAGGTAGTCGCGCGCCCCCTCCGGCGTGGAGCGCGTGAGCATGGGCGTTTCGATGTCGATGAAGCCCTGCGCATCGAGGTACTTGCGTACCGCCATCGCGACGCGGTAGCGCAGCATCAGGTTCTTCTGCATGGGCTCGCGGCGCAGGTCGATCACGCGGTGCGTGAGCCGCACCGTCTCGGAGAGTCCTTCCTCGTCGAGCTGGAAAGGCGGAGTGAGCGACGGGTTCAGTATCTCGATGTCGTGAGCGAGCACCTCGATCTCGCCCGAGGCGATGTTCGGGTTGACCGTTCCCTCGGGACGCCGGCGCACGACGCCGGTCACCTTGAGCACGTACTCGCTGCGGACCTTCTCAGCGGTCGCGAAGGTCTCCCTGCGGTCGGGATCGGACACCACCTGCGCGAGGCCTTCGCGGTCGCGCAGGTCGATGAATATCACCCCGCCGTGGTCGCGGCGCCGGTGCGCCCAGCCGGCGAGAGTCACCGTCTTCCCGAGGAGCGCCGTGCTCAGCTTGCCGCAGTAATGGGTGCGCACGGCCGCCTATTCCGGGGACACCACGCCCATGGAGATGACGTACTTGAGCGCCTCGTCGACGGTCATGTCGAGCTCGATCACGTCGGCCCTGGGCATCATCAGGAAGAAGCCCGAGGTGGGGTTCGGCGTCGTGGGAACGTAGACGCTAAGGTAGTCGCCTTTGAGATGGTTGGCGACGTCGCCCCCGGGCCGCCCGGTGAGGAACGCGATGGTCCAGCTGCCCTCTCGAGGATACTGGACGAGCAGCGCCTTGCTGAACGCCTGGCCGCCCGGCGCGAACAGCGTGTCGCTCACCTGCTTTACGCTGCTGTAGATGGTCTTCACGACCGGGATGCGGCCGAGCAGCCCCTCCCAGAACAGGAGCAGGCGCTGCCCGAGGATGTTCGACGCGAGGGCCCCGGTGATGAACACCACGATCACCGTGAGCAGCGCGCCAATGCCCGGAATCTGGTAGCCGAGCAGCGCCTGCGGCTGGTACTGGGGCGGCAGGAGCAGCAGCGACTGGTCCATGGTGCTCACGATCAGCTCGAGCACCCAGATGGTGATCGCGAGCGGAATCCAGATGAGCAGACCGGTGATGAGGATTTTTTTCATTGCGCGGCCTCCGAGCGGGCCGGAGAATCCCTTCGGGCGCCGCGGCTAAGCCGCGGCTTCCGACTTCGACTGCGTATTGCCGCCGGACGTGCCGGGGCCGGAGTCCTTCTTATCCGCGGAGTCCTTCTTTTCCGACTTGTCCGCGCTCGTATCCTTCGCGTCGGCCTTCGCCGCCGGCTTCGAGCCGCTGTTCTTGAAATCGGTGGCGTACCAGCCGCTGCCCTTGAGTTGGAAGCCCACGGCGCTCAACATTTTGGAGAACGTGGCCTTGCCGCACCCCGGGCACACGGTCATGACCGGGTCGGTGATCTTCTGCAGGTATTCCTTCTGGAACCCGCAGGACGAGCAGCGGTATTCGTAGATCGGCATGGCGGCTCCACGCAAGGCGGCGATTATACCGCGAAGCTGCGGGGTCCCCGCCCCGCCTTCAAGGCCCGGACGGCGCGACGCCGAGGTTGCCCGCCATGCCGATGAGGCGCGGCAACTCGAGCTTGCGGAGAGTCACGGTCTTCCTGTCGCGCAGATAGCGCGAGAGCACTTCCCACACCGGCTCGCCTGAAGCGCCCTCGGCTACCGGCGCCCAGCTCGCGACCTTGTAGGTCTTGCCGGCATCGATCGGCCGCCCGCGCAGCCGCAGGTCGCCGATGCGCGCGCCGATGCGGTTGCCCGGGGCGCAGCTGTAGCTCAGGCCGCCCACCCGCACCATGTCCCCGCCCTGCTGATAGTAGGGATCGGGATGGAACAGGTTGTCGCACACGTCCTCCATGAACGCCTTGATTGCGCTCCCCGTCAGCTCTGAGACGACGGTCTCGGGGTAGGTGATCGCGGTGAGGTTCATGACCTGCTCGAGCGTGATAGCCTCGCCGGGCAGGAGCGAGGTTCCCCAGCGGAAGCCCGGGGAGAAGGCGATCTCGGCGCCCTTCGCCTCCATCAGGGCGTCGAGGATAAGCTGGTCGAAGGAGCCGTTGAAGTTGCCGCGGCGGTAGAGCAGCGTATCGGTGCGAGCGAGTTCCTCTGACAGCCTGTCCGCGTAAGGGGCGCGCTGAGCCTCAATCAGCCTCGCCATCTCCGGATCGGGCTGCAGGAGGCTCGCGAAGACCGGCAGCAGGCGATAGCGGTACCCGGAGACCTTGCCGTCCCTCACCTCGAGATCCAGGACCGCCAGGAATTTTCCGTTCGACCCCGCGTTCGTGACCAGCGTCTTGCCCCTGCGGTTGCGCACCGGGATGGGGACCGGCACCGCGTCGTGCGTGTGGCCGCCCAGGATCGCGTCGATTCCCGTGACGCGCGAGGCGAGTTTGATGTCGACGTCCATGCCGTTGTGCGAGAGCAGAACCACGACCGCGGCGCCCTTGCCGCGCGCCTCCTCCACGATCCCCTGCAGGCGCTTCTCCGCAATGCCGAAGCGCCAGTCGGCAACGAAGCGGCGCGGATGGGCGATGGGCGTGTAGGGAAAGGCCTGGCCGATCACGGCCACCGGCACGCCGCCGACGCTGCGGATGGTGTACGGCTTGAACACGGGATCGCCGAAGTCGCCGGTCTCGACGTTCTGCGCGAGGAACTCGATGCGGCCTGCGAAATCCTTCTCGATCACCTCCTTCACGCGGTCCGCGCCGTAGGTGAATTCCCAGTGGCCGGTCATGATCTCGACGCCGAGCAGCTTCTGCGCCTCGATCATGTCCCGGCCGCGCGTCCACAGCGAGGTCGCCGAGCCCTGCCAAGTATCGCCGCCGTCGAGCAGCAGGCTCGCCCTGCGCTCCGCGCGCAGGCGCTTCACCAGCGTGGCGAGGTGGGCGAAGCCGCCGAGCCTGCCGTAGCGCCGCGCCGCGGCGGCGAAGTCGAGGTGCGAGAATGCGTACGCCTCGCGGCTTCCCGGGCGTATCTTGAACAGCCTGAGCAGTGGCTCGCCGACAACGTGCGGCGGACGGTTCATGCTGCCCGCCACGCCGATGTTGGCGCTCGGCTCGCGGAAATACACCGGCAGCAGCTGCGCGTGGCAATCGGTGAAATGCAGCAGCGACACGTTGCCGAAGCGCGGAAGGTCGTAGAACTTCTCGTCGCCCGCCGCCCAAGATCCGAGCGGCAAGCCGGCCGCCGCGGCGGCGGCGAGCGCCTGCAGGAACTCCCGGCGCGACAGGAACATCAGGCGGTTACTTGTTGACCGGGGATTGCGGATCGAGGAGGAGCGCGACGAGGTGCGTGATCTGCTCCTCGGTGAGGACGCCGTTCTTGCCGAAGCGCGGCATCTGGGAGCAGGCGAGGTAGGCCTGCGCGTCGTAGATCTTGCCGTACACGTAGCGCTGCACGGGCTCGCCCGCTCCGCGCAGCGCGCCGAAGCGGTAAAGGCTCGGCCCGACGGTGCCGTAGGAGATCTCGGCCGGTGCGATGCGGTGGCAGTTGTAGCAGCCTCCGCCGTTGGGGCGCTTGGTGTCGGGATCGGTGAAGCGCAGGCCGTAGCCGTCCTGCGCGATTTTCTCGCCCTGTCGCCAGTCGCCGAGGAATTTCCCCGGCACGGGGTAGCGGATGCCGGCGGCTTCGGTGCTCTCGATCTTCTCGGCGACGTCCTTGGGCGGCTCGTTGCGGTAGCGCGTGCACAGGGCCTGCGCCTCGTCCTGCTTCTCCACCCTCGCGGCTATTGCGCGATTCCCGTGCGTGAACGACCCGCGGAAGACCTGCTCCGCGCGCTGCCGCGCCTCCTCATCAGCGGGTCCGGTGGCGCAGGCGGCCAGGGCGAGCAGGACAAGCGGGGAGAACCGCTTCATCGCTTGAGCCCCGGCGCCCGGATCTCGCCGCCGTTCGCGTACTTCGCCATGAACACCTCGAGCGCTATCGAGGCCTCGGACGCGTAGTCCAGCTGGGGATGCCGCATCTGCCAGTAGCAGTCGTACAGCCGGTGCTGCATGGTGCGCACGCTGCCCTGCGACACGCGGTACGCCGGCCAAGTGGTGAAGATCTTCTGCGCGTCGTTGGGATCGGTCAGCTTGGGCAGGTCCTGCAGCCGGATGCGCTTGCCGTTGTCGCCGTGGCAGCTGACACAGGCGAAATCATGCGGCCCGGCGCGGCGGTAGAAGAGCTGCTCACCGACGCGGAAAGCCTCGACCTCCTTCGGGTGTGCGAGAGGCGTGTCGAGCTTCATGCCCTTCGACTCGCCGGCGACGTAGCTCGCGAGCGCTTCCATGTCCGAAGGGCGACCCGGCGCCGAGAAGGGATTCTTCATCGCCTGCTCGGGCGTGAAGCCTTGGAGCGTCACCATGCAGGTGACGATACGGGATTCCATGTCCTGGACGCGATCGGTATCCGCAAAGTAGCGCGGCAGGTGCGCGAAGGCGCCTTTCACGACGCCCGCCCCAAGGCCGAGATCGCACTGCTCGAGAGACGCGTTCTTCGGCCCGCGGCGGGCCTTCCACAGCTCCTCGCCTTTTGCCTCGAACAGGTCGGCCGGATTGCCTTCGGCGAGCAGCTGGCGGTAGCGCTCGACTTCCTTCTGCGTGTCCTGCTGCGCGAGGCCCGCGCACGGAAGCGCCGCCGCGATAAGGAGCGCGGCCAGTCGAGGGGAAGGCATGATCTCTCTCATCCCCCGGCGATGACGGCTTCGTCGGTCCTTCGCTCGCCCTTGTTGTCGACCCAGCTGATGGTCACCTTGTCGCCGGGCTTGCCTCCCTTGAAGCGGAAGTGCATGAAGGGGTTCTTCGAGATCGACGTGCCCCACTGCGCGGACAGCACGGTTCTGCCGGTGCAGGTCACGGTCACGTTCTGGATGAAATGCGCGGGAACGAGCTTTCCGCTCCCGTCCTTGCGCTGGCCGGTCTCCATCTCGTGGGCCATCAGCACGCGGACCTCGACCTTGTCGCCCGTCATGTTCGCGCGGATGCGCATCGGTTCGGCCATGTCAGCCTCCGCACCCGCCCAGCGTGACCTTGATCTCTTTCGCCGCGTGGAAGTACTTCCCGTCGGCCCTGACCACCGCATAGATGTTGGAGGTCTCGGCCATCTTCACGCGCGTGGTGATGAAAGGATCGGTTCCGTCGGGGATGTCGAAGCTCGCCGACAGCGTGGTCGGGTTCTTCTCGATCAGGATCGCGATCGACTGCGTCCTCGGTATCGCGCTCTCGATGGTAATCGGCACGACCGCGCCGTTCTCGGCGATGTCGGGCGCGGTGATCTGGATCTGCGCGCTCTCGGTCGATCCGCTGCCGCCCAGCGCCTTCAGCGTCGCGGCGATGCCCTTGGTCTCGAACGCCGCCTTGTTCCATTGCTGGGCGAATGCCCTGAGCGGGCGCAGCAGCCCGGTCGCCACGAGCGCGAGCGCTCCGCCCGCTCTCAGGAACCCACGCTTTCCCATGTCCATGCGATGCGACCCCGAAAATTATCTGCTAGCCCCGATTTTACCGTGACAGAATGGGCAGGTGGGGCACCCCCGCGGCTAGAACGGGATATCGTCCTCCATGTCGTCGAACTTTCCCGCGGGCTTCTTCGCGGGCTTGCCCTCGGCCACTCCCACGGGCGCCTTGTCCTCGTCGCCGCGGTCGCGCGACGCCGCGTCGCCCGCACCCTGCCGGCTGCCGAGCATCTGCATGCGATCGGCGACGATCTCGGTTGTATAGCGCTCCTTGCCTTCCTTGTCCTGCCACTTGCGCGTGCGCAGCGACCCCTCGACGTAGACCTGCGAACCCTTCTTGAGGTACTCGCCGGCGATCTCGGCGAGGCGGTTGAAGAACACCACGCGGTGCCACTCGGTGCGCTCCTGCTTCTCGCCGCTCGTCTTGTCTTTCCACTGCTCGCTGGTGGCGATGGAGATGTTGGTGATCGCCCCGCCTTCGGGGTTGTAGCGGGTTTCCGGATCGCGCCCCAGGTTCCCTACGAGAATGACCTTGTTGACCGATGCCATGAGCTCTTTCCTCCGATGAATAATTCAGGATACACCTTCAGCGGCATCGACCGGGACACGCATGCTGGAGGCTACAAGAAGCCATAACGCAGCCAGCGCGAATCCGAATACAAAGACCGAGGGCTCCCCCCAGTGCTGGGCCAGCCAGCCCCCCATCGCCCCGCCCGCGAAGAGGCCTAGCGCCTGGGTGGTGTTGTAGACCCCCAGCGCGGTTCCCCGCGAATCCGCGGCTGCGACGCGCGACACCAGAGACGGTAGGCAGGCTTCGAGGATGTTGAACGCGACGAAGAAGAAGAGCAGCAGCCCCACCAGGAAGGGGAAATTGTCCAGGCACACGGCGAGGCCCAGCTCGACCGCGAGCAGCAGGCCGATCGATGCGAGAAAGAGAAATTTCATGCGGCGGTTGCGCTCGGCGTACAGCAGCGCCGGCACCATCAGCGCGAACGACCCGAGCACCACCGGCAGGTAGACTTTCCAGTGCTCGCTGACCGGCAGCCGGCCGTAGCGCACCAGAGCCGTGGGGACGACGACGAAGATCGCCATCTGCACCACGTGCAGGCAGAAGATCCCGAAGTTCAGGCGCAGCTGCTCGGCGTTGCGCAGCACCGCTCTCAGCGCCCCGGGAACGACGCGCCGCGCGCCGCCGCCCGACGCCGGCTCGGCGGGCACTACGGCGAGCGTCACCCAGACCGCGGCGAGGGCCAGGAACCCCGTCGCGGCGAAGATGCCGCCCATCCCGATAAGGGGATACAGCGCCGGCGCGGCGACCAGGGACACCGCGAACATGAGCCCGATCGAGCCGCCGATCAGCGCCATCGCCTTGGTTCGGTGCTCCTCCCGCGTGATGTCGGCGGCGAAGGCCGTCACCGGCGCCGCGATCGCCCCCGCCCCCTGGAGCGCGCGCCCCAGGATTACGACGGCAATGTTCGGGCCCCAGGCCGCGACGAAGCTGCCCGCCGCGAAGAGCAGCAGCCCGACCACGATGGCGCGCTTGCGCCCATAGCGGTCGGACGCGATGCCGTAGGGGATCTGCAGGATCCCCTGGGTCAGCCCGTAGGCGCCCAGGGCGACCCCGACCAGGGTCTGGCTGTCGCCCCCGGGGAGGTGCCGCGCGTGGACGGCGAAGACCGGCAGGATCAGGAACAGCCCCAGCATGCGCAGGGCGAAAAGCGACGCCAGCGACAGGCTCGCGCGCAGCTCGAAGGGGGACATGCGCCCGGACGATGCCGGGGACATCATCGGTGTAGCGGGGATACCACGGAATTTCGTATAGTAGCAGGTTTAGTTTCGCTCTCAGGCAGAATGGAACAGATCCGCATCCGCGGCGCGCGCACGCACAACCTCAAGAACCTGAGCGTCGACCTGCCGCGCAACCGGCTGATCGTGATCACGGGCCTCTCCGGGTCCGGAAAATCGTCCCTCGCCTTCGACACCCTCTACGCCGAGGGGCAGCGGCGCTACGTCGAGTCGCTTTCCGCCTACGCTCGCCAGTTCCTGCAGCTCATGGAGAAGCCCGACGTCGACCTCATCGAGGGCCTGTCTCCGGCTATCTCGATCGAGCAGAAGGCGGCGAGCCACAACCCGCGCTCGACCGTCGGCACGATCACCGAGATCCACGATTATCTCCGGCTGCTGTACGCGCGCGTCGGCACGCCCTACTGCCCCGAGCACGGGCTGCCGCTTGCGGCCCAGTCGGTTTCGCAGATGGTCGACCACGCGCTCGCGCTGGCGCCCGACTCGGGGCTGATGATCCTCGCGCCCATCGTCGCGAGCCGCAAGGGCGAGCAGCACGAGCTGGTCGCCGAGCTGCGCGCGCAGGGCTTCGCGCGCCTGCGCATCGACGGCAGGATCCACGAGATCGACTCCGTGCCGCGGCTTTCGAAGAACGTGAAGCACTCGGTCGACGTGGTCGTCGACCGGCTGAAGGTACGCCCCGACGCCAAGCAGCGCCTGGCGGAATCGTTCGAGACGGCCCTGCGGCACGCCGACGGCCGCGCGATCGTGGTCGAGCTCGACTCCGGGCGCGAGCACCTGTTCTCGGCGCGCTTCGCCTGCCCCGCGTGCGACTACTCGCTGCCGGAGCTCGAGCCGCGCCTGTTCTCGTTCAACAATCCTATGGGCGCCTGCCCCGAATGCGACGGCCTGGGGACGATCACCTTCTTTGACCCCAAGCGCGTGGTCGCCCATCCCGAGCTGTCCCTCGCGGGCGGCGCCATCCGCGGCTGGGACAGGCGCAACCAGTTCTACTTCCAGATGCTGACCAGCCTGGCGGCGCATTTCGGCTTCGACGTCGAGACTCCGTTCGAGAAGCTTCCCGAGACGGCCCGGCGCGTGGTCCTCGACGGCAGCAGGGAAAAGATCGCCTTTTCGTATCTCAACGAGCGCGGGCGCACGGTGGTCAAGGAGCATTCCTTCGAAGGCGTTCTGCCCAACCTCGAGCGGCGCTACAAGGAAACGGACTCGCTCGTGGTGCGTGAGGAGCTCGCCAAATTCCTCAACGCGCGCTCCTGCCCGGCTTGCGAGGGCACGCGCCTGCGCCTGGAGGCGCGCCACGTCAAGGTCGGCGACAAGGCCATCTACGAGGTCAGCGCGATCCCGCTGAGGCTGGAGCTCGAGTTCTTCCGCGGCCTCAAGCTCGAGGGCGCAAAACAGGCCATCGCCGAGAAGATCGTGAACGAGATCGTCGCGCGCCTGTCCTTCCTCAACAACGTCGGGCTGGACTACCTCTCACTCGACCGCTCGGCGGAGACGCTCTCCGGCGGCGAGGCGCAGAGGATCCGGCTCGCCAGCCAGATCGGCTCGGGGCTGACCGGTGTGATGTACGTTCTCGACGAGCCCTCGATCGGCCTGCACCAGCGCGACAACGGGCGCTTGCTCGACACGCTCAAGCACTTGCGCGACCTCGGCAACACCGTGATCGTGGTCGAGCATGACGAGGAGGCGATCGCCTCGGCCGACCACGTGCTCGACATGGGGCCGGGCGCGGGCGAGCGCGGCGGGCAGGTGGTCGCCGAGGGCACGCCCGCCGAGATCTGCAGGAATCCGGCCTCGCTCACGGGGCAATACCTCTCGGGCGCGCTCGAGATCCCCGTCCCGAAGAACCGGCGCCGCTTCGACAAGGCGCGCGTGTTCCGGCTGCGCGGCGCGCGCGGGAACAACCTGAAGGACGTGGAGCTCGCTCTGCCCATCGGCCTGTTCGTCTGCGTCACCGGCGTGTCGGGGTCCGGCAAATCGACTCTCATCAACGACACGCTGTACAACGCGGTCGCGCGCGAGCTCTACGGCTCGGCGCACGAGCCCGCGCCGCACGATTCGATCCGCGGCATGGAATTTTTCGACAAGGCGATCAGCGTCGACCAGAGCCCGATCGGCCGCACGCCGCGCTCCAACCCCGCGACCTACACGGCGCTGTTCACGCCGATCCGCGAGCTGTTCGCCGGCGTTCCCGCGGCGCGCGAGCGCGGCTACGGGCCGGGCCGCTTCTCCTTCAACGTCAAGGGCGGGCGCTGCGAGGCCTGCCAGGGCGACGGCGTGATCAAGGTGGAGATGCATTTCCTGCCCGACATCTACGTTCCCTGCGATGTGTGCCACGGCAAGCGCTACAACCGCGAGACGCTGGAAGTGCAGTACAAGGGCAAGAGCATCCACGAGGTGCTGGAGATGACCGTCGAGGGGGCGCACGAGTTCTTCATGGCGGTGCCTGCGGTCGAGCGCAAGCTCCAGACCCTGCTCGAGGTGGGGCTGGGCTACATCCAGCTCGGCCAGCCGGCGACCACGCTCTCGGGAGGCGAGGCGCAGCGGGTGAAGCTGTCGCTGGAACTCTCCAAGCGCGACACCGGGCGCACGCTCTACATCCTGGACGAACCCACCACCGGACTGCACTTCAAGGACATCGACCTGCTGCTCTCGGTGCTGCGCCGGCTGCGCGACGCCGGCAACACGGTGGTGGTGATCGAGCACAACCTCGACGTCATCAAGACGGCCGACTGGGTGATCGACCTCGGGCCCGAGGGCGGCGACGGCGGCGGCCGCGTCGTCGCGCAGGGCACGCCCGAGGACCTGGCCGGGAGCGAGGCGGGCTTCACGGGTCGCTACCTGCGCAACGTCCTCGCGAAGAAAGTGCGCCGGGCCGCCTGAAACAGACGAAACGCCGCCGCTTAGACAAGCACCCGGGGACTGCGTAGAATCGCCCAACAGCATACGGAGGAACCCACCATGACGAAAACCACGCGACTCTCACTTTTCGCCGTCGCCTGCGCGATGCTGGTGGCGCCGGCCGCGGCCCAGCAGCTGACGGGCACGCTCAAGAAGATCAAGGAGACCGGCTCGATCACCATCGGCTATCGGGAATCGTCGATCCCGTTCTCGTATCTGGACGACAAGGAGAAGCCGGTCGGCTACGCGATGGACCTGTGCATGAAGATCGTCGACGCGGTCAAGGCGGACCTGAAAATGCCCGGCCTGAAGGTGCAGCTGCAGCCGGTGACCTCCTCCAACCGCATCCCGCTGATGCAGAACGGCACCATCGATCTCGAGTGCGGCTCCACCACGAACTCGGTCGAGCGCCAGAAGCAGGTGTCGTTCGGCCCGACCTATTTCGTCATCAACGTCACCGCGGCGGTGAAGAAGAACTCGAAGATCAAGTCGCTTGCCGACCTGAACGGCAAGACGATCTCGACGACCTCGGGCACCACCTCGGTGCCGCTTCTCAAGAAATACCAGAAGACCCAGAATATCGAGGTGAAGGAGATCTACGGCAAGGACCACGCCGAGTCTTTCCTGCTGGTCGCCGACGACCGCGCTGCGGCATTCGTGATGGACGACATCCTGCTCGCCGGCCAGATCGCCAACTCGAGAAACCCTTCCGCCTACCGCATCATCCCCGAGTCGCTGCGCCAGGAGCCCTACAGCATGATGCTGAGGAAGGACGACCCGCAGTTCAAGGCGCTGGTCGACAAGACCATCGGCGGCGTGATGAAATCCGGAGAGATCAACAAGATCTACGCCAAGTGGTTCACCAGCCCGATCCCGCCCAAGGGCGTCAACCTGAAGTTCCCGATGACGCCGGCGATACGGGACGCATTCAAGAACCCGAACGACACGGGCGTCTGAGAACCTAGCGTTCTTCCGGCAGGTCCGGCCGCCCCCGGTGCATCTGGGCATCCTTCTCGAGCAGATCCCCGACGGGGACGGCCCGTGGTGGCGCTCGCTCGCCTCCGGCCTGGAGTGGACGCTGGTCGTCGCGGCGCTCGCCTGGATCGTGGCCTTCGTGATCGGCTCGGTCATCGGCGTCGCGCGCACGACCGACCGCGCCTGGATGGTCCGCCTGGGCAACGCCTACGTCGATCTGTTCCGTAACATCCCGCTCATCGTCCAGTTCTTCCTGTGGTTCTTCGTGGTGCCGGGCGTGATCCCTCCGGTGAAGCGCTGGGTCGTGTCGGTCGATCCCCTGACCTACCAGCTGATCACGTCGGTCGTGTGCCTGGGCTTGTTCACCGCGGCGCGCCTTGCCGAGCAGGTCCGCGCCGGCATCCAGTCGCTCTCTCGGGGCCAGCGCAACGCCGGCTACGCGCTGGGACTCTCGCAGGTCCAGACCTACCGCTATGTGCTCCTGCCGATGGCGTACCGCATCATCATCCCGCCGCTGACCTCCGAGCTGATGAACCTCATCAAGAATACGGCGGTCGCCTACTCGATCGGGCTGACCGAGCTGTTCTTCCGCACGCGCGAGATGGGCGAGATGACGTTCCGCTACTTCGAGGCCTTCGGCGCGGCGACCGTGATCTACGCGGTGATCGCCTTCGCGTCCAACCGGGTCATGGCGATGCTCGAGCGCAGGGTCTCGGTTCCGGGCTACATCGGGTCGACCAAGTGATCACCGACCTGGACTTCGGCGAGATCTCGCGCACCCTGCCCTACGTGGCAACGGGCCTGCAGTACACCGTCCAGATCACGGTCGTCGCCGCGATCGGCGGCACGATCTTCGGGACGCTGCTCGCCATGGCGCGCCTTTCGTCCATGAAGCCGCTCGCGCTCGTCGCGGCGGGCTACGTGAACCTGATGCGCTCGATCCCGCTGCTGCTCGTGATCTTCTGGTTCTACTTCCTGTTGCCGGTGATCATCCAGTCGCTGACGGGCGCCGAGCGCCCTCCGCAGATCGGCGCCGAGCGCTCCGCCTACATCACCTTCATCATGTTCGAAGCCGCCTACTTCTGCGAGATCATGCGCGCCGGGATCCAGAGCATCCCCAAGGGCCAGGGCGGGGCCGCGTTCGCCCTGGGCCTGGGCTACTGGCCGGCGATGCGCCTGGTGATACTGCCGCAGGCCTTCCGCAACATGCTTCCGGTGCTGCTCACCCAGACCATCATCCTGTTCCAGGACGTGTCGCTGGTGTCGCTCCTCAACGTGACCGACTTTGTCGGCGCCGCCACCAAGGTCGCGCAGCGCGACGGCCGCGTCGTCGAGATGTACCTGTTCGTCGCGCTCGTGTATCTCGTGCTGTGCTCCCTCCTCTCCTACGGGGTCAAGCGCCTGCAGGCAAAAATCGCCATAATCCGCTGACGCGGAGGGGCGTGATGATCTCGATCAGGAACGTCGGCAAGTGGTACGGCGCCTTCCAGGTGCTGAAGAGCTGCTCGACCGAGGTGAGGAAAGGGCAGGTCGTGGTGGTATGCGGCCCCTCTGGAAGCGGCAAATCGACGCTGATCAAGTGCGTCAACGGCCTGGAGCCCTTCCAGGAGGGCGACATAACCGTCGACGGCGTGTCGGTCGGCGACCCGAAGACCGACCTGCCCAGGCTGCGCTCGCGGATCGGCATGGTGTTCCAGAACTTCGAGCTCTTTCCCCACATGAGCGTGACCCGCAACCTGACCCTTGCGCAGGAGAAGGTCCTCGGGCGCGGTTTGGACGAGGCCACCCAGAAAGGGTTGAAGCTGCTCGAGCGCGTCGGGCTCCTCGCCCACAAGGACAAGTACCCCGGACAGCTCTCGGGCGGCCAGCAGCAGCGGGTCGCGATCGCCCGGGCGCTCGCCATGGACCCGATCGCGATGCTCTTCGACGAGCCGACCTCGGCGCTCGACCCGGAGATGATCAACGAGGTCCTCGACGTCATGGTCGGGCTCGCGCGCGAAGGCATGACGATGATGGTGGTGACCCACGAGATGGGCTTTGCGCGCAAGGTGGCGCATCGTGTCATCTTCATGGACCGCGGCGAGATCGTCGAAGACGCGGCCAAGGACGATTTCTTCGGCAAGCCGCGCTCGGAGCGCGCGCAGCAGTTCCTGTCAAAGATCTTGCAGCACTGAATCCGGCCGTCGCGCGTGCAGCAATTCCGCCGCGCCGGCTCCATGCTCGGGTACACTTGCGCCTTCGCGAGCCCCCCGGATTCCCCATGAACCGTGACGTGAAGCTGCTGTTCGCTCTGTTTACGGTGTCGGGCTTCACCGGGCTCATCTACGAGTCGGTCTGGTCGCACTATCTGAGGCTCTTCCTAGGCGCGGCGGCGTTCTCGCAGTCGTTCGTGCTCGCCGCCTTCATGGGAGGCATGGCGCTGGGGGCCTGGCTCGCGAGCCGCTGGAGCACGCGCGTCGCGAACCTTCTCGGCGCGTACGGCTGGATCGAGGCGGCGATCGGCGTCGCCGCGCTCGTCTTTCACGAGGTCTTCGTCCTGCTCACTCAGGTTTCGCTCGATCGCGTGATTCCTGCGCTCGGCTCCCCGGGCACGGTCGAGGTGTACAAGTATTCGCTGTGCGCGCTGCTGATCGTCCCGCAGACCGTGCTGCTCGGCATGACCTTCCCGCTTCTCTCCGGCGCCGTCATCCGGCGCGGACCTCAGGAGAGCGGGCACCACCTGGCGATGCTCTACTTCACCAACTCGATCGGCGCGGCGATCGGGGCCCTCGCCTCCGCCTTCGTGCTGATCGGGTGGATGGGGATGCCGGGGACGATGCGGCTGGCGGGGGCGCTGAACCTCGCGCTCGCCGCGGCGGTGCTCGCCATCGCGCGGCGCGGCGAGCCGCCGGCGATCGCCCCTGCCCCTCCGGGAGGATCGCCGCTCGCGGGGAGCTACATCTTCCGTCTGTTCCTCGCCGGCGCCTTCGTCACCGGGCTCGCCTCGTTCGTCTACGAGATCGTGTGGATCAGGATGCTCTCGCTCGTCCTGGGCTCGTCGTTCCACGCGTTCGAGCTGATGCTCTCGGCGTTCATCACCGGGCTCGCGCTCGGTGGCCTGTGGATCCGGCGCCGCATCGACCGCGTCGCCGACCCGGTGCGCTTCGCCGGCGTCGTCCAGGTCCTGATGGGGCTCACGGCGCTCTCGACCGTCTTCGTCTACCACTGGACCTTCGACTGGATGGCTTGGGCGCTCGGCGTGCTGCAGAAGACCGACAGCGCCTACGGGCTGTTCAATCTTTTCAGCCACGCCCTCGCTTTCGCGGTGATGCTGCCCACGACCTTCTTCGCCGGCATGACGCTGCCTCTCTTCACCCACGTGCTGCTGCGCGGCGGACGCGGCGAGCGCGCGATCGGACAGGTCTACGCCGCGAATACGTTGGGCTCGATCGCGGGCGTCCTCGTCGCCGTCCATCTGCTCCTGCCCGAGGCGGGGCTGAAGCTCGCGCTGGTCGTCGGGGCCTCGACGGACATGCTGCTCGGCGCGTGGATACTGCGCTATACGCAGGAGCGGCTGCGTCGCGCCCACGCCTTCGCCGCGCTCATCGCGGGCCTGCTCGTCGCCGCGCTGACCGCGCGCATCGACATACTCGAGCCCGAGCGCCTCTCCTCGGGCGTGTACCGCTACGGCAGGGCCACTCCCGACTTCGGCCGGGTAGTCTTCTACCGCGACGGCAAGACGGCCTCGGTCGCGGCGCGCAGCCAGCCCGGGGGCATCGTCGCCATCGTCACCAACGGCAAGCCCGACGCCGCGATCCGGCTCGACACGGACCTTCCCCCTACGCCGGACGAGTACACGATGAGCCTGGTCGCGGCGCTGCCCCTGCTCGCCAAGCCCGACGCGAAGACGTTCGCGAACATCGGCTGGGGCTCGGGCCTCACGACCGAGGTCGCGCTGTCCCACAGCGGTCCCAGAGAGATCGACAGCATCGAGATCGAGCCTGCGATGTACACGGCCGCGATGGCGTTCGCGCCGCGCGTGCTGCGGCCCTACCACGACAGGCGCGGCCAGGTGTTCTTCGAGGACGCGAAGAGCTATTTCGCGCGCTACGGCAAGCGCTACGACGTGATCATGGCCGAGCCGTCCAACCCCTGGGTGAACGGCGTCGCGAGCCTGTTCTCGACGGAGTTCTACCGCGACACCAAGCGCTACCTCGCGCCGGGGGGGTTGTTCGTGCAGTGGCTGCAGGTCTACGAGTTCAACGACCAGCTGCTCGCCTCCATCGTCGGCGCGCTGCGCGAGAACTTCTCCGACTACGAGATCTACGAGTCGAACCCGGGAGACCTGCTGGTCCTCGCGGTGGCGGAAGGCCGGGTGCCGCGACTCGGGCCCCTTCCCGTCAGGGAGAAGGGGTTCATGGAGCAGCTCGACCGCCTCGGCATCAAGCGCATCGAGCAGATCTCGGCGCGCAGCCTGGGCACCATGCGCCAGCTCGAGCCGCTGTTCGCCGCGCTCGCCGCGCCGGTCAACTCCGATTTCAGGCCCTTCGTGCAGCTCGAGGCTGCGCGCGCGCGCTTCGAAGGGAGCCGCGCGCAGGGCCTGATGAGCCTCGCCGTCGCGCCCCTGCCGATCCTCGAGATGCTGGGGGACACGCCCAAGGCCCACCTGAGCGCCCCGGTGCCTGAGTCCGATCCCGCGCTGCGCATGCGCAGGCAGTCGGCCGCCGTGGAGATCGCGCGGCTGCTGTCCGACCGCGCCGCGGACCCGCTGCAGTCCCCCGAGAAGCTCGCCGCGGAGATCGCGCTCGTGTTGAGATACCCGGGCGCCCTGTGCGGCGAGGCGCCGTCGAAGACGGCGCTCGAGCAGCTGCAGATCGCCGCCGAGGTTACGCTCAGCTCGCTCGACCCCGCGCCGCTGCGCGCGCTCTGGATCGAGCACCGGTGGCTGGGCTGCGCGCCGCGCTCGCAGCACGTCCGGGACCGGCTCGACGTCTACGCCGCGGTCGCTGCGCACGATGCCCGGGCGATGCTTGCCCACGCCCGGGCCCTGCTCGCCGGACCCGCGACCGGCGGAGACAACTGGGGACGCTTCCTGCTCAACACGGCGATGCTCGGCGCTCACGCCGCCGGCGAGCACGCGGAAGCCCAGGAGCTGTGGAGGCGCTACAGCCGCGCGTTCTACCCGGGCGGAGACATCCCGCCCTACGCGGTCTACCTCGCGGAGTTCAGCACCGACCTGAAGTGAGACGGCGCTCAGCCCTTGAGCGCGCGCGCCCGAATCGCGTCGAGCGTCGTCGAGGTCGTAATCGCCTGCGCATCGATGCGCAGTTCCAGCAGCGCCGGCTTCCCGGATGTGGCCGCGCGCTCGAACGCCGGCGCAAACTCCGCTGTCTCCTCGACCAGCTCGCCGTGCGCGCCGTAGGCGCGCGCCAGCGCCACGAAATCCGGGTTCTGGAGCGCCGTCGCATACACCCGCGCGGGGTACTCGCGCTCTTGGTGCATACGGATGGTGCCATACATGCCGTTGTTCACGACGATGAAGATTACGGGCAGCTGATACTGCACCGCCGTCGCGAGCTCCTGGCCGTTCATGAGGAAGTCGCCGTCGCCGTTCACCGAGACCACCAGGCGGTCGGGCCGCGCGACCTTCGCGGCGATACCCGCGGGCACGCCGTAGCCCATCGAGCCGTTGGTCGGCGCCACCTGCGTGCGCGAACCCGGGTAGCGGTAGAAGCGCGATATCCAGCCCGCGAAATTGCCGGCACCGTTCGCGACGATCGTGTCCCTCGGCAGACGCTCGCGCATCCACGCGACGATCTCGGCGAGCTGCACCCTGCCCGGCATCGGCGCGGGCTTCGTCCATTCGAGGTAGTCGGCGCGCGCCTGCTCGCGCCAGGATCTCCATGGAGCGCCGTCGAGCCTGACGGTCCTCAACGCCGCGGCGAATTGCGGCATGCCGCAATTGACGAGCAGCTCGCCCTGGTAGACGCGCCCCAGCTCCTCGGCTCCGGCGTGCACGTGGACGAGCTTCTGCTTCGACCGCGGCGGCTCGACGAGCGTGTAGCCTCCTGTGGTCATCTCTCCCAGCCGCGCGCCGACGACTAGCAGGACATCGGCCTCGCGCACGCGCGCCGCGAGCCTGGGGTTGATGCCGATGCCGACGTCGCCGACGTAGTGGTCGTGGCCGTTGTCGATCAGGTCCTGGAAGCGGAACGAGCAGGCGATCGGCAGGCCGCTCCCCTCCGCGAATACCTGCAGGTCACGGCGGGCTTCCTGCGTCCACACCGAGCCCCCGAGGATGACGAGCGGCCGCTGCGAGCGGGCGAGCAGGCCGCGAAGCTTCTCCATGTCGGCCGGCGACGGGCTCGCCTGCACCACCTGATACGGCGCGACATCGGCGACGGTCGCGGTTTGCGTCAGCATGTCCTCGGGAAGCGCGAGCACCACCGGGCCGGGGCGCCCCGACGTCGCGAGGTGGAAGGCGTGGCTCACGTACTCGTGCATGCGCTCGGGACGGTCGACCTGCGCCGCCCATTTCGCCAAGGGCCCGAACATCTGCCGGTAGTCGACCTCCTGGAAGGCTTCGCGGTCGGCGAATTCGCCCGGCACCTGGCCGATGAAGAGGACCATCGGAGTCGAATCCTGCTGCGCGGCGTGCACGCCGATCGAGGCGTTCGTCGCGCCGGGGCCGCGGGTGACGAAGCATACGCCGGGCTTACCGGTGACCTTGCCGTAGGCTTCGGCCATGTACGCCGCGCCGCCGTCCTGCCGGGCGACGATGAGCCGGATCTCCTCGCGCGCGTCGTAGAGCGCGTCGAGCACCGCGAGATAGCTCTCGCCGGGCACGCAGAACGCCGCCTCGACGCCGTGGATCTTCAGCGCGTCGACGAGGATCTGGGCTGCCGTGCGGGCCATGGTGAGGTCCAGACTATACGATAGAATTCCGCAGCCATGGTCGACGACATTCCCGGCTTGCGCCGCATTCTAAAGACGAATCACGTGATCGCGGTCGTCGGCCTCTCGGGCGACTGGTTCCGCCCGAGCTACTTCGCCGCCAAGTACATGATCGAGCACGGCTACACCGTGATCCCGGTGAATCCGCGCTATCCGGAGATTCTCGGGCAGAAATGCTACAAGTCGCTGCGGGACATCCCTGTGAAAGTCGACATCGTCGACTGCTTCCGCAAGACCCAGGACATCATGCCGATCGCGGAGGAGGCGATCGCCATCGGAGCGAAGGTCCTGTGGCAGCAACTGGGCGTGATGAACACCGAGGCCGCGAAGAAGGCCGAGGCCGCCGGGCTCGAGACCGTGATGGACCGCTGCGTGAAGATCGAGCACGGGCGCCTGTTCGGCGGGCTCAACTGGTGCGGGGTGAACACGCGCGTGATCTCGGCCAAGCGCCCGCAGTGGCTGCCGTACTGAGAGCCCGACATGGCTGACCGCAAGTACGGCATCGAGACGCTCGCGCTGCACGCGGGGCAGATCCCCGATCCGGCCACGGGCTCGCGCGCGGTGCCGCTGTACCAGACGACCTCGTACGTGTTCGATTCGGCGGATCACGCGGCGAGCCTGTTCAACCTTCAGACCTTCGGCAACGTCTACACGCGCCTGTCCAACCCGACGACGGCGGTCCTCGAGGAGCGCGTCGCGGCGCTCGAGGGCGGGCGTGCGGCGGTCGCCACCGCCACGGGCCAAGCCGCGGAGATGACGGCTCTCCTCACCTTGTGCGAGGCGGGCGACCACATCGTGAGCGCGTCCACGCTGTACGGGGGAACCTACACGCTGCTCGAGGTGAACCTGCGCAAGCTCGGCATCGACACGACCTTCGTCAATCCGGACGATCCGGAGAATTTCCGCCGCGCGCTGAAGAACAACACGAAGCTCCTATACGCCGAGACGCTCGGCAATCCGCTCATCAACATCGTCGACATCGAGGCCGTCGGAAAGATCGCGCGCGAGGCGGGAATTCCTCTCGTCGTCGACAACACCGTGCCCTCGCCCTATCTGTGCCGGCCGTTCGAGTGGGGTGCCGACATCGTGGTGCACTCGGCGACCAAGTACATCGGCGGCCATGGCACGACCATGGGCGGGATCATCGTCGAATCCGGAAAGTTTCCATGGGGCAACGGCAAGTTCCCCGGGATGACCGAGCCCTCGCGCGGCTACCACGGCGTCATCTTCCACGAGACCTTCGGCGACTTCGGCTATACCATGAAGGCGCGCATGGAGACGCTGCGCACCTTCGGCGCATCGCTCTCGCCGTTCAACTCCTGGATGCTGCTGCAGGGTCTCGAGACCCTGCCCGTGCGCATGGAGCGCCACTGCGCCAATGCGCTCGCGGTGGCGAAATTCCTCGATGCCCATCCGCGCGTCTCCTGGGTCAACTACCCGGGCCTTCCCGCCAACAAGTACTACAAGCTTGCGCAGAAGTACCTGTCAAAGGGCGCAAGCGGCCTTCTCAATTTCGGCGTCAAGGGAGGCGCGAAGGCTGGCGAGAAGTTCATCGAGGCCGCGACGTTCATGAGCCACCTCGCCAACATCGGCGACGCCAAGACCCTCATCATCCACCCCGCCTCGACCACTCACCGGCAGATGTCGGAGGAAGAGCAGGCCAAGGCGGGCGTGACTCCGGACATGATCCGCATCTCGGTCGGCCTGGAGACGCTGGACGACATTCTCTGGGACATAGACAATGCGCTTTCCGTCGCTTCGAAGGCCTGATCACCGATGCTGCAGCGAGCCGTAAAGCCCCTCGTTTTCGACACGCCTTACCCGACCTATCGCCGTCCGACGCTGGCGAGGAACGTCGTCTCCACCTCCCAGCCGCTCGCCGCGCAGGCGGGCCTGCGCATGCTCCTCGCCGGCGGCAACGCGGTGGACGCGGCGCTCGCCACCGCGATCACGCTCACCGTGGTCGAGCCGATCTCCAACGGGATCGGCAGCGACGCCTTCGCCATCGTCTGGGACGGGAAGCAGCTCTACGGCCTGAACGCGTCGGGGCGCTCGCCGGCGGCGTGGACGCCCGAATACTTCAAGGGCCGCAAATCGATACCCGCGCGCGGCTGGGACAGCGTCTCGGTGCCCGGAGCGGTCTCGGCGTGGGCCGATCTGTCGAAGAAATTCGGCAAGCTCCCCTTTGCGAGGCTGTTCGAGCCGGCCATGGACTACGCGGCCAACGGCTACCCCGTGTCCCCCTTCATCGCCGAGCGCTGGGACCCGCAGGTGCCCGAGCTGCGCGACCAGCCCGGGTTCGCTCAAGCCTTTCTGCCCGGAGGCCGCTCGCCGCGCGTGGGCGAGATCTTCCGCTTTCCCGACCAGGCGAAGACCCTGGAGAAGATCGCCGCGACCAAGGGCGAGGCGTTCTACCGCGGAGAGCTCGCGGAGAAAATCGAGGCCTACGCTAGGAAGACAGGCGGCGCGATGACGCGCGCCGACCTCGCCGCGCACACGAACGACTGGGTGGGCACGATCAGCCAGGACTACCGCGGCATCACCGTGCACGAGATCCCGCCGAACGGACAGGGGATCGTGTGCCTGATGGCCCTCGGAATCCTCTCCAACTTCGACGTCGCCGACTACCCGGTCGACTCGGCCGACAGCGTGCACCTACAGATCGAGGCCGTGAAGCTCGCCTTCGCCGACGCGCGCCGCTTCGTCGCCGATCCGCGGGCGATGGACGTCAGCACCTCGCAGCTGCTCGACCCCGGCTACCTCAAGTTGCGCGCGAAGCTGATCAACATGAAGCACGCGCAGGATTTCGGCCATGGCGCGCCGCCCAAGGGCGGCACCGTCTACCTGACCGCCGCGGACGCGAGCGGCATGATGGTGTCGATGATCCAGTCGAACTTCGCGGGGTTCGGCTCGGGCGTGGTCGTGCCCGGAACCGGGATCAGCCTCCAGAACCGGGGCTCGGGGCTGGTGCTCACGCCCGGGCATCCGAACCAGGTCGCGCCGAACAAGCGCCCCTTCCACACCATCATCCCGGGATTCGTGACGCGCGGCGGCGAGCCCCTGATGAGCTTCGGCCTGATGGGCGGCAGCATGCAGCCGCAGGGCCACACGCAGATGATGGTGCGCATGGCGGACTACGGCCTGGGGCCGCAGGGCGCGATCGACGGGCCGCGCTTCCGCGTCGTCGAGGGCTTGCAGGTCACCTTCGAGGACGAATGGCCGGCCGCGACGATCTCCGGGCTCGCCTCGCGCGGTCACCAGGTGATGAAGCTGCCCGAGGACTACAACGCCTTCGGCTGCGCCCAGATCGCGCACCGGATGGACGACGGCTATCTCGCGGCCGCGGACCCGCGCCGCGACAGCCTACCGGTCGGGTTTTGACGCCGCGCTCTGGTCGAGCGCCTTCACCAGCGCGTTCCTCGCGAGGAGATTCGCCGCGGGATCGTCGATCGTCTGGTACTTCTGGACGATGCCCCGGACCGAGTCGAATCCGGCCTTGTCGACGCGGCCCCGCTCGTAGAACAGCGAGGCCGTCACCATGATCCCCAGCCGCTCCACTACCGGACCCTGGCTGATCACGGGCGTGTTCGCCACTCGCTCGAGGTACTGCGCATAGAACTCGGACCACTTCATCTTGCCGGACTCGGCGAGCGGCTCGTTCTTCGCGGCCCAGTTGTCGACGTCCTGGATGCCGTAGGTTTCGGTGAAGATCGCGCAGCCGGCGAGCAGCGTGGCGAGGCAAAGGGGGAGGGCGCGCAATGACATGAGCGGACGCTATGGTAACCCAGTCGCGCCGTCGTAGAATGCGCGGCGACGCCTTAGGAGGAACGCATGCTCAAGCTTTGGGGCAGGATCAATTCGATCAACGTGCAAAAGGTGCTGTGGGCGCTCGAGGAGCTGAGGGTGCCCTACGAGCGCACCGATGCCGGCCTGCAGTACGGCGTGGTGAACGAGCCGTTCTACCGCAAGATGAACCCCAACGGCCGCGTGCCGACGATAGAGGACGAGGGGCTGGTGCTGTGGGAGTCGAACGCGATCGTGCGCTATCTCTCGGCCACGCACGGGGCGGGGACTCTGTGGCCGAACGATCCGAAGCAGCGCGCGGACGTCGACCGCTGGATGGACTGGGCGACGAGCACCGTCGCCCCGGCGCTGACGCCGGTTTTCTGGGGCCTTGTCCGCACGCCGCCCGAAAAGCGCGATCACAAGGCGATCGCGGACGGGGTCGAGAAGGCCGCCCAGGCGTTCCAGGCCCTGGAGCAGTCGCTCGACGGACGCGACTACGTCGGGGGGAAGTCCTTTACCATGGGCGACATACCGTTGGGCACCTTCGTGTACCGGTGGAATGCGCTCGACGTGAAGCGGCCCGCGCTTCCTCGGGTCGAGGCCTACTACCGGCGCCTGCAGCAGCGCCCGGCGTACAAGAAGCACGTCATGCTGCCGCTCAGTTAGCGACCAGGATTAGCGGCGAGCGCGGCAAGCTTCGCGTCGCGCTCCGGCTTGTCGAGCTTGGACAGGTCCTTGACGTCCCGATAGAAGGCGGGAAGGTCGCCCTTCTCCCGCGCGAGGAGCGCGCGAAACGCCGGGAGCAGCTCAGTGTAGCTCGCGATCGAAACCAGGAACGCGTTGTTCAGGCCGCGCGAAAGAAGCCGGTCGAAGCCGGCGAATCCGCCCCAGGACGCCTTGAGCGACCCGTATTCGCCGCTCATCTCGGTGAACAGGCGCTGCTTTCCTTCGCGCTTCTCCTCGGCTGGGAGAGGCCGCGCGTAGAACTCGGCGAGCCGCGCGCGATACTTGAGCACCAGCGCGGCGAACTCGGCTTGCCGGCGCCGCGAGTCCGCGTAGGCCGCCCGCTGCTGCGGCGTCCCCTCGCGCTCGAGCCAGCGGCGCAGGCCTTCCTCTTCCACCGCCACCGCGAAGGATTCGTTGAACACCGTGTCGCCCTTGACGTAGACCTCCTGGTGGGCGAGCTCGTGAAACAGGATGCGCGCGATTTCGGGCTCGGGGTAGTTGACGAACGTGGACAGCACCGGATCGGAGAACCAGCCGAGCGTCGAGTAGGCCGAGACGCCGCCCACGTAGACGTCGTCGCCCGCCTTCGCGAGAGCGTCCGCGTGCTTTCGCGCGGCCTCCTCGGAGTAGAAGCCACGGTAGCTCACGCAGCCCGCGACGGGAAAGCACGAGAGGACGGGCATCACCGAGAACTCGGGCGCCGCGAACACGTTCCAGAGCACGAAGGGCCGCTTGAGGTCGGCGTAGCGGCGATAGCTGTCGTTGTCGGGAAGGGCGAGCTCTCGGCTGGCGAAATCACGGATCGCGAGCACCCGCTCGAGCTTCTCTCTAAGAGGCGGCGGCGTGCCGGTTTCCTGCAGGCGCTCCTCGATCGGCTCGGCGAGCCACATCACTTCGAACTGCCCGCTCACCGCCTGGGCGTAGTACTCGATCGAGCTGCAGCCCGATAGGCAGGCAAGCGCGGCCAGCAGCGCGGCGAGCCGCATCATCGCCGGAAGGCGCCGCCGCCCAGAAACGCCGCCGTCTGCCGCGCGACCCGCGAGGACACGATCATCATCGTGTGCCCAAGCGGCACGGCGAGGTGGTCGCGCAGGGCGGGGAACTTCGTCTCGTCGAGGCAGACGACGCCGTCGTTCGGCTTGGGGAGCCGCGTCATCACGGCGCCCAGGCCGAAGGCGCGCGTGCCGGCGATTGCGCCGATCTCGAAGCGTGGATCGACGGACACGTCGACGGGCTCGCGCCACACCGCGAGGCTCTGCCCCATCATCATCTCTCCGCCGGCGAAGGCGGCGAATCCGTCCGCCGCGCGGCAGCCGGCGACCGGCGCGCCGATCAGGACCGCCCGATGCACGCGCCGGTCCCCGGTTCGCTGCAGGTAGCGCAGCGCGATGACGCCGCCCATGCTGTGACCGACGAGGTGCACCCGCGCCGCGCCGAGTCTCGCTATCCGGATCGCCAGTCGGGACAGGTGCGCCTCGAGCGGGTCGCGAATGGTCCGGTAGCCCATGGTCTGGGCCGCGAAGCCCTCGGAGCGCAGGGCGTGTGCGAGGTAGCTCATCACCAGGGGGTTCATCCACGCCCCGTGCAGCAGCAGAACGGCTTCCCTGGAGCCGGCGCTCACGGCCCCCGCCTCGCGACCATCAGCGCGACCACGAGCAGGGGCAAGGCCGCCGTGGCGAGGAATCCCGCCCCGTAGCTCCCCGCGAGCGAAGCGATCGTCCCGAACAGCGGCGGACCGATCAATACCCCTGCGAAGGTGAAAAACTGGGTTCCGCCGGTGAGGTAGGCGACGCGGCCCTCCGGCGCAAGGCGCGCGACCTCGGCGAGGAACACTCCGTTCCAGCCCACCGCCGTGGCGCCGTAGAGCGCGCACACCGTGAGCACGGCGGCCGGGGCCCAGGCCGGACTGAACGAGGCGAGCGCGCCGCCGCACAGGATCATCACCACCCCGAGGGCGGCCAGCACGGAGCGCGGGCTGCACAGGCGGTCGGCGACCGCTCCCCAGAGGACCCTGCCGAGCGCTCCGGAGACCTGCGCGACGGAGAACACCGCTCCCGCCGCGACGAGGGAGTATCCGAGCTCAAGCTTGAGATACGACACGAGGTAGGTGAGAAAGCTGATCTGGATCGAAGAGTACACCGCGGACGCGAACGCCAGATCGCGGACTGGACGGTTCGACCAGACCTCGGCCACCGGCGCGGCGAAGGTCCGGATGTGCAGGCGCTCCGCCCTTTGCGCGGTGTCGTGAACGGAGCGATGCAGCGAGACGAGCGGGAGCAGCGCGGCCGCGGCGACGGCGAGGGCGAGCACAGCGGCCTGCCAGCTCATCCACAGCAGCAGGGCCGGAACGAGAAGCCCTGCGAAGGCCCCGCCGAGGGGGACCCCGGTCTGCTTGATCGAGAAAACCAGCGAGCGTATCCGCGGCGGCGACGCCGCGGCAAGCACGGTCGAGCTGGCGGGATTGACCAGGCCGTGCGCGGCCCCAAGCAGTGCCCCGCACAGGAAAAGCAAGGCCACCTTCGCGCCCGCGCCGATCGCGAGTCCCAGCACGACTCCCAGCACGGCCGCCTGGTGCACGCGGACGGGGCCGTGGCGTCCGACGAGCGTCCCTCCCGCAAGCCCGGCGAACATCGCCATCATGTAGGAGAAGCCCACCCACCGGCCCAGCGCGGTCGGCGCCACGTCGAAGTCGCCCGCGGCCACCGGCGCGAGCACGGCGGGCACGGCGAGCCCCAGCGCGGTCAGCGTCTGCACGGCAAGGGAAACCGCGAGCGCGGCGACGAGCCGCGCGCTTCCCGCCGTTCCGACGCTCAAGCCCGGCGGCGCGGCGGGCCGGGCCGCACGCTCACTGGGGTCCGCGCTGGAACTCGTAGCGAAGCGTCACCGAGTGCTTGCCGGTGTTTGTCCATACCAGGCAGTGATCCCCGGTCGCGCGCGGCGCGAAGCTCCCCGAGGCGCTTCCGGTCGCGTCGCGCTTGAGGTCGATGACCTCCTGTTGGTCCTGATGCGAGAGCTTGAAGCTGACCGGTCCGTCGGCGCGGAACTTGTAGAGCAGACGCTGCTTGTTGGTGAGCGCGATGCATTCCTTCTGGGCTTCGGAGACGACCAGAGTCTTGGTCACGACTCTCCTGTCCTGCGCCCACGCCGCCGCCGAGAGGGAGACTGCGGCGCCGATCAACACCAGCCGAGCGGCCATCGCCATGAGGGATCTCCAAGCGTATCCCCTCCCCTCGCCGGATATTACACCACGCCCGACCGCGCTCCGGCGGGCAGATTTCACGCCACCTCGAAGAGCCCCGCAGCACCCATGCCCCCGCCGATGCACATCGTCACCACCACGTGCTTCACGCCCCGGCGCTTGCCCTCGATGAGGGCGTGGCCGGTGAGGCGCGCTCCGGATGCCCCGTAAGGGTGGCCCACCGCGATTGCGCCTCCGTTGACGTTGAGCCTTTCGTCGGGGATGCCGAGGCGGTCGCGGCAATAGATGACCTGCACGGCGAAGGCCTCGTTCAGCTCCCACAGCCCGATGTCTTCCACCTTGAGCCCGGCGCGCTTCAGGAGCTTCGGCACGGCGAATACCGGGCCTATGCCCATTTCGTCGGGCTCGCAGCCGGCAACCGCGAAGCCGCGGAAGACCCCGAGCGGTTTCAGCTTGCGCGAGGCGGCGGTCTTCGCGTCCATCACGACACAGGCCGACGCGCCGTCCGAGAACTGGCTGGCGTTGCCCGCGGCGATGGCTCCGCCCTCGATTGCCGGGCGGATCTTCGACACGCCATCGTACGTGGTGTCGGGCCGTATGCCTTCGTCGGCCGACGCAGTAACCTCCTTCATGCCGATGCGCGAGGTCTCCTTGTCGGCCGCGCCCATCACGACCCTGATCGGCACGATCTCGTCGACGAACTTCCCCGCGGCGAGCGCCGCGGCCGCCTTTTGCTGGCTGCGCGCGCCGTACTCGTCCTGGCGCTCGCGCGAGATGTCATAGCGCTTGGAAACGTTTTCCGCGGTCTGCAGCATCGGCCAATAGATTTCGGGCTTGTGCTGTGCGAGCCAGTCCTCGTGCAGCATGTGCTTGTTCATCTCGTTCTGCGTACACGAGATCGACTCCAGCCCGCCGGCAGCGTAGATCCCACCTTCCCCCGCGAGGATGCGCTGAGAGGCCATGGCGATCGTCTGCAGGCCCGATGAGCAGAAGCGGTTGACGGTGAGCCCGGCGGTGTCCACGGGCAGGCCGGCGCGCAGCGCGATCTGGCGGGCGATGTTCCCGCCGGTCGCGCCCTCCGGATGGGCGCAGCCCATGATCACGTCCTCGACTTCCGCGGGATCGACCCCGGCGCGCGAAACTGCGTGCTGCACGACGTGCGCGCCCAGCGTGGCGCCGTGCGTCATGTTGAAGGCTCCCCGCCAAGACTTGCACAGCGGGGTGCGTGCGGTGGAAACGATGACGGCTTCGGTCATGTCATGCTCCTAGTTGAAACGCTTGCCTTCGCCCGCGAGGCGCGCAAGCAGCGGGGCGGGCTTCCAGAAGCCCGGATCCCCGTGGGGGTTCGCCGCGAACCGGCCCATCGCCGCGACCACGTTGTACAGCCCGACCTCGTCGGCGTGAAACATCGGTCCGCCGCGATACAGGGGAAATCCGTAGCCGGTGAGATAGACCATGTCGATATCTGAGGCCCGCTGGGCGATGCCCTCCTCGAGAATCGCCGCGCCTTCGTTGACGAGCGCGAGGATCAGCCGCTGCGCGATCTCCTCATCGCCGACCTTGCGTCGCTGCACGCCGATCTCCCTGCTGTAGTCTGCGATCATCTTCTCGACCGCGGGTTCGGGAATCGCGTCGCGGCGCCCGGCCTCGTAGCGGTACCAGCCGAGGCCCGTCTTCTGGCCGAAACGCCCCTGCTCGCACAGGCGGTCGGCGATCTTCGAGTACTTCATCTCCGGCCGCTCGCGGTAGCGCCGCTTGCGGATCGCCCAGCCGATGTCGTTGCCGGCGAGATCCGACATGCGGAACGGACCCATCGCCATGCCCCATTTCTCGACCGCCCGGTCCACCTGCCGGGGCGTCGCGCCCTCCTCGAGCAGGAAGAGCGCCTGGCGGAAGTATTGCTCAACCATGCGATTGCCGATGAAGCCGTCGCACACGCCCGAGACCACCGCAGTCTTCCTGATCTTCTTCGCCAGGCCCATCACCGTGGCGAGGACGTCCTTTGCAGTCCGCGCGCCGCGCACGACCTCGAGAAGCTTCATCACGTTGGCAGGGCTGAAGAAGTGCGTGCCTACCACGTCCTCGGGGCGCTTCGTGAACGCCGCAATCTGGTTCAGATCCAGCGTGGAAGTGTTCGACGCGAGGATCGCGCCGCGCTTCGCGATCTCGTCCAGTTTCCTGAACACGTTCTCCTTCACCGCGATGTCCTCGAACACCGCTTCGATCACGATGTCCGCGTCCCTGACCTCTTCGTAGGACTGCGTCGGGCTCAGCAGCGCCATCCGCTCCCCGACCTGCTGCGCGCTCAGCCGTCCCTTCTTCGCGCTCGCCTCGTAGATGCTCCGGATCGCGGCCTGTCCCCTATCCAGCGCCTCCTTCTTGGCTTCCAGGAGCGTCACCGGGACGCCGGCGGAGAGAAAGCTTGCGGTGATTCCGCTGCCCATGGTGCCGGCCCCGATGACAGCCACCTTCGCGATCTTGCGCAGCGGCGTGTCCTCGGGCACGTCCGGGATCTTCGCCGCCGCCCGTTCGGCGAAGAAGGCGTGGCGCAGCGCACGGGACTCCGGCGACTGCATCAGCTGCAGGAAGAGCTCGCGCTCCAGGCGCACGCCCTCGTCGAATGGCAGGCTGATCGAGGCGGCGACCGCGTCGACGCACTTGAGCGGCGCGGGGAAGTTCCTCGCGACCGAGCCGACGGTGTTGCGCGCGAACTGGAAAAAGCCCTCCGCGTTGGCGAGGACCGGCTTGATGTCGCGCACGCGCTTGAGCGGACGTCCCTCGGCGACGACCTTGCCGGCGAAGGCAAGCGCCCCGGCGAGCAGGTCGCCTTCGATCATCTCGTCGAAGAGCGCTGTCCCGGCGAGCTTCTCCGAGGGCACGGTCTCGCCGGATACGATCATGTTGAGCGCCGCCTCGGCGCCGACGAGCCTGGGCAGGCGCTGCGTGCCGCCCGCGCCCGGCATCAGGCCCAGCTTCACTTCCGGCAGCGCGATCTGGGCGCCCTTCGCGGCGACGCGGTAATGGCAGGCCATGGCAAGCTCCAGGCCTCCGCCCATGCACGCGCCGCTGACCGCGGCGACGACGGGCTTCGCCGCGTTCTCGACGAGGCGGACCACGGTGTTGAGATTGGGCTCCGCGGTGGATTTGGGCGTGCCGAACTCGCGGATGTCGGCGCCTCCCGAGAAAGCCCGAGGGGTGCCGATCAGCACCAGGGCCTTGACCTTTGCGTCGGCCTCGGCGCGGGCGAGCCCCTCGGCGATCTCCCGGCGCAGATCGAACCCCAGGCCGTTGACCGGTGGATTGTTCATGGTGATCACGGCCGTCTGGCCGTGCAGCTCGTAGACTGCTGCGCTCATGCGACCTCGCTGTGGCGGGCGACCCGTCGAATTATCGCCCGGCCGCGCCTACTGCGGAGGCACCAGGAGGATCGGCAGGATGCTGACGATCTGCCAGCCTTCGGGCTTCTTTACCATCACCAGGTTGATGTACAGACGATTCCTCGACGGCTCGGCGCCCGGCTCGCCCGCGCTCAGCTGGGTCGGCGCGTAGACCTGCGCGACCCGCCGGCTGACCGAGATGACCCGCAGTTCCTTCTTGTCGACGTCGATCTTCCACGTGCCCTTGTAGCGCTCTTCCAGGGTCTTGAGCACGGCCTCCCGGCCCCAGATGGGCTTGCCGCGGCTGATCCACAGGATGTCGGGAGTATCGGCAAGCAGACCCCGCATTCCCTTCAGGTCGTGCGCATTCTGGGTTGCGATGTACTTGTCGAACACCGCGCGCACCTCCTCCTCCATGTTGGCGTGCGCCGCCGTCGCGAACATCGATGCGGCGAGAAGAATCAAGAATCGCTTAAGCATTCCCTCCTCCAAGACTTCAAGCTGATTTTTTTGGTGGGCCCGCCTGGATTCGAACCAGGGACCAAAGGATTATGAGTCCTCTGCTCTAACCGGCTGAGCTACAGGCCCGCGATGGGTGACGAGCCCGCCGGATCACGAGTTGTCCAGGAAGCTCTTCAGCCTCTCCGAACGCGACGGATGGCGGAGCTTTCTCAGCGCCTTGGCCTCGATCTGGCGTATGCGCTCGCGCGTGACATCGAACTGCTTTCCGACCTCTTCCAGAGTGTGATCGGTGTTCATCTCGATGCCGAAGCGCATGCGCAGAACCTTGGCCTCGCGCGGAGTAAGCGAGTCCAGCACGTCCTTCGTGACCTCGCGCAGGGAGGCGTACATGGCGGCGTCGTTCGGCGCCAAGGTCGCCTGGTCTTCGATGAAGTCACCCAGGTGCGAATCGTCGTCGTCTCCGATCGGGGTCTCCATCGAGATCGGCTCCTTGGAGATCTTGAGGATCTTGCGGATCTTGTCCTCGGGCATCTCCATCTTCTGGGCGAGCGTCGCGGGATCGGGCTCCTGCCCGGTCTCCTGCAGGATCTGGCGCGAGATGCGGTTCATCTTGTTGATTGTCTCGATCATGTGCACCGGGATTCTGATGGTGCGCGCCTGATCCGCGATCGAGCGGGTGATCGCCTGCCGGATCCACCACGTGGCGTACGTGGAGAACTTGTACCCGCGCCGGTACTCGAACTTGTCCACCGCCTTCATCAGGCCGATGTTGCCCTCCTGGATGAGGTCGAGGAACTGCAGGCCGCGGTTGGTGTACTTCTTGGCGATCGAAATCACCAGGCGCAGGTTCGCCTCGGTCATCTCGCGCTTCGCGCGCCGCGCCTTGGCCTCGCCCGTCGACATCTGCTTGTTGATCTCCTTGAGATCCTTGAGCGGAATCCCGATGCGTTTCTGGATCGCGAGCAGCTTCTGCTGCTGCTCGAGGATGTTCGGCTCGAAGCGCGCGAGCTGGCCGCTCCAGGGCTTCGTCTCCGCGATCTCGTTCTTCACCCAGCGCATGTTGGTCTCGCTGCCGGGGAATTCCTTGATGAAATGCGGGCGCAGCATCCCGCCCTTGTTGACGCACAGGTTCATGATCTCGCGTTCGTGGCCGCGAACCTCCTCCACCATGCCGCGCAGGCTGTCGCACAGCCTCTCGATGATGCGGGCGGTGAAGCGGATGTTCATCAGCTCGTTGCCGATCTGGTCGCGCACCCTGATGTATTCCTTGCTGCGATGGCCGTGCTCGAGGAGCGCCTTCTTCATCTTTTCGTACAGGCGAGTGATCTTGGCGAACCGCGCGAGCGCGTCCTCCTTCAGCCGGAGCAGGCTTGCGGACAGGGCCGCGCTTTCGTCCTCGCCCTCGGTCTCCTCTTCCTCCTCGGGCTCGACGTCGTCGGCGAGCTCCTGGATGGGCTCGTCCTTGGCGTTGGGGTCGATCAGCCCGTCGACGAGCTCGTCGATACGCATCTCGTCGCGCTGGACCTTGCCCGAGAGGTCGAGGATTTCGGCGATGGTCGTCGGGCAGGCGGAAATCGCCTGGATCATGTGCTTCAGGCCGTCCTCGATCCGCTTGGCGATCTCGATCTCGCCCTCGCGCGTCAGCAGCTCGACCGAGCCCATTTCGCGCATGTACATGCGCACCGGGTCGGTAGTGCGGCCGAACTCGGGATCGACCGTGGAGAGCGCCGCCTCGGCCTCCTCCTCGGCATCCTCGTCGGGCACGCCCGCCGGCGCCGTCTCGGAGATGAGCAACGCGTCGGCATCCGGGGCCTCGTCGTAGACCTGGATGCCCATGTCGTTGAACGTCGAGATGATGGACTCGATCTGCTCTGCGTCGACCATGTCGTCGGGGAGGTGGTCGTTGATCTCGGCGTAGGTGAGGAAGCCCCGTTCCTTTCCGAGCTTGATGAGATTCTTCAGCCGCGTGCGCCGCGCTTCCGCGTCCTCGGGACGGCTCTCCGCGCGCAGCAGCAGCGCGCGTTCGGCGTCGCCGTTGCGCCGCGGGCGGCCGGCCTTGCGCAGCTTGAGGAGCTCCTGCGCCTGCTGCTTCAGCTGAGCCTTGAGCTCCTTCTCCTTCTGCCTGGCCAGGAGCGCGGCTTCCTTCGCCTTCGCCTTCTCGAGCGCGGCAAGCTCCCTCGCCTTCGCCTTCTCGCGCGCGATGCGCTCGCGCTCCTTCTGCTTTTCCTTCGCAGCCTTGAGGCGGGCTTTCTCCTTCTCCGCGCGCTCGCGCGCCTTCTGCCGGGCTGCGGCCTTGCGCGCCCGCTCCTTCTCTCGCGCGGCCTGCAGTCGCGCCCGTGCCTTGTCTTTCGCGACCTTCAGGCGCGCACGCTCCTTCTCCGTGGCCGCCTTCGCGCGCGCCGCTTGCAGCGCCCGCCTTGCCTTTTCCTTCTCCCGTGCCGCCTTGGCCCGGGCCGCTTCCTTCAATTTCATCCTGCGAGCCCTTTCCTTTTCCTTCGCCGCCCGCTGACGCTTCATCTCCAGCACCCTGCGCTCCTTCAGGCGCTGCTTCTGCAGCCGGAGCTTCTCCGCGGCTCGGGCTTTCTGGGCCTTGAGCCTCGCCGATGCTTTTGCTCGCGCTGCCTTACTAAGCTTCTGATTCGCCATGTTTTCCAAGTCCTTTGCGGCGCCGAACGCAAACCTTAAATTCTAGCATTCTTTGGGCTCGCCTCGGTTTGGCTCTTGCGTTCGTTCATTTGGGCGAGCAGATCGCGGATCTCGACCTGCTCCTCGGGCGTGCGTTCGGTCTTCGCGATGAGGGTATCGAGCCTGTCCTTGCTCCGCTCGTACCGCCAGTTAGCGACCACTCCATGGAACTCAGGCTCCATATGGTCCGCTTCCAGCCTGGTTTCAAGTAGCGCAGCCTGGCTGGTTTCCAGTGCCGAAGCGAATTCGCTGTCCTTGAAGTGCTCGATGAGCTCCCCGCCCTGCGCTTGCGGACTGCGCCGGCAGAAATCGGCGACCGCGATGAGCAGGCGCCCTTCGAAGGAGCCCGGGTCGAGCATCGCGGCGGGCAGCTCCCCGGCCAGCGCGGGCTTTGCCAGCAGGCACTGGAGGAGCTTTTGCTCGCGCTTCCTCTGCGGAAGGTGCGAGGCACGGGCGGCGCCCTGCGCCGGAGCCGGTCTGGCGTCGTAGGGCCGAGTGACCCGGATGTCCATGATGTGTCCAGCGTCCTCCTGGCTCATGAGCGCCGCCTCGGCCAGCGCTTTCAGCAGTTGCAGACGAAGCGCCGGGGCGGAGAGCTTCTGCAGCAGGGGCTTCGCCTCATGAACCAGCCGCGAGCGCCCTTCCGCGGTGCCCGTGTCCCTTCGTCCCTTCAGTTCATCGAGGAGGAATTCCGAAAGCGGCCGAGCCTCTCCCAGCTTCTTCTCGAAAGCCGGGGCGCCTTTTTCGCGGACGAAGGTGTCCGGGTCGTGCTCCGGAGGAAGGAACAGGAAACGCACCGCCTTGTTGTCCGCCAGATAGGGAAGGCTCACTTCGAGCGCGTGCCAGGCGGCTTTTCGGCCCGCTGCGTCGCCATCGAAACAGAACACGACCTCGTCGGTCTGGCGCAGGAGCTTCTGCACGTGAACCGGAGAGGTCGCGGTGCCCAGGGTCGCAACGGCGTACTCGATGCCGTGCTGGGCTAGCGCCACCACGTCCATGTAGCCCTCGACGACGAGCACGCGGCCCGCGTTCCTGATCGCCGGCCGCGCCTGCGGGAGCCCATAGAGTTCCCGCCCCTTTTCGAACAGCGGTGTCTCCGGCGAATTGAGGTACTTGGGATCCCCCTCGCCCAGCACCCGACCTCCGAAGGCGATGACCGACCCGCGCTGGTTGAGGATGGGGAACACGACGCGGTCCCGAAACCGGTCGTATCGCCGCCCACCATCGCCGTCGATCACCAGGCCGGCGTCCTTCAGCGCCTTGTCGGCGTAGTTCGGAAACACGCGCTCGAGGTTCTGCCAGCCCTCGGGCGCATAGCCGATGCCAAAGCGCGCGGCGATCTTCCCGGTGAGGCCGCGGCCCTTGAGGTACTCGACCGCGCGCGCCGAGCCCCTGAGCTGGTCGCGATAGTAGTCGCAGGCCCGCTCCATGATCGCGTACAGGTCCGGCCCCGCGTCCGGTCTCTTCTCGCGCGCTTCGAACTCGGGCATTTTCATGCCGACCGACTCGGCGAGGTCCTTCACCGCCTCCACGTATCCCAGCCCCTGGTATTCCATCAGGAAGGAGATCGCGTTTCCGTGGGCCCCGCAGCCGAAGCAATGGTAGAACTGCTTGGCCGGGCTGACCGTGAACGAAGGCGTTTTCTCGGAATGGAACGGGCAGCAGGCGACGTAGTTCGATCCGCCCTTCTTCAGGGGAACGTAGCGCTCGATCACGTCGACGATGTCGACGCGATGGAGCAGTTCTTGCTTGAAAGAGTCGGGGATCACGTCGGAATTGCGATACGAGGCATCGCTGCAGCGAGCGCGCCGTGCACGTTGGGCCGTTCAGGCCCGCCCCTCCTCACCATGTTCTCTTTATAGGCGAATTTGCCCGAAACGCAAGTCCGCAATCGACCTAGCCCGCGAGCTTCGCCTTGACCATCGCCGAAACCTTGCCCAGGTCGGCACGCCCCGCCAGTTTGCTCTTCAGCACCCCCATTACCTTGCCCATGTCCGCGACGCCCTTGGCGCCAGCCTGCGCGATCGCGGCCGATACCTCGGCCGCGACTTCGGCGTCCGACATTTGCTTGGGCAGATAGCCCGACAGGAGGTTCAACTCGAAGGTCTCCACGTCGACCAGGTCCTTGCGGCTGGCCGCCTGGAACTGGGCGATCGAGTCACGGCGCTGCTTGATCATCTTCTCGATCACGGACGCGATCTCGCCGTCGGAGAGATCCTTGCGCTCGTCGACCTCGCGCTGCTTGATCGCGGCGAGCAGAAGGCGTATCGCGGAGAGGCGCTGCGCTTCTTTCGCCTTCATCGCGGCCTTCATGTCTTCGGTGATCTTGGATTTGAGGGACATGGGATTTTGGGGAGCCCGGTTTTTAGCCGCTGCAGAAAAGGCGAGGGCTGGACGGGTTTCCCGGTCCAGCCCTCACGAATCTCGCTCCCAATCCTAGTAGAGCTTCGGGGGCAATGTCTGGCTGCGCAGACGCTTGTAGTGGCGCTTCACCGCCGCAGCGAGCTTTCTCTTGCGGTAGGCCGTCGGCTTCTCGTAGAACTCTCGGGCGCGCAGCTCGGTCAGAAGCCCGGTCTTTTCCACGGTCCTCTTGAAGCGGCGGAGGGCCACCTCGAAGGGCTCGTTTTCCTTGACGCGTACGGTCGGCATTCCGGTCCGTCTCTCAGTTGAAAGGACGCGGATTGTAGCAGAAACAATCGTTCCGGGTCATTACGCCCGGGGCCTCGGCCAGCGCGGGCCGCTGAGGCGCTCGCCGAGTCGCTGGAACACCAGGTACAGCGTCGGCAGCACCACCAGGGTGAGCAGGGTCGCGGTCACCAGGCCCCCGATTACCACCACTGCCAGAGGCTTCTGGGTCTCCGAGCCGATCCCGGTCGAGACGGCCATGGGGAGGAGCCCCAGCATTGCCAGCAGGCCCGTCATGATCACCGTGCGCATCCTCGTCAGCGATCCCTGCATTACGGCCTCCTCCGGCGACGCGCCCGCGTTACGCAGTTGATTGAAATACGCAACCATGACGACGCCGTTCAGCACCGCCTGCCCGAACAGGGCGATGAAGCCGATCGCGGCCGATACCGACAGGGGGATTCCCGTGACGAGCAGCGCGAAAATTCCCCCGATGAGGGCGAACGGGATGTTCAAGAGTATGAGAAGCGCGCTTCGAAAAGCTCCAAAGGCGTCGAACAGGAGCAGAAAGATGATCAGGACAGACACGGGCACGATGATGGTCAGCCGAGCCATCGCACGCTCCTGGTTCTCGAATTCGCCTGACCAAGTGATGCTATATCCGGGCGGCAGCTTGACCTTCTCGGCGACGCGCTCTTTCATATCGGCGACGACGCTCCCCATATCACGGTTTGCGATGAATACGCCGATCGAGTGGACGCGAACGCCGTTTTCACGCGCTATGTTCATCGACCCGCCAATGGTCTGAAACTCTGCCACTTGCGAGAGCGGAACATAGGCGCCGTCTGGCGTAGTCACCGTGATCGCCTTGAGGTTCTCGATCGAACGCTGCGAATCTTTCAGGCGCACGGCGACGGCGAAATGGCGCTCGCCCTCCCAAAGCTGCGTCGCAGGTTTCCCGCCCAGAACCATTTCGATCACGTCCTGTATGTCGGCTACATTCAATCCATAACGCGCCGCCGCGGCGCGATCGACTCGAATAAGCAACTGGGGCAGCTCGCCAAGCCGATCGATGAAGGCACGCTTGACCCCACGGACGTCTCTGACGGCGTTCAGTACCGCCACCGCATTGTCGCGCAGTACATCAAGGTCCTCCCCGAACACTTTTATCACGATCTGCCCGTCGATCTGTGAAATCGATTCGAGCACATTGTCGCGGATCGGCTGCGAGAAACTCACCTCGATGGCGGGGAAGCGAGACATCGCGCGGTCCATCTCGTCCACCAGCCGCGCCTTGCTCACTCCTGATCGCCACATCGACTCGGGCTTGAGATTGACAAGAATCTCGCACATGTTGATGAGCTTCGGGTCGGTGCCGTCCTCGGGTCGACCGGCCTTCGAAATGACGCTTTCCACTTCCGGAACGCTGGCGAGCGCCGCGCGGAACCTAGCGGTCATTCGCTGAGCTTCTGTCACCGAGACCGAGGGGGGGAGGTTTACGTTGACCCAGATCGAGCCCTCGTTCAGCTCCGGCAGGAATTCCGTGCCGAGCATAGGCACCACCGCAAGGCTCGCGGCGAGCGCGGTGAGCGCTATTCCGACCACAGTCTTCTTGTTCCGGATCGCCCAGGCGAGCACTGGCTCGTACACACGCTTGCACGCGTGGACGAGGGGGTTCTCTTTCTCAGGGAGGTTCTTTCGCAGCAACCCGAAGCACAGCAAGGGCACCAGCGTCAGCGACAGGATCAGCGAGCCCACCAGAGCCGAGGTTACCGACCACGCCATCGGCGAAAAGATTCGGCCCTCGTGACGCTGCAGAGTGAATATCGGGATGTTTGCCGCAATGATGATCAGCATCGAGAACAGCGTCGGCCGCCCTACTTCCACGGTAGCGTCGAGGATCTTCTGCAGCCTCGGCGTGCGGTCGTGGACGTTCTCGGTCAGCTTGCGGAAGATGTTCTCCACGACGATAACCGCCCCGTCGACAATAATGCCGAAGTCCATGGCGCCAAGGGACAGCAGATTCGCCGGAATTCCCACCCATGTGAGGCCTATGAAGGTAGCGAGAAGCGAGAGCGGAATCAGGGCCGCGACGATGAGGGCCGCGCGAAGGTTGCCGAGGAAGAGCAGCAGCACCAGCGTAACCAGGGCCGCGCCTTCGACCAAGTTGGTGAACACGGTCGTCAGCGTCTTGTCGATGAGCCAGGTCCGGTCGTAGAAGGGAACGATCTCCACGCCTTTCGGAAGCCCCGATGCATTGAGGAGCTCGACCTTCTCCTTCACCGCCCTCAGAACCTGAGACGGATTCTCCCCCTTCCGCATGAGAACGATGCCGGTCACGACGTCGTCTTCGCCGTCCTGGCCGACTAGGCCCTGGCGCGGCACCGCGCCGAGGCTGACGGCGGCAAGGTTTTTCACCAGGACGGGCACGCCGTTCCTCTCCGCGACGACGATGTTGCCGATGTCCTCCGCGGAGCGCAGCAGGCCGATCCCGCGGATGAGGTACTGCTGCTGGCCCTGCTCGAGATAGCTGCCACCGACGTTCGAATTTCCGCGATCGAGTGCTACGAAGAGTTGCTGCAGCGTTACCTTGTAGTCGCGCAGTCGTCCGAGATCCGGGTTCACTTCGTATTGCTTGATCAGCCCGCCCATGGTGACGATATCGGCCACCCCTGGAATCAGGCGGAGCTGCCTTTCCACGACCCAGTCCTCGATCGAGCGCAGCTCGCGTGCGTCGATGGTCTCAGACTTGAGTCGGTAACGGAAAATCTCGCCGATCGGCGTCGACAGGGGCGCGAGCTGAGGCTGAGCACCCGGTGGCAGATCGACCCCGTTCAGCCGCTCCACGACCTGCTGGCGTGCGAAATAGGCGTTCGCGCGGTCGTCGAAGGTGATGATGATGAAGGACAGGCCGAACTGCGTATGCGAAAACATCCTCACCGCGCTCGGCAGTCCCGACAACGCCACCTCTAACGGCACCGTAACCTGCTTCTCCACCTCCTCGGCGGCTCGTCCTGGAAAAAGCGTGATGACGTTCACCTGCGTATCGGTGACGTCGGGGAATGCTTCGATCGGGAGCGACCCGAACGCCGCCAGGCCGCCTGCGATGAACAGGATCACCCCGAGCACGATGAACAGGGGCTTGGTTAGAGCGAACGAGACGACGCGCTCGATCATTTTGCGTTTTGGATTTCCGGGCGCCGCAGACCTATCGCCGATGCGCGGGCTGCGGGATGGCGTCAACGCAGAGAACGAACCCCATGCAGGTCAGTCCGACGCACCCATGGCGAGCTGGCGATACAGGCGAAAAAGAAACAGGTTCCCCTCGACCACGACGTTCTGCCCCAGCGCAAGGCCGCCTGTAACGCCGGCGACCCCGTCTTGGACCCCGTCGAGCTTGACCTCGGCGCGCGCGTAGCGTCCCGGCGCCTCTTGGATGAAAACGTAGTTGTTGCCGCCAGCTGAAAGCACGGCCTTCTCGGGGACCTGGACGGCGGCCGCCCTGGACGGCGCCATGATCTCCGCCGTCACGAACATTTCCCCTTTGAGCTTACGCTCGCGGTTGTCGACACTCCCGCGGACCTTGATCGTGCGCGTAGCCGGATCGATGAAATCGTAAATTGCATCGATGGTGGCCGCAAATCCGTCACTAGGCCAAGCGGTCGTGTGCAGCGTCACCGTCTGGCCACGACGCAGCACGCCGAGCTGGGCCTCGGCCGCATCGAGCTGGACCCACAGGTGGGAGGGGTCAGTGATGACGAACATCGCGGGGGAGTTGGCGAGCTGCAGGTCCGGCCGCAGCTCTTGGCCGGGGTTTATGTTGCGCTCGACGACGACCCCGGCGATCGGGCTCGCCAACGACAAATTCTGATCGACCGACTCCCCAGCGCTTCCGTAGAGCTTCACCTTCGCCATGGCGCGTGCGAGCTCGGCTTCGGCTCTCGCGTAGTCCGCCTCGGCCGCACTCAAGTCCTTTCGTGGCGCGACGCCTCCGGCGTACAGTTCCTGCACACGCTTCCGGTTCTTTTCCGCGAGCGCGAAATCGGATCGCGCGCGGCTGGCGTCTGCCTGCGCCTGTCCGAAATCGGGCGATGCGAGCGTTGCGAGCGGTTGATCCTTGCTCACGCGTTCGCCGACTCTCACCAGGATCTGGAGCACGCGCCCGGCGAACGGCGGGTAGAGGCGCACCGTGCGGTTCTCGTCCCACACAAGCCGTCCCGTGAGGCGCAGACGCTGCGGTCCGCTCTCCTTGACCGTATCGGTAACGAACAACCCCACCTGGGGGCTGCTCTCGGGGAAGACGATCTGGCCGTTTTCCAGTCGCGGCCGGGCGATGTCCTGCTTTGCGTCTCCGTTACCGCAGCCCGATATCGGCGCCGCGGCGAGAGCAATCGCCAGCGCCGCCGCCCGCCATTGCCAAGCCTTCATTCCCTCCCCCGCGTTCTCGCCCACCTCATTTGGATTCGTCGTCCAGCCGTCCGATGCCGGCCTGCCAAGCCGAGAGCGCCTTCGCATGATCGTTTCTCGCCGACGCCGCGTCAATCTGGATCGCCCGGAGCGTGCGGCGCGCATCCAGCAGGTCCATGACGCCGATGGCTCCGTTCTTGTAGGCAAATTCCGCCGAATCTGCGGCCCTTCGCGCTTCGATCAGGAGCGACTCGTCGTAGCGCTGCAGGCGCTCGGCAGCGGCTTGCAGGTCCGAAAATGACCGCGCGATCTCGGTGCGCGCCTGGGCGCGCACCCTGTCCAGTGCCTCCATGGCGGTGTCGTAATCGACCTCGGAGCGCCGGATCTCACCCTCGTAGTAGTAGCCTGTGAAAATCGGCACGCTCAAGAACACGCCGAAGCTATTGCCCGTGCCAGCGCCGCTGCCCTGCGCATAGGAAGGATTCACCGGATAGTGGTCGTATGACGCTCCCACCGAGACGTCGCGGGTGCGAAGGCTCCGCGCCAGTTCGCGCGCGCTCTGGGCCGCCTCGAACCGTTTCCTGGCCGCGCGCACGTCCGGTCGGCCCTCGATCAGCTCATCAACCGACCCGCCGGATCGCCCCGAGTAGATCGACGGCCAGGGGTCTGCAGCTCGAATTCCGATCGCCCTCCCCTCGGCCCCGATCATGTAGGCGAGCGCGAGCTGCGCGCGGCGCTGATCCGCTTCCGCGGCGCGCGCATCGTTCCGCGCACGCAAGGCATCCACGCGCAATCGCGCGACGTCGGCCATCGCGATGTCACCTGCCTTCAGGCGCAGCTCGGCAGCCCGCACGGAGCCCTCGAACAAGGCGATGGTGTCGCGGGCAATATCGACCTTGTCCTGGGCGAAAAGCAGGTCGTAATATGCGTACCTGAGGGCAAGGCGCTGCTGGCGCTGCGTATCTGACAGATCTTCGGTACTCGCCGACTCTAGGCTTCTTGCGTTCGCCAAACGCAACTCGCGGCGATCGCCGCGCTCTATGATTTGATCTATGCGCACCGAGCTGTCCACGATCTTGTCTCGCAGAGGGCCCGACCCGATGCCTTCTTTCGGATTGATTGTGCTCACCCCGAAACTCAAGGTAGGGTTTGGCCGTGCGCCGGCGGAGATAGTGTTGGCTCCGGCAGCCTCGACGGTGCGCCGTGCCGCCTGAAGCTCACGGTTGTGCGCTTGCAGGAGTTCCTCGGCTCGCATCAACGTGAGCGCAGTGAGGTCGACCGACTGGCCGAGTGCGCCTAATGGCTGCGCAAGCGCGAGGCCGATGAGTGTTGCGCTCGCCAATTGGGCGTGGAGCCTGGACATAGGGAGCGGAATTCTATTTAGATGTAGCTGACAGCGGGCTGACTGAAATCAGCAAAACGCCATAAAAATCATGTTGGTGTTGGGCATCGAGACTTCCTGTGACGAAACCGGCGTAGCCGTCTACGACAGCGATCGCGGCCTGCTGGCGCATGCGCTGCACTCGCAGGTGGCGCTGCACGATCAATACGGCGGCGTGGTGCCCGAGCTCGCGTCGCGAGACCACATCCGGCGCATACTTCCCCTCGTGCGCTCGGTGCTGCATCGATCCGGCACCGCGGAGCGCGAGCTGGATGCGGTCGCCTTCACGCAGGGTCCGGGGCTCGCGGGCGCGCTCCTCGTCGGCACGGCGTTCGCGAACGGCCTTGCTTTCGGGCTCGGCATCCCGGCGATCGGCGTGCACCATCTCGAGGGCCATCTGCTCTCCCCTCTCCTCGACAGCGACCCGCCGCGCTTTCCCTTCGTCTCGCTCCTCGTGTCCGGAGGCCATACTCAGCTGATGCGCGTGAGCGGCCTCGGCGCCTACGAATTGCTCGGCGAAACGCTGGACGACGCAGCGGGAGAAGCCTTCGACAAGACGGCCAAATTGCTCGGCCTGGGCTACCCGGGTGGGCCGGCGCTTGCCGCGCTCGCCGAGCGCGGAAATCGCGACCGCTTCGCCTTGCCGCGCCCCATGCTCGACCGGCTGGAAAAGAGCGGCGACCTCGATTTCAGCTTCAGCGGGCTCAAGACCGCGGTCGTGACGCTGCTGCGAAAGGAGAGGGTCGAAGAGGCGGCGCGTGCGGACGTCGCCGCAGCGTTCCAGGAAGCCGTGGTCGACGTGCTCGTCGCGAAATCGCGCGCCGCCATCGAGCGCACCGGGCTCGATCGGCTGGTCGTCGCGGGCGGAGTCGGCGCCAACGCGCGCCTGCGGACTCTCCTCGACGACGCCGCCGCGCGCGACGGATTCGCCGTGTACTACCCGCCAGTCGAATTCTGTACCGACAACGGCGCGATGATCGCCCTCGCCGGGGCGATGCGGCTCAAAGCGGAGCCGTCGCGGGGCGCCGGCTACAGCTTCGCTGTCCGACCCGGGTGGGATCTCGCCGGCGCCTATGCGGGGCCGGAGCGCCGCTAGCTCTTTTCCGCGCTCGCCGAATCCCCCGCCGCGGCGCCCGGGCTCTCCTTCTCCCCGATCTTCCGCTCTCGTCCGCCGGCGAGGCTGCGCATATTGCCCCGGTGGCGCCAGACGCTCACAGCACCGATGAAGACCAGCGCGGGAACCGCGCCCTGTGGCAGGGACATGAAGAGCGCGTAGACCGGCGCAAATACCGCCGCGACGACCGAAGCGAGCGAAGCGTATCGGGAGATCAGCGCAACCGCGGCCCAGGTCGCCAGCCCGGCGAGGCCCAGCCAGGGGTCGAGCGCGAGCAGCACGCCACCTGCCGTAGCCACGCCTTTTCCTCCCTTGAAGGCGAGGAATACGGGGAACACGTGGCCGAGAAAGACGGCGACCGAGCACGTTGCAACCGCCGTGCCGCCGGCCCCGTATTCGGGTGCGTAGCGCGCCGCGAGGAACACGGCGAGCCAGCCCTTGCCGCCGTCGCCCGCGAGCGTGAGCAGCGCGGCGAGCTTCCGTCCCGTGCGAAGCACGTTGGTCGCGCCGGGATTCCCCGAGCCGTACGAGCGCGGATCCGGCAGGCCGAGAGCGCGGCTCACGATGACCGCGAAAGACAGCGAGCCGATCAGATAGGCGACCAAAATAAATGCTGCGTCCGCCATGGCCTTACTCTAGAATTCGCGACGGAAGTTTACGCGAAAGTCCCGCCTTGGATGCCGTCTTCATCCGCCAGCTGCGCCTCCAGGCCTGGATCGGGCTGTACCGCCACGAGAAGATCGCCCCGCAGACGATCGAGATCGATCTCGAAATCGCCCTTCCCTCCGACGGCACGGTGTTCCGGACGGGAAGGGTCGCGGACACGATCGACTACGGAGTGGTGGTGGAGCGCATCCGCGCTCTCCTCGGGGGAGAGCGCTTCGGCCTCGTGGAGAGCCTCGCCGAGCGCGTCGCCGACACGATACTCGGAGAGTTCCGCTCGCCCCGCGTCAGGGTGAGTGTCGCCAAGCTCGGGGTGCTGCGCGACGCGAAACAGGTCGGGGTGAGCATCGAGCGCTCCAGGGGTTGAGTCAGGCTCTGGGGTGATGGTCCCTGTGCAGCTTCTTCAGGCGCTCGCGCGCGACGTGGGTATAGATCTGCGTCGTCGAGATGTCCGCGTGGCCGAGCAGCATCTGCACCACGCGCAGGTCCGCGCCGTGATTAAGAAGGTGCGTGGCGAAGGCATGGCGCAGCGTGTGCGGCGATAGCGCCTTGCCGGGAATGGCCCGTGCGGCCCGCTTCTTCAGCAGGTGCCAGAACGCCTGCCGTGTCATCGGCCCGCCCCGCCCGGTGACAAACACGTAGTCGCTCGAGCGCCCGCCCAGAATCGCCGGCCGGCCCTCTTTCGCGTAGCGCGCAAGCCAGGCGAGCGCCTCCTCGCCCAGCGGCACCAGGCGCTCCTTGGCGCCCTTGCCGAAAACCCGCACCACGCCCATGTCGTAGCTCACTTCGGCGAGCTTCAGGCGCACCAGTTCCGACACCCGCAGCCCGCTTGCGTAGACCACTTCCAGCATGGTCCGGTCGCGCAGGCCGAGCGGAGTCTCCGCCTCGGGACGAACGATCAGCGCCTCGACGTCCTCCTCCGAGAGCGTCTTTGGAAATCTCGGTGGTCTTTTCGGGGCGTCGAGCTTCAGGGTCGGATCGACTTCGATGCGTCGCCCGCGGGCGAGAAACTGGTAGAAGCGCTTGAGGCTGGAGTGCAGGCGGGCCTGCGTGCTCGGTCGGATGCCGCGCCCCTTTCCCGTGCCGCCCGTGGACCGCGACGCGAGGTACCCGGCCAGATCGGCTTCGGTCGCATGCAGCAGCGAGACGCGGCGCCGACGCTCGAGCCAATGGGAGAACAGGCGCAGGTCGCGCCGGTAAGATTCCAGCGTGTTTTTCGCCAGCCCGTCTTCCAGCCACACGGCGTCGCAGAACTCGTCGAGCAACGCTGCATTTTGCGCGTTCATCGCGCGACCGGGGCCCCCTCGTGCGCGAGCAGCCAGCGCTTCACCGCGAGCGGGAAGCCTCCCTCGCGGTGCGCGAAGCCGCCAATTCCGCCCGCGGCGAGCACGCGATGGCAAGGCACGACGAGCGGCAGCGGATTCGCCCCGCACGCCTGCCCGACGGCGCGCGGCGCGGAGTCGATTTCCCGCGCGATCTCGCCGTAGCTTCGCGTGCGCCCGGGCGCAATGGCGGCGATCTTTGCCCAGACGCGGAGCTGGAACGACGTGCCCGATCGAGCGAGCGGGAGGTCGAAGCGGAACTCAGGGTCGGCGAGGTAGCCTTCGAGCTGAACGCAGGTGCGCTCGGCGACGCCGTCGCGCGGCGAGAGCGCCGCACCGCCCGGCCTGAGGAAAACGATCTCGGCAAGCCGACCGCAGGAAGTCCGGACCCCGAGCAGACCGAACGGCGCCACGAGCTTCGCCTGGAACGTTCCCGATACGGGCTGCATCGGGTAATTCTAGCGCGCTATGCCGTCGATCCGGCGATGCGCTTGCGCAGCAGCTGCATCGCGACGACGAGCACGAAGCAGCCGAAGCCCGCGATGTCCGCCGCGGTCGTCGGGTAGACGAGCGCGACGCCGGCGATGATCAGCAGCCACTTTTCGACCCAGTTCGTGCGGGAGAACAGCCAGCCCTGCACACCGCCCGCGAGCGCCGCGATACCGAGCGCCGCCGTGCCGGTGACGACCGCGATGGACCCCCAGTCTGCGTTGCCCAGCGTCTTGATCGAGCCCGTGAGGAGCAGGCCGGTGCCGGACGGGTCGAGGACGAACATGAAGGGGACAAGGAAGGCGGGCAGCGTGTATTTCCAGGATTGCAGCGTCGTCTTGTACGGGTCGCCGCGCGTGATGGCCGCCGCCGCGAAGGGCGAGAGCGCGGTGGGCGGCGAGACTTCCGACAGGACCGCGTAGTAGAAGATGAACATGTGCGCGGCAAAGTCGGGCACGCCGAGCTTGATCATCGCCGGCGCCGCTACCACCGCGCAGATGATGTACGAGGCGGTTACCGGGACCGCGAGGCCGACGATCCAGACGATCAACGACGTATAGACCGCGGTGAGCAACAGCGACCCCCCGGCGTAGTCGATGATGATCGCGCTGAACTTCAGGCCCAAGCCGGTCAGCGTGACCACACCGACGATCAGCCCCGCGCCCGCGCAGGTGATCGCCACGTTCAGGACCCCGGTCGAGCCGGCCTCCAGCGCCTTGAAGAACTTCGACTGGAACACGCCCTTCACCCAGGGCTCGCGGCCGCGGAACAGGTCGTACGAGAACATCGCGCAGTCGCGGTGCAGGAAGCTCGTGACGAAGGACGCCACGGTCGCCCAGAAAACCGACATCACGGGCGAGTATCCGAGCAGCATGAATACAACGATCGAGACGAGCGACAGGAAATGGAACCAGTACTGCTTGGTGAGGCTCCACAACGACTCCACGCGCTCGAAGCGTACCCCGCTCATCCCGAACTTGCGCGCATCGATTTCGACCATGAGGAACAGTGCGAAGTAGTAAAGGCAGGTCGGGATTGTCGCCATCAACAGCACGTCGAGGTACGAGATCTTCAGGAACTCCGCGATGAGGAAGGCCGCGGCGCCGAGCACCGGTGGCGAGATGATCGCGCCCAGGCCGCCCGCGGCGAGCAAGCCCCCTGCCGCGTCCTTGCCGTAGCCAGCCTTGGCGAGCATCGGGTAGGCGACCGAGCCGAGCGTCACCGTCGTCGCGACACCCGAGCCCGACGGCCCGCCGAGAAGGAAGGACGCGAGCACCACGGTGCGTCCGGCGCCCGTCGACTTGCCGCCCATCGCCGAGAGCGAGAAATCGATGAAGAACTTGCCGGCTCCGGAGTATTGGAGGAAGGCGCCGAAGATGGTGAAGAGGATAATGAGCGACGAGGACACGTCCACTGCGACGCCGAAAATCCCCTCGAGCGTCATGTACATCTGGCCGACGAGCCGCCCGACCTCGTAGTCCTGGTGGGCCCACGATCCCGGGAGGTGCTCGCCGAACATCGCGTAGAGGAGAAAGGCGACCACCACCCCCGGAATGATCCAGCCCGAGGCACGGCGCATCCCCTCCAGGATCATCAGGATCAGCAGCACGCCGAAGAAGATGTCCCAGTTGTCGGGCGAGGTGTTGCGGTCCCAGAAGTCGTCCCCGCCCCGGATAATGTAGGCGACGATCGCGATCGCGGCGAACGCCGCGATCCAGTCCCACCACATGATGCGGTGGCGGTAGCGCTGCGCGACGGGGAACAACAGGTAGACGAGGAAGAGCACGAAGCCTACGTGCACCGGGCGCATGACCTGCGCAGTCACTATCGAGTAGGCGGAATACAGGTGGAACAGCGACATGGCGATCGCCACGGCGGTCACGAACACGCCGAGCCAGCCGCGCAGCTTGTTGGTGCGCCCCTCCTCCTCCTCGATGAACTCCTCGGCCTTCCGGAGCGCCTCGGCGTCGATCGCTTGCCCGGCCGACTCCTGTCCCGCAGTCTCGCTCATGCGCTCTCCTCGGCGCGCATGCTAGCACGGCGCCGCGCCACAGGACCCGTATCGTGCCGTGCTAGTTCAGCTTGACGCCGCGCTCGGCGAAGTACTTGATCGCCCCAGGATGGTAGGGAATGGGGGACGCCGATGCCTTCTGATTTGCGAGGGTGAAGTTCTCCGATTCCTTGTGCACGGCGACCAGATCGGCCTTGTGATCGAAGATCGTCTTCACGATGGCGTATGCGGTCTTGTCGCTCAGGTTCTCGTTCGAGACCAGGATATTCCACACCGTGGCTATCTTGTTGTCCGCGTCCATGCCCCTGTACGTACTCTTCGGAATCGAGTCGTGGACGTACAGCTGGCCGTACTTCTTGTTCATCTTGTCCACGGTGTCGCCGTGGTCGATCATCTTGATCTTCACACCGGGAGTGTTGGCGAGATCGGTGACCGCGGCGGTCGGCAGGCCCCCCACCCAGAAGAACGCGTCGATCTTGCGGTCCTTGATGGCGTTCACCGACTCGGCGACGCCCAGGCGCTCGCGCGTCATGTCCTTGTCCTTGTCGAGTCCGGACGCCTCGATCACGCGAAAGGCCATCACCTCCGTTGCGCTGCCCGGCGAGCCGGTGGAGACGCGCCTGCCCTTCAGGTCGGACATCTTGCTGATGCCCGTGCCTTCGATGGTCACCACGTGCATGCGATTCGGGTAGAGGACCATCAGGGTGCGCAGCGGCACCTTGGTCCCTTTGAACTTGTCCTCCCCGCGGTACGCGTCCTGCCCGGCGTCCGCCATCGAGAACGCGATGTAGGGCTTGCCCGTGGCGATCAGCTTGAGATTGTCGACCGAGCCGCCGGTGACCTCGGCGGTCGCCTGCATGCCCGGCACGTACTTCGACAGTATGTTCGCCATGCCGCCGCCGATCGGGTAATAGACGCCGCCGGTGCCTCCGGTCGCGATCGACAGGCTGTACTTCTCCTGCCCGTAGGCGCCGCCGCAAAGCGCCAGCGCTGCGCCAAGGAGTGCGGATCCAAGAAGTCTCATCGGGTTTCCCTCCTAAAATGTTAGTAGTCTCTGATGCCTCCCGGCGTTGGCCCGCCGTTTTACCGCGGATTATCCGCGCGCGGCGCCCGCGCGCCAAGGGGCACCGCCCTACTTCGCGAACAGCCTGCCGATGTCCCTGAATGCCTTGAACTCGAGCGCGTTGCCGCAGGGATCGAGCAGGAACATGGTCGCCTGCTCGCCGACCTGGCCCTTGAAGCGGACATGCGGCTCGATGATGAATTCCTGTCCGGCTGCCCTGAGCTTTGCGGCGAGCTCCTCCCACTCGTCCAGCGGAAGGATCGCCCCGAAATGGCGAACCGGCACGCTGTCGCCATCGACCGCATTGGCGTTCCTGTGACCCACTTCGTCGGGCGCCAAATGCGCCACTATCTGGTGGCCGTAGAAATCGAAGTCCACCCAGTCCGGCGCGGAGCGCCCCTCGCGGCAGCCAAGCAGCCCGCCGTAGAAGGCGCGCGCCTTCTCGAGGCTTGTCACCGGGAACGCAAGGTGGAAAAGCGGAAGCGCCGGCATGCGTCTACTGCGGGTTCAGCCCCGCGATGTAGTCGACGAGGATCTCGATGTCCTTGTCTTTCAGCGGCTCGGCGGCAGCGGTCATGTTCCCGTCCAGGTCGGCGCGCGTGCGCGCCTTGAACTTGCGCAGCTGCGCGAGCAGGTAGTCGTACTGCTGACCGGCGATGCGCGGAATATGCTGCTGGCCGCGCAGCGCCGGCCCGTGGCACTGCACGCAGTTGAACTGCTGCGCAAGCTTCGGTCCCGCCGCGGCGCTCTCTGGCGATGTCTTGTGCGTCGGCGCCGCCGGCTTCTGCCTGGAGAAATAAGCGGCCAGCTCGTTCATCTCCTTGTTGCTGAGCTTCTCCGCCATCGGCGACATCTGCGGGTCCTTGCGGTTGCCCTCGCGGAACTGGTAGAGCTGGGTGGAGATCGCCTGCTCCGGCTGCCCTGCGAGCGACGGATTCGCCGGGATGAGCGAGTTTCCGTCGGCGCCGTGACACGCTGCGCACAGCTGGGGATCCGCGGCGAACGCCGCTCCCCAGGTGAAAAAACAAAGCGCGGCGGCCCACGCCGCCGCGCCCGCATTGCCGAAAATGCCGTTCACTTCTTCGCGTAGCTGACGCGGTAGAGGATTCCGTTGTAGTCGTCGGAGAAGAGCAGCGATCCGTCCTTCATCTGCAGGATGTCCACTGGACGACCCCACATCGGCGGGTCGGCCTTCTCGTCCTGCAGGAAGCCGGTCAGGAAGGGCGCCATCTTCGGGTTGCCGTTCGCGTCGAAGCTCACGTGCATGATGTTGTAGCCCTGCTTCGGCTGCCGGTTCCACGAGCCGTGCATCGCGATGAACAGGGTGTTCTGGTACTCCGCCGGGAACATCTTGCCGTTGTAGAACTTCACGCCCAGCGGCGCGATGTGCGTGCCGAGCTTGAGCGCCGGCTTGGCGAACTCGTTGCACGAGCGGTTCTTGCCGTACTCCGGGTCGAGTGTGTCGCCCTGGTGGCAGAACGGGTAGCCGAAGTTGGGCGCGCTCTTCGACGACATGGAGACGCGGTGCAGCGTGTCGTTCGGCGAGTCGTCGCCCAGCCAGTCGCGGCCGTGGTTGGTGAACCACACCTCCTTCGTCTTCGGGTTGAAGGTGATGCCCACGGAGTTGCGGACGCCCCGCGCCACCTGCTCGAGCACGCCGGTCTTCGGGTCGACGCGCATGACCGAGGCCTGCATGTAGCTCGGCATCACGATGTTGCCGGGCGCGCCGATGTTGAAGTAGAGCTTGCCGTCCGGCCCCAGCGCGAGGTACTTCCAGAAGTGCCCGGGCTGATTCGTCGGGTCGAGGTTGTCGACCACGACCTTCGGAGCCGGCGGATTGTCGAGGTTATCCTCGATGCCGTCGTAGCGCGTGATGCGGTCGCGCTCGGCGACGTAGAGCGTGCCCTTGCTGAACGCGATGCCGTTCGGGGCGTTGAGCCCTTTGAGCAGGGTTTTCACTTCGCGCGTGCCGCCCTTGTCGACCACGGCATAGACGTTCTTGGCCAAGCGGTTGCTGACGAACACCGTGCCCTTGTCACCCAGCGCGAGCGATCGTGCCTCGGGGATGCCGTCCGCCCAGACTTCCACCTTGAAGCCGGCGGGCACTTTCAGCGTGTTCACCGGGAGGCTCTTTGCGTCCCGGCCGGTCATATGGGGCGCAAAGGGATGCAGCGTGGAGCTGGATTGCTCCGGGGTCATACCCTGCTTCCAGGGTGGTGGCGCGTCCGGAGCCTGCGCCAGCGCGGCAGTGCCAAGAAACGCGAGGAATACGGCAGCTGATGCCTTGCAGCAGTTCATGTCTCCTCCTTGTTTGACTGCTTTGGCGGGATAGTGGGCGGGCCGGGAATCTGCCAGCTACGCGAGCTAGTTTAGCGATACATCGTCGGCCAAAGCAAGAGAACAGCGTCGCCAGCTTGACCCCTTTCCGTTGGTGCTATACTGCCCCGCACGCAGTGTCTAGGGCTGAAGTCGTAACCAAACGAGGAGCAAGGACATGACTTGGGAAACCCCAGAATTCATCGAAGTGAAGATGGATGCCGAGATCAACTCCTATCAGGACGATTTCGGCGGCGACCGGGACACCGGCGTCTAAGTCCTCCACCGGCACCACTCAGCTAGCACTCGCTTCTACCGCCCTCCGCTGAAGGCAGCCGGGGGGACGGCGGTTTTTCTCGCGCTTCCGACATGCACATCAAAGTGCTGGGGGCCGCCGCAGGCGGCGGGTTTCCCCAGTGGAATTGCGGCTGCCCGAATTGCCGCGACGTGCGTTCCGGCGCGATGGCTGCGAAGCCGCTCACGCAGGAGTGCGTCGCGGTCAGCGCCGACGCCGAGCGCTGGTTTCTCCTCAACGCCTCGCCCGAGATCCGCTCGCAGATCGAAAGTTTTCGGGGACTGTATCCACGCGGGCCGCGCCATTCGCCTATCGCCGGGATCCTGCTCACCAACGGGGATCTCGACCACTGCCTGGGCCTGCTCTCGCTTCGCGAGTCGCACCCTCTCGTGATCTACGCCACCGAGCGGGTGCGCCGCGGGTTCACCGAAGGAAATGTGCTTTACCGGACGCTCCAGCGCTTTCCCGGCCAGGTGACCTGGCGTGCGCTCGAGCTCGGCAGGGAAATCGAGGTCGGAGGACTCGCCGTAGAGGCATTGCCCGCTCCGGGAAAGCCGCCCATTCACCTCGAGGGTGACGGAGTGTCCGACCCCGGCGACAACATCGGCCTTCTCGTCCGCGACCTTAAGACGGGCAAGCGCCTCGCCTATTTTTCCGCTGCCGCGGCGATCACATCCGCCATGCGTGCCGCGCTCGATCAGGCCGATTGCGTGTTCTTCGACGGGACTTTCTGGGCGAGCGACGAGCTCATCGCGCTTGGGCTCGGCGACAAGCGCGCCGAGCAGATGGCGCACCTGCCCGTGGGCGGGAAGGACGGGAGCTTGCGGACGCTCGCCGGAGTGCGCACGCCGAAACGGATCTATATTCACCTCAACAATACGAACCCGCTGCTCCGTCCGCGCTCGCCCGAGCGCGTCCAAGCCGAGGAGGCGGGCTGGGAGATCGCATACGACGGCATGGAGGTCGCCCTGTGAACGCACCTGATCGCGCCCCGCTTCCGCGCGGGGAATTCGTCGAGTGGCTGCGGCGCGAAGGCGAGTCGCGCTACCACGACCGACACCGCTATCACGTGCTCATGCACGAGGGCAAGCTCACGCGCGAGCAGCTGCAGCAGTGGGTGCTCAACCGCTACTACTACCAGACGCGCATACCGATCAAGGACGCGATCATCGTATCCAAATCCGAGGACCCGGCCTTCCGCCGCATGTGGCTACGCCGCATCCACGACCACGACGGCCAGGCGGAAGTCGAGGGGGGGCTCGCGCTCTGGTTGCGGCTCGCCGAAGGCGTCGGCCTCGACCGCGACGAGGTCGCGAGCTGCCGCTCGGTCCTGCCCGGAGTGCGTTTCGCCTGCGACGCCTATGTGGATCTGGTCCGCAGCCGCAGCCTCCTCGAAGCCGTGGCCTCTTCGCTCACCGAGTTCTTCGCGCCCGACATCATGAGCAAGCGCGTGCTCGCCTGGGAGAAGCATTACCCCTGGGTGAGCCCCGAGATGCTCGCCTACTTTCGCGGACGCGTAACGCGGGCGCGGCGCGATTCCGAGGAGGCGATCGAATACGTCGTGGGGCACGCCGCCACCTACGAGATGCAGGAGCGCTGCGTGGCGGCGCTGATCCGCAAGACCGAGATCCTCTGGCACCTCCTCGATTGCGCGTACGCCGCCTACATCGATCCCGCCTGGGGAAGGGGCGGTCCGCGGTGATCTCCTCCGCCACGCGGCCGCGCCTCGCAGCGAAGGCGCGCCTGCGCTACGATCGAAAAACGGGCCGCACGATGCTGCTCTACCCGGAGAAAGGCCTGGTGCTGAATCCGACGGCGGCCGAGATCGCCAAGCTTTGCACCGGCGAGCACTCGGTCGCGGCCATCATCGACCAGCTCGCATCCCGCTACGGCAAGGACGCCGGCGTGATCGAGGGCGAGGTCACGAAGTTTCTCGCGGCGCTCGCCGAGCGCGGCCTCCTGCGGGAGGCCGATTGAGCGAGCACCGCCCGTACACGCTGGTCGCGGAGCTGACCTACCGCTGTCCGCTGCGCTGCAGCTATTGCTCGAACCCGATCGATTGGGCGAAGCGCAAGAGCGAGCTGGACACCGAGACCTGGCTGCGCGTGTTCCGCGAAGCCGAGGACCTCGGCGTCGTCGGCCTCAACCTCACCGGCGGCGAGCCCATCGTGCGACGCGATCTCGAAGAGCTGATCGCCGGGGCGAGAAAGCTGGACCTCTACACCAATCTGATCACGAGCGGGATTCCGCTCTCTCGCGAGCGCCTGGCGAGTTTCCGCGCCGCCGGCCTGGACAACGTACAGGTCTCGATCCAGGACGTGACCGCGACGGCGTCGGACCGGATCGCCGGGCTGCGCTCCTTCGAAAGGAAGCTCGAGGTCTGCGGCTGGGTGAAGGAGCTGGGCATGCCGCTCACGCTCAACGTCGTGCTCCACCGCGACAACCTCGGGCACGTCGCCGAGATCGTCGCGCTCGCCGAGCGCCTGAAGGCGGACCGGCTGGAGCTGGCCAACACGCAGTACCTCGGCTGGGCCCTTCTCAACCGGCGCGCGCTGCTGCCGACGCGCGAGCAGCTCGAAGAGGCGCGGGCGGTCGCCGCGACGGCCAGAATGCGGCTGCTCGGAAGAATGGAGGTGCTGTTCGTGACCCCGGACTACTACGCCGACTTTCCGAAGAGCTGCATGGACGGCTGGGGGAGGCGCTTCATCGTCGTGAGCCCCGACGGCCTCGTCCTGCCTTGCCATGTTGCGCACACGCTTCCGGGCCTGAAATTCGACAACGTGAAGCAGAGCGGTCTTGCCGCGATATGGTCCGATTCGGCAGGGTTGAACGCGTTCCGCGGCGAAGCGTGGATGCCGGAGCCCTGCAAGAGCTGCGACAAGCGCGCCGTGGACTACGGCGGCTGCCGCTGCCAGGCCTACCATCTGACCGGCAACATGGGCGCCACCGATCCGGCTTGCACCCTTGCGCCCGCACACGCGCTCATCGAGGCAGCGCGGCGCGAGGCGCAGACCTCGGAAGCACCACCGCCCCGCTACCGTTCCGTCAGGATCGCTGCGGCGAAGTGAACCGCGAGACAGCGGACCTAGCCCATCAGGCCGCTGGCTCGCGATGCCGGTCGATCCAGTAGGCCCACGGGCCGAAGATGGCGATGGCGATGAGGCCGAAGATCGCCACCACGTTCTCGCTCGGCGGCGGCGCCGCCCAGGGACCGGGAAGATATAGGGCGAGGAGCAGGATCACGAACGCCCACCAGCCGATGCTGCCGATGCGGTCCCTGCTTTTCGTCGCCTGCAAGTACAGTGCAATCCCGGCAGCAAACATGAGACCTTCCACGGCAAACGTCGCGGGTATCGATCGCCACAGGTCCAGCCCCAGTTTCTCGCCGCCTCCGGGGTAGAGCGGCATGTCCGGGCGATGGCTGACGAAATCGAGCAGCCAGTGGCTGCCGACTGCGATGCCCACCCACACCGCGCCGGTGCGGTCCCGGCTCCAGGCGAAATAGGCCAGAGCAAACGCCAGCGACCACACCACCGTCATCAGCAGGCTGTGCGACCAGGGATAGTAGGTGAAATCGAACGGGTTCACCGCGGTGAATCCGGGCACGATGCGGAAGCGCTCTATGCCGAGAAGCACGAGCACCGGCCACACCACGTCGAGAAAGGCCGCGGCGAGCACCAGCGTGCCGAGCGAAGCCCTGGGCGCGGCCCTCTTCGCCGCGAACGCGACCGCGAAATGGCCGATGAACACCTCAGCTCCCTCCCAGCAGCGCTTTCTTCAGACTTTCCTGCGCCGGCTCCTCACCGAGCCAGATCCGCAGCAGCGCACGGTAAAAGTCCTCGCCGGCTATCGGCTTGCCGTGGGGCTCGCCGTTCAGCGAGATGCGCGTACCCATGCCGGGCAGCCAGTCGAGTGCGATCAGGTCGCCCTTCTTCGCCGATTGCAGCGCGTTCATGATGGCGGTCAGCTCGTCCAGGCGCCCCTTCAGCGTCTCGCGCTCGGGCGCCGAGGTATTGGAGTCGATCCCGACCTCGAGCGCGTCGGTCAGCTGCTTCGCGCTCAGGCCGCGCATCAGGCGCATCGATACGCGCTTCGCGCCCCGCAAAGCCAGGATATCCGCGGGTGTCGCCTTCTTCTCCGTGAGATACAGGGCCGCAACGTAGATATTGAGGAAGTACTTGGTGCGCAGCCCGGCGCCGTTCAGCATCAGATCGCTCGACTCCACGCGGACCCGGTCGTCCACCTTGACCCCGGCGACCTCGTCCGCAAGCGCGGGCGTCGCGAGCAACGCGAGAACCAGCAGCGTCCCGCGCATCAGGCGCTCTCGTACAGACGCGTGAGCACGAACTCGCGATGACCCAGCGCTTCCGCGGCGGTGAGCCTTCCGTTCGCGGTGCGGAACATCATCTCGAGCAGCTTGTCTCCCGCCTGGTCCATGTTCAATTCCTTCCGGGTGATGCCGGTGACGTCGACGTCGATGTGCTCGCCCATCGTGCGCACGGTGCGCGGGTTCGCGCACAGCTTGATCACGGGCAGGATCGGGTTGCCGATGACGTTGCCCTGCCCCGTCGGGAAGAAGTGAACGACGTAACCGCTCGCGCCGCACAGGGTCACCATCTCGGCCGCCGCCGAGGACGAATCCATGAACCACAGGCCCGGTCCGGTCGGCGCCTCGGCCTTGTCGAGCACGCCGTCGATCACGCATTTCTTCCCGATTTTCTGGATGTTGCCGAGCGCCTTCTCCTCGATCGTCGTCAGGCCCCCTTCGATGTTGCCCTTGGTCGGCTGCGACTCCGAGAGGTCGTTCGTCTTGTGACGGTTCACCACGTCCTGGTAGCGGTCGAACACGCGCATGAAATCCTCGCGCACCTTCGGCGTGCGGCAGCGCGCCGCGACTAGGTGCTCGCCCCCGGTGAGCTCGGTGGTCTCTCCGAACACCAGGGTGACGCCGTGCGCATAGAGCTTGTCGAAAGCATTGCCGACGCAGGGATTCGCGCCGATCCCCGAGGTCGTGTCGGACTCGCCGCACTTGGTCGATACCCAGAGGTCCTTCAGCGGGCGCTCCTCGCGTGCCAGTTCGCTGGCCCACTGCACGTACTCCTTCGCCGCCTTGGACGCGCGCATGATTGTGTCGTGGTCGCCATGCTGCTCGATGCCGAAGCACGACACCGGCTTTCCTGTCTTGGCGATGCCGTCGGCGACCTTCTTCGCCCAGCCGGGCTCGATGCAGATCACGACGACAGCCGCGACATTGGGATTAGCGCCCGTGCCGATCAGCGTTCGGAAGTGCAGCTCGAGGTCGGCGCCGAACTGCAGGCGGCCGTAAGGATGCGGCAGGGCGAGCGTCCCCTTGACGTTGTGCGCGGCCGCCTCCGCCGCGGCGTTCGACAGGTCGTCGACCGGGAGGATGACGACGTGATTGCGCACGCCGACGCGGCCGTTCTCGCGCCGGTAGCCGTGAAACGTAGCGTTCTTCAAATCGATGCCCATACTCTCACCAGCGCTTCGTCTTGATGTTGTGGACATGGGCGTGCTCGCCTACCCGGATCGGTGCGATGGCCCGGCCGATGTCCGTGCCGTACTTGATGACCGTATCGTCCTTTGCCAGCGCGCGGACCGCGAGCTTGTGGCCAATGGGGATATCGCTCTGCGCGCGCACCCTGATCTCGCGGTCCTGATCCATGATCCACCCGGTGAGCTCCTGGCTCGACTTCACGCCCTCGACGACGACGACGCCCACGGAGTCGCCCTCGTCGTGCACAACGAAATGAATCATCGGAAACCTCTTGCGTCTAGCGACACATCAGGTTGCCCGCGCCGTAGTCGACCGGCTGGGTGCAGTCCTGGACGTTGATCGTTCGCGACGGATCGGGCTCCGGCGCGCGGTACACCGACATCTTCCCCTCGTTCATCGCGTCCGCCGCCAGCACGCCGACGACGACCGCGGTCGCGACAGGCGTGGCACAACCCGGCAGAGCGATTGCGCTCACGGCGATGATCGCAAGGATTCGGCGCACGGCCTCAGGCTAGCACGCACCGGTGCGCTTGGCTAGAATCTGAGTCTTCCCTGCGAGCGGGCGCGGCCCGCCGGAGTCCACGTCGATGAACAAGCCCGTCGAGTCGTTACCGTCCGACAAGCTCGAGTACCTCAAGCGCCGCACCGACAAGTACTTTACCAAGTCGCGGAGCATCGTCGAGAAGTTCGGAGACCGGACCGTCACGTACGGAGTGTTCCTGCGGCGCGGCGTGATCTGCGCGGTCAATCCCGCGATCGACGTCTTGCGAACCTACTACTCGGCCGCTGCCGAGCCGCTGAGGATCACCCGGCTGTACGAGGAAGGGGCTTTCGTTCCCGATCAGAAAGCGATCTTCACCTACACGGGGTCGTTCGCCTCGCTGGTGGAGCTCGAGACCCTGATCCTGCAGCGCGTCGGCGTCGCCTGCGTCTCGGCGTACAACGCCTACAAGATGGCGATGAACCTGAAGAAGGTCGCCTTCATCGACATGCACGCCCGTCACTCGCCGGGGGACGATCTCTCGCTTCTCGCGGCCTACGGCGCCTCCGTCGGCAGCCGCCTGGCCAAGCTGGGAGGAGCCCTCGGCTTCATCGGGTCCTCGCAGGACCTCACCTCGCATTTCTACGGCCAGCCGTCGGGAATCGGAACCATGCCCCACGGCATCATCGGCTACGCCGGATCGACGCTGCGCGCCGCGCAGATGTATGTGGAGACTCATCCGCAGGACAATCTCACCGTCCTGGTCGACTATTTCGGCAGGGAGTACTCCGACGCGCTCGAGGTGTGCCGCTGGTGGTACAACGAGTACCTGCCGCGCGACGAGACGGGGGCGCGAGCCCTTGCCCTGCGGATAGACACCCACGGCGAGCGTTACGCCGAGGGCCTCGACTACGAGAAGTCCGTCGACATCGTGGTGAACTGGCTGCACGTCCCGAACGAATACGAGGCGGTACGTCACGTCATGGGCGAGGAAGCGTTCGACGCGGACAGCCTGAACATCGTGAAGGACCGCGTGCGCAAGGTGCTGTTCGGCACGGGCGTCTCGGTCGCATCGGTGATCCAGCTGCGGCAGACGCTGGACGCGCAAGGGTTCAACGCGGCCAAGATCGTCGGCTCCTCCGGCTTCAACCTGTTCAAGTGCAAGATGTTCGCGAACGCGCGTGCGCCTCTCGACGTCGTCGGCACGGGCTCGTTCATCCCGGAGAATTTCCCGGACACCTTCGCGACCGCCGACATCTACATGTACGAAGGCAAGCCCGGTATCAAGCTCGGGCGCGAGAAGGTGTTTCAGGGACTCAAGCCCTGACGTCGCGCGTGCTGTTCCCCACCACGCTGGTCGGCAGCTACCCGCAGCCCGAGTGGCTGATCGACAGGAAGAAGCTTGCGGGACGCTTTCCTCCCCGCGTCCGCGCAAAGGAGCTATGGCGCGTTCCCGAGCCCTATCTCGCCCAAGCGCAGGAGGACGCCACGCTGCTCGCCATACGCGCCCAGGAAGAAGCGGGCCTCGACATCATCACCGACGGCGAGATCCGGCGCGAAAGCTATTCGAACCGGTTCGCCACCGCGCTAGAAGGCGTGGACATCGACAACCCGGGCTCGGCGCTCGACCGCTCTGGCCATCCCAACCCCGTGCCGCGCATCGTCGGCAGGATACGTCGGCGCCACGCTGTCGAGGTCGAGGACCTCAGGTTCCTGCGCGCGCACACGGACCGGAACATCAAGATGACGGTTCCGGGCCCGTTCACGATGTCGCAGCAGGCCCAGAACGACTACTACAAATCCGAAGAGGATGCGGCCATGGACTACGCGGTCGCGGTCAACGAGGAGATCCGCGACCTCTTCGCCGCGGGCGCCGACGTCGTGCAGATAGACGAGCCCTATATGCAGGCGCGGCCCGAAAAGGCCCGGGCCTACGGCCTCAAAGCCCTGAACCGGGCGCTGGAGGGCGCGAAGGGAACGACCGCGGTTCACATCTGCTTCGGCTACGCGGCGGTTATCCACGCGCGGCCCTCGGGTTACTCTTTTCTCGGCGAGCTTTCCGGCTGCACCTGCGGGCAGGTATCGATCGAGACGGCGCAGTCCAACCTCGACTGTTCCGTCCTCAGGTCCCTCGCCGGGAAGAAGCTCATCCTCGGGGTGATCGACCTGAACGACATGACGGTCGAGACGCCCGAGAAGGTGGCGGCGCGAATCCGCCGCGCCCTGCCCCATGCCCGAGGCGAGGACATCATCGTCGCGCCCGATTGCGGCATGAAGTACCTTCCGCGTGACGTCGCCTTCGGAAAGATGAAAGCCATGGTCGAAGGCGCAAAGATCATGCGCCGCGAGATCGGCGCGAGCTGATCAGAGCGCCGCGCGCAGCCGCCCGAACCCCGCGTCGAGATCTTCGATCAGGTCCTCGACGCTCTCGAGCCCGGCGTGGACGCGGAAGCACGGCCCCCTGTGCGGCCACTGCGTAGCGGTGCGGGACTCGCGCGGATCGAAGGGGACGATCAGGCTTTCGTAGCCGCCCCAGGACGAGCCGATCCCGAAGAGCTCCAGCCCGTCGATCATCGCAGCCAGCGCCCCGTCGCTCACGCCCTCCTTCAGAACGACCCCGAACAGGCCGCACGCACCGGTGAAATCTCGCCTCCAGAGCGCGTGCCCCGGGTCGCCCGGGAGCGCCGGATGGAGCACGCGCTCGACCTCCCGCTGGCGGCCGATCCATTCGGCGAGCGCAACGCCCGCCTGCCAGTGCTGCTTGAGTCGCACGGCGAGGGTGCGAAATCCTCTCTGAGCCAGGTAGACGTCCTCCGGGCCCGCAGTCTGCCCCAGTTCGTAGGTCGAAGCACGCAGCTTCGGCCAGACCTCCCGGGTGCCGGTGATCGCGCCGAGCATGGCGTCCGCGTGCCCCACGATGTACTTCGTCGCGGACTGCACGGACACGTCGACCCCGTGGGCGAACGGCCTGAAGAACAACGGCGTGCCCCAGGTGTTGTCCATGATCACTGTGATTCCACGCTTGTGGGCGGCCTCGGCGATGGCCGGGATGTCCTGCACCTCGAACGTGAGCGAGCCGGGCGATTCGACGTAGACGACGCGGGTTTCGGGCCGCATCAGGGACTCGATGCCGCGCCCGATGAGCGGATCGTAGAAGGAGGTCGTAACGCCGAAGCGCTTGAGGATTCCTCCGGCCAGGGCACGCGTCGGTCCGTAGACGGTATCAGCGACAAGCAGGTGATCGCCCGAGGACAGGAAAGCGAGCAGAGCTCCCGCGCACGCCGCGAGCCCCGAGGGGTAAACGACGGAGCGGTAGCCTCCTTCCAAGCTCGCGATGGCCTCCTGCAGCGATCGCGTGGTCGGCGTACCAAGGCGCCCGTAGCAGGTAACCGGTAGATCCTGCCGCCATTCCTCGCGCCTGCGCCGGTGCTCGTCCACGCTTTGCGATAGCACTGTGGAGACGTGAAACACCGGAGGGTTCACAGAGCCCTCGTGCTGTTCCGGATGACGGCCGGAGTGGACGATAGTCGTTTCTTCGCGCATGGATATCCTTCTCTCTGTGGGGAGTCCCGGGCCATTCTGGCAGAACCCAGCCACATCTTCGCTTCTGCTGGACATATGTCAACGACATATCCTTAATATAATCATGTATATATGATGAGTTGTGAATTCATAAAATCAAGATTATTATGCAGGGTCTTGGGTACCAAGAGAGTTAAGGACGCCGGGCGCCTGGCTTCTTAGCCGTCCGTCGGCTGCGGGGACCGTCTGTCGGCCAGCGTGAAGCGGCGTTGCAGAGTGCCTTTGAGCCGGCTGCCAAAACGGAGAGCATTGGCGACCGCGTCCCGAGTGAAATTAGTGGAGGATTCATGAAGGGGAAGCTCGGTCAATCGTTTGTCATGACCGTTCTGGTCGCAGCCGTGCTCGCGCTCGCGGCCTCCTGCGCACAGGATACGGGTGTGGGCACCGGCGGCGCTGGTACGTTCGGCCCCGGCACGGGCACGGGCGGAGGTCCCCCCCCTGGCCAGGGCACGGTGGGTACGTCCGGCACGCGGGTCCAACTCCTCGTCAGCAATCCGCAGCTTCCTTCCTCGGGGCAAACAACGGTCGCTCTGACAGCGGTGGTGCTCGACGCCAACGGTCAAGCCGTTCCCGGCACTACGGTCACCTTTTCGACGGGGACCGATCCATCGGCGTTCGTTAGCGCCATCAGCGGCGGCGGGACGACCGATGCGAACGGAACCGTGACCGCCACGCTAAATCTCGGCGCCAACAAATCGAACCGCACGATCACGGTCGCCGTCACGACTTCGGACGGCGCCACGATCACCAACACCGTCGGCGTCACCGGTACGGCTATCACCATCAGCGGCAACAGCTCCCTGGCCGCGGGCGCCTCGACGACCCTGACGTTCGCCTTGAAGGATTCGGCCGGGACTCCGATTCCGAACATGACGATGACGTTGACTTCGCAGAACGGAAGCGGGATTGCCGCCGGATCGACGCTCACCGACGCCTCGGGCCAGGTGACCGCCACCGTGACTGCGGCGGCGGTTGCGTCCGACGTCATCACCGCAAGCGCAGCCGGGGCGAGCAAGACTCAGACCCTGACGATCGCCAGCGCGGCCTTCGCATTCACGACGCCGGCAGCGAACACCGACATTCCCCTGGGCAGCTCCGTGCCCCTATCAGTCAATTGGACGAACGCCGGCGGCGGCCCCGTCGTCGGCACACAGGTCTCCTTCACGAGCAGCCGCGGCACCGTAAGCGGCAGCCCCGTGCTGACCAACGGAACGGGCGACACGCCCGGCGTTTCGATCAGTTCGGCGAGCTCCGCGGGCCCCGCAATCATCACGGCGCAAGGCCCGGGGGGCACGCCGGCGGCGACATTGAGCGTCAATTTCGTCGCCACCACCGCGACCGCCGTGGCCGTGCAGGCGGTACCCGGCGTCGTGGAGTTCACGGCGACTCCGCCCAACCCGAGCCAGACCAACAACATCTCGACGGTCACCGTGACGGTGCGCGACGCCAACAACAACCTCGTCAAGAATGCGGCCATCAGCTTCAACCTGACCGACAATACCGGTGGTCAGCTCGCGGCCAACACGGCGATCACCGATGCGACCGGCACAGCTTCGGTGAACTACACCGCGGGAACCACCAACAGCGCGCAAAACGGCGTGGTAATCCAGGCCACGGTGAACGCGGTCAACGGGAACCCGATCGCACCTATTTCCGCCAGTGCGACCTTGACGGTCGCCGGACAGGCGCTATTCGTCCGCGTCGGCACCGACAACCTCGTCCAGACGGTTCCGCCACCGAGCCCGAACCTCCAGAAGACGTGGTCGGCGATCGTCACCGACGCAGCGGGCAACGCCGTGGTGGGCGCGACGGTCAGGTTCGCCCTTGTTCCAAAGGGATATTCGAAGGGCAGCTTCGTTTTCGCCACGGTTGACAGCCAATGGGAAGTTAGCCCGGACGGGCTCAACCCGGGGCCTGTCATCTTCTGTCCGAGCGAGGACATCAACATCAACGGCATTCTCGATCCGGGTGAGGACACCAACAACAACGGCCGCCTCGATCCTGGAAACGTTGCCTCGGTCAATGCCACCGGAACGACCGACTCGAACGGCATAGCCTTGGCGACGATCACCTACCCCAAGAGCTACGCGGTGTGGACCGAGGTACAGCTCCAGGCCAGCGCCGGCGTCGTCGGCAACGACCCCCCCACGACTGCAACGTTCTTCCTGATGGGACTTGCATCCGACTACGTGAACAAGGGCGTCCCGCCGCCGGGACAGCCCAGCCCGTTCGGCGTGGTCCAGGACTGTACCAACCCGAACTAATCTCCCAACCTCCTAGACGACGCGCGGGGCCGCCCGCGCGTTTTTTTTCTGCAGTCACTGACGGCTGCGGGTCCGGGCACGTAGAATACGGCGCTTTGTCCGGAGTCACAGCCGGCCGATTCAAGTGCCATCCTCATCTCGCAGCACTACCCGCGCGATAGCGCGCCTTGCCTGGCCGGTTCTCGTCGCGCAGCTCGCGGTGATCGCGAGCGGCGTGCTCGACACGGTGATGGCCGGCCGCTACAGCGCCGTCGACCTCGCCGCCGTCGGGATCGGAGCGAGCGTCTACTTCAGCGTCTTCATCGGTCTGATGGGAGTGGTCCTGTCGCTTTCGCCGATCGCGGGGCAGCTTTTCGGGGGAAAACAGTACGACAGAATCGGCGAGGAGACGCGCCAGACCGCCTGGCTCGCTGTTGCCCTTTCTGCGCTGGGAGTTGTGCTGCTCGCGTTTCCCGACCCCTTTCTGCGCCTCTCGGGCGCGCCGCCGGAGGTCGAGGTACGCGCGCGGGCTTACCTGCAGGGAATAGCGTGGGCCCTCCCGGCGATGCTTCTCTTCCGCGTGTTCTTCGCGCTTACCACCGCGGTGGCGCGGCCCCGCGCGGTGATGGCGATCAACCTCGTCTACTTTGCGACGAAGATCCCCCTGAACGCGTTGTTCATCTATGGCGCCCTCGGGGCGCCCGAGCTGGGCGGCCCCGGCTGCGCGATCGCGACCGCGATCGCAAGCTGGATCGTGTTCGTCCTCGCCTGGACCTACTGCGCCAGGCACCCTTTCTACGAGCCCTTTCACATATTCGCGCGCTGGTCGTGGCCGCACCCGGCGATCTTGTGGAATCACCTCAAGCTCGGGGTCCCGCTGGGGCTCGCTCTCTTCGTGGAAGTGACCTCGTTTACTTTCATGGCGATATTCCTGGCGCGGCTCGGCGCGGTAACGTCCGCCGGCCACCAGATCGCCTCCAACGTCACCGCGGTCTTCTACATGTTCGGGCTCGCGGTGGGAAACGCGACCGGAGTCCTCATCGCGCAGGCGGTCGGCGCGCGCGACCTCGCGCGGGCGCGGCATACCGGATTCACCGGAATGCGCATGATGCTCGGCCTGTCGCTGTGCGCAGCCGCGCTGATCTCGCTCGCGGCCGAGGGGATCGTCGCGCTCTACTCGCACGATCCTCAGGTGCGTGTGCTGGCGGCGAAGCTGCTGGTCTACGTTTCGCTCTTCCAGATCTTCGACACCGCGCAGGTGGTGATCGTGAACGCGCTGCGGGGCTACAAGATCACGTTCATCCCGATGCTGGTGTACACCGTCGCTCTGTGGGGCATCGGGCTGGGAGGGGGTTATGCGCTGGGACTGGAGAAAGTCCCGCTGGCCGGCGCCTTCGGGCTCTCGACCCCCATGGGGGCGGCCGGGTTCTGGCTCGCCGGGGTGGCTAGCCTGATCGTCGCGAGCGCCATCCTGCTCGCCTACTTCGCGCGCGCGAGCCGCCCCTCGACGACGGGGTAAGTGCCCTCCGAGTCAGGTCAGAGGGCGCGAGACCGCCGGCACAGCGGGAGCGCCCGCGGCAGGGCGCGCCGAGTCGGGCCGCGCGGCACCCTTGCTCTGGGCGTCGGCGAGCGTCGCGATGTCGCCCGAGATCTCGCCGCCCTCTTCGATTTCAAGCTTGCCGTAGCGGATCTTCCCCGACACCTTTCCCGTGGAGCAGATCAGGAGATGCTTGCGCACCGTGAGCTCGCCTTCGAAGCGGCCGCGGATTTCGGCCATGTCGATGCCCGCCTTGCCGGCGAATACGCCCCTCTCCGAAATCTGGACGACCCGGCTGTCCATCGAGGCCTCGACGCGACCTTCCACGATCAGCGTGTCGCAGTCGGTGATCTCGGCTCCTTTTAGCTTGATGTCGGGTCCGACGATCAGCCTGCTCGGCGTCGCTTCCTCGGCCCGCGCGGGCTTGGCGTCCTCGCGGGGCACAGGCGGATTCGCCTTCACTGCCTCGATCTTGACGGCTTCCCCTTTTGCGGCGTCCGCGCCGAGTGGATTCAGGGCCTCCTGAAGGCGGCTGTAGGGGGAGTGGACGCGCGGATTCAGCGGAAGCTCTCTCTTGCGAAAATTGTCCAGCACGGATTGCTCCTCTCTCTTGTATACGTGATCGGCCAACTGCGGAAAACGCAGGCGATGCCAATCGATTTGCGAGTAGCAACGCGCATGCCACCCGCGGGTTGCGTTGAAAATCATCGAATTGACCACCAGATGAATTGCAGAGTGTCGCCCGCGGGTGACGCGATTTGAGTAAGGGGTGCTTAAGCGACTGTTGACAATGCAAATAGCGCGTCGCGTACGGACGACGCGCTACATCGTCGCACCTTCGGCGGGCCGGCGCTCAGGGGGCTTCATGAACTTGAGTGCGAACTCGTCCACCGGAGTCTGCGGCCGGAACACGGGTGCGTCGCGCATGTCTGCTGGGTTGCGCAGGAAATCCCCTTCCTCGGCCAGCTTGAATCCCACCGCCTCGATTTCCCGGCGGAGCGTTGACTCCTCGATGCGGTGCAGCGTCTTCGCCACGCTTGTTCCGGCTCCGGGCTGCGCGGAATGATCGGTCACGACCAGGACTCCGCCCGGCTTGAGCGCATCGAACAGCGCGCGGTTCATCTTCGCCCGATCCACCGGCATAAAGGTGGTGTCATGATAGGCGAAGAAGAACGTCACCAGATCGAGATCGCGCGCTTCGGGCGGAACCGGATCGTCGTAATCTCTCAGCACGCGCACCACGTTCCGCATCGCAGGCGTCCCGGCGCGTTCGTCGAATCTCTCTCTCGCTCGCGCTGAGCCCGCCGGGGACTCCTGCGCGTAGACCTTTCCTCGCGGTCCCACCGCGCGGGCGAGGAGCTCCGTCGAGTAGCCCGCTCCGGCGCCCATGTCCAGGACCTTCATCCCCCGACGGACGCCGACAAAGGCAAGCAGACGCTCGGGCTTCCGCCTGATATCGATCTGCCGATCGGCTTCGGTACGATCGCGGCTCGCAACGATGGCGGCGTAGTCCGGCGGCTCACCGCCCGTCCCCGTGGCGCACCCGGCCAGGGCGATTACGCACAGCAATGCAGTCCGTTGAATCATGTGCGGCATCCCGAGACCCCCATCACCGGCCTTTGAATCGCGGCGAGCGTTTCTCGTTGAATGCGCGCACGCCTTCCCTGCGGTCTTCGGTCCCGACGAGCCGGTTGTAGGCCTCGATTTCGAGCTGCATCGCCGAGGCGAGGTCCATGTGCAGGCCCTGGTGGATGGCGCGCTTTGCCTCCCGCACCGCCTGCGGCGCAAGCGATGCCATACGCTCGGCCACCCGCAGCGCCTCCGCTACCACGTTTTCCGGCTCGCACAGCCTATTCACCACCCCCCAGGCGAGCGCCTCCTCCGCCGAGAAGACCCGCGCCGACAGGATCAGCTCCTTGGCGCGTCGCTCGCCGACGACGCGAGGCAGCGTCTGAGTGCCGCCACCGCCCGGCATGATGCCTAGGGCGACCTCGGTGAGCGCAAACTTCGCCGAGATCGAGGCGTAGGCGAAATCGCAGTGCAGAACCAGCTCCAGTCCTCCCGCATACGCGGCGCCGTTGACAGCGGCGACCACCGGAATCGGGCTGTCGCGCACGGCGTCGAACATCCGCTCGAAAATTCCGTGCTGCGAGCGCCACTGCTCGTCGCTGAGCGAGTTGCGCTCTTTCAGATCGGCGCCGGCGCAGAATGATCTGCCGCCGGCGCCGGTGAGGACCACGCAGCGGACCCGCTGTTCGGCCTGGAAGCGCTCGAAAAGGTCACACAGATCGAGCGCGGAGCGCGTATCGAAGGCGTTGGCGACTTCGGGTCGATCGAGTGTCACCAGGAGCACGTCGTGCGGCCGCTCTTCCGTCCGCACCGCCGCGAGCTTGGCCACGTCCGCCTACTGCGGCGGCTTGACCCCGTCCTTGCTGACCGCGACGCGCGGAGCAGTGATCTTGCCGCCTGCGCCCATCGTCGCGGCGACGAAGACGGTCGCGCCGGGAACCAGCAGCGAGCGATCGCCGGGAGCGAAATCGACGATCGGCGTGCCGTCGGGGACGAGGATCTTTTGCGCGCCGCCCTTGTACTCAAGCGTCAGCTCGCTGCCTCCTGCCGCCTTGACGACCGAAGCGACGTTCGCGTTGGTCATGGTGTCGCCTGGCGACGTGTCCCAGGGCGTGTGGCCCGCCGGCGCCGTGGGCGGAAGCCTGTGGACTTCGCTCGCGACTAGCTGTCCCGCCGCGTTCTTCTTGGCGGTCGACCCGACATAGGAGCCGGGCTTGAAATCGGCCAGGGTCACCGCTTTCGCCGCGGCGACGGCGAAGTTCGGCGCCAGGTTGATCTTGAGGTCCTTGCCGTCACGCGTCTTGACCGAAAGCACGTCGCCGTCGAGGCTCGTGATCGTGCCGCGGATGCGCATCGGCATCTGCGCGGTCGCGACCGCGCTCGCGAGCATGAGCCCTGCGGCCAGGAACACTCCCAGTTTCTTCATGTCTTGATCCCTCCTTGAAAGGCCCTATCGGGCCGGATGATCCGCAAGCCTGTCCTGCGGCAGATGGGTTAACGCAATCAGGCCGGCTTCCATTCCGGGCACCCGGGCATTCTCGCAGATTCGGCCCGCTACAGCTTGAGCAGCCCGCGGGCGTTCTCGTCGACGATTTTCCTCTTCTGGTCCTCTTTGAGATGCGGATGGGCGGTAACGACGTCCACCGGCCTCTCGTACGCAATGGGGAAGCAGTAGTCGCTGCCCATGAGGACGCGGTCCGCCCCGATCACCTCGACCAGGTACCGGAGCACGTGGTCGGAGTAGCCGACCGTGTCGTAGTAGAAGCGGCGCAGGTAATCGACGGGCGCCTGCTTGATGTGCTTCAGGTCTGCGCGCTTTTCCCATCCCCGGTTGAGCCGCCCCACCAGCCAGGGGAACGCGCCTCCCGAGTGGGGGAGGCAGACGACGAGCTCCGGCAGGCGGTCGAGCACGCCTCCGAAGATGAGGTGGGCCGCGGCGATGCCCGATTCGAAAGGATTGCCCAGCAGGTTGGTAAGGTAGTAGGCGCTCAGGCGCTGGTGGCCGATCACCTCCACCGGGTGCAGGAAGAGCGGAAGCCCGCACGCCTGGATGCGCTCGAACACCGGCAGAAAGGCAGCGTCGGACAGGTCCTTGCCCAGAACCTGGGTGGCGACGTAGAAACCGCGCACCCCGGGCAGCTTCGCCGCGCGTTCCACCTCCTTGAGGGCGAGCGCCGGCTCGTGCATGGGCAGGGTCGCTAGGCCGACGAAGCGGCGCGGGTGCCGCTCGTGGGCGCGCGCAAGCGCGTCGTTGTAAGTCTCGCTCAGGCGCTGCGCGAGGCTCCCCGGCGCCCAGTACACCATCGGCTGGGACAGCGACAGCGCGTGGGTCTCCACGCCCTGCTCGTCCATCGCCTGCAACCTTGCGTCCAGATCGACGAACTTGGGCCCGACCGGTCCGGTGACGAGATGGCCGTGCTTGAACTGTGGGCCTTTGCCTTCGATGTTCTTGTACTCGAACCCATGGCCGGGGCCGTGCTTCTGGACCAGGTCGAGGAAGGTCTGCGGAAAGTAATGCGAGTGGACGTCGATTGCGTGGTGCGCGTGCTGGCTCATGCGGCTCCTTTTTTTGGGCGATTCTACCGCGCCAAGCGGCGGCGCACCTATAATTCGTACCGATTTCGCACGGCAATACGGGAGATCCGCCAAATGGAAGAACGCGTCACCTTCGAGTCCGACGGCCTCAAGCTTTCCGGCGTCCTGCACCTTCCGGAAGCGCGCGGCGTGCGGCGTGCCGCTTTCCTCGTTCTGCACGGGTTCGGCAGCAACAAGGACGGCAGCGGCGGAAAGGCAATGGCCGCGATGCTCACCCGCTCGGGCTATACCGCCTTGCGCTTCGATTTCCGCGGCTGCGGCGAGAGCCAGGGCGAGCGCGGGCGCGTGATCTGCAAGGAGCAGGTCAGGGACACGAGGAACGCCGCATCCTTTCTCGCGGGGCGCGGCGACATCCAACCGCAGCGTATCGGCGTGATCGGCCAGAGCTTCGGGGCGGCAGTCGCCGTGTACGCCGCGGGCGTCGACCGAAGGATCGCGGCGTGCATCTCCTCCGGCGGCTGGGGAGACGGCGCCAAGAAGTTCCGCAAGCAGCATGCCTCGCCGCGCGCCTGGGCAAAATTCAGGGCGATGATGCGGGAAGGCAAGCGCCGCAAGCGCTCCGGCAGGCCCATGATGGTCCCGCGCTACGATATCGTGCCCATCCCGCCGCGACTGCGGGGCAACCTCGCTCCCGGCTCGATCATGGAGTTTCCCTTCGAGGTCGTCGAGAGCATGTATGAATTCAACGCGAACGAGGTCGTGGGCAGGATCGCCCCCCGGCCGCTGCTCCTGCTGCATTCGGCGAGCGACTCGGTCACGCCCACCGAGCAGTCGGTCGAGTTGTTCGAGCGCGCCGGAAAACCCACCGATCTGCACCTGATCGCCGATGTCGATCATTTCATGTTCTCGGAGGGCAATACGCTCATTCTGAACCTCGTGCGCAACTGGCTCGACAAGCACTTCCCCCCTACGGGCTGAAGCATGAGCACGGCAGCCGCCGTGAGCGCTGCGGTCCTCACGCGCTTCGCGACCGACGTCTTTTCCCGCGCAGGCCTTCCGAAGGCCGATGCGACCGTCGTCGCCGAGGCGCTGGTCTGGGCGAACCTGCGCGGCGTCGACACGCACGGAGTCACCCGTATCCCTCGCTACGTTGAGCTGATCGAGACCGGGGACATGAATCCCCGTCCGGCGATCGGGATACGCAGGGAAACGCGGGCCTCGATGCTGATCGAGGCCGACCGCGCGGCCGGGCCGGTGGCGATGATGCGCGGCGTCGCCGAATCGCTGCGCAAGGCCCGCGACGCGGGCGTAGGGCTCGCGCTGGTCCGCGCCACCACCCACACGGCCGCCCTCGGCTACTACACGCAGGCCCTCGCTCGCCAGGGCATGGCGGGGATCGCGCTCGCCGGATCCTGGCCCAACGTCATCTACCACGGCGCACGTGCTGCGGGCGTTTCCACCAGCCCGATCTCGATCGCCGTGCCCGGCGGCCCGGGCGGCGAGCCCGTGGTTCTGGACATGGCGACCAGCGTCGTATCCATGGGCAAGCTCAACCAGGCGAAGAAGGCCGGCCGGCCCATTCCCGAGGGCTGGGCGCTGGACTCACAGGGCAATCCCACAACCGATTCCCAGGCCGCCCAGACTCCGCTGCCCATGGGCGGGCCCAAGGGCTCGGGCCTGTCTTTCATGGTCGAGTGCCTCGCCAGCCTCATCGCGTCGAACCCCCTGCTCGCCGAGTCGCTGGAGGGCACGCCGGAAGGAGGCCGGCACCGCCAGAACGGGTTCGTGATGGCGATCGACTTGGCGCAGTTCGGCGACCTCGAGAATTTCAGGCACGAAGTCGACCGCCTGGTGATAGCGCTCAAGGCTCTGCCTCGCGCCGCCGATACCGGCGAGATACTCATGCCCGGCGAACGCGGCGGACGAACCTTCGAGCAGCGCATGCGCGAGGGCATCCCTCTGCCGCGCGCCGTGCACGACGAGCTTCAGGCGCTCGCGGACCGCCTCGGCGTGACGCGGCTCGCTCTGGCCGGTTGATATACTGCGTGAGCTGAAGAGCGAAGGATCATGGCGACGAAATCCAGGACCAAGACCCGCCGCGGCGAGCTTGCGCGCGGCTATCCCGACCTCCATGAGCATCTCAAGGCCCTCGATCGCGCGGGCCTCCTCGTAACGGTCGAACGGCCGATCAACAAGGACACGGAGATGCATCCCCTGGTGCGCTGGCAGTTCCGCGGCGGCATCGAGGAGCCGGACCGCAAGGCGTTTCTCTTCAACCGCGTCGTCGACAGCAAGAAGCGCAAGTACGACATCGCGGTCGTCGTCGGTGCTCTCGCCGCGAGCCGCGAGATCTACCGCATCGGCATGGGCTGCCCGCTCGACAAGATCAGCGAGACCTGGACGCGGGCGGTGGCGAAGCCGATCGCGCCTAGGATCGTGGAGAACGCGCCCTGCCACGAGATCGTGATCGAAGGCGACGAGCTGGATAGGCCGGGGAGAGGCCTCGACGCGCTGCCCATCCCGATTTCGACGCCCGGCTGGGACATCGCACCCTTCACGACGCTATCGCAATACATCACCAAGGACCCGGACAGCGGCGTGCAGAACATGGGCATCTACCGGGGACAGGTCAAGGCGCGGCGGCGCCTGGGAATGAATCCTTCGCTCGAGCTTCGGCCGGGGATCTACACGCACTGGGAGAAGATGAAAGCCCGGGGCAAGAGGCTGCCTGCGGCGGTCATCCTCGGCGCGCCGCCCTGCGTGGCGTTCACGTCGGCGCAAAAGGTGCCCGAGTCGCTCGACGAGCTGCATGTTGCCGGGGGCCTGGTGGGCTCGCCGATCAACGTGGTGAAGGCGAAGACCGTCGACCTGCTCGTTCCCGCGGAAGCGGAGATCGTCGTCGAAGGGTATATCGACACCGAGTACCTCGAACCCGAGGCGCCGTTCGGCGAGTCGCACGGCCACGTGAACCTGCAGGAGTACAACGCGTACATGGAGGTCACCTGCATCACGCGGCGCAGGGACGCGATCCTGACCTCCATCATCTCGCAGGTGACTCCGAGCGAGTCGAGCCTCATCAAGCGCGTCGCCCTGGAGCCGCTCTTCACGCAGCACCTGCGCAGCACACTCGGCATCCAGGGCGTGAAGCGCGTATCGATGCACGAACCGCTCACCAACCTGCGCAAGGTCGTGGTGCTCGTCATGGAAAGGAAGACCCCGCCCACGGAGGTCTGGCGCGCGCTCTACGGCGCCGCGTCGTGGAACCGCGCCGCGGGGAAATACGTCGTCGCCGTGAACGACGACATCGATCCGGACAACGCGGACGCGCTGCTGTGGGCCATGTCCTACCGCGCCAATCCGGCGCTCGATCTGCAGGTGCTCCACCACCGCGACCAGGGGCACGGGCCCCGCAGCAAGCGCAACGACGGCGAGGACGCCTCGGTGCTGATCGACGCGACCATGAAGGAAGACTTTCCACCGATCTCGCTGCCCAAGCGCGAGTACATGGAGGCCGCCCGCGCGATCTGGGAGGAGTTGGGGCTGCCCAAGCTCAAGCCCGAGTCGCCGTGGTTCGGCTACTCGCTCGGCGAGTGGTCCGACGAGCTGGAGCAGGCAGCCGAGCTCGCCGTAAAGGGCGATTACTTCAAGACGGGCGAGATGCTAGTCAAGCGCCGCCGCAAGGACGTGAAGATGAACACCGAGGTTCGCGACCTGAAGGACGCGAAAAAGGGCTAGCGCCGCGCTATTTCATCTTCATCGGAGTCACCTTTCGGTGAATCCGAGGTGGACGGTCATACGTTTGCTGGTGTCCGTCGCGGCACTTCCCGCCACCGCCCTACGGGCAGATCACTTCTTCACGATGCCGCTCCGCGGGCAGCAGGAGAGTCCAGACGCGGGGAAGTCATCCGGCTCTGTTCAATCTCTCGGAATACCTTTCCTGCAAATACGACTGGAGCAGGCCAGCTCCCCTCTTGTCGATCCCGACGATCTTCGTGCCCATGCGCGCTTCGGCGGCATGTTTCACCTCGAGCTTGCACACGAGATTTTTTTCCGGGTATAGCTGGCACCTGAATAGAAGGGGCTGCCCCACCGAAAGCTTCTTCACGCAGATGATCGACAAGCCGTGATCGCTCATCTCCATCACCACGCAGGGGAACCAGGAGGTGTCCCCAACCTTCAACGACCCTTTCTGGCTGACCGCAATACGCGCTTCGGCGCGCATCTCTCGTCTCATCGGGCGCACTCCTCTGTCGGCACGGCGGCAGCTATGCCAACGTCATTATATCCAGACTGAAACGGATGGGAAGCATGCGTGGACATCCGCGGGCGACACCATAGCGTCTACGCGCAACACCCGAGCTTGCAGGGAATTACAGTACTTGTTTGTTTTCGTGGTGCCAGGTGGAGGACTCGAACCTCCGACCAACTGATTACAAATCAGCTGCTCTACCAACTGAGCTAACCCGGCGCCGGGCCATTATACGGCCCTGACTCTTACTTGATGCGTCTCAGGGCGGGCTTGCTGGGTTTCGGAGGGTCTTTCGGATCGGACGCGGTGGCTTCCGTCTCGGCCGCCTTCTCGCGTTCGAACGACATGCCGTGACCGGTCTCGCGGGCGTAGATCGCGATGACCGTGCCCACCGGGATGACGAGATCCTTCGCGACACCCGAGAACCGCGCTGAGCACTCGATGACGTCGTTTCCCATCTTCAGGCGGCTCGCCGCGAGCGGGCCGATGTTGAGCACGATCTCGCCGTCGTGTACATGCTCCATCGGCACGCGGGTCCGGGCGTCGACGGCTACCGAGATCTGGGGCGTATAGCCGTTGTCGACGCACCATTCGTACACGGCGCGCAGCAGATACGGCTTGGTCGACGTGGGCTCGCCCGTGGAGCTCACTTGCGCATCACCTTTTCCGAGGGCGTCAGTGCCTCGATGAACGCCGGCCGAGAGAAAAGGCGCTCGCCGTATTTCATTAGCGGTGCCGCCGCCTTCGGAAGCAATATCCCGTAGTAGTCCAGCCGCCACAGCAGCGGGCTGATGGCCACATCGAGCATGGAGAACTCGTCACCGAGCATGTACTTCTGCTTGGTGAAGACCGGGGCCATCTGGGTGAGCTGGTCGGCGACGTGCTGGCGAGCGCGGTCCTGCTGCTTCTGGTTGCCGTTCTCCAGCGCCTCGATGTGGTCGAAGAGCTCCTTCTCGAACTGGAACAGGAAAAGCCGCGCCCGCGCGCGCATCACGGGGTCAGCGGGCATGAGCTGCGGGTGCGGGAAGCGCTCGTCGATATACTCGTTGATGATATTCGCCTCGTAGAGGATCAGGTCGCGCTCGACCAGCACCGGCAGCCTGTTGTAAGGATTCATCACGGCGATGTCTTCGGGCTTGTTGTACATGTCGACATCGATGATCTGAAAGTCCATTCCCTTTTCGTAGAGCACGATGCGGCAGCGCTGCGAGAACGGGTCGGTGGTTCCTGAGTAGAGATTCATCATGATGGCTTACCTGATCGGGAGGATCGCAGATGAAAAAGGCGCGGACGCCTTGCGCCCGCGCCCTTGGGACGGCATTCCCTTTAGTGCACGTCCTTCCAGAATTCCTTATAGAGAAAATATGTGAGCCCGGCCAAGGCCAGGAGCACGAGAAAAACGACGTACCCGTATTGCTTGCGCTCGAGCTGGTTCGGCTCCGCCATCCAGGTCATGTAATTGACTAGATCGCGCACAAGGAGGTCGTACTCGAGCTGCGACAGCGACCCCGGAGTCTCTGTCCTGATCGTCTTCAGCACGAAGCGATCGCCGCCCTTCCCCGCCTGCTCCGGCGTGAGGACGTCGATCTTCCACGCGTTCTTCTCCTGCCTCGCTATCCCCTCTGCCTGCTCGAGGGTCTTGAACTTCTTCTCGACCTGCACCTGCTGGCCGGAGAGCGTCCACAGGGCATGAGGCATCGCGACCCGCTCGTAGATCATGTTGTTCCAGCCGGTCGCCGACTCCGGATCCCGATAGAAGCTCCGCAGGTACGTATACAGCCAGTCCGCCCCGCGGGCGCGGGCGATCACCGACAGATCCGGCGGGACGGCGTTCAGCCATTCCTTGGCGTCCTTCCGGGTGAGCGCCACGTTCATGAGCTCGCCGACCTTGTCCGCTGTGAAGAGGAGGTTGTCCCTGATCTGTTGCTCGGTGAGCCCGATCTCCTCGAGCTTGAGGTAGCGCATCGAGCCGGCGGGGTGGCAGTTCAGGCAGTAGTTGACGAAGGTGCGGGCGCCCGATTGCAGACTCGCCACGTCGCGCAGATCGATCGGCGCGGTGTCGAGCCTGACTGACTCCTCTTGCGCCGTTGCGAGCGGCGCGGCGAGAGCGAGCAGGAGAGCGAGCGTTCTCATTTGCCGGTCACCCTTTGCGGCTCGGGCTGGCACTTGTCGATCTTCGACCACCAGGGCATAAGGAGGAAGAATGCAAAATAGACCGCGGTGCCGACCTGCGCTGCGATCGTGCGCTCGCTCGTGACGGCCAGCGTCCCGAGATAACCCAGCACGAAAAAGGCGACCACGAACATGGCGAGCGCCGCCTTGGTTATCGGCCCCTTGTAACGGATCGACTTGACCGGGGAGCGGTCCAGCCAGGGCAGCAGGAAGAAGATCGCGACCGAAACGCCCATGAGCACGACGCCCCAGACTTTGGCGTCGAGCGTGAAGAACCCGACAAGCAATATGATCGCGATGGCCGCGACGACCGTCCTCAGCACGATGTTCTTGACGCTCCAGATGATCAGGCCGGCGAAAGCAACGACACCCGGCGTCAGCACCCAGAGCACGAATTCATCGGTGGTCGCGCGCAGGATCGAGTAGAACGGCGTGAAGTACCACACCGGGGCGATGTGCGGAGGCGTCTTCAGCGGGTCGGCCGCGATGAAGTTGTTCGCCTCGAGGAAGTAGCCGCCGCCCTCCGGAGCGAAGAACACCACGACCGCGAAGACGACGAGGAACACCGCCACGCCGAAGGTGTCCTTCACCGTGTAGTACGGATGGAAGGGAACGCTGTCGAGCGGCACGCCGGTCTTGGGGTCCGTGACGCTCTTGATCTCGCAGCCGTCGGGATTGTTCGAGCCGACTTCGTGCAGCGCGAGCAGGTGCGCGACGACCAGTGCGAGCAGTAGCAGCGGCACCGCGATCACGTGGAAGGCGAAGAAGCGGTTCAGCGTGGCGTCGGACACCACGTAGTCCCCGCGAATCCAGATCGCGAGGTCGGGCCCGATCCAGGGAATCGCCCCGAACAGATTCACGATCACCTGCGCGCCCCAGTACGACATCTGGCCCCAGGGAAGCAGGTAGCCGAAGAACGCCTCCGCCATCAGGCAGAGGAAGATGAGCATCCCGAAGATCCACAGGAGCTCGCGCGGCTTGCGGTAGGAGCCGTACAGCAGCCCCCGGAACATGTGCAGGTAGACGCAGATGAAGAAGAACGACGCCCCGGTGGAGTGCATGTAGCGGATCCACCAGCCCGCGGGCACCTCGCGCATGATGTACTCGACCGAGGCGAACGCCTGCGCAGCGTCCGGCTTGTAGCTCATGGTGAGGAAGATGCCGGTGACGATCTGGAGCACCAGCACGAAGAGCGCGAGCGAGCCGAAGTAGTACCAGAAGTTGAAGTTCTTCGGTGCGTGATACTCGGAAAGGTGCTCGCGCCACGTCGCCATCAGCGGGAAGCGCTGATCGATCCAGGTGAGCAGGCCGTTGAGCGGGCCTGCTCCGGTCACCGCCTGCTTCTCGGCTGCTGCCATGGGCTAGGCCTCTTTCTTGTCCACGCCGATGATGATCCTGCCGTCCGACAGGAACTCGTAGGGGGGTACCCTGAGGTTGTCGGGCGCGGGCTTGTTCTTGTAGACGCGGCCGGCGAGGTCGTACAGCGACCCGTGGCACGGGCAGTAGAAGCCGCCGTTCCAGTCCTGCGCGAATTGCTCGTTGCCGGGCTGCAACTTGTCGACCGGCGTGCATCCGAGGTGGGTGCATATTCCAACTACCACGAGATACTCCGGCTTGATCGACCTGTATTCGTTTCGCGCATAGACCGGCGTGAGTTCGTCCGGCTTGCGCTTGCTCTGAGGGTCCGCCACCTTGTCATCGTCTTTCTTCACGTCTGACAGCATCTCTGGGGTGCGATGCAGGATCCACACAGGCTGGCCCCGCCACTCGACGGTCATCTTCTCGCCCGGAGCAAGCTGGCTGATGTCGGCCTCGACCGGCGCACCCAGCGCTTTGGCGCGATCCGAGGGAAGCATCGAGGCTGCAAAGGGAACGGCGGCGGCGACGGCGGCAGCGCCACCGGCGCAGGCGCTGGCGATGACCAGCGTGCGGCGGCTGCGGCTGATTTCCGCGTTGTCACTCATGGAGAAATCCTTGCGAGAGAAGACATTATCGAGAGGAGCGCATTATACAGAATGCGCTCAGCCGGACCAAATTTTCGACGCTAATGCTTTGATTCGGAGAGCGAATTCTGGGCGCCGCCCGGGGCAGGCAGGCGTCAGGCGACGATTTGCGCAATAATCGCGGCAACAGGGAGTCCAGGTTACCGCCACGCATCCCGCCGACGGCCGCCCCGGACATCAGCGGTCAGGATTTTCCGAAGCAACGCATGCGCAATCTTTGGCTTATCTTTGCCCAGGCGGCGACGGTCGCCGTCGGCGTGCTGTTCGTGCTGACGACGCTCAAGCCGGAGTGGCTCAGCCGCCTTTCCTCGGGGCCGCAGGTCGTCGAGTTGCGGCAGGCCGCTTCGCCGGCATCGCTGCCCGC
>Ga0335085_10000739_pt1 | contig 84164 bp, 81 predicted proteins | sample Lox_Sample_45_FD_206712 | JGI IMG/M metagenome (GOLD analysis project Ga0335085, IMG submission 206712) | Soil microbial communities from Loxahatchee National Wildlife Refuge, Florida, United States - Lox_Sample_4.5 | ecosystem: Environmental > Terrestrial > Soil > Wetlands | place: USA... | reverse complement strand
CGAGTTCGGCCCGGCGCGAGGCGGCGTCGAGATCGCGGGCCGGCAGCGCAAGCGCTTCGACATTGCTCACCGCGTCGCGCACCGTGAGCCAGCCCGTGCACCGGCACAGGTGCGCGGCGAGCGCGCGGTCCACGTCCCGCGTGCGTGTCCCGGCGAAGCGCATGACGATGCCCGGCGTGCAGAACCCGCACTGCGAGCCGCCGGTCGCGAGGAATTCGGCCGCGGCACGATCGCGCGCCGTCGAATCGAGGCCTTCCAGCGTGGTCACGCGGCGTCCGGAGACACGTGCTACCGGCGTGACGCACGCGACGCGCGGCTCGCCGTCGACAAGCACGGTGCAGCACCCGCACTGACCCTGAGGCGCGCACCCGTCCTTCGCCGACACGATGCCGAGCTGCTCGCGCAGGACGTAGAGCAGCGACTCGCCGCGGTCGCCATCCGCGTCGACCGCGACCGTCTCACCGTTCAGCGCGAATTCGACGCGCGTCACGAGTGACGCGAGACGGCCCCGCCGGAGCGGGGCCGTCGATCGGAAACGAGTGCGAAGGTCAGGAGAACGACTGTCCGCAACCGCAGGTGCGCTGCGCGTTCGGGTTGTTGATCGCGAAGCCTGCGCCCTGCAGACCGTCCTTGTAGTCGAGCGACGCGCCGACGAGGTGCTGGGCGCTCGCCGGGTCGACGACGACCTCGAAGTCGGCGTACTGCTCGACCACGTCGTCGGCGGCCTTCTCGGTGTCGAAGAACATCTCGTATGACAGGCCGGAACAACCGCCGGGCCGCACCGCGACCCGCAGGTACAGCTCGGGCTGGTTCTCGGCCGCCATCAGCTCCTGGACCTTGGTGGTCGCGCTGTCGGTCAGGGCAATCATCGGGGGCCTCCGTGAACGTCGATGAAACCGGTGATCAGGATACTTCGGCCGCGACCGTCACCCGGCACGGATCGCGGTCGTACAACGTCGCGAAGTCCGAGATGCTTCCCCCGCCCACGGCCCCGACGACCCCCTCGCAGATGCCGCGGTGCAGGTTGCAGACGAGCTCGGGATAGGCCTCGGCGATCTCGCGGAACGGGCAGTGCAGGAACGCGATCTCGGTCGCCCCGCCGGGCGCGGGCTCGCGCTGCGGATCGAAGCCCAGACGATCCATCTCCGCGAACAGCGCCTTGGCGCACGACCGGGAGTGGGTCCGGCGGCCGGCCTCGGTACCCCACGAGCGCCCCGCTTCGGTCGCGTCCTCGGTGTCGGCACCGACGCGCTCGGCCAGCATCGCCAGCATGCCCGCGAGCAGCGTGTAGCTCGGGGGGTCGAGCCCCAGACCCGGCGCACCGGCGGCGAGCGAATACACGTGCTGCGGCCGGCCGACCTTGCCCCGGTGCACGGGCTCCACCTCGACGAGACCCGCCTCCTTCAGGCGTTCGAGGTGCAGGCGAACCGTGTTCGCGTGAAGACCGAGCCGGTCGGCGAGCTCGTTCGCCGTGAGCGCGGCCGTGGATCCGGCCAGCTCCTGATACATGGAGAATCGGGTCTCGTCGCCGAGTGCTTTCAAGACGGCGAGCAGGTCCATTTGCTTGACGGTACTTCGGTTCCGGGCATATTTTCAAGGCCTTCACTGGTTTTATTCACCATGAGCGAGCAGTCGACACCCCCCACGACCGGCCCCGCACCGGCTCGAGCGCCTGTCCCGTCGCCCGACGACGTTCGGGCGGTGCTGGCCGGCGTCCTCGATCCGGAGCTGCGGGCATCGATCGTCGACCTCGGCATGGTCCACGACGTCCGGGTCGGCCCGGACGGTGACGTCGTGATCAAGGTCGCGCTCACGACCGCCGCCTGCCCGTTGCGGACCCAGATCGGCACCGACGTCCGGTCGAAGGTCGCCGGGGTTCCGGGTGTGCGGGAGGTCTCCGTCGAGTACGACGAGATGACCCAGGACGAGCGCTCGGCGCTGATGCAGAAGGCGCGATTGCGGGCATCGCAGTCGGCACCGCCGACCGAGGTGCCGGCGACCACGCGCGTCATCGCGGTCGGCAGCGGGAAGGGTGGCGTCGGCAAGTCGTCGGTGACCGCCAACCTCGCCGCCGCGCTCGCGGCACGGGGCTTCACCGTCGGCGTGCTCGACGCCGACATCTGGGGCTTCTCGATCCCGCGCATGCTCGGCGTGCAGGGCCGTCTCGCAGGCACGAAGGCGCCCGACGGCAAAGGCAAGATCTCGCCGCACGAGATCGCGGTCGGCGACGGTGTCCTGCGGATCGTGTCGATGGGTCTGCTCGTCGACGACGAGGACACCGCGCTCATGTGGCGGGGGCTCATTCTCGCCAAAGCGCTCGAGCAGTTCCTCGTCGACGTGCGCTGGGGCGATCTCGACTACCTGCTCATCGACATGCCACCCGGCACCGGCGACATACAGATGGCGTTGTCGCGCCTGTTGCCGCAAGCCGAGATGCTCGTCGTGACGACCCCGGCGGTCGGCGCCCAGAAGATCGCAGCACGCGTCGCCGACATGGCGCGCCGTTCGTACCTGAAGGTGCTGGGTGTGGTCGAGAACATGACCGACTTCGTCGCGCCCGACGGCACCCGGCACGCGATCTTCGGCACCGGCGGAGGCGAACGACTGGCCGCGCTCACCGGCGCGCCGCTCGTCGGCGCGGTGCCGATCGAGCCCGCGGTGTCGACGGACGGCGACGCGGGTCGTCCCGTGGTCCTTGCGCACCCCGACTCAGCTGCCGCGCGCGAGTTCGTCGCGATCGCGCAGCGCATCGTCGACGAACTGTTGCCGCCCGTCGAAATGGCCGGCTGCACCGCCCGCATGCTCGAGTTGGTCCAGAAACTCGCGTGAGCGGTGAGTAAGGAAGAACCGTTCGACCGCATGGTCACGCTCGTGCTCCGGGGCGGGGGCGGGCACGCGGTGTGGGGGCAGCGCGGATCGATGCGAACCCGCTCGTTCGACGAGCGCCGGTTCAAGAAGGCGCTGTGGGAGTACTGGGGTCAGGACGCCGACTCGATGCGCGTCTCGCTCGCAGTACAGGACGCGGTGTTCGTCTCGGGAGTGATGCGCACCGTCACCGAGCATCTCGCGCTCGGCGCCGACGATCAACGTCGCGCCGCCGCGGCTGTCGTGCGCGGCCGCCTGTTGGGCGAGCCGCAGCCGGGATTTGCCGACGTCGACGCCGCCTGGCGATCGTGGTGGCCGCCACCGCCCGGCGACGACGCCCGCGCGCTGTTCGCGAAATTCATCGACGCTTGGCGCGACTGGCTGGCAGCATCGCAGCAGTGAGCACGGCCAAACCGGAACAGCGGCTGATCTTCGGCGAGGTGGCACCCGCCTACGACGAGTTCCGGCCGTCGTATCCCGAAGGGCTGTTCGACGCCGTCGTCGAATTCGGTGGCCTCGCGGCCGGCGACCGCGCGCTCGAGATCGGCGCGGGTACCGGCAAGGCGACGGCGGGATTCCTCGAGCGAGGACTACAGGTGCACGCGCTCGAACCGACGGCCGAGATGGCGGCGGTCGCCCGCGCGAAGGGCATCGACGTCGAGGAGACGCTGTTCGAAATGTGGACGCCGCCTCGCGCGTTCGACCTCGTCTACGCCGCGCAGGCATGGCACTGGGTGCACGGCGCGGATCGCTATCTGCGCGCCGCGGCCGCGCTCGGGCCGGGTGGCACGCTCGCGCTGTTCTGGAACAAGGGACGCGAGTGGACCGGTTCGCTCGGCGCGGCGAACGACGCCGCGTACGCGGAGCACGCGCCCGCGATGGGCCGCAGCACGGGCTGGAACCTCGACTGGGTCGGTACCGAGATCGACGCCTGCCCCGAACTCGAGACCGCGACGGTGCACGTCACCACGTGGTCGCGCGCGTACACGCGCGACGAATGGATCGCGCTGCTCGGCACGCATTCGGACCACCGGATCCTGCCCGCCGTGCAACGCGCCCGGCTGCACGCCGCGGTCGGCGACGCCATCGACCGCCACGGCGGCCGGGTCGACGTCGTCTACGACACGACCGTGTACCTCAGTCGGCGAGTCTGAGCGCGACGGCGGGCCGGATGCGCGCCGCGGCGCGCGCCGGGAGGGCGGTGGCGAGCAGCGCGCACACGAACGTGCCCGCGACGAGTACGCCGATCGCGACGAAGGGCACGCGGAAGCCCAGCTCGCCGAACGCGTCCGTGAGTGTGATCGACCACGCGCACACGAGCGCGAGCACGGTGCCGATCAGCACTCCCTCGACGGCGACGAACGCGGACTCGACCACGAACGCGCCGCGTACCGCCGACGGCTGGAAGCCGAGGGCACGCAACACACCGACCTGGCGCCGTCGCTCGCGCACCGCCCGCACCATGATGACGCCGATGCCCGCGACACCGACGACGAGCCCGAGCGCCAGGTACGTGCGCATCAGCAGGAAGAACTGCTGTTGCTGCGCGAGCGCGTCGTGGACGATGGCCCGCAGCGTCTCGGCCTTGCCGCCGTTGGCCAGGAACCGGCCGGCGAAGGTGTCGACGAACGCGGCCGGGTGCGCGACGTCGAGGTACGCGCGGTTCGCGACCGCGCGGGCACCGAACATCTGCCGGGCCGCGTCCGCGCCGATGAGCACGCCGTTGTTCGCGAGGTCGGGTTTGCTGATCGCGGCGACGGTGAAGGTACGGCTCGTCCCGCTCGCCTCGTCGCGCATCGTGAAGTGGTCACCGATGCCAACCTTTTGGCGCGGCGGTCCGCCGCCGGACGCGAGGAACGAGTCGTCGATGATGGCGAGGTCGGGCGAGGCCAGGACCGCGTTGTAGACGGCTTCGTCGTTCGCATAGCTGCCGTCGTTGTCGAGCTTCGGCGCGCCGTGGTCGACGAGCGTCCGGCCGAAGCCGGACGCGTCCCACTCGCGCGGGCGGTCGAGTCCCGGAGCCGCGGTGACCTGGACGGGCAGCGTCGTGATCGGCGCGACCGCGCGCACGTCGGGGTCGTGCGCGAGTGAGGCGAGGTTGACCGGGTTCGTCGGATTCGACTGCACGACAACGTCGAAGCCGCCCGACGCGTCGCTCGTGAAACGGCCGATCTCACCGGAGAACATCGACGAGAATACGGAGACGAGCACGAGGATGAAGACGACCAGCGCGAACATGCCGAGCGTCATCGACGTTCGGAACCGCCGCGCGAGCGGGTACGCGAGGCCGAGTCGGAGCGCGAGCGAACGGCGGGCGACGCGCCCGGCGACATGCCCGATGGCCTCCTGGTGCTGGGCGACGAGGATGACCGCGGCAAGGACCAGCACGAGTCCCTGTACGACGAACAGCAGCACGTCGACGTTCATGTCGAGGGCGATCGCGACGGGCACGGCCGCGATCGCCCACGCGATGCTCGCGGTCGCGGTCACGGTATTGGCGGCCAGCCGGCCGACGTTGCGCGCGAGCATCGGGGTCACGCCCGCGAAAACGGCGACCGGACCAAGGAGCACGGGAAGGAAGCTCGAGGCCGCGAGCCCGGCTCCGGTGACGACCAGCCCGGCGAGCGCGAGCCCGATGCCCGCGTAGCCCGAACGCCGGCGGGGCTTGCGGCGCCGTGGCTCGGTGATGTCGCGAATGGCCTGGATGATGTTGAACCGGCTGAGCCAGATGCTCGTGAGGACCACAGTGGCGAGCGCGATCACGAAGCCGACGACCATGCCGCGTTGGACGCTCGACCAGCGGAACGCGAAGTGCAGCGTGATGCCCGTGTCGTCGCCCCGGCTCCCGAACAGGGACGCGGCCGCGGCCATGAGCGCGCGGCCGAGCGCCAGGCCGACGAACGTTCCCGCGATCGCGGACACGAGCGCGTAACACCAGCCTTCGGTCGCGAACCCGCCGATCAACGAGGCCCGGCGGAGCCCGACCGCGCGCAGCATGCCGAGCTCCGACTTCCGCTCGTCGGCGAGCATGAAGAAGATGTTGACGAGCAGCAGGATCCCCGCGAGCACGGCGAAGGTCCCGATCGACGTGTAGAGCCGCGTGAGCGACTGACCGGCGCGTTCGGCGCGATCGAGTACGGCTTGCTTGCGTTCGTTCACGTTCGCGGCGACGCCCGTGAGCTTCGACTCGAGCAACCGGTCGACCGCATCGGACCGCGCCGCTCCCGATTCGACGCCGCCGGTGTTCGAGACGAACACCATTGAGACCGGCGGGGCGGTCCGCGTCGCCGAGCTGGCGGAACCGGAGGACGCGATCCGCGCGATGGTCCCGGGCTGCACGAAGATGTTGTTCGACGTGGTCTCGTCGCCCGACCAGAAGCCGGCGACGCCCGTCTTCGGCAGCACGCGCACGACGCGCAGTGGGAGGGTGGCGCCGTACGCGAACGCGCGGATGTCGTCGCCGACGCCGGCGTGGAGCGTGCGCGCGAGGTCCTTCCCGATCGCGGCCTCACCGGGTCCGGGTGTCGCGCCCGAGATGCCGGTCGCGTGCGGGTCGCCGCCGAAGGATCGCGCCGCCGCGAAATCGGTCTCGATCAACTGCGACTTGGGTGCGGCCCGAACGGGCGTCGTGTTCGACGCGGCCGAGGCGGACGCGGTCGTGGCCGACAGCGTGCCGTCGATGTCGGGACTCGCCAGTCCTGCCAGCTTGGCCGCGAGCATCGGGCCGCCGGCGATCCCGTTCGCGGAGACGATCTCGTCGATGGGACCGAGCTGTTCGTGCGCGGTCCGGCGGATCGACGCGTTGAACGTGTCGCCGACCACATACGACCCGGTCATGATCGCGGTGCCGAGCAGCGAACCGAGGATGACGAGTGCCGTCTCCCGCGGACGGCGGGTCGCGTTGCGGAGCGCGAGCCGCCGGAGGATCGGCTTGCGGACGAGGATGTAGAGGAACGGGAGCGATAGCAGCGCGACGAGGAACATCGGACCTCAGTGCGAAGGCGCGACCGCGTCGCCGACGAGCTCGTCGCTCACGATGCGGCCGTCGCGCATCTTGATCGCGCGGTTCGCGCTGCGCCCGACGCCTTCGTCGTGCGTCACGACGATCAGCGTGAGGCCGTCGGCGTTCAGTTCACACAGCAGCTGCATCACCTGTTGCGCGGTTTCGGAGTCGAGCGCGCCCGTCGGTTCGTCCGCCCACACCACGCGGGGCCGGCCCGCGAGCGCGCGTGCGACCGTGACGCGCTGTTGCTCGCCGCCGGAGAGCTCGGCCGGTCGGTGCTTCAGCCGGCCGCCCAAGCCAACGCGCTCGAGCGTCTCCGACGCGCGCCTGCGCGCCTCTTTGGCGTCGACGCCGGCGAGCAGGAGCGGCAGCTCGGCGTTCTCCACCGCGCTGAACACAGGGATGAGGTTGTAGGCCTGGAAGATGAAACCCATCGACGCCGCGCGGTTGGCAGTTCGGCGCGCGTCGGAAAGCGCGTGTAGGTCGACGCCGTCGAGCATCACCCGCCCGCCGTCGATGTCGTCGAGGCCCGAACAACAGTTGAGCAGCGTCGTCTTGCCCGAGCCCGACGGACCCATCACCGAGACGAACTCGCCTTCGTGCACGACGAGATTGACCGCGCGCAGCGCCTCCACCTCTTCCGCGCCTGTGCGGTAGATCTTCCTGACGCCGTCGGCTACGAGCATGGCGTCGGTCGTGACGGTCACCTGACCTCCATCGGCGACGAGTGCAACGACCGGAGACGGTAGGCGGTGGAAGCGCGACTATCGCATTCGGGCGCGGCGCAATGCTTCGGGCAGTTCCTGCGGGCCGCGCGAACGCAACGCCGACACGGCCTCAGGAACGTCACAGGTCTGGGTGTCCTGGTTCGGCACCGGCGCGCCGTCCGGCGCGCGCAGGACGAACCGGCATCCGTACTCGGTCTCTATCGACATCGACTCGGCCATCGAATCCTCGACGTCGACGGTCACCCCTTCGGCGCCCGGATACAGCGCGCGCAGGTACTCCGGTGCGTACACCGGCACGCCCGCGACCTCGCCCACCGCCTCGCTGTCGGGACCGGGCCAGAAGTCCTCGTACAGGAACGGAGCCGTCGACTCGCAACAGCCGGTCCCGATCGTGAACACCAGCGCGCCGCGGCGGTCGCGCAACGCCCGTTGGACGACGCGCTCCGCCGCGGCAGTGCCGGTGACCCTCACGCTCAGATGTTTCCGCTCAGTGCCGCGAAGTGGAGGTAACCATTGCGGTCGGTCGCGGTGTTCTGCCACACGTGCTTGATCTGGCGGTACTCGTTGTAGCCGTAGTCGCCGAGCTCGCGACCGATGCCCGACTGCTTGTACCCGCCGAACGGCTGCGTGGGCGTGATCATGTGGTAGTCGTTCACCCAGACCGTGCCGGTTCGCATCGCGGCCGCGACGCCGTGCGCGCGGTCGAGGTTCTTCGACCACACGCCGCCGCCCAGTCCGTAGATCGAGTCGTTCGCGATCTTGATCGCCTCGTCGTCGGAGTCGAAGGGAATCACGCACAACACCGGTCCGAAGATCTCCTCCTGCGCGATCTTCATCGAGTTGTCGGCCTCGAAGATCGTGGGGAGGTAATACGCGCTCTGGTCGAGCCCGGCCGCGAGGTCGGACGGCTTCGATCCGCCGCAGAGCAACTTCGCACCTTCGTCGAGACCGAGCTTCACGTAGCGCTCGGTCGTGTCGACCTGGCTCGGCGCGACGAGCGGCCCGAGGTCGGTGGCCATGTCCATGTTGTCGCCGATCACGATCTTGCCCGCTCGCTCCACGAGCATGCCGACGAACTCGTCGTAGATCTTGCGCGAGACGAGCGCACGCGTGCCCGACTCGCACACCTGGCCGTTGTGGAAGAACGTGCCCCACAGCACTCCCGCGGCGGCGAGGTCGAGGTCGGCGTCGTCGAGCACGATGTTGGCCGACTTGCCGCCGAGCTCGAGCGTCACCTTCTTCACGGTTCCCGACGCCAGCTGCATGATCCGCCGGCCCACCTCCGTCGATCCGGTGAACGCCACCTTGTCGACGAGCGGATGCTGGGCGAGCTCTTCGCCCGCGCTCCCCCCCGGGCCGGTGATGAGGTTGACGACACCCGGCGGGATGTCTGCTTCCTCGACGGCCTTCACCATCTCGATCGCGCTGAGCGACGTGAAGCTCGCGGGCTTGAGCACGACGGTGTTGCCGGCCGCGATCGCGGGACCGATCTTCCAGCCGGCCATGAGGAACGGGAAGTTCCACGGGACGATGCCGCTGCACACGCCGAACGGCTCGCGCCGCACGATGCTCTTCGCGGGCGGGAACGGGCTCTCGCCGCGCTCGACGACGTCGGGCTCGTTCTCGGCGCAGTCCGCGAACGCCTGGAACGTGGACACCGCGCCGGGAACGTCGGCGAACATCGCCTTTTTGATCGTGCCGCCGCCGTCGCGGGCCTCGACCTCTGCAATCTCCGCCGAACGACCGTTGATGATGTCGGCGACCTGGCGGAGCTTCGCGGCGCGTTCCTTGCCCGACATCTTCGGCCACGGACCCTCGTCGAAGGCACGGCGGGCGGCCTCGACCGCGCGCTGCGCATCGTCGCGTCCGGCCTTGGCGACGTCGGTGATCTTCTCGCCCGTCGACGGGGCGTAGGTGGGGAACGTCTCCCCCGATTGCGCGTCGACCCAGGCACCATCGATAAACAGCTGCGCGTCGCCCATCGCGACTCCTCTCCGCGAACGTATATGTGCCGGTCAGGCTATGTGCGCGTCAGGAAGCGGTCCAGCTCGACCGGATGCCGCTCCCCGAGACCTTGCCCTCCGCCTTCAACTTCAGCAGGTGCGCGTACACCTGGCGTTGGGCCATCTCGATCAGCCCGTCCGGTGTGTCGGTGTAGAGGGTGCTGACGATCTTCGGGATCGTCGCCGGTTTCGTCTTCAACAACCTGAGAATCTGCCGTTCGCGCATCTTGCGGTGCGCAACGTATTCGTCGAGCACCGCGATCGGGTCCTCGATCACGTCGCCGTGTCCGGGGCAGATGCGCGCGACGCGCTTGATCTTGCGGAGCCGGTCGAGCGATGCGAGGTACTGCACCATGTCGCCGCCGCGCTGCGGGTTCACGACGGTGGTCGTGCCGTTCAGCACGTGGTCGCCGGTGAACAGCGTGCGTTCCTCGTCGAGCCAGAAGCAGAGATGATTCGGCGCGTGGCCGGGGGTGTGCAGCGCTTCGAGCCGGAACTCGGTTCCGTCGATCGTGTCGCCGTCGCCGAGCACGATGTCGAGCTCGACCGTGACCTCGTCGACCTTCGGCAACGGCGCGAAGCCCGCGATCTGCGCGCCCGTCTTCTTGCGGATCTTCGCGGCCGCCGGCCAGTGGTCGGGATGCGTGTGCGTCAGCAGGATCCAGCGCACGCGCTCTCGCATCGCCGCACCGACGATCGAGTCGACGTGGCGCGCGAGATCGGGGCCGGGATCGATCACGGCGACCTCGTCGATGCCGACCAGATACGAGTTCGTGCCGGGACCGGTCATGAGGCCTGGGTTGTTCGCGACGACTCTGCGCACGAGCGGTGACAGCGCGCTCGGCGACTCCGGGGTCAGGTCGGGCACGTGGCCTCGCGCAACTCTGCGAGCAGGCCGTCGACAGTGTCGAAGCGGGCAAGCACCTCGAGGCTGCGCTGCGTCGGGAGGATGAGGTCGATCTCCCCGGCCGCGAACGACGCGAGCACCTCGCGGGGGCGCATCCACGCCGACGCGACGAGCTCGCTGCCGTCGTGCTCGCCCTCGTGTCCTTCCGGCGCGGCGGCGACGAAGAACCGCGTGTCGTAGCGGCGGGGCGCGCCCTCGGGGGTGATCCAACGCGCGAACTCGATGAGTTCCCGGGGGTCGATCGGGATTCCGCACTCCTCGAGGCATTCCCGGGCCGCCGCGGCCCGGAATTCGTCGGTCCCGAGCTCGGCGGCGGTCGTCACATCGCCGGGGTCGACCGCGCCCCCGGGAAAGACGGTGGCGCCCGGCGCGAACACCAGTGCGGCGTTGCGGCGCAGGACGAAGACCTGGATGTCGGGCCGGTCTCGCACCAAGATCACTGTGGCGGCGTCACGGACCTCCATGAAGGAAGTCTACGCGGGAGCGGTCTCCGACCCGGCGGACGAAGCGCGAGATCAGACGTCGGCGGTGATGCGCCGGCGCTCGGCTTCGGTGAGTCCGCCCCAGATCCCGTGCGGCTCGTGCACCCGCAACGCGAACTCGAGACAGTCGCTCTGCACCACGCAGTGCGCGCAGATGCTCTTCGCCTTCGCCTCACGCTCCTCGCGGTCGTCGCGCCGCTCCGCAACCGACGGCGGGAAGAAAAGTGCCGACTCCGGACCCCGACACGACGCCTTCAAATGCCAGGTTTCATGAACTATGCCGACCGCCACGCCCTACTCCCGACCCCGCAGCAACGGTGCACGGCGGAACGTATCGCCGGACCGTCAAGCATACAAACGACCAGGTCAGGTGCTCCGTCTCCGCTCGCGGTAATCGCGGGCGCCGCCCGACTCCGGTTCGACTTCGAGCACCACACCCTCGATCGACACGACGCGTACGACGTCGCCCGCGTGTATCGGCGTCGCGCGGTTCGTGCGTGCGCGCCACAACGCGTCGCGAATGCGTACGACGCCGTCCGGATCGACATCGGCTTCGGCGCGACCCGTCTCTCCGACAAGCTCCTCGCGCCCCATCGTCGGCGTCGAAAAGCGCGAGCGCACCATCGCCGGCATCGCGGCCACCATGAACACGACAGTGCACGTGATGACGAGGGCGAGAATCCACCACGACGGGTCGAGCAACGACGATCCGCCGTACAGCCAGATCGAACCGGCGACGAGCGAACCCGCGCCGATGAACGTCCACGGCCCGAGCGTGCCGGCCTGAATGTCGATCGACATGCCGAAGATGCCGAACATCAAGAGCCCGACCGCCCACGGTGTCATCGGCAGATGTGAGAAACCGAAGCACCCGCCGATGAGCGCGGCCGCGCCGACGAGGCCCGCGATGCCGACGCCGACGGAGAAGAACTCGAAGACGATCAGGGCCAACCCCGCGAGGAACAGGAAGTACGCAACCCAGGGAGTGTCGAGCGTGTGCGCGAGCTGGCCGCCGAGACCCAACTTGCGGAAGTGCACTTCTCCTTTGACCTCGGTCACCTGCTTTCCGTTCAGCTCGACCTTGTGCATCGTGGAGAGCGTCACCGGGCCGCTCGACGTCTGCAGCGTGCGCCCGTCGAGCAAGCCGATGAATTCGAGCAGCGTGGACGCCTGCTCGGTGACGTCCTTCAAAGGCACGTTCATCGTGAACGACGGATCGTCGTAGTTGATCGGGTCGACCGGTCCGAGATGCGCGCCGTTGGCGACCGCGGCGAAGTCGGCCGAACGTGCGAGGAGCGCGGCCGCGCCGCGAGCACTTCCGCCTGACGGGCCGACCCAGACGGTCACCGGCACACCCGCGTGCGTGAACTCATTCCACAGCGCGTTCATGTCGACATCGATCGCGCCGGACGCGCTCATCTGGAACACGACGACGTCTGCGTGCGCGGCGCGCGCGTCGCGCAGCGAGGACTTGATGAGTGCCGCGTTCGCGGGATCGATCAATCCGTTGACCTGGACGACGTCGATGCGACCGGTACTCGTTGCCGGCCCCACGTTCTGCGCGCCGGCGACCGCGGGCAAGGACGTCAGGACGAGCGCGAGGCCACAGATCGCGAGGAGAAGACGGCGCGGGCGCACGAGCCAGTCGTAGCACGCGCCTCGTACGATGAAGCAATGGAGGTGGCCGAATTCTGCTCGACCTCCCGCGTCGTCATCGTCGCCGGAAAGGGCGGCGTCGGGAAGACGACGGTCACGGCCGCGCTCGCGATCACCGCTGCCCGGGCCGGGAAGTCGGTCCTCGTCGTGGAAGTGGAGGGAAAATCCGGTTTGCCGTCCATGTTCGGCACTCCCGCACTGGGCTACGACGAGATCGACCTCGAGCCGGGGATCCGGGCCCGCTTCCTCACCCCCGACGCCGCGCTCATCGACTATCTCGTTTCGCACGGGATGAAGCGGATCTCGAAGCGGCTCGCGGCCTCCGGTGCGCTCGACGTCGTGGCCACCGCGGTGCCGGGGATGAAGGACATCCTCGTGCTCGGCAAGGTGAAGTCGCTGGAGGAACAACGCGTCGCCGACCTGCTGATCGTCGACGCGCCCGCGGCCGGACACGCGGTGACGTTCCTGCTCTCGGCGCGCGGCTTGCTCGACGCCGTGCGCGTCGGACCGATCCGCAAGCAGGCACAGGACGTCTGCGACTTGATCTCGGACCCGAAGCGGTGCCAGGTGTTGCTCGTGACGCTCGCGGAGGAGACGCCGGTGAGCGAGGTCGTCGACACCGCGTTCGCGATCGAGGATCGCGCCGGTGTCGCGCTCGGACCGGTCATCGTCAACGGATGCTTCCCACCGTTGCCCGTGGCCGTCTCCGCGAACGTCAGCGCGGTCATGAACGACGCGCACGCGGCAGGACGCTTCGTCTCGGACCGGGAGGCCGAGGATCTCGCCCACGCGGCCGGGTTCATCGAGGAACGGCAGGCGCTGCAACGCGTACAGGTCGAACGGTTGCGCGCCCGGTTGCCGCTGCCGCAGATCGAGCTGCCGTTCGTCTTCGAGCCCGACATCACGCGCGATCAGCTCGGCACGCTCGCCGACGCATTCGCCCGCGGGATCGAGCAGCTGTGACCGCCGGGCTCGACGACCTCGTGATGCACGGCCGGGTGGTCATCTGCTGCGGCACCGGCGGCGTCGGGAAGACGACGACCGCGGCGGTGATCGCACTCGAGGGCGCGCGTCGCGGCCGCAACGCATGCGTCGTGACGATCGATCCCGCAAGGCGCCTCGCCGATGCGCTCGGGCTCGAGCACCTCACGAACGATCCGTGCGAGATCGATCCCGCGCTGTGGAGCAAGGCCGGCGTCGGTGACGGCGTCGTCGCGGGCGGACGGCTGTCGGCGATGATGCTCGACACCAAGTCGACGTTCGATCTGCTCGTGACGCGCAACGCGTCGTCGCCCGAACAGGCGAAGCGAATCCTCGACAACGCCTTCTATCGCAATGTGTCCGGCGCGCTCGGCGGCACGCAGGAGTACATGGCGATGGAGAAGTTGCACGAGCTCTACGACGAAGGCGAGTTCGATCTGATCGTCGTCGACACACCACCGACCCGCCATGCGCTCGACTTCCTCGACGCGCCGAAGCGCCTGACGCGACTGCTCGACAACCGGATCTTCCGCCTACTCATGATGCCGACACGCGCGTATCTGCGCGTCGCGAGTGTCGCGGTGCAGACGTTCCTCCGGACCGTTGCACGCGTCGTCGGTTCCGAGGTGATCGAAGACGTCGTCGCGTTCTTCCGCGCCTTCGAGGGAATGGAGGACGGGTTCCGTGAGCGCGCGCAAGTGGTGGGCGATCTGCTCGTCGACCCGGCGACGGCGTTCGTCCTCGTGAGCTCGCCGCGCCGCGATGCCATGGAGGAGGCGACGTTCTTCGCCCGGCGTCTGGCCGAGGCCGGGCAATCCGTGCGCGCGCTGATCGTCAACCGCGTGCATCCGGCCTTCGGTGACGAGACGCCGGCCGGACTGCGGGCCGCGGCAGCTGCGCTGCGCGGCGGCGAGCCGGACGTGCAACCGGCGGCGGCACGGCTCGCGGTGCTGTACGACAACCTCGCCGACTTCCGCGAGATCGCCCTGCTCGAGCGCGAGCACGTCGAAGCGGTGCGCGAGCACGTCGGCCGGGACACGACGCTTGCCTGCGTTCCGTACCTCGCCCACGACGTGCACGACTTCACGACACTGCACGAGGTCGGGCGGCTGCTCTTCGATACAGTCTCCGCCCGATGACCACGATCCTCGTTGCGGCCGACGCCAAGTGGGTGCGGGACCAGGTCCGGGCCGCGTTCATGGGGCGGGGGCAGACGGTCGTCGAGGTCACGCGCGGGCAGGACGTGCGCGCGAAGTTCGCCGAGGTCGATCCCGATCTCGTCGTGCTCGACATGCAGATCGGCAACATGGGCGGCGTCGCGGTCGCGATCGACCTGCGCCTCGAGGAATCCGGCGGTCGCCTCGACCGCGCCAACATCCTGCTGTTGCTCGATCGCCAGGCCGATGAGTTCATCGCTCGACGCGCCGACGTCGACCTCATGCTCGTGAAGCCGGTCGACGCGGGTGTGCTGCGGCGGGCCGCGAACCGATTGCTCCCTGCCGCAGGCTGACGGCGCGATGAACGATCACGAGCTCGCCGCCGACATCGCGCGCGCAGCCGGCGAGCTGCTGTTGCGTCGGCGCGCCGAGGGCGCTTCCAAGGACGACGGCGACCGTGAGAGCAACGACTTGATCCTGGAGCGGCTCGCGGCGGCGCGGCCCGATGATGCCGTGCTCTCCGAGGAGTCGAAGGACGACCCGATCCGGCTCGAACGCGAGCGCGTGTGGATCGTCGACCCGCTCGACGGGACGCGCGAATTCGGCGAAGCGGGTCGCACCGACTGGGCCGTTCACGTTGCCTTGGTCATCGGCGGGGTGCCGTCGGCGTGCGCGGTCGCCTTGCCCGCACAGGACGCGATGGTGCTGTCGACGTCGCCGGCCGCGGCGCTCGCGCCGCCGCACGACGGCAAGATGCGGTTACTGGTGTCGCGGACGCGACCACCGAAGCTGGCGGAGTACTTGGCCTCGGTCCTCGACGCCGAACTCGTCCCGCTGGGTTCGGCGGGCGCGAAGACGATGGCGGTCGTGCAGGGGCACGCAGACGTCTACGCGCACTCCGGTGGACAGTACGAGTGGGACTCGGCCGCGCCGGTCGGCGTCGCCGCGGCCGCGGGCTGCCACACGTCCCGCCTCGACGGATCGCCACTCGTCTACAACCGGCCCGACCCTTACCTGCCGGACCTGCTCGTGTGCCGTCCGGAGCTGGCGGACGCCGTTATCGCTGCGGTCCGGAACGCGCCGGACGACTAGGCTCGCGCCTTCCAAACGGGGTGTAGCGCAGCTTGGTTAGCGCGCAGCGTTCGGGACGCTGAGGTCCCGGGTTCAAATCCCGGCACCCCGACTGGCATGACACCTGAGCGCGCTTATTCGAACCCGGGTGGCTCAAACCTCTGCCAATAGCGCGTCGGCTCGGAAGTCTCGTGTCGTCAACGTTCGCCGGACGACGACAACGCTCGCGACCGTCGGTCGGAGCAAGGCGATCGTTAGCGACGACACCTACTTGTGGACCGCGCCGGCTCGACGACGTCTGCAATCGAGCAGGTCACGATCTCGACCGGTGTTCCTTTGGTTGATGTTTTGCGTTGCATTCATGCTCACCAGCCGGAAAGTTGTTGGTTCCGCTGTGGGTTAGGAATCGGCCGCGCCTTCGTGCCCTCGCACAGCGCGCAATAGCCGCGGCGCGATGGTCTGCCAATGCTCTCGGCGCACTGCCAAAATGACATTGTCCCATAGGCGTCCCCGGTGCCAGTAGCGCTCCGGAACGCGGGCTTCCTCGCTGAAAAGCGTGCCTGCACCCGATGCGAGCTGCGAGTAGTTGTATTCCGGGACCTCGGCATAAAGGATCCGGAAGTTCCAGAGACCGAGGACGTACTCGATGAAGAGCGCTAGGGCATCACCGATCAATCCGGCACCGATGAACTCTGGTCCGATGTGGGCCGCCAGACTGGCGACGCCAGAACGCAGGTCGGCAGCGAAACACGTGACGAGACCAACGGGCTGGCCAGTTTGCGACCGCGCGACAAGGAACTGCACGAGCACCTGCTCCCAGAGGAGAGACTCGAAGGCACGAGGGTCAGGAGTCGTTCCTCGCAGTCGCCATCGAAACGACGACTGCGGATCAACCGCCAGTCGGTAGAGGTAGTCGTAGTCCGGCGGCACGATCGGGCGCAGAATCACTCGCCGGCCGACAACATTAGGTGCGCTATCGACGGCGTCCGAACTCGACGCCGTCACGGTCTGTAAAGCGTGTTAGCGACATCGCGGTCAATCACAGCAACCGTTACTCGGTCATAGAGATCACCAAGCGTCAGACCCGGTTCGGCCAGGACCTCGGGCTCGACGACGGCTCCCATCTCGCTGATGACTACGTAGAGCTCAAAGAGTGCGAGCGAGTCAAAAGACAGCTCGTTCCGCAACCTATCAGGGCGTCGCGGCACCGACGCCAATTCCAACTCGCGAGCGATCGCACTCGCGAAGTTGTCGAAACTTCTTATCTGAATCGCCATGGCCTCAGGACGTGGCGTGATCGGGAAGGTTGTCCCAATACGCCGGACTCGGTCCGGGGCCTGACAACACTCCCACCGTGGACCCGTCGTCTGCGTTAATCATCCAGATGCCCCATGATGTGGTGTCCCCACCAAAAGGAGCCGTGAACTTTCCGATGACCTCGACCGCCCAAATCTGCGCTGAACTCGGAGTCTCGCCCGCAGGCTGAGGCACAGATTCTGCAGAATGTTTCAGGTCGCCCAAGGACATAAGTTTCGCGCTCTCAGTACTCGCTGGGTCAACATAGTCGCTCAGACCCCGTACATGGGCGATTGCCTCTTCACGAGTGACCTTCACGTTCCAGGAGGATGAAACCGTTGTGTCCACGCTCGTGTCCGCAGACGTCGTCGCGGTAACAGTCGTGCCATCCGCCGGTGCTGCTGCAGACGGCCCTGATCGAGGGTGGACAACTACGATAGCGAGAGCAATCGCAATGACAAACCCGAAACCGGCCAGGGCGGCGACCGTTCTACCAATCATCCGGGCAAACCCTTTCTATTGAGCCGGCTTATTTGCCGACCATGTTGCCGCGCCGTTGTAGAGGCCGTTGAAACAGTTCGGCGGCAGATATCCATGGTTACACGGGTGATCGATCCAGGTTTGAGAAGTTGTCCAGCCCGTGTGCCAATTTCCGTTTGTGTCTTGCCATTTTAGATCAGTCGCATTGTTAGTCGCTGCCGACGTCGTAGACTTGTTGAAGTCAGCCTGGGAAGCCTCCATGCCGGCCATTCCTTCGCAGATATTCGTAGAAATCTCGCCTGGTCCAAATGCTAGGACAGCCTGACTATCAATCGACGCAGACCAGTATCCACCGTTCCCAGTGATCTCATACGTATGAGAACTTCCATCAGCAGTTGTTGTCGCATACGGACTGATTTCGGTTTCGTGGTCTGCAAGCACGTACTTATCGTAGAATGAATACCGAGGGCCGAAGAACCCGTAGACATACCCGATCTCCAAATAGGCAAGGGTGCCCGGGCCGCATACTGGCGCCACGCCGTAGGCATCAATACCTTCGGCAAGGTAGGCGTTATCGTTGGTGACGTCTGCGGTCGCCACGTTCATCGCTGTATTGGGTGAAACACTAACAACAGCGGTCTGCCGATACGGCAACACATGATTGCAGGCTTCAGACTGAAGCCACGACTCATCTACACAGTTCGAGTCGCCGCTCGCGTAGGCCGGTACCGCACCGACAGCGACGGTTCCTGCTGCCACCGCACCGGCGGCAGCCCCAAAGAGAGCGGCGCGTCGAAGGGAAAGGTGGTTCGCTCTGCGGCGGGCCATAAGGCGTCTCCTCAAATCGCGTCGCACGGCTACTCCGGTGTAACACGAGGCCATATGAGCGTCAAGCAGGGTACGGCCGGGCCGACGGTTTTCAGCGCGAGCGAAGCAGTGAAGCGCCCGGGTTCGACTGACGGGACCCCGTTTGGTGGTCCAGCTGTCATGAGAGTGCTGGTTGGTGTTCGGTGGTCCGTGGGGCGCCAACTTCGGTGGGGGTGAGTCCACCGAGGGCGCCGTGAGGTCGGTAGGTGTTGTACTCGATCCGCCAGGCTTCGACAACGACCTGGGCTTCGAGCAGCGAGGCGAACTCTTCGATGTTCAACAGTTCGTCACGCACGCGGCCGTTGAAGCTCTCGACGTACGCGTTCTCCCACGGGCTGCCGGGCTCGATGTAGCTGATCCCGACGCGCGCCATGCGACACCAGTCGCGCAGCGCCCACGCGATGAGCTCTGGGCCGTTGTCGCAGCGCAACGAGCTCGGCGCGCCGTAACGGTCGACGAGCCGGTCGAGCTCGACGAGCAGGTCATCGGCGGTGCAGTGCCGGCCGACACGCATGGTGAGTGCCTCGCGGGTGTACTCGTCGACGATGTTCGCGACCTTCAATCGGCGTTGGTCGGTGGTCTCGTCGAAGCAGAAGTCGATCGCCCACACATGATTCGGGCGCAGCGCGGTCATCCGGTCGGTCGTGTCGAGCCGCACCCGGCGTCGTTTCCGGCCCTGCGGCGGCCGCTTCAGTCCTTCATCACGCCACAGGCGCTGCACCCGCTTGCGATTCACGTTCCAGCCGTCGCGGCGCACGACCCTGGTGGCCATCTTGTAACCCCACCGCGGATGCGCCTTCGCGATCGACCAAGCGCGGTCGACGCATCCGAATCGTGGCTGTCCATCGTGATGAGCCCCGATGTCGACAAGATCGCTCGAGCTCTGCTGGACATCGTCCTCGAGCAGCAACAGCGCGATCAGGACTGACGCTTCTGCTGCCCGGCCTTGCGAATCGTGAAACCTGCTACTGGCAATGCCTTCCGGAGGTAGCGCCGGTCAACACCGAACCTCTCGGCAACGGCGATCAGGTTCAGACCGGTCTCGTAGAGACGACCGGCTTCTTCGAGCTGTGCCGCGTTCAAGGTTCGGCCTGGCCAACGACGACCAGGAACACCTTCACGTTTCAGGTGCTCGATGACGGTGGTGCGACCAATGCCGAACCGTTCGGCCAGGTCGTCGATCTCGGCACCGGAAACCCGAGCCTTGACCAATTCGCGCACTTCCTCCATATTTAGGCGTTGGAGGCGGCGCTGCGACCGGACGGTTCGAGCGGACGGCCCATCACGGCCAGCACCAGCGAGAACACGCTCAAGTCTGGCCAGGGTTTCTTGGTTTCGATAACGACCCAGCAGCCCGACTGAGGCCACGCTTTTACATACCGAATCATCGGCGTGGCTCTCGGCTGAGCGACTGCCCGCCGAGTCGGATGCTTTGCACAACCACCGCTGTGCGACCTCGCGAATCGTGCAGTGGCCGATCCGCATGGCCATCGAAATCCCTCAGCAATCCCGACCGCACGTTGGGCTTCAGCGCCGCATCGAACGAAACGATGACGGCCTCTGTCACCGCCGAGGAATGTGACCCAACGGAGCACCCGGAGGAATCGGTGGTTCACGTTCGACGGACGCTCGGAACTCGCCGATCAGTCGGTTGAAGTGCGCGACCGTCCACGAGTGCAGGTACGGCAGGTCGAGCGGCTCGCGCTCTTGGGGATCGGTCACGAGGTTGATGATGCGTGGGGACGAGAGCTTGGCCGGCGGGTCGGTGGAGAACTTCTGCGTGACCAGCGCGAGCTTGAACTTCTGCCACTTCACGCCGTACAACTCCGAACCCATCCAGTAGAGATAGCCCTCGCGTCGTGACGTGTGCTGTTGGTCCGTGAGCCAGGAAAGTTGATCCACGCCGTCGATCTCGCGGTCGGTCGGCGTGTCGGCTCCGGCCGCGGCGAGAATCGTGGTGAACCAATCGGTGACGTGCATGATGTCGTCACTGACCCGTCCGGTCGGGACCTGCCCGGGCCAGCGCACGATGCACGGCGTCCGCAGATTGCCTTCGCCGCCGGCGAAGTACGAGCCTTCCCAGTAGCCGGGCGTACCGCGCCACAGCAAGACCTCTTCGGGACCGTTGTCGCCGGCGAACACCACGAGCGTGTCGTCAGTGATCGCGAGTTCGTCGAGGAGATCGAGCAGCGTCCCGAAGTCGGTGTCGAGCTCCAGGAGGCTGTCGGCCCAGTCGCCCTGGCCGGTCCTGCCCGCGAACTCGACCCGGGGGATGACCGGCATGTGCATGAGCGAGTGGTTGAAGTAGACGAAGAACGGTATGCCGTCGGCGACGTTGCGGCGAATGAACGATTCCGCCCGACGGAGGTACTCGACGTCGCAGTCGCGGCGAACGTCGAGCGTCAAATGCTCGCGCTCGGTCACGTCGGTCTCGCCGCGTTTGATCTCGACCATGTGCGTGACCGGATCGCGCTCGGGGTCGTACCACGGGTCGGTCGGCCACAACGCTTCGTCATAGGTGCGAGGAGGTCCGTACCACTCCTCGAACCCCTTGTCGGTGGGCCACCGACCCGGGCCCTCACCGACGTGCCACTTGCCGTACGCCGCGCAGCCGTAGCCCGCGGCCGACAGCAGATCGCCGAGGGTCTGCTCCCACGCGACGAGACCCCATCCACCTGAGGCACCTAACGGCACACTCTGATTACCCGAACGGATCGCGTGACGCCCCGTCAACAACGCCGACCGCGTCGGCGTGCACTGCGCCTCCGGCGCGTAGTTCGTCAGCCGGAACCCTTGCGCTCCGAATGCATCGATGCGAGTCGTCCAAGTCCCGCGGAACGGTCCGCCGCTGTAACAGCTCAGCTCGCCGAAACCGAGATTGTCGACGTGGAAAAACAAGATGTTCGGACGCGCCCTCACTCGCAAAGCATGCCCGATCGAAGATACGCGTGCTGCCCGCTTCGACGGCGATGAGGCGATGCACGGCCGGAACCCTCGCCGCGAACGGCAAGGGCTCGGGCCGACCGTGCCGGCTCCTGGCGAAACGTGGCGGTCCGCCGGAACCACGACGAGGGTACTCGGCTCGGCTTCGGCACCCGTCGTGCGAGGCTTGCTTCTTCGGTTCGCAGAAGTGCGACGGGTCTTCGCGCGGTCCGGCGAGACGACGGATGCGGCGACGTCCGCCGCTGCATTTGCGGCAGAACGGCTACGCTGGACCTAGCTTCTTCTTCGCCGAGCAGATCGTTCGCCGACTCGGGGCTGAGATCGGCGTGCGGACATGCAGGAAGCAACCGCCCCTTTCGCTTCGATGCTCGTTGCCGCAACAACGGAACGATCCACCGAGACGCAACTGTCCAAGGCGCGCGTGCTCTTGCTTCTCGCCCGGCGATCCCTCCCGTCGCTGATCGAAGCAACGGTAGCTCCGGCAGTCATCTTCTATGTCTGCCTCGTCTTCATCGGGCCCGGTGTTGCCATGCTCGCGGTGCTGGCGTGGTCGTTCGGAGCGCTGGCGCGCCGATTGGTGTTCGGCCGGAGGATTCCTGCGATCCTTGTCCTCGCGATCCTCGGTCTCACGGTTCGCACCGTGCTCGGGATCTTGAGCGGGACGTTCATCTATTTCCTGCAGCCCGTCATCACGACGCTCGTGCTCTCGGCGGCGTTCTTCGGTTCGCTCGGGTTCGGCGAACCGATCATTAGCCGCTTGGCGTCGGACTTCTGTCCGCTGTCGCCCGAGATCGCCCGCCGGCCCGCAATCGTGCGGCTGTTCAGCGGACTCACGATGCTCTGGGCCGGCGTGCACTTCCTCACCGCGGCCGTCACCTTCGGGCTGCTGATGAGTGTCCCGACGACGACGTTCGTCCTCCTCAAGACGCTGATCAGCCTCGGCATCACGGTCAGCGCGATCGTCGTGACCGTCTCGTGGTCGATCCGCACGGCGCGAGCCGAGGATCTCGTCCTCGCCTCGGCCTGAAAAGACCGTACGGCCCGGCGGCGCGCGACGCGCAGCCGGGCCGGCCGGATCGCGCTAGAGCGGGCGGACGTTCTGTGCTTCGTCACCCTTCTTGCCACGAGCGACGTCGAATTCGACCAGCTGTCCCTCGTTGAGCGTCTTGTAGCCGTCGCCGGCGATGCTCGAGAAGTGGACGAAGAGATCATCGCCCTGCTCGCGGGAGATGAAGCCGTAACCCTTGTCGGCGTTGAAGAACTTGACGGTGCCTTGTGTCATAACTACTCGTTTCTGGTTTGCCGTCGAGATCTTCGAACGGCCTGAGTTGTGGATTGCGATTTCGGGACGCCGCGATCGCGGCCGGAGCGCGGCGCGCTGACGGACGCGATGTCGCGCGGGACGTGGGGTCGGTTTCGACTCGGTCGGGCCGGTGTCAGGAACCTCCCGACTGACTCTGCTGCCGTCACCTTGTCGGGGGGCGACCGCCACGACGTCGATACTCGGTTTGGTGAGCGGCACCTTGATACCGAGTGCTCGCTGGATCTGACTCACCGCTCGTCGGTCGGTTTCGGGGACGAACGAGACGACGAGCCCAGTGGCACCCGCGCGCGCGGTGCGGCCCGATCGATGCAGGTAGGCCTTCTCGTCCTCGGCAGTATCGAAGTGAACGACACAGGCGACGCCTTCGACGTGGATTCCGCGCGCGGCGACGTCGGTGGCGACGAGCGCGTCGACGGCACCGACCGCAAAGGCCGACAACGCGCGATCGCGTTGGTTCTGCGATCGGCCACCGTGCAGCGCGTCAGTGCGCAGGCCGTTGCGGCCGAGCTGCTTCGCGAGTCGGTCCGCGCCACGGCGGGTGCGGCAGAAGACGATGGTCGGGCCGGCGATCGGGATCAGATCGGCCGCAATGCCGGTCCGTTGCGGACCGTCGACACTCCAGAAGACGTGCACCGCGTTCGAGCCATGATCGGAACGTTGGTCTTCGGTCTCGTGGGAGACCGGCGCGGTTTGATAGTTGCGGGAGAGCACGCCGATCGCGCCGTCGAGCGTTGCCGAGAACAGCAGCGTCTGACGCGTCGAAGGCGTGAGGTCGAGAATGCGGCGTACGTCTGGCAGGAAGCCCATGTCGGACATGCGGTCGGCTTCGTCGACGACGACGACCTCGACTGCATCGAGCGTCAGTGCACCTTGGCGGAGCAGGTCACCCAGTCGCCCCGGGCACGCGACCAGCAGATCGACGCCGCGGCGGAGCTGACGTTGCTGTTGGGTCTCGCCGACGCCGCCGTAAACAGTGGCGACGCGGCGCCCGCACGCCGCGGCAAGCGGCGCGAGTTCGCCGCTGATTTGTGCGGCGAGCTCGCGGGTCGGAGCGAGGATCAAGCCGGTCGGGCGGCACGTTCCCGCGCGGCTGATCCGCGCCAGGAGCGGCACGCCAAAGGCGATCGTCTTGCCCGCACCGGTAGGTGCGCGGCCACATACGTCTCGGCCGGCGAGCGCATCGGGGATCGCGCGGTTCTGCACGTCGAACGGCTGGACGATGCCTCTCGCCGCAAGCGCGGCAACAAGCGAATCGGGAACTCCGAGTTCGGCGAAGGTCGTGGTCAATGAATCTCCTCGTGCCGCACTTGAGGGCGGCATCGTCGCGACATGGTCGTGCACTCACTCGAGCGAGCCATGGGCAACGAATCGAGGGGCGACCGATCGAGGTGATTCAGTCGCGCGAGGCGGGGGCGCACCGCTTCGCAAACGAAGTTACAAAAATCCGCCGGCGTGAGCACGGGTGCGATGCACGCACGCTCACCTCGCACCTGCGGATCGCGGTACAGAAGGACCATAGCAGGTCAGCAACGGGCTCAGTCACGGCGCTGCGCAGGCGGCAATCTGAGCGTTGGTGGGCCAACGCACGTTTGTTGCCCACCCGACCCACTCGAAGAAACGAATCAACGTCGCCGAAGGATCGAGCTGGTGAGAAAGGGCGCCGTGTCGAGCCGAGGCGGGATGCGCGTGGTGAAAGTTGTGCCATGACTCGCCCATCGAAACCACTGCGAGCACCGCGACGTTCGTACTGTGGTCGCGCTGCGTCGCAGGTTGCTTGCCGAACAGGTGACAGATCGAGTTCACACTCCAGGTCACGTGATGCAACAACGCCATACGGGCCACACCGGCCCACAGCAGCGCAGTGAGCGCGCCGCTGATCGCACCCGAGAGCGTCCATCCCAGGAAGAACGGCACCGCGAACGAGCACAGCGCAAAAAGCGGGAACAATCGGCTGACAACTCGGACGTCCGAATCGTTCAGGAGTTCCGGAGCGTACTGGTACGCGGACGTGGGGTCATTGGCGAAGAGCCAACCGACATGTGCATGTATGAATCCACGAGCACTTGCGAGCGCATGCTCTCCGCTCACGTGCGGCGAGTGCGGATCACCCGGCCGGTCGCTGTAAACGTGATGTCGACGGTGGTTTGCGACCCAGCTGATCGGCGATCCCTCGACCGCGAATGAACCCGCCGCGGCGAGGGCGAGTTTCAGGAACCGGTGCGCGCGGAAGCTGCGATGTGCGAACAGACGGTGATAGCCGACCGTCACGCCGAAGCCCGTCAGGAGGTACAACGCCAACGCCAGCGCGACGTCCCGCAGGCTGAGGAGTCGGCCCCACAACAGTGGCGCGGCGACCGCCAACGCGATCGGTGGGCCCGCGACGAGCACGAGCGTGATCGAGCGCGACATGAGAAGGCCAACGACGTTCGGGGCGCGCTCCGCGTCCGTCTCAATGTCTCGCGGGCCCCGAGCTGCCGCTTGCATTCCGAACTCCCGGCTCGCACGAGGTGCGGTCGTCGAACACGAACCGACCCGCGCAACGGGGGGAACGCACATCACCGCAGATCGCGGCGAACGCCGCAAGTGTACGACTCGGTTCGACCGAACGGAGGGCGCGGTATGCTGGAGCTGTCGTTGACGCCAACGACACGCTTCTCGCTGACGCGGGCTCGGGACTCCACGAGCCGCTTCCCCGACCGGCGCCGAATGCCCGACTGCGAGGAGTCCAGATGAACGAACGTAACGCCGGCGTCGCCGTTGGTGTCGACGCCGCGAGCATCAGCCGGCAAGTCAACCGGCTGGCGATCGAACGCGGTGCCTTGTTCGACAAGGCCGGAGTCAGCTTCGGTCTCTCCAACGTCGAGCAACAGAGACTGAGCAACATCGAGCGCGAACTCGACGAATGCTTCGGCGCCCGACGGCGCATGCGCGCCGAACGCGATGCGCGCCGCTTCGACCGGGAGCAGCCGCACTCCTTCCTGCGAAACAAGCCATCTTGATCGATCCGGCGGTCGGCGCTGATCGGCGCGGTGAGCGCTGCGAGATCCGGAACGCGCCGTGACGTCGACGACGCTCGACCAGCTCGCCGGCGATCTGCGCGCCGCCTTCGACGCCCACAACCTTGCATCCTTCGGTGCTCTGCTGGCCGACGACGTTTGGTGGGGTGACGACGATCACGCTCACGGCTGCCGCGGCCGCGCCGACGTTCTCGCGACCTTCGGGCGCCTTGTCGGCCAGAGCGTTCACACGGAGCTCACCGATGTGGTCGTCGGCCGTACCGGCGTCCTCGCGGTTCTCCAGGCGCGCTGGGCTGATGACCGCGAAACCCGAAGAGAAACCGCGCTTTACCACACGTATTTCGTACGCTGCGGGCTGATCTGCCAGATCAGCCGCCATCAAGATCGCGACGCCGCTCTCGCGGCCATCGACGGTTAGCGCGCCGGCAAAATCCTCGAGCTACTTGTGCGACGCGCCCCGCTCTACGGCGTTGCTCATCGATATGTCGACGTCGTAAGCAGCGGCCATGAACCGGATCATCTGATTCGGATTCACGAGGACGACATCCGCGCCGCGTGCTGCAACGACGAGCACCCTCATCGCCGATGGGCCCATCCTCACGACTCCGGAACAATCGATGACGACGTGACCGTACCGAGCCGCCGACTGTGTCACCACACGCCGAAAAGTCTCGATGTTGTCGCCATCGACACTCGGAGGCGGGCTGTATACGGGAGCCATCATCAGCGCACCTCACTCGTCCGGGGAAGGGCGAGGAGTCGAGCGGCGGCATTAGCCAGCACTCCATCAGACGCGGCTTCCGAAGAAGAATCTCAGCTTATCGTCCTTGCGACACGTGAGGGCGCGGAGTTTTGCCTCTTCCGGCTGATTCGGGTCGAGTGTTCGGCGGGCCAACCGAACCTCGGGGGACCACGCGGACGCTTGATGCGAGCCGGCGGAAGAGGTCTTTCTCGACGGCAGGAGAGTCCACAGCGCGCGTACAGTTTCGGCGCGCACGCTGCTGGGCGACCACGTCACGCTCGCCGCATCGAAGGACTCCCGTGGCAACTCCCACCCGAAGCCGGCACCGGCTCATTCGTTGGATCGTCGGCGTCGTCGTCGTCGTCCTTCTCGTCGTCGTGGGCGGTCCGTTCGTCTACTTCCACTTCATCCAGAGCGATCCGCCGCCGCCGCTGTCGATCAACGACGCGACGACCACGCCGACGGCCGCGGGCGCGGCGAGCGCGCCGCTCACCGGGACATGGAAGGTCGGCGACGGTTCGCTCGTCCGCTACCGGATCAAAGAGACGGTGTTCGGCCAGAGCGGTACCGCGGTCGGCACGACGAGCAGCGTGACCGGATCGATGACGATCGCGGGGACGAAGGTGACCGTGGCGTCGTTCACGGTCGACATGACGACGTTCCAGAGTGACTCCGGCCAGCGCGACGGGCAGTTCCAGGGCCGCATCATGGACACCGCCGACTTCCCGACCGCGACCTACAAGCTCACGACTCCGATCGAGCTCTCACCCGTTCCCGCCGACGATGCAACGAAGACGTATTCGGCGACCGGCGACCTGACCATCCACGGGACTACCAAGACCGTGACGATGGATCTCGACACGAAGCGAACCGGCAACACGATCGTGGTGCAGGGCAGCCACGAGATCACGTTCTCCGACTACAACATCGACAACCCGAGCGGCGGACCGGCCAGCGTGGGCGACTCGGGCACGCTCGAGTTCCTGTTGCAGCTCACGCCCTCGAAGTGAGCGCGACGAGGCGACGCTCGAGGTAACGACGCTCGGCGTCGGTATTGGTGAGCGCGATCGCCTCCCGATACGCGGCCGCGGCATCGGACGCGCGGCCGAGCCGGCGCAGGAGATCAGCACGCGTGGCGGGCAAAAGGTGGTATCCGCTCAGCGCGCCGCTGCGGTCGAGTGCGTCGACGAGCGCGAGCCCGGCTTCGGGTCCGTCGGCCATACCGACCGCGACCGCGCGGTTCAGCTCGACGACCGATGTCGGAGCCATGCGGGCGAGCGCGCCGTAGAGCGCGGCGATCTCCTGCCAGTCGGTCGCGTCCGCGGTCGCGGCGCGCGCGTGGCACGCGGCGATCGCCGCCTGGATCTGGTACGGGCCGGGACGGCCGAGCCGCAGTGCAGCGTCGAGTCGCTCCCCGCCTTCGGCGATCGAGTGTTGGTCCCAGAGCGAACGGTCCTGCTGTTCGAGCGGGACGAGGTCGCCGGTTGCGTCGACGCGGGCCGCGCGGCGCGCGTCGGTGAGCAGCAGGAGTGCGAGGAGGCCGAGCACTTCCGGTTCATCCGGCATGAGCTCGGCCAGGACGCGCGCGAGACGGATCGCCTCGGTACAGAGGCCCGCGCGCACGAGCTCTGCGCCCTGCGTCGCGCTGTAACCCTCGTTGAAGAGCAAATAGACGACCGCGAGCACTGCGCCGGTGCGCTCGGAGAGGAGATGCCCGGGCGGGACGCGATACGGGATGCCGGCGTTGCGGATCTTGCGCCTGGCCCGGACGAGGCGTTGCGCCATCGTCGGCTCAGGGACGAGGAACGCGCGTGCGATCTCGGTCGTCGAGAGTCCGGCAAGTGTCCGTAACGTGAGTGCGACCTGGGCTTCGCGCGCGAGCGCGGGGTGACAGCACGTGAAGATGAGGCGGAGACGGTCGTCCTCCACGCCACTTTCGGCAAGACCCAGCTCGTCGGTGGCGGGATCGCGCTGACCGTTCGATTCGTCGGACCCCGAAGTCACGGCCACCTCCTGGAGCTTCGACGCCCCGGTCGCAGCCCGGCGCAGGCGGTCGATCGCCCGGTTGCGGGCCGTCGTCGTGAGCCAGGCGCCCGGGTTGCGCGGGACGCCTTCGCCCGGCCAGCGCTCGAGTGCTCGGGCGAAGGCGTCCTGCGCGCATTCCTCGGCGAGGTCCCAATCGTGGGTCTGTCGGATGAGGGTCGCGACGATGCGCCCCCACTCGTCCCGGAATGTCTCGGCGACGATTCGGGCGACGTCGCTGTCGGTCGCGCCGACGGCGGACGGCTCGCTCACATGTCCCAGATCGGACGCACCTCGATCGAGCCGACGCTCGCGCCGGGGATCTTCGACGCGATCTCGATCGCCTCGTCGAGGTCCCTGCAGTCGACGAGGTAGAAGCCGCCGATCTGCTCCTTGGTCTCGGCGAACGGACCGTCGCTCGTGATCACCTCGCCGTCGCGCACCTGGACGGTGGTCGCGTCGGTCGTGAAGCGCAGGCGCTCGCCGCCCTGCATGACTCCGCGCTTGGTCATCTCCTCGCCGAACTTGGCGTATTGGCCGAGCATCGACTCCGCTTCGGCCGGGCTCAGGGCCTGAATGGCCGATTCGTCGGCACAGATCAACATTGCGTAGCGCATGGTTCCTCCTGCAAAGGTGTGGATCATTGCTACGACGAACGGCGCCCGCCGAGATCGACACCTCGAGCAATCCCCGTGTTGAAGATTCTTCCGAAGAATCTTCGCCGTCCGCAGCTGATCGCCCGAAGATTCTCTCGAAGAATCGTCGCCGTGACGCAGCCCGAAGATTCTTCCGAAGAATCTTCGCGAGTCAGGGGCCGGTCAGGCGGTCGTGTCGACGTTCGACCCCACGGGGTCGGTCCACCACGACGCCTCGTCGAACGGGTTGAACGAGAACAACGGTGCCGTCTGCGAATTCGCCGCCGCGGCGGTTCCGGCGGAAGCGTCGGTCACGGCCGCAGCAGTCGTCCGCTCCGACCCGGGGGTCAGGCTGCCGTCCCACTGGGTCAGGCCCGTCAACAACCCGGGCTGCTGGAACAGCGGCATCGCGACGGCGGTCGCGGTGAACGCCGTCAGATCGCTCGGCGTCCCGGTCGCCCCGCCCAGCAGCGTCGTCAGCGACGAATCCTGCAGCTGCGCGTACTGCACCGCCGGCGACGACATGTAGTTCGCCGCAGCCGTGGACCCGCTCGCGCTACTCGACACCCCACCGACGGTCATCCGAACGGTTGTCGACCGAACGGCCTCCGAGGTTGACCTGCCCGTGACCGGCGTCACACCCGCCTTCGGCTAGAGCAGCAACTCCGCCATCTGGACACCGTTCAGCGCCGCCCCCTTGCGAAGGTTGTCGCCCGTGATCCAGAGGTCGAGCGTTCCCGCCTCGGAAGGGTCCTCCCGGATGCGGCCCACGAGGACCGGATCGATCCCGGCCGCCTCCTGCGGCGTGGGATAGCCGTCGCCGTCGTCGACGAGCGTCACGCCGGGCGCCGCTCGCAGCACCTCGACCGCTTCCGCCTTCGTCATCGGCCGGTGGAACCGCACGTTCGCGGTCACCGCATGCCCGACGTAGACCGGCACGCGCACGCACGTCACGGTGCAGCGAATCTCGTCGTCGTGGAGGATCTTGCGCGACTCGCGCACCATCTTCCACTCCTCCGACGTGTAGCCCTCTTCCTTCACCGACCCCGCAAGCGGGATCACGTTGCCGGCGATCGGCTTCGCCCACACCTCGCCCTGCACGAGAAAGCCCGAGTGCGCGCCCGCGCGCCGCAACTCCTCGGAGCGCCCGTCGAGCTTCGTCCACTGTGCGTCGAGCTCGTGGAGGCCGACCTGTCCGGCGCCCGACACCGACTGATACGTGGACACCACCATGCGGTCGATGCGCGCGGCGCGGTGCAACGGGGCGAGTGCGGTTATCGGGATCATCGTCGTGCAGTTGGGGCACGAGGCGATGCCCTTCGGCATGCGTTGCATGTCCTCGGGGTTCACCTCGGCGACGACCAGGGGCACGTCCGGATCCATGCGGAACGCGGACGACTTGTCGATCACCTTCGCGCCCGCGGCCGCGGCCTGCGGCGACCACTCCTCGGAGATCGGCTCGTCGACGTCGACGATCACGAGGTCGAGGCCGTCGAAGCAGCCGGGCTTCAACACTTCGCACACGACTTCGCCGCCGTTGAAAGAAAGCTTGCGGCCCTCCGAACGCGGCGAGGCGTAGACCCGCAGCTCGTCTACCGGGAAGCGCCGTTCCTCCAGCAGGAGCAGCATCTCGGTGCCGACCATGCCGGTGGCACCCATCAGACCGACTCGCACGACTACTCCTTGTCCAAACCGAAGCTCGCATGCAACGACTGCACCGCGCGCTCCACGTCATTCTCGGCGACCACGCACGAGATCCGAATGGTCGACGTGCTGATCATCTCGATGTTGACGCCCTCGGTGGCGAGCGTCTCGAACATCTTCGCGGCGATGCCGGGGTGCGTCTTCATACCGGCGCCGACGAGCGAGATGCGGCCGATGTGTTCGTCGGTGGCGAAGCCGCTGGCTTCGGTGTCGACGACGATCTTCTCCATGCAACGGGAGGCGCGCTCGACATCGGCCCGCGGCACCGTGAACGAGATGTCGGTGTGGCCCGCGCTCGACACGTTCTGCACGATCATGTCGACGTTGATCCCCGCTTCGGCGAGGTCACGGAAGATCGTCGCCGCGATCCCGGGACGGTCCGGCACCTGCTCGATGGTCACCTTCGCCTCACCGGTGTCGTGGGTGACACCCGAGATGATCGCCTGCTCCATCGCCTCGATCGCGTCCATCGCCGCGTCCTCCTCGGTGATCCATGTTCCGGGCGCCCACGTGAAGCTCGAACGTACGTGCACCTTCACGCGGTGGTTGCGCGCGAACTCGACCGAGCGCAGCGCGAGCACACGTCCCCCGGTCGCCGCCATCTCGAGCATCTCGTCGAAGGAGACGCGGGGAAGTTTCCGGGCGCGGGGCACGATCCGCGGGTCGGCGGTATACACGCCTTCGACATCCGTGTAGATCTCGCACACGTCGGCACCCATCGCGGCCGCGAGCGCGACCGCGGTCGTGTCCGAGCCGCCGCGTCCGAGGGTCGTGATGTCGCGCGCGGTCGACACGCCCTGGAACCCGGCGACGATGGCGACCTTTCCGGCGTCGATTGCGTCACGGATGCGCTCGCCGCGGACCTCGATGATCTTCGCCTTGCCGTGCTCGGTGTCGGTGACGATGCCGGCCTGGCTCCCGGTGAAGCTCACCGCAGGCTGGCCGAGGTCCTCGACCGCCATCGAGAGCAGCGCCATCGAGATCCGCTCGCCTGCCGTGAGGAGCATGTCCATCTCGCGGCCGCCGGGGTGCCGAGTGACGTCGCCGGCCAGCCGCACGAGGTCGTCGGTGGTCTTCCCCATAGCCGAGACGACGGCGATCACGTCGTCGCCGGCGCGGCGCGTGCGCACGATGTGGTCGGCGACGGCTCGGATGCGGTCGGGGTCCGCAACCGAGGTCCCGCCGAACTTCTGCACGAGGAGACCCACGGCGTTCCAGGCTACCGGCGGCCTCGCTGACCCACGGAAGAGATTCGCCGGCCGGTACATTCTCGGGCCGTGCCGAGCGCAGACAAACGCCAACGCAAGAAGGAGAACGCGCGGATGGCGCGCGAGGCCCGCGAGGCCGAGGTCAAGAAACGCAAGCGGAATCGGACGATTCGCAACGGTGCGATCGCGGTCGCGGTGTTCGTGATCGCGGTCGTCCTCGTCACGGTCTTCACGCACAAGGACAAGAGCAACAGCAACGCGTCGACCTCGACGTCGACTCCGGCGACGACCGTGCCCAAGAACACCCACCAAACGGCGCCTCCGGTCACGATCGACCCGAAGAAGACCTACACGGCCGACATCTCGACGACGTACGGCGACATCAAGGTCGCGCTCGATGCGAAGGACGCGCCGAAGGGTGTGAACAACTTCGTTCACCTCGCGCGCCAGGGTTTCTACGACGGCCTGACGTGGCACCGCCTGGTGAAGGGGTTCGTGATCCAGGGCGGCGACCCCGAGGGTAACGGGAACGGCGGTCCCGGCTACACGATCGTCACCGAGCTGCCGAAGGACGGATACCCGCTCGGGACCCTCGCGTGGGCGAAGACGTCCGACGCGCCGGCCGGATCGGCGGGGTCACAGTTCTTCATCACCACGGTGAACCAGTCGCCCTCGCTCCAAAAAGAGGGTGGGTCCTACCAGTACGGCGTCTTCGGCCACGTGCAGAGCGGGATGCCCGTCGTGAAAAAGATCGAGAGCTACGCGCCGAACACGCCCGAAGGTGGGGCGCCGGCGCAGCCGATCTACATCAAGAAGGTGACGATCACCGAGACGTAGCGAGCTCGTCGAGGGCGATGCTCGCGCCGGTCTTGACGGTCTTCGGTTTCGCGTTCTTGCGATAGACGGTCGCGCTGCCCGCGCCCATGACCTCCCACGGCCCGTCGCCGGTACGGACGACGGCGGTCTGTTCGTCGACCCCGACGAGGACGGCGTCACGCGCGAGCAGGTCGACGGAGCGTTCCCGCAGATGCTCCGCGGCCGTGCCGTGGTACGGGAAGACGGCGAGTCCGGAGACGAGGCCGAGGCCGACGGTGTACGCGCCGCCGCGCGGGTCGACCATCGGGTCGGCCAGGACGGTCGCCCCCGCGCCCGACGCGGCGATGACCGCGCCCCTCCCGTATGCGTAGACGATTGCGTCGTAGAACGCGGACCCCTTGAGGACCGACCGCAGGTGCAGCGGGGAGCCATCGGCGAAATAGACGAAGCGGGCAACGCGCACAGCCGAGACGTTTGCGTCGGCTTCGGCTTCCCGGCGGTTGGCGACCTCCAGGCCCTTCACCCGGGCGCCGAGCGAGGCGAAGTAGGTCGTGGCTCGTTCCACGGCCCGTTCCGGGTGCTCGAAAGCCGCGGCGGCGGGGACGACGACGACCTCGTCGGTCCCGGCGAGTTCGAGCAGTCGGCGGTCGAAGGCGGCACAGGGCTGGGTCCATTCGTCGCCGCCGACGAAAGCGACGGTGCCGCCGGACTTGCTCATGCGCCGAGGCCCCGAGTCACGGGCCCGATCCTACGAACCACAACCCACTCGCGAAGATTCTTCGAAAGAATCTTCGCGAGTGCGCGGCGCGGCGACGGAGGTGCACTCGCTCGAGAGCCCTACCCGCCGGTAGCCTTTCGGCCTTCACTCAGGAGGAGAACAGATGACCGTCAAGCGGGTGGGGATCGTCGGATCCGGGATTATGGGCTCGGGGATCGCCGAGGTCGCGGCGAAGGCCGGCTACGAGGTCGTGCTGCGCAGCCGCGCGCAGGGCACCGCCGACGCGATGGTCGCCGGCCTCGAGAAGTCACTCGCCAAGCAGGTGGACCGGGGCAAGCTCGAACCCGACGAGCGTGACGCCGTCCTCGGGCGCGTGCGCGCCGTCGCCGATCTCGGCGAGCTGAACGAATGCGACCTGGTCATCGAGTCGATCGTCGAAGACCTCGCGACGAAAAAACACCTCTTCACCGAGCTCGACCGCATCTGCCCCGACCACACGGTCATCGCGACGAACACCTCGACGCTGCCCGTCGTCGAGATGGCGATGAACACCGGCCGCCCCGACAAGGTCTGCGGCATCCACTTCTTCAACCCGGCGCCGATGATGGCGCTCGTCGAGGTCGTTCGCGCGATCACGACCAGCGACGAGACGATCGCCGCCGCGACCACGTTCGCCACGACCTGTGGGAAGAACGCCGTCCAGGTGAAGGATCAGGCCGGATTCATCGTGAATGCGCTGCTCTTCCCGTACCTGAACAACGCGGCGAAGCTTTTCGACGCCGGTGTCGCGACGCGAGACGACATCGACGCCGCGATGAAGGGCGGCTGCAACTTCCCGATGGGACCGCTCGAGCTACTCGACCTCGTCGGACTCGACACGAGCCTGGCGATCCTCGAGGCGCTGTACGCGGAATTCAGGGACCCGAACTACGCGGCCGCCCCGGTCCTGCGCCGCATGGTGAGCGCCGAACGACTCGGCCGCAAAACGGGACAGGGCTTCTACGAATACAAGCGGTAGCGAGGGCGACGGTGGCCGGTCATCCGGCCGTCGACCCGCTCTGACTACCTCCGCCGCCGGCTGATCCGGGAGAATGGGCCCGATGCCCGAGCGCGACCGCCCCTGGTTGATCCGGACGTATTCCGGACACTCCTCGGCTCGGGCGTCGAACGAGCTGTACCGGACGAACCTGGCCAAGGGCCAGACGGGGCTCTCGGTGGCGTTCGATCTCCCGACGCAGACCGGCTACGACCCCGACAGCCCGCTGGCGCGCGGTGAGGTCGGGAAGGTCGGCGTCCCCGTCCCTCACCTCGGGGAGATGCGGACGCTGTTCGACGGCATCCCGCTCGGCGAGATGAACACGTCGATGACGATCAACGCGACCGCGATGTGGCTGCTCGGCATGTATCTCGCGCTCGCGGACGAGCAGGGCGTGCCGCACGCAAAGCTCGCGGGCACGACGCAGAACGACATCTTGAAGGAATACCTCTCGCGGGGCACCTACATCTTCCCGCCCGAGGCGTCGAAGCGACTGACCGTCGACCTGATCACGTACACCGTGAAGAACGCGCCGCAGTGGAACCCGATCAACGTCTGCCCGTATCACCTGCAGGAGGCCGGAGCGACGCCGGTACAGGAGCTCGCGTACGGGTTGGCGAACGCGATAGCGGTGCTCGACGCGGTGCGCGAATCCGGTCAGGTCGACGAGGCCACGTTCCCCGACGTCGTCGGTCGCATCTCGTTCTTCATCGATGCCGGCGTACGGTTCGTCGAGGAGATGTGCAAGATGCGTGCCTTCACCCGCATGTGGGATCGCATCTGCCGGGAGCGGTACGGCGTCGACGATGAGAAACTCCGCCGCTTCCGCTACGGGATGCAGGTCAACTCGCTCGGGCTCACCGAAGAGCAGCCGGAGAACAACGTCCAGCGGATCGTCCTGGAGATGCTCGGCGTGACGCTGTCGAAAGACGCTCGGGCGCGCGCGATTCAGTTGCCGTGCTGGAACGAGGCGCTCGGACTGCCGACACCGTGGGACCAGCAGTGGTCGCTGCGCATCCAGCAGGTCTTGGCGTTCGAGTCGGATCTGCTCGAGTACGGAGACCTGTTCGAGGGGTCGGTCGTCGTCGAGCGCAAGGTCTCGGAGTTGTGCGCGGCTGCCGAGGTCGAGTTGCAATGGGTGCTCGACGGCGGCGGCTCGTTCGAGATGATCGACGAGATGAAGGCGCGCATCGTGCAGTCGCACGCGGAGCGCGTTCGGCGGATCGAATCGGGCGAGCAGAAGGTCGTCGGCGTCAACGCGTTCACCGAGACGGAGCCGTCGCCGCTCGCGGAGATCGCACAGAACGGGGGGATCATCACGATCGATCCCGCGATCGAGGCCGAGCACGTTCGTGCGATCGAAGCGTGGCGCGAGGCGCGGAACCAGGCCACGGTCGACGCGGCGCTCGCGCACCTGCAGGACGTGGCGCGCACCGCGGAGAACCTGGTGCCCGCGACGATCGCGCTCGCGCAGGCCGGCGGGACCGTCGGCGAGTGGGCGGGCGCACTGCGAGAGGTGTTCGGCGAGTACCGGGCACCGACGGGAGTGGGCTCGGTCGTCGTCGCGCCGGTCGAGGAGATGCAGGCGGTTCGGGAACGCGTGCGCGCGATCGCAGAGCAGACGGGGCGGCCGATCCGACTGCTGGTCGGAAAGCCGGGACTCGACGGGCATTCGAACGGCGCCGAGCAGATCGCGGTAGCTGCCCGTGATGCCGGATTCGAGGTGATCTACCAGGGGATCCGACTCACGCCGGCCGAGATCGCGGCCGCGGCCCGCGACGAGGACGCGGACGTGATCGGACTCTCGATCCTGTCCGGTTCGCACCTCGGCCTGGTACCCGAAACCCTCCGGCTGCTCGCCGCCGCGGGGGTCGACGCGCCGGTGGTCGTCGGAGGGATCATCCCCGACGCCGACCAGGGCGAACTGCTCTCGATGGGGGTCGCCCGGGTGTATACGCCCAAGGACTACCGGCTGTCGGGCATGATGCGGGACCTCGCCGAACTGGCTCTGGTCCACCGATCGAAGCCTCAGGCGGGGGCGGCGGTCGGCCGATGAGGAAGCGCATGCACGATCCGCGAGTCATCGTTGCCGCGACCGGTGGCGTTGCCGCGCTCGGCGCCGGGGCGATCGGCGTTGCGATCAATTCGCCCACTTTCGCCGTCGTCGCCGGGTCGGCCGGTGTGATCGCCGCGATCGCCGGTGTGGCGCTGGGTGCTCGCGCCCGCCAGAGCGAGGACCGGTTGCTCCAGGCCGAAGACGAGATCCGCGCGGTACGGCGCGAGCTGGCATCGATCAACGCGGTCCTGCAGGAAGAGGCGAGCCGGCGCGCGGCCGAGGAGGAGCTCGGCGCGGCGCTGAACGAGGTGCCGCCGCGAGGCGAGCAGGCGTTCGACGCGGCGACCGGTCTCTACGACGAGAAGTACTTCGCTGTGCTCGCGCAGCAGCAGGTCGCGGCGGCACGGCGCTCGCTCAGGCCGATCTCGGTGATCATCTTCGAGATCGACTCGATGGGGGAGGCCGACCGCGACACACAGCTGCAGGCGCTGGGCGTGGTCGGCGACGTCGTGCGCCGTACGCTGCGCGAGAGCGATGCGGCGTGCCGCCTCGGCGATCTGATGGTGGGGGCGATCCTCGAGGACACGCCCGAAGCGGGTGCCGTGTGGGCCGCGGAGCGGGTGCGCGGCACATTGCTCGCGTCGCCCGTCGGCGACGCGTTGACGTTGTCCGCCGGGGTCGCGTGCTACCCGACCCACGCGCTCGGTGCCGCCGAGCTCGTACACCAGGCGAGTCGAGCGCTCGACGAGGCTCGGGCCCGCGGACGCGACCGCGTCGAACTCGCCCCCGAGCCCTCCAACTAGAGGCGATTCGTCGTCCTCGGGGTGACGGAATCGCAGGCTGTCGCGCGCCGGCGCGATACGCGTGTATCCGATGCGACGACGTTCGCCGGGATTCAAAAAGCCGAGCGTGTAGACGCCGCGCCGCACGCGACGCGCCCGCCCGTTCATCGTCTCGTAGCCGAGCGCATCGGCGAGTCGCTTCACGGGATGCCGGGAAACGATCGCGTATCCGTTGAGATGCAGCTCTCGATGGATCTCGACGAGGGTCATCGGCCGGCCGTTGCGCGCAAGCACAGCCAGACAACCGGAACGAAGATGACGGCCCCACAGGCGATGCGCGTTCGGCGCTTCCGGCGGAATCGGCGGTGGTCCGCCCCGATGCGTCACCCGGTAGCCGTGAACGATGTCGTCTGGTTCGACGCGCGGCCACATGACGACCCGGAGCTCGGCGAGCTTGGTCCGGACCGATGCGAGCTTGACGGCGAGCGCCCGCTGCTCGTCGTCGAGTGCGGTCGCTTCGTCGAGCAGCGCGGCACACTCAGCATGGAGGGCGGCGAACTCGCGCCGCCCGTACGGGACTCGGCGATAACGCTTGGGATGTTCGATGGCCGCCATTCGGGTTCCCCTTTGGTCGTTCGATCGATTCGGGGAAGCGCCGACATCGGCACAGGTGTGCGGGCGAGGTCTGCACCGAAAACGGTAAAGCACGGGTGCGCCACTCAACCCACCCACCGTGTGATGAAGAATCTCGCGAAGAATCTTCGTCACACAGGTTTTCGTTTCGGAGGGGTGGGGCGCGAGGGCGAAGTGGGCTCGCGCGGTTCGGGGTCGGCGGTGATCTCGTCGGTGTCGGCGCCGAGGGGGCGGCCGGCCCATCGGACCTCGCCGGGCGTGCGAGAGAGGCGGGCGATCGGCGCCTGCATCACGACGCCGTCGACTTCGACGAAGACGGCTCGGGCCCGCACGTGCGGATCCTCGAGCACCTCGGCCATCGTGTAGACGGGTGCGATCGCGGCCTCGGCTCGCTCGAACGCCTCCATGACCTCGGGTGAGGACCGCGCTCCGATCCAGGCCCGCACGATCGCATCGAGTTCGTCGCGGTGCGTGGCCCGGCCCTCGAACGTGGCAAAACGCGTGTCGCCGTCGACGCCCAGGAGTGTGAGCACGCGGTGCGCGACCGACTCGGCCGACGTCGAGATCGCGACCCAGCGTCCGTCCGCGCACTGATAGGTCCCGCGGGGAACGGAATATGGGATCCCCGAACCGAGACGTGGCTGTTCGTAGCCGAGATGCGCGGCCGCCGACGGGAGCGCCGACATCATCTGCAGCATCGATTCGAGCAGATTCACGTCGATGACCTGCCCGAGTCCGGAACGGTCGCGCTCGTGCAGCGCCACCATCACCGCAAACGCGCCGGCCACGGCCGTCACCTCGTCGGTGAGCGCGATGGGTGGCAGCAACGGACCGCCGTCCGGTTCGCCGTTGATCGCGGCGAACCCGCTCATCGCCTCCGCCATCGTCGCGAAACCGGGACGCGACGCGTACGGGCCGTCCTGACCGAACCCGGTCACGCGCAAGAGAACGAGGCGAGGGTTGCGCGCGCACACGATGTCCGGGCCGAGACCGAGGCGTTCGAGCGTTCCGGGCCGGAAGTTCTCGATCATCACGTCGGCGTCGTCGACCAACCGCAGCAGTGCGTCCCGGCCGAAGTCCGTCTTCAGGTCGAGAACAACCGTGCGCTTGTTCCGGCCGAGCAGCTTCCACGTGTACGAGTCGCCGCCTTCGGGAGGGAACCAACCCATGCGGCGCACGCCGTCCCCGGTCGGCGCCTCCACCTTGATGACGTCGGCACCGAAGTCACCAAGATGTCGAGCCGCACCCGGACCCGCGAACACGGTCGCGATGTCGATGACCCGCAGATCCTCGAGCGCCGCCATGACCGGGCCGCTCAGAAGGCCTGGGTGAAACAGCGATCCTCGATGCGACCCAGCGCGTAGTCGCGGTACAGCCCCGCGAACATTCCTCGGGTGCGCTCCGTCCACTCGAGGGCGCTCGCCGATCGGATCCGGCGCGCGAGTTGCACGTATCCGCCTTCGTGCACCTGATACTCGGCCCACGCGCCCGGGTAGTCCTTGACGCACGCGATTTCGACGATCGGCACCATGCGCGCCGCCGCGAAGTGTCGCACCCGTGTCCGGTGCGTATGTCCGGCGAAGTAACCCGCGATCGATTCGCGCCGCCCGATGACTGCGCACAACGCTTCACTGTCGTCGGGATTGATCCCGAAATACGTCTCGCTGCGATCGTGCGACGCCGGGTCCCACGGATGGTGGTGCCCGAACACGAGCACCGGATCCGTCGACGCTTCGGCGAGCTCGTCGAGCCACGACAGCTGCGCGGCCGAGACCCGTCCGCGGTCAGTTCCCGGCCGCACCGTGTCGAGCACCGCGAGCTTCACACCCGGGAGCTCCACCGCGAACGGACCGGTCGCCGCGATCGACTCGGTCACCATCGCGTCGTGGTTGCCGCGCACGTGATGCATCCGCGAGCCCAGCTGTGAGTAGGCCGCGACGAATTCCGCGTACTCCGCTTCGGTGCCGCGGTCGGTGAGATCACCCTTCACGAGGATCGCATCCGGGTCCAACGCCCGGATCTCGTCGATCGCCGCCCCGTTCATCACCTCGGGATAGGGCTCGGCGCCCTCGTCGGCCCGAAAGACGGGGCCGATCTCGTCGGGAGTGCCCAACAGACCGCACTCGACCTCGCCGAAGTGGACGTCGTTGACGGTTGCGAACGTCGCCAGCCGCGACCCGCGGGGCGCGCGCAACGTCGTGACCGACGCAGGCAGCAACTCGGACACCTCCGCGCCCGACACCGACAGCGAATAGGTCATTTCCGCGTCGAGGCCGCCCACCCGCGCCGAGTGGTAGCGGCCTCGCGTCACCACCGCGGCAGAGCCGACTCGCGTCTCGACCTCGCGCTCGTCGTCGGTGCGAAACGTGACGACGACCTCGTCGGTACCGACGGTGAACAGCTCGGCGTCGTGGATCACGTGCGTGAGCGACGGCCGATTCGGCCCGACAAACGCCACGGTCCCCGCTGCAACAACGCCCGCTGCGCCGACCGGCGCGACGCGTCGACCCAAGCGTTCAGCTGACGGTTCGAGCCCGCGCCGGCAGCCGAGTCGGCCGACGCCGCCGCCCGCTGTTGAACCGCGACCGTGACGGCCGTGACCGCGGCCACCTCTTCGGGGGTCAAAGCGGCGTGTTCCCGTGCTTGCGCGCGGGCAACTGCTCGCGCTTCGTGCGCAGCATCTCAAGCGAACGCGCGAGCATCCGCCTCGTGTCGCGCGGATCGATCACGTCGTCCACGTAGCCGCGTTCGGCTGCCTGGTACGGATTCAGGAAGCGGTCCTCGTACTCGAGAATCAGCTCGCCACGCCGCGCGTCGGCATCGGCCGCCGACTCGATCTCCTTGCGGAAGATGATGTTGACCGCGCCGTCGGCGCCCATCACCGCGATCTCGGCCGACGGCCACGCGAACGCGATGTCGGCGCCGATCGACTTCGAGTTCATGACGACGTACGCGCCGCCGTAACCCTTGCGGGTGATGATCTGGACGCGCGGCGTCGTCGCCTCGCAGTACGCGTACAGCAGCTTCGCCCCGTGGCGGATGATGCCGCCGTACTCCTGATCGGTGCCCGGCAGGAAACCGGGAACGTCGACGAACGTCACGAGCGGGATGTTGAACGCGTCGCAGGTCCGCACGAACCGCGCCGCCTTCTCGGACGCGTCGATGTCGAGACAGCCGGCCAGCACCTGCGGCTGGTTACCGACGATCCCGATCACGTGCCCGTCGATCCGGGCGAAGCCGCACACGATGTTCATCGCCCAGAGCGGGAACACCTCGAAGAAGTCACCGTCGTCGACGATGTCGGCGATCACCTTCTTCATGTCGTACGCGCGGTTCGAGGAGTCGGGGATCAGGCCGAGCAACTCGTCGCACGCGCGATCCGGGTCATCGGACGCCTCGAAGTGCGGCGGGTCCTCGAGGTTGTTCGACGGCAGGAACGACAACAGGTAACGCACCTGCTCGATGCAGTGCTGCTCGTCGTCGGCGACGAACGTCGCCACGCCCGACTTGGTCGCGTGCGTCAACGCTCCGCCGAGCTCCTCGTGCGTCACCTCTTCGCCGGTGACCGTCTTCACGACGTCGGGACCCGTGATGTACATGTTCGAGACGCCCTTCACCATGAAGATGAAGTCGGTCATCGCCGGCGAGTACACCGCGCCACCCGCGCAGGGCCCGAGCACCACGGAGATCTGCGGGATCACGCCCGACGCCCGCACGTTGCGGAAGAAGATGCCGCCATAGCTCGCGAGCGACACCACACCCTCTTGGATGCGCGCCCCGCCGCCGTCGTTCAACCCGACGAGCGGCGCTCCCGTCGACTCGGCGAGATCCATCACCTTGTGGATCTTCTCGGCGTACACCTCGCCCAGCGCGCCGCCGAAGATCGTGAAATCCTGACTGAAGACGAAGATCTTGCGGCCGTCGACCGTGCCCCAGCCGGTGACCACGCCGTCGGTCAGCGGGCGGTTGTTCTCGATCCCGAAGCCGTGGGCCCGGTGGCGCGCCAGCATGTCGAGCTCGACGAACGATCCGGGGTCGAGGAGGAGTTCGATGCGCTCCCGGGCGGTGAGCTTGCCCCGTTCGTGCTGGCGCCGGATGGCCGCCTCGTTGCCGGGGGTACGCGCCTCTTCCTTGAGTTTCGCGAGCTGCTCGAGCCGCTCGGTGATCGGGTGGCGGGATTCGGACATGGTCGCCAGGCTACTTCCCGGCGCCCGTCGGCTACTCCTGGACGAGCTCGATCAGCGTCCCGAACGCGGTCTTCGGATGCACGAACGCGACCGTCGTGCCGCGGCTCCCCGGGCGCGGCACCTCGTCGATCACGCGGTGGCCGTGGGCCTTCACCGACTCGAGCGCCTGCGCACAGTCGGCGACCCGGTAGCCGACGTGGTGGATGCCCTCGCCCTTCGTCGCGAGGTACTTCGCGACCGTCGAATCGTCACGCGTCGGCGTCAGCAGCTGGACGTACGAGTCCGCGACCTTCAGCAGCGCCTCCTCGACACCGTCGCGCTCGACTACCTCCCGGTGCTCGACCTCGCAGCCGAACGTCTCGCGGTAGTAGTCGATCGCGGCTTCGAGGTCGTTGACGGCGATCGCCACGTGGTCGATCTCGGTGAGCAGCATGTCCATGAGCGGTCGACCGCCTTTCGGGAGCGTGTCAGTCGGCGAACCGGCGGAAGAGCGTGATCTGATCGAGGTGCTGCGCGCGCGTCGCCTCGTCGGTGACGCCGAGCCCCTCCTCGGGCGCGAGGCACAGCACCGACACCTTGCCCTCGACCAGGTTGTGGTGAACCTGCAGCGCGGCCTCTCCGGTCTCGGAGAGCGGGTACACCTTCGACATGGTCGGGTGAATCTTCGCCTCGCACACGAGCCGGTTCGCCTCGTACGCCTCGCGGTAGTTCGCGAAGTGACAACCCTTCAACGTCTTCAGGTTCATCCAGAGATACCGGTTGTCGTACTCGATCTTGAAGCCCGACGTCGCCGCGCAGGTGATGATCATCCCGCCTCGTTTGGCGACGAAGACCGAGGCGCCCATCGTCGACCGACCAGGGTGCTCGAACACGATGTCGACGTCGCGACCGACGAGCGAACGGATCTTCTTCCCCAGGCGCAGCCACTCCGCCGGGTCCTGCTCGGTGTCGTCGGCGTTCCAGAACTGGTAACGCTCGGCGCGCCGGTCGATGACCGCTTCACAACCCATCGCGTGCAGCAACTCCACCCGCTTCTCCGACGACACCACGCCGACCGGCGTTCCGCCGCCGTTCAGCACGTACTGCGTCGCGTACGCGCCGATGCCGCCCGTCGCGCCCCACACCAGCACCGCCTGACCCTGGGTCATCTGCGAACCGTTCGGGCTCACGATCATCCGGTAGCTCGTCGAGTTGCAGAGCGCGTTGCACGCCGCTTCTTCCCACGTGAGGTGAGCGGGCTTCGGCATGAGCTGGTTCGCCTTGACCACCGCGATGTCGGCCAGCCCGCCGAAATTCGACTCGAAGCCCCAGATGCGCTGGTTGGTGGCCATCATCGAGTCGTCGTGCGCGGACGGGTCCTGATCGTCGACGTGCAAGCAGTGCACGGTGACGACGTCACCCGGTTTCCAGTTGCGCACCGCGGAGCCGACCCGCAGCACGACGCCGCTCGCGTCGGAACCCATCACGTGGTACGGCTGGTCGTGGCGCTTGCCCCACACGCTCTCGCGGCCGAGCCGCTTGAGGAACCCGAACGTGGGCAACGGTTCGAAGATCGACGTCCACACCGTGTTGAAGTTGATGGCCGACGCCATCACGCCCACGAACGCCTCGTCCGGGGCGAGCTCGGGGAGCGGGAAGTCCTCGACGTGGATCGACTTGCGCGGGTCCTTCTCGGCCGACTCGAGTCCGGCGAACATCTCGACCTCGTCCGCCTTCACGAGGGCGCCCCGCACCTGCGCGGGGATCGGCAGCGCCGCCAACTCCTCACCGGGCGCTCCGCGCAGGATCGCGTCGCGGATGGCATCGATCTCACTCGTCATAAGCGGTGAACCTACCGGTCAGTAGCGGAAAAGAACCACCCGTCCCTACACTGAGGACACTTCATCAGCAATTGGCTCGTTCGAGCCAGAAACGGTGCCCGGGCCGTGCCCGCCGCACGTCAAGGAGGCAGTCATGACCGGTTCGGTGATCGTCGGATCGGCTCGGACACCTATCGGAAAGCTCTCCGGCGCGTTCGCCGGATTGAGCGCGATGGACCTCGGCGGCTTCGCCATCAAGGCCGCGCTCGGGCGCGCCGGCGTCGACGCGGAACAGGTCGACTACGTGATCATGGGCCAGGTGCTGCAAGCCGGCGCGGGGCAGATCACCGCGCGCCAGGCGGCGGCGAAGGCCGGGATCCCGATGACCGTCCCCGCGACGACGCTCAACAAGGTGTGCCTGTCCGGCATCAACGCGATCTATCTCGCCGATCAGATGATCAAGAACGGCGATGCCGAGGTCGTGGTGGCGGGCGGCATGGAGTCGATGACCAACGCGCCGTACCTGCTTTCCGGCGCGCGCGCCGGCTACCGCATGGGCAACGGCGAGCTCGTCGACTCGATGATCAACGACGGCCTGTGGTGCGCGTTCGACGCCGTGCACATGGGCGCGGGCACCGAGAACTACGTCGGCCAGGTCGGCGGCATCTCGCGCGAGGCGCAGGACGAGCTCGCGGCGAAGTCGCACGAGCGCGCCGCCGCGGCCCAGAAGGAAGGCCGCTTCGCCGACGAGATCGCCCCCGTCTCGATCCCGCAGCGCAAGGGCGACCCGATCGTCATCGACGCCGACGAGGGCGTCCGGCCGGGCACGACGCCCGAGTCGCTCGCGGGTCTGAAGCCGGCGTTCTCGAAGGACGGCACGATCACGGCCGGCAATGCCTCGCAGATCTCCGACGGCGCGGCGGCGGTCATCGTCACGAGCCCGGCCAAGGCGGCGGAGCTGGGCGCGACGCCGCTCGCCGAGCTGATCGGCTACGGCATGGTCGCCGGGCCCGACGCTTCGCTGCTCACGCAGCCGTCGCGTTCGATCAAGCGCGCGCTCGAGGCCAACGACATGACCGTCGGCGACATCGACCTGTTCGAGCTCAACGAGGCGTTCGCGGCGGTCGGCCTCGCGTCGATGCGCGACCTCGGGATCGGCGACGACGTCGTCAACGTGAACGGCGGCGCGATCGCCCTCGGCCACCCAGTCGGCATGTCCGGCACCCGCGTCGTGCTGACGTTGATCAACGAGCTGCGCCGCCGGGGCGGCGGGGTCGGCGCGGCCGCGCTGTGCGGCGGCGGCGGCCAGGGCGACGCCGCGATCGTCCGCACGCTCTAGCGGTTTCCCGAACCGGACAACTGCGGCAAGCCCGCGGGGAGCCGCGTGACGCAGCTCCCGGTTGCCTAGCGTTGCCGCATGGTGTCGGAGCTGCGGCCGCGCGGGATCGGTGAGATCCTCGACACCGCGGTCGCGTTGTACCGCGCCCGGTTCCGCAAGCTCACGCTCGTCACGGCAACGGTGGTCATCCCGGTTCAGGTGCTCAGCGCGCTCGTGCTGTTGTCTGCGCAGCCCGAGTCGTACGACCGGCTGAATGTCACCGGCTCGGTCGGCCCGCAGTACGACTCGAACTCGGCGCTGATCGGGTTCGCCGCGTTCCTCGTGATCACCGTCGTCAGTCTGCTGTCGACGGCGTTCGTCATCGCGGTGTGCACGCGCATCGTCGCCGACGCGTACATCGACCGCGAGTCGGACGCTCGCGACGCGGTCCGCGCGGTCAGCCCGCGTCTGTTCGCGATCATCGGTCTGACCATCCTCGTGACGATCTGTGACGGCATCGGGCTGCTGTTCTGCGGCATCGGCGTCCTCGTGCCGCTCACGTTGTTCGCGGTCGCGATCCCAGCGCTGATCCTCGAGGGCATCACCGTTTCCGCCGCGGTCTCGCGTTCGATCAACCTGACCAAGGCGAACGTCGGGCACGTCCTCGGCGTGGTGCTGACCGCCCGCCTGCTCGTCAGCGTGTTGAGCGTCGGGCTCTCGCTCGTGGTGATCGTGGCGCTGCGGGGCGGCGGCAACGGCGTCGTGAGCTCGGTCATCGGGCAGAGCATCGCGAACGCGATCGCGGCGATCCTCACGACACCGTTCGTCGCGACCGCGACGGTCACCCTCTACTTCGACCTGCGCATCAGGAACGAGGCGTTCGACGTGCAGCTGCTCATGCAGCGCAACGAACCGCGCGTCGCGGTGTGAGCGCGAACCGCGTCGTCGTCGACGTCGACCCCGACGCCGCACGCCGTGAGGCGCAACGCATCCTCTCCGACGGGCGCTTCAAGTCGAGCTCGACCCCCCGGCCGCTGCGGGGACCCCTCAAGTGGATCGCGGACCGGCTCGACGACGTCTTCGGCCCGATCGGCCGTTTCCTCGAACGCGTCCCGGCCGTCGTGTGGTGGATCTTCGTCGCGGCGCTGGTCGCGTTCATCGTGTGGATGGTCGTGCGCGTGCGCCGACGCCGCGTCACGGCCCCTCCTGCGAGCGCTGCCCGGCGCGGGCCCGCCGGCAACCGCGCCGAGGATGCCGACGCCCTCGAGCGGGAGGCCGACGAGGCCGAACGATCGGGCGATCTCGAATGCGCAGTGCGGCTCCGGTTCCGGGCGGGGCTCCTACGCCTCGGCGACCGCGGCGTCATCCGCTATCGGCCCTCGGTCATGACCGGTGAGGTGCGGCGCACGCTGCGGTCCGAGCGGTTCGACGGTCTCGCGGGAACGTTCGAAGCCGTCACCTACGGCGGCCGGACTGCCGAGCATCCCGACGTCGACGCCGCCCGTCGAGAGTGGCCGCACGTCCTCGAGGAGTCTGGGCGACGATGACGACGCGCCGAGTCTGGACTGTGATCGCGGTCATCGTGGGCGGGCTGCTGGCCGTCAACCTCGTCGCAGCCGGGCTCGACCGCGCTGTCGGCGGCAACCAACCGGGAGGGACACCGGGTTCTTCGTACGCGACCGCGCCCGAAGGTCTCGCCGCGTTCCGCACGCTGCTGACGCGCTTCGGCCACGACGTCGAGGTGCAACGCGGGACGGTCGCCGACCAGCAGCTCGACCCCAACACGACCGTCTTCGTGATCGAACCGAACGAGCTGACCGCGGACGACGCCGCCACGCTGCTCGAGTTCGCGACCGACGGCGGCCGGCTCGTCATCGGCGGCCGCACGCCGTTCTATCTGCACAACCTCCGCGACGACCCGCCGCGGTGGCAGGCCGACGGCGAGACGAACTGGACCGAAATCGATCCGTCGTTCGCCCGCGTGCGCGAGATCCAGGGTGCGGGCGAGGGGTCGTGGGCGGATCCCGGCACCAGCACGGTGGCGGTCGGCTCGACCGAACAGTCGCTCCTCACGCAAGAGCACGTCGGCTCCGGCGAGATCGTGTTCCTCGCCGATCCGTCGCCGCTCGAGAACGGCTACCTCGCCGCGGCGGACAACGCCGCGTTCGCACTCGAGCTCGCCGGCGACGCGGGGCGGACGGTCGTCTTCGCCGAAGGCGTGCACGGTGTCGACGCGCACCGCGGGTTCTCGGCCGTCCCGGGCGCGTGGAAGCTCGCGCTGTTGCTGCTCGCGGTCGCCGCGCTCGCGTTCGTGTGGTCGCGCGCCAAGCGGTTCGGCCCGCCCGACCGCACGGCACGCGAGTTGCCGCCCGCCCGCGCCGAGTACGTCGACGCGCTTTCCGTCAGCCTCGAGCGCACGCGGTCGCCCGCGGTCGCGCTCGCACCCGCGCAGCACTGGGCTCGCGAACGCCTCGCGAGCCGGGCCGGCCTCGGCCCCGCGCCCGGCGACGCCGCGCTGGCGCGCGCCGCGCGCGCGCTCGGGTGTTCGGACGCGGAGATCGCTTCGCTTCTGCATCCCGTCGGCGAGCCGCCGGATGTGCTCGCATTGGGACGCGCGGTGGCGCGCATCGGTGGCCGGTCCGGCGGGAGGGTTTCGTGAAAGAGCTCCGCGATCGCGTGGTGCGCGAGGTGAGGAAGGTCGTCGTCGGCCAGGATCACATGGTCGAGGTGTTGCTCGCGGGCACGGCGACGGGCGGCCACGTGTTGCTCGAGGGCGTCCCGGGCGTCGCCAAGACGCTGCTCGCGAACGCCTTCGCCCGCGCGATCGGCGTCGACTTCCGCCGCGTCCAGTTCACGCCCGACATGTTGCCGTCCGACCTCACCGGAACGATGACGCTGCGGGCCGGCGAGCTCGCATTCCGGCCCGGACCGGTGTTCACCAACCTCGTGCTGGCGGACGAGATCAACCGCACACCGCCGAAGACGCAGGCCGCGCTGCTCGAAGCGATGCAGGAGCGCCAGGTCAGCGTCGACGGCATCGCTCGTCCGCTGCCTGAGCCGTTCCTCGTCGTCGCGACCCAGAATCCGATCGAGTACGAAGGCACGTATCCGCTCCCGGAGGCGCAGCTCGACCGGTTCCTCGCCAAGCTCGACGTCGGCTATCCGAGCGAAGTCGACGAAGCAGCCATGCTCCGCCTCGCCCACCACGGCGTCGCGCCGGCGACGATCGACGACATCGAGGTCGTCGCCAACCGGGAGGAATTGCTCGCGCTGCGCGATCTCGTCGACGCGACCACGGTCGCCCCCCAGATCATCGACTACGTCGTCGCGCTTGTGCGACGGACGCGCGATCTCCCGAGCGTCGCACTCGGTGCGAGCCCGCGCGCGGCCGTGCACTTGCTCGCGGCGTCGAAGGCCGCGGCGCGCCTCGCCGGCCGGGAGTTCGTGATTCCGGACGACGTCGCCGCGGTCGGGCCCGCAGTGTTGCGGCATCGCATCACACTGCGGCCGGAAGCCGAGCTCGAGCACTACCGCGTCGACGACGCAGTCGCGGCCGCGATCGTGTCCGTTCCGGTTCCGCGGTGACGCCGACGCCGCGTGCCGCGTTCGCGCTGCTCGCGGCGGCGCTCGTCGCGCTCGCATTTCCAGTCGTGGCGATCGTGCTCGTCGCGCTCGTCGTCATGGCAACGATCGCCGACGTCGCGATCGCGCACCACCGGATCCGCGTCCGCCGCACGGTGCCGCGCACGTTGGCGCGCGGAGTCCCCGTGCGGCTGCGCGTCGAGACCGATGCTCCCGAACCGCGGCGCGTGGAGATCCGCCAGGCGCAGCCGGCCGACGTGGAGATCGACCCGCCCGTCGCGGTCGGCGCGCTCGAGGCGGGAATGGTCGCGCACCGGCGGGGCGAGTCCGTCCTGCCCCCGGTGACGACGCGTTGTCGCGGGCCGCTCGGCCTCGGCCGCTGCACGTTCTCGGGCGAAGGCGAGGTGAAGTTGCTCGTCTACCCCGACGTCGTCGCGGCCCAGCGCCTCGTCGTCGCACTGCGCCGCGGTCAGTTCCGCGATCCGGGACTGCGCGCGCACGGCCCGCTGGGTCTCGGCACCGACTTCGAATCCATCCGCGACTACCTGCCCGACGACGACGTCCGCCAGATCAACTGGCGCGCGACCGAGCGCGTCGGCCGGCCGATGAGCAACGTCTACCGCGTCGAACAGGACCGCGATGTGGTGTGTCTTGTCGACGCCGGCCGGCTCATGGCTGCGCCCCTCGACGCGCGCACCACCCGTCTCGATGCCGCGGTCGATGCGGTGACGATGGTCGCGTTCGTGGCCGACGAGATGGGAGACCGGTGTGGCGTCACGGTGTTCGACGACGCGGTGCGGGTGCAGATGCGACCTCGCCGCAACGGCGGGCGCGCGGTCGTGAGCTCGATCGTCGACGCCGAGCCCCGGGGTGTCGACAGCGACTACGACCTCGCGTTCCGCAGCGTCAGCGGGGGCAAGCGGTCGCTGATCCTCGTGTTCACCGATCTCGTCGACATCGCCGCCGCGCGGTCGCTCGTCGGGTCGGTTCCCGTGCTGGCGCGGCGGCACGCAGTGATCGTCGCGTCGGTGCGCGATCCCGACCTCGACCGGGCCGTCGAGCGAGAGCCGCTCGTGACGCACGACGTGTACGCGTCTGCGGTCGCGCTCGACGTGCTGATCGATCGCCGCGCGGTCGCGACGACACTGGAAAAGGCCGGTGCGCTGGTGGTGGAGGCGACACCGGCTGCGCTCGGCGAGGCGTGCGTGCGCGCCTACTTGCGGCTCAAGGCGCGGGCTCGGCTGTAACGGCGTCGGGCGCGGGCGCGCCGCGCCACAGCACGAGACCCCAGAAGATCGCGCCGAGCGCGAAACCGACCGACAACACGACGGTGAGGCCCTTGCCGGCCGGCGTGAGAAAACCCTCGACCAGACCGGCAAGCACGAGCCACGGCATCGTTCCGATGATGATCTCGACTGCAGCGCGCGCTTCGGTGCGCAGCGCGTCGATCCGCGTCTTCGTGCCCGGGTCGATGATCGCGGCCGCGAGGCGCAGACCGGCGAGCCCGGCGACGATGATGCAACTCAGCTCGAGCACGCCGTGCGCGACCACGAGCTCGAAAAACGGACGTCCGTTGCCCGCGCCGATCGCGAGCCCCCCGATCGCGCCCATCAGGATGCCGTTTTGGATCAGGACGTAGAGCGTGCCGAGGCCGAGCAGCATCCCGCCCGCGAACGCGAGGAACGTCACCTGGATGTTGTTCGTGAAGATCTGCGCCGCGAGATCCGACTGGTCCTCGACCGAGACGCCGAGGTCCTGCCCCGGCTGTCGGGGCTGCGTGACGGACTGATACGCGTCGGGGACGAGCCCGCTCGCCGGACCGGGGTCGCGCCACGCCCAGTAGCCGGCGAGGAGCGTCGGCAACGCGAGGCAGACGAACGAGAGCGCGAGCAGTACCGGCCGCTCGCGGATGCGTCGCCAGTAGCCGTGCGAGACGAACTCGCGCACCGTGTTGCGCGAGCGAGCCGAGCCGTAAACCGCTTGACGGCCGCGCTGCGTCAGTCGTTCGAGATGCCCGACGACGGGATCGGCCGGAAACCGCCGGCGCGCGAAAGCGAGGTCGGCCGCGACCGACCGGTAACACTCACCGAGGCGGAGCACCCCGGTCGGGCCGAGGCGCGCGGGCGTGTTGCCGCCGGTCTGCAAGAGGCGATCGAGCTCGTCCCACGTCGGCGTTCGCTCGCGGAGGAACTCGTCTAGGTTGGTCATGTGCTCCTCGACGACCGCGTCACGATCGCGACGCCGGAGGGCGTGTCGCTCGAGCTCGTGCTGGCCGGGGTCGGTTCGCGTTTCATGGCTCGGCTCCTCGACACCTTGATCCAGCTCGGGATCATCATCGCGCTCGCTTTCGCCATCGGCGCGACATCGGCGCCAGGCACGTTTCGCGCGGTGGCGCGCGTACTGATCTTCCTTGTGATCTTCGCGTACGACGTCCCGTTCGAGCTCTGGAACGGCGGCCGGACGATCGGCAAGGCCGCGGCCGGGATACGCGTGACCGCCACCGACGGCGACCGCATCGGATTCTTCTCGAGCGCGATCCGCAACATCATGCGCATCGTCGACTTCCTGCCCGCGTTCTACGCGGTGGGAGTCACGTCGATGGTCTCGACCAAGCGCGACCAGCGGCTCGGCGATCTCGCCGCGGGAACGATCGTGGTGCGGGATCGTTTCCCCGGGCTCGCGTCGCACCAAGCCGCACCCGCGACCGTCCCGGTCGGAGCGGTCGCGACCTGGGATGTCTCGGCGATCACGCCGGGCGAGCTCGCGACCGTCCACCAATTCCTCGACCGGCGGCTCTCACTTCCGCTGCCGGTGCGCGCGCACTTCGCAAACGAGCTCGCGAACCGCATCGGGCCGAGGGTCGCGGGAGCACCGTACGGAGCGCATCCCGAGTACCTGCTCGAAGGTGTCGTCGTCGCCAAGCAGGCCCGCTCGTGACTGCGGCCGCGCTACCGGGCGTGCGGGCACGCGAGGTGCGCGCGGCCGCAGCCGGGATGATCACGATCGCCGCGGTGTACCCGGCACTGCCGGTGCATCCTGCGGTCGTGTGCCCGCTACGAGCTGCGACGGGCATTCCCTGCCCGCTGTGCGGCATGACGCGCGCGGTCGTCGCCGCCGCGCACGGACACCTGGGCGCGTCAGTGGCGTTCAATCCGGGCGGTGTCGTGGTGCTCGCGCTCGCGCTCGTCGCGCTCGTGCGGCCCCAGTGGCTCGCGCGCCTGCGCCTTCCCTGGTGGTCGTTCGCAGTCGTGTTCGCGGCGTTGTGGGTGTGGAACATCGGTTTCAACCCGACGTTCCACCAGCTCCTGTTGCGATGACGGCTCGCGGCCGGCGGCGCGTCAGCCGACTTCGCGCCGGCCTTCGAGGGCGCGTCCGAGCGTGACCTCGTCGGCGTATTCGAGGTCGCCGCCGACAGGCAGCCCGCTCGCGATGCGCGTGACCTTCAGACCCGCGGGCTTCAGCAGGCGCGCCAGATACATCGCCGTCGCTTCGCCCTCGATGTTGGGGTTCGTCGCGAGGATCACTTCGGTGATCTCCTCGTCCGGAATGCGCGCGAGCAACTCCTTGATGCGGAGCTGTTCCGGTCCGACACCTTCGATCGGCGAGATCGCGCCCTGCAACACGTGATACCGGCCGCGGTACTCGCCCGTGCGCTCGACCGCGACGATGTCGCGCGGTTCTTCGACCACGCACACGACGTGATGGTCGCGGCGTACGTCGAGACAGAACCCGCACAGCTCGCCTTCGGAGATGTTGAAACAGCGGCGGCACCAGGTGACGCGATCCTTGGCATCCTCGATCGCGCGTGCCAGCCGCTTGGCGTCGGTGGCGTCGACCTTCAAGAGATAAAAGGCGATGCGTTGCGCCGACTTCGGGCCGATCCCGGGCAGACGTCCGAGTTCGTCGATGAGCGTCTGCATCACCCCTTCGTAGACGTTCACGGTTCGAGCGCGCCCCCGAGGCCGCCGGATCCACCGATGCCGCCGCCGAGACTGCCAAGACCGAATCCGCCGAGCACCGAGCCGATGTCGATGCCACCGGTCGCGGCCCCGAGCTTGCGCGCCTGCAGCTCGCGGGCCTGGCGCATCGCCTCGACGACGCCCGCGACGACGAGGTCTTCCAGCGTCTCGATGTCGCCGGGGTCGACGACACTCGGATCGATCTTCATCGCGAGCAGCTCGCCGTCACCGCTGACCGTCGCGCGCACCACCCCGCCGCCCACGGTCGCCTCGACCTTGGCGTCCGCGAGCTCCGCTTGCGCCGCGGCCATCGACGCCTGCATCTGCATCAGCATGTCCATCGGGTTCGGGTTCGTCATCGGTGGCCTCCTTGCTCGGGCCGCGGCTCAACCGCGGCGGCGCTCGTCGATGACTTCCGCGCCCAGATCGGCGACGAGTCGCGTCACGGCTTCGGGCGGTGCGTCGGGCGCGTCCAAGAGCTCGGTCAGGTCGACCGCCTCCTCTTCGCCGTCGGGCGGCGGTTCGGGCTCGTTCGCGACCGGCCGCTCTTCGGCGCCGACCGGTTCCGGTCGGAAGGCGTCGGTGCGGCTGAAGTCGTGTGCGCGCAGCTGGAAGCGCGGCGACGTTCCCAGGCGGGCGGCGAAGGCGTCCTTGATCGCGGCCGCCTCCTTGCGGAACCGCTCGTTGATCGCGTCGAGCCGCACCTTCGGCACGCCGAAGACGATGACGCCTCGATCGAGCGCGATGGGCTGCGCGTCCTGGATGCCCGCGCGTACCGGCGCCTTCAGCGCGTTGAGCACGTCGGGCCAGGCTTCGACGACGTCGTCGAGTGTGAAGGGGTCGCCGGGGGTCGCCGGCTCCGGCCCGGACGCCGCGGGCGCGACCGCTTCCGTCGGCGGGTCCTCGGCCGCGGCCTTCGGGGCACGGTCCCGGCGCGCGAGCACCGGACCGCCGGGCACCGGAGTGGGACGCGGAACCGGCGCCGCCGCTGCCGACCCGGGCGCAGAGGCGGACGGGGGCTGCGCGTGGAGCACGGCGCCGCCGTCGGCGAGCCGCTGCTCGAGCCGTTCGACGCGGTCGAGCAGCGTCTCCGCGCGCGTGCGCGACTCGCGGCGCGCGATGCGTACGACCGCGACTTCGAGCACGAGGCGCGGATCGGCGACCGCCTGACCGCGGATGTCGACGATCGCCTCGCCGAGAATCTCGAGCGCGCGTACGACCGCGGGGTTGCCCATCTCCTTCGCCAGCGCGGTCAGGCGCTCGCACTCCTCCGGCGGGCCGTCGTAGGGCACACGCCCCGAGGCGTTCGCCTGCAGGAACGCGTCGCGCAGCGTGCGGAGCAGGTCGTCGGCGACGCGGCGCACGTCGTGCCCGGACGCGACGAGGTCGTGCACGGCGACCAACGCGCCGGCGACGTCGTCGGCGGCCGCGGCTTCGAGCACCGCGAGCCGGAGCTCGAACGGCGCGCCGCCGAACGCGGCCTGGACCTGTGCGGCGTCGAGCCGCCCGGCTCCGACGGCCAAGGCCTGGTCGAGCAGCGACAGGGCGTCACGGGCGGAGCCCGCCGCGCGCCGGGCGATCAGGTCGAGCGCCTCGGGGTCGGCGTCGACGCCCTCCCGGGCAAGGATGTCGTCGAGGTGCGCGACGAGCTGGCCGTGCGATAGCAGCGTGAACTCGAAGTGCTGCGTGCGCGAGCGGATCGTGGGGAGGACTTTCTGCGGATCGGTCGTGGCGAGCACGAACACGACGTGCGGCGGCGGCTCCTCGAGCGTCTTCAGCAACGTGTTCGACGCCGCCGCGGAGAGCATGTGCACCTCGTCGACGATGTACACCTTGCGGCGGCTCGACGCGCCGAGGCCGAGGTGCACGCTCTGGATCAGCTCGCGCATCGCGTCGACGCCGTTGTTCGACGCGGCGTCGAGCTCGACGAGGTCGAAGAACGTGCCGTTCGCCACCGCGACACAGTTGTCGCACACGCCGCACGGCTCACCGTCGGGGCCGAGGTTCAGGCAGTTCAGCGAGCGGGCGAGCAGGCGCGCGGTCGTGGTCTTCCCGGTGCCGCGTGGGCCGGAGAAGAGGTACGCGTGGCCGACGCGGTCCTCCGAAACGGCGTGCCGGACCGCGGTGGTGACGTGGTCCTGGCCGACGAGCTCGTCGAATTTCTGCGGCCGGTACTTGCGATACAGGCTGTGCGACGCCACGAGGGAACCTTACCGACGCCACTAGTCTGGCGAAGGCCCGCTCGCGCGGTGTCGGGTCCGGCGCGACGGGCGTCCGTGAACCGAGTCAGGTCCGGAAGGAAGCAGCTCTCAGCGGAAACGCTCGAGTGCCGCCGGGTCGCCTGATGCATGCTGCGAGCGGGCCACTAGTCTTTCGCGTTCCGGGAGGGATGCGAGAGCGGCCGAATCGGCACGCTTGGAAAGCGTGTGAGGGGCAACCCTCCGTGGGTTCGAATCCCACTCCCTCCGCCAAGTTGAACTCTTTCCAACCCTGCCGAAAGAAAGCCCGGACACGTCGTGCCGGGTTTGTTCTTTCGTAGCGGCTTCGCCTCGGCTCGTTCGACCCCTGTCGTGGCATCGTCATCGCAGCCGAGTTGACCGTGAAGATCGGCTCGGCTGCCTGGTGCTTACGCATGAGCGAGGCGAACGGAGCGTTGTACTCCCAGCCAACGATGCCGTCTTCGGTGACCCAGATTCGCTTGAAGAAAGCCTGGTTCATGAGGCGGCGTTCTCGTGGACCCATCGCCTCGTATGCCTGCTGGCACTTGTCGAGGAAGGCCACCGTCTTGTCGACGGTGGCTTGGAGCTGCTTCCCGCTGACGATCGTGAGCTTCACCGCAGCCCGGAGGCTGGCGATCTCCGACTCGATGCGCTGCTGCTCGATGCCGAGCAGTTCGAGCGGCACCTTGCCGGCGTAGTGGGCCTGCATGAGCTTCAGGCGTTCACCTTCGAGCTGCTTCAGCTTCCGTTCCTGGGACTTGCGCTTGCGCTCGGTGTCGACCCTTTGAGCGGCCAGCTCGTCGACGATCGCTCGGCCGGTCGCTTCGATGCCGGTGGCGCTGAGCTGCACATGCCGGTATTGCTCGACGATCTGCTCTTCGACCACCGAGATTGGTCGAGCCTTGAGCTTGCAGGTGGTGCGGCGGTGTTGACGACCGATGCACATGTAATACGGGTAGATCTTGCCGAGCTTGCCCTTGGAGTAGTTGACAACCAACTGCGAGCCGCAGTGCCCGCACCAGATCGTGCCCTTCAGGTAGTGGTGATGCTGGCGCTGCTTGAGGCCCTGACGCTTGCTCGAAAGGATCTCCTGGACCCGCAACCACGTCTCCGGATCGACAAGTGGTTCGTGCTTTCCCTCGTAGCTGACGCCGTTATACACGACGATGCCCGTGTAGTACGGGCTGGTCAGCAGTCGATGCATGGCCGCTACCGACACTGGTCGGCGAGGTGTGTTGGGGCCGCCTCTCGTGCGGAGGCCGCGTTCGGTCGCTTCAGCCACGAGCGCTTCGACGCGCCATTCGCCAGTGGCATAGGCGTTGAAGCACCACTTCAACAGGTCGAAGGTCTCCCCATCCGGTTCGACCCAGCGACGGCTGCCTTCGCCGACGTTCTTGTAGCCCAGACGAGCGCAGCCGTGCGTACCGCCCTCCTGGATCTTGATCAGGTTCTTGCGCTTGATTTCATCGCCCGAGTTGCGGGACTGGTATGCGTTGTTGCCGGACAGCATCGTGAACATCATTCGACCAGCGTTGCTGCGGTCCAACATCGGCTCGGCGTACGAAACCAGATCGCAGCCGGCCTGTTCGAGGATGTAGTCGTTGTTGAAGGCGTCGCGCTCGTTCCGAGCGAAGCGGTCAAGCTTAAAGATGATGACCATGTCGACGTCCTGCTGGCTGCTGACTCGGCGCAACATGTCCCGCAAAGCCGGACGTGCGGCAGTGCTGGTCCCGGTATCCGTATCGATGTACTCGTCGATGACGACAGCGCCCTTGCGCTCGGCGAGTTCGTGACAAAGCTTGCGCTGCGTGGGTAGCGAGTAGCCCTCCGGATTGCCATCTCGCATCGCCTGTTGCTTGGTGCTGACTCGGAGATAGATGACCGCACGCTTCAGCGTTTTCGACAACTTCGTAGTCATGCCGCGGTCTCCATTACACGGGCTCTGCGGAAGTAACCGTTCAAGTCCTTCGTTGAACGGAGTGGGTAGTCGCAACGTGGAGTGCGACCGATGAGGCCGAGCTGCTGCAGTCGGTAGCGCATGGCTTGCGGGCTGACGCCGAACTCGGCTGCCAGGTCAGTGGCGTCCTGCAAGCCTTGGCCGAAGCGGCGCTTGACCAGTCGGCGTGGCATCAGGAGTGATGCGGCGAAGTAGTCGGACACCAGCTCGGCTCGATCGTTGCTGTTCATCCAAGTGGTCGACGGGTAGCAGCGTTCGGCGAGGCCGTGGTCGAGCAGGTGCTTGAACTCGTGCATCAAGGTGAAGCGGCGACGTACGGCCGGCTCGCTGCTGTTCAGGATGATCAGCCAGCGCGGCTTGTACCAGTTCGTTAGTCCCGAAATCGGCAGGTCACCTCGAAGCTGAATCTGCAGGAACGGCAGGCCAGTGACGATCTCGTCCGGCGTACCGGGGTGTTCGATACCAGCGCCGTGCAGCAGGTGGTTCGCCTGCAGTTCGGCCAAGCGGTAGGCCTCGAACTGCGTCAGAGGCCGCTTCGGCATGAGGTTCCTCAGCTGGTAGAGCACGCTGCTGGGGTTGTTGGTTGTTGCCATTACGACCTCCTTTCGTTCGTCGTCTTACGTTTCGTCGCTACTGCCTTCGGCTTGGAACGGCCCGTTGGCCGACCGGCCTCTAGCTCGTCGAGCAGGGTCGACAGGCGTTCACGCTCTCCTGCGGTCAGATGCCCATACTTGGTGCGTAGGTAGACCCGCATGCTGGGGAGAGCGTCAGCCTGGTTCGCCGTGTAACCGGCGGCCGTCAGCAGCTCGCTGGCGTCGATGCCAAGGCCGGCTGCAAGCTTGGTCAAGTTCGAAGGGCTCGGCCGCTGATACTCACCATTCTCGATACGGGAGATGGTGCTGCGGTCGACGCCACTGGCATCTTCGAGGCCTCGCAGCGACAACCCTGAGCGCTTGCGCAGCTGGGTCAGTGTCGTTGCTAGATCGGTTCCTCGTGTTGGCATACGACCATTCTACCGCACTGGTTGTGACAACACAACCGGTGGAATTTACAACGGCCTCTACGTCACGCCGCCTTGCTGCGTGAAGTCGAGTCGTCTCCACTATCCAACGACCGCATCGAGCGAGGAGCCTCGAACTCGTCGAGAACCCGCCGCCGGCTGTACAACTTCACGTTCGCCACCGTCAGCTCGTGGATGATGTATCCGACCAGCCCGGCGTCGCGAGCCAAGCGATCTTCGTGAATGACGATGAGTACATCGATGGTCGGATCGTCTTCGATGCGACGTAGCAAAGCGATTAGACCAGGACGTTGCGGGTCGATCGCGCTCAACCGCTCATCGTTGAATTCGGCAACGACGTCGGCGCCGATCATGCGGGCCATGGTCCGGCAGGCCAGTCGCTGATCGTTGATTAGCTCTTTCGTTTCCTCCGGCGTCTCGCCTCGAGCTCGCAGGTAGACGACTGCACGACGCCGTTGCTTTCCTTCGTTATTTGTACTTCTCTTCATATGCTTCCACCTCCTTTCAGGTGACTTATTTAGCGTCGCGATTGTCGCGCCGACTGCCGCTGTTGCATATCGCGTTACTCGATCAACTCTCTCGTCGTCAAGTCGTGCGAGGAGTTCGTCGATCGATCCGGCTGACACGTACTGCGTAGCTACAACGACGCACGCGTGGAGATCAATCGCCGGTGGGACCGCCTCCTTGTGGCTCCGCTCGCTTGGTTAATCACTGCGGGTGCAGCGACTTTGTGCATCTCGACCCGGGCGGCGCGTCGAGTTCGGTCGAACTGGGATCGCAGCCGTTCCTGGCGGGGCTGTTGCGTATATAGCCAAAAGTTTCCTTGACCCCGGGCGGCTTGAAGAGTTAGGCCATGCGCCTAATCCGCTGAGGAGGCGCGTAATGCGGGGGTTGTCGGCTCGGCTCTGTATTGCAACCGCGGTCATGATGATCGTTGCGGGTAGTCAGCTGACGAGTGCGCTTGGTGCAACAGACACCGCCACATCGACGGACGGCGGCACACCGAGCGGTTCGGGTGCTCCGTCACACGTTGGGTTACGCCGGCTGACGTCGCCGCCGCCACCGGCTCCAAACCTGACGGCACCAGCAGGCTCATTTGGGCCAACCGCTGGGGGCTCCAGTACGAACTATGACACAGTCTCGCCGCCGGCAGATCGGAGCTCGGCACAGCCGGTTTCGGAAGTAGTAGCTGATCGAACGGCGACTAGCGAAACGTGGGTCGACACCGACGGTTCCAAGACGGTGCGGCTCTTCAGCGAGCCGAAGTTCTTCAAGAGTCCGGATGGCTCGTGGACGCCGATCGACAGCAACGTCGTACCAGACGCTTCGGCGCCTGGATGGGTGAGGTCTGCAGCCAACTCGTGGACCGCCCGGTTCGGACCGACCGATGGCAAGAGCGTGTCCACCGAGGTGACACTCGCATCGGGCGCGACGATCGGGTTCAGTCCGGTCGCAGCATCTACAAGTACACCGGAGATCTCGAAAGGTACGTCAAGTGAGGTGGCCTACCACTCGGTATGGCCAGCCGTCGACGTGGTTGACGACGTCTCGCCCGTGGGCGTCAAGGAAAGTCTTGTCCTTCAGAACGCGAGTGCCCCGACCTCGTTTGCGTTCGACCTGTCGGACAATGTCATAGCCCGCTCGGCCCCAGACGGTGGCGCAAGCCTGCTCGTCGCCGGGAACACCGTAGCGTCGGTGCCGCCTCCTACGGTCACGGACGCACTCGGTGATGACGGATCGCTCGGAGACGCATCACTCGGAGTGCAGTCCGACGCGACGGGCCGACCGGCCGCACTGCTGCTCTTTGGCGTCAGCGCGGAGTGGCTGAAAAGTCTTCCTTCAGACGCGTTTCCGGTCGTGATCGATCCATCGGTATATCTCGGTGCAAATGGCTCGTGGAGTATTCGGAGCAACGGAGCCAAGGACACCACCTCAATCAAAGCCGGCGTTAGTGGCGGAGTGAATTGGCGTGGACTGGCTCATATCCCGTACGAGACCTATCTCAATCAGTCGCCCCCGTATCAGGTCATCTCTGCGTTCTTGATTCTCGCTGACCAGACCGGCTGCTCGCCCTCGCCGTGTTCCGACCCGACGCAACGGATGGTCAAACTCTACAAAGAATCGAGCCTAACCCCGAGCTATACATCTCTTATAAGCACACCAAATCTGATCGGGACTGCTACTGACAACGGCGGCGCTTCCTTCGACGTAACAAGCACGATGAAGAGCTGGATCGCTGGGAACGTCGCGAACCAGGGATTCGGACTTCAGAACACGAACGAAACAACGAGCCCGCCGAAGGTGTTTGCATGGGGCTCGATATTCGGGACCGTCCAGCTTCAGATGCAGCTGTTTCAAGCGCCGCCGGCGACCACCGTGACGTCGCCTACGGCTGGGACCGTGCTCTCATCCGCGACTCCTCAACTCTCAGCGGCGGCCGTCAGCCAAACGCGGTGCGACGGATACGTCAACTATGACTTCAAGATCGCGACCGGCTCTGATGGCACCGGAGGCATCACAGACTCCGGTTGGCTAAACCCAAACGTCACCCAGTGGACCGTTCCGACCGGCACGCTCGTCGACGGCATCACCTACTATGCGAGCGTTGTCACGAGTTGTATCCGCGGGCTCATGACACCGTTACCGCCGGGTGGTTACACCAAATTCTCGATTAACCTCAGGCTGGGATCCGGCGGTCCTTCACCGACCGATACCGTCGGCGCGACCCCCGCTGCGGCATCGAGCCCGAGTTCGGGTGCACCCTCGCCGGGGACACCACCGGCCTCGGTCACCGTCAATCTCGTGACTGGAAACCTCGCTGCGGGGGTTCAGGCGCCGTCGGTCGGCTCAGTCGGGGGACCGATCGGCTTCGGGTTGTCGTATAACTCGCTGACGCAGGCGGCCGCGAACGGACAGCAGAACGGAAGTTTCGGTCTGTGGGGCCGGTACTTTCACGACACGCAGGGCCTGTTCGATTTCGGAGCGTCGGATGTCGAAAGCGCGGATCGTCTCGATCCGGCGGTGCTATTCGACTGGACGACGCAGCCTGCGATCGCAGCGCTCCAATTGAATGATCCGATGCTCGTCCGTTGGACCGGATACATCACGCTACCGGCAGGGACATGGGCGCTCGGGACGGTCAGTCGCATTGGCAACGAGTCGACCGCTGCTGATGGCATGCGTGTGTACGTCGACGGCACCGCTCCGGCGAACATCGTCACGAACAACTGGAATTGGACCAACGGAGCTGCGCCGCCGGTTCCGCTGTTCGGTAGCAACGTTACTGGCGGATTAACCCATCAAATTCAGGTTGAGTTCTGGACGAACCGAACCAAGGCCCCGGTCGCGCAGCTGTGGGTCAAGAGCACGTCGAATCCCGACCCAGACAACCCATATGGGTTTCCGGTGCAGTCGAGCTGGTTAAGTCGCACACCTGCGATCCTGCCGCCCGGCTGGCAACTTTCGACGAACCCGATCAATCCCTCATGGGTAGCTATCCGCGACCAGGGTACTTCCGTCACTGCCTATGCCGCGGATGGCTCCACAGTGGAGTTCACGAAAACTACTGGTGCTTACCAAGGTGCGTACGCCCCACCGCCCGGGTACGACGAGTCGCTCACGAAGGACGCCAACGGCGTCTTCCAGTTGATCACACCGGACAACTACGCCTACGAATTCAACGTGGACGGCACGTTGAGGTCCATCAAGTCCCTGCCCGACGATCTCCACCCGGCCGCACCTCAGTACACGTACACCGGTACGCCACCCCTTTTGACCTCGGTCACAGATCCGGTATCGGGCCGCAGCGTCACGCTGACTTACGGCGGCTCATGCTATTCGGGCCAGCAGGCCCCAGTCGGGATGCTATGCCTCATTAACTACTCGTCGTTTAAGTCACAAATGCAGACATCGCTCTGGTACGACAGCTACGGTCGACTCGCGTTCTTCGCCAACCCTGGCGACACCGAAACGGACTTCGGCTACGACTCCAACGGCCGACTGTCGGACATTCGCGACCCACTCATGGTCGACGCAGAAACCAACGGCTACGCCGACGGAACGAACGACACCACTCACATCGACTACACCGCAGACGGTCGAGTTCAAGATGTGATCTCGCCCGCGCCGGCGTCCGGGCAAGCTCGCCCGGAGCGCACCTACACCTACGACATGGTCAACCGGACTTCCTCGGTCGCGATCGCCGGATTCAACCCGAATCAAGGATACGCGGAACGGGTGCTTTATGACGCCAACAGCCGGATCATAAGCACGATCGTACCGATCAGCGCGACCACCACTAAGACGACACAAACAATCTGGGATGCCCACGATCATCCGGTCGTCACCATCGACGGATACGGACTGCTGAACCCGACGGGCGAGCAAACAACCACCGTATACGACACAGCCGACCGGCCGACCGACGTCTACGGACCCGCGCCCTGGCCCTGTTTCACAACTACGACGCCGTACACGCCCGTCGCTGACCCGATACATCAAGCAAATTGCGGCGTTGCTGTACCTCATTCCACCACCGCATACGACACCACCTTCAACGGCCTCGCAGCTGCCTACTGGTCGACGAACAGCTTCACCGGCAGTCCGACCAAACACGCCACCGGTCTTGGTGACCCCAACCACTGGCTCAGTCACGACTGGGGAACCACCCCTCCCGTTACGCCTGATGGGAACGGTCACTGGAGTCTCCGCCTCGATGGACTGATCAACCTCAGCGCCGCTACGTACACGTTCGAGGCTCTCACTCGTCAGCTCGTCAACGTCTACCTCGACGATCAGCCGATCGTCACGGCCCAAGCGACCACGCCGGGCCAGTGGACGGCAGGCACTTTCTCAAGCGCGATCGCGGTCACCGCCGGCTGGCACCGGCTCCGCGTCGACTACGTCGGCGGCCCCAACGGCGATGGCTTCACAATTGAAGACAAGACCACGGGCAGTTATGCGATTATCCCCGAATCCTCACTCGACCCAAACTACACACTCCGCACACTGACGACAGATCCCGACGGAAAGACCGTCCAGACCAACTACAGCGACGCCGCAAGCGGAATCGGTCCCGAGCTCGGGCTCGTCACATCGACAATCCAAGCCCCAGGTCTCCTCAACCTCACCACGACCACCACCTACGAAACGCCAAGCACGACCACGTATCTTCGGCGGCTCAAGAAGGTGCTCCCTGGTCAGGATCCCAACAACGCCACGACTTACCAGTATTACGGCGGAACCGACAGTCCGCTCACCAACACGTGTGGTGTCGCTTCCAACGTTCCCCAAGCCGGATTCCTCAAGGAGCAGGACGACCCCGACCCCGACGGCGGCGGACCATTGCGGGCCCGCGTTCAACAATTCGTCTACGACGCACTGGGTCGTCAAGTCGGCCGACGGGTGAACACCGCTGATCAGATCACCTCGACGAGCTGGATCTGTACGACCTACGACGACCGTGGACGAGTTACGTCCCAGAGCTGGCCCGCATTCGGCAGTGCCGCGGCGCGCACGGTCACCTACACGTACAACGCGATCGGCGGACCCGACAACCCGCTCGTCGCATCCGTCTCAGACACAACATCGGGCACTATCACGGCTCAAGTGGACCTGCTCGGTCATATCGTGTCTTATACCGACTCAACCCAGCACACCACCACTACGGCATACGACCAAGCAAACCGCGTCATCTCGACGAATGGACCACAAGGCAACGTCGTGTACCAGTACACGCCTGACACCAGCCAGCTTCTGTCGATCCAACTCGACGGAAACACCCTCGCGACGGTCACGTATGACCAGAGCATGGGCCGGATACAGACCGTGGCGTATGGCAACGGCACTACGCTCCAGCCGGGCTACGACAGCTACGGAAACACCAACAGCGAGATCTTCCCAAGCGTCGTGCGTGATGACGTCACGTACTCCCCCGGTCACCGCGTCATCGACGAGACGGTCGACACGAGTAGCGGGGAGGTCGATCCGAATCCGAGCGGGCCCAATTTTACCTACGACGGCGCAGGCCGACTCACAGCGGCCTACGTCCCCAACCAATACGAAGTTTGGCAGCACGACCCCGTACAGAACATCGCGTGCCAGCAGGTTCAAAACCCGAACTCGACGATCGGCGCCGACATCGGCTACTGGCAAACGCTGCCGGACCCGAACAGTCAGACCGTCAACACCGCGAACGGAGCCTGCTATGACTACGCCGACCGCGAAACCGAAGTGTGCTACCTCGGCGACAATCAGAGCAACACCTGCAATACTGGGTTCAGCTACGACGCACACGGCAATGCGACAATCTTCGCTGGAACCAACTACGGCTGGGACAGCTCGGACCGCAACGTGTCAGTAGGTAGCGGTGCCAACACGGTGACCTACGCGCGGGACTCAGTCGATCGGATCACGATACGCACCGCGCCCGAAGGCGTAACGAAATATGTCTACGGCGGCTACAGCGACGATCCTATCGCCACGCTCAACTCGCTGAACCAAACGATTGAGCGATTCATATCGCTTCCTGGTGGTGTACTCGTTACTAAGCGCACAGGTGGCGACGTCTGGTCCTATCCCAACCTCCAGGGCGATATCGTCGCCACAACCGACGGGGCAGGGAATCTGGTGGGTTCGATTAAGGCATACGACCCCTACGGCAACGTCGTTAACAGTGACGGTTCGATCGGTGGCGCGAGTCTTCCCGACAACTCCAACGGAAGCGCCGATTACGGCGCGTACGGAAAAGCGCAACGCATTGAAGAACACGGCCCCGACACAGTTATTCAGATGGGCGCTCGGCCGTACAGCCCCTACAGTCAACGCTTCCTCGCTGTCGACCCGGTCGAAGGCGGATGTGCAAATGATTACGCCTACGTTCGCGGGGACCCGGAGAACAGTACGGACCTCACCGGCATGGAAGGATGCGGTGGCGGCTGGACTGACATTCTCTTCTCACTTATATCGAAGAGGTCGGGTGGAGACAGCAATTCGATCTGCGGCTTTGCCGCGTCGCGTGCCAGATCGACGGGTCGCACCATCTATCAGGTGACCGTTCTAAGTGGATCACTTATAGGAGCGGCTGACATTTGCTTCTCAAACATCACCGCGTACGAACCGAGCCTGCAAGTGGTCTCGAGTGGACCGGGTTTCATTAGGTTGTATGGCACAACGAAGGGCTACGGCACGGGGTTCTATTCGCTACGCGTGGAATCCGAAGATGGAACTCCAGCTATTGATATCAACACGGATCTATATCCAAAGACAACGATCCACTTTCAGAAGCCGCCATGTGCAATGGCATAATCAGAGGCGTGCGATTGGTACAGGCATGGCCCTCTTTGGAATCATGCTGAAGTGCCAGATGATTCGGTAAGTCGTGCGAGAAGACTGCCTCACCTTTGTTGATCGAGAGCGCCTTGGGTTTCCCGAGGAGACGTGGCGGTTTTTCGATTTCAGGCAATTCTCGGTGCGCGATAGCAATTGTTCGGATGACGACATTCTCTGGTCGCTGCTCGGCGCGAGCGAGTATGACACGTCGTACCTGGGGCCCGGTCTGAACGCCGGCGTATTTGCGGACGCTCCAGGCACGCATGTCCACGGCCCGTACCTCCTCGCGCTTCTGGAGCCGAAAATGTATATTCGGCGTTCAGTCGCGGAAGCGCTCCGCGACGTCGACCAATTCCTTTCGAGCGCTCGGCGCACCGTCACCGTCGACGAGCTTGGGTTGCGCAAGTTGTTAATCGACCCGATTTTGCTGGCAGACGTGATCTTTAGATTGCCTGGCAGCTACGAGGCTGCTTGGCACGGCGATGCCTGGATACTTGGTGACTTTTCCGAGCTAGTGATGGTCAATCGTACGGATCTAACTCTTGTCGTTGCAACCATGGGTTTTCAATGATAGCCGATACCTTTCGAGTCACCACACCCCACAACACAGTCTTCCGAGTTGTCAGACCGTCCAGGGTGGCCGCGCTGAGACTCGGGTACCTCTTGATGCTCGAGGTCTCGGTCTCGAAGACACGCAAACCCTTATTTTGGTTGGGGGACTGCTGTAGAGACGCATGCCGCGGTCGGGTAGCAGAGCCCGTTACAGATCTCTCGCTCGCGACGGTACGGCTTGACGGACCGTCCTCCTTTCGGATCGACTCGTAGCCGTGCAGGTTGTTGAGCGGTACTCGCCGCAGGTCATCCTCGATCCGTCCGTGCTCTTCACGGATGACGGTCTCGGTTGGCTAGAAGACGCAGAACTCCGTCCGTACCTCAGCGTGTCGACGGCTGTGATGACGGCTCTTGACAGCACCGATCGTTGGTATGACTTCTCGCGTTGGGGTGTAGAGGTCGACGAAGCACGGTTCGCACGTGTCCGCGCAGCGCTCGACGGAATCACGCTGTTCTCGTTCGCCGATGTCGAAGACCTCCCGGGCGAGACCATCGCGATTCGCGACGCCTTACTCCAAAGCGATGAACCGCTCGCAGAAGCGCTCGCAGATGAGTGGATCTTCGTGAATACCCAATCATGGGCGATACTCGCCCACCGTGTCCGCCACACGCTTTACGCCTTCGTCAGCGCTGGGGTCCGCGTCTACGAGGTCGCGCGCGAGGACATGGAGCGCGCGCTGGAAGCCTTCAGAGATGCGTTACCACCGAAACTCCTGGAGATCGCAAAGGACATCGGTAACTTCCCACGAACACAATTTCCGAAGCTGTTGATCGCGGGAGCGGAGCAGGCCCTGATGTTGATTCCATACGTCGGCGTTCCGCTCGTCGTAGCCGGCTGGGTGCAACTGGGAGTGGCCGTCATCGCTGGAGACCCGTGACCTCATGAGATCCTCGGACCCCGGATCAGAGAAGTGGGGACGGCACGCCGACACCACCTCGGGCAGTTTCAACAACGGTCGCTCGGTCTCATTGCCGCTCAGGAGATTGCGACGATTGTGCGAGGCAGAGCCGAACGATACCGTGTCGGCGGCGTGCGCTTGGAGAGCGCCCGCCCCCGGCCGCGCAGGGCGGGTCGTTGCTTGATCGAGGCAGGCGGGTTGTATGGCTACCGTAAATTATTGGTCGAGCTCGTGGGCAGCATCTGGAGCGGACGTTGAGGACGAGCTGAAGCCGAACGACGTCCATTCGTACATAATGTGGGGCTTCGGTGACGGCGACGCCATTACGATCACTGCACATCCAGGTCACGCCGGCGGATCGCCCTTGCGCCCGCCCCTTCCTGTCGAGCAATTTCTGGCCGTCGAGAACGTGCGGACTGAATGGAATCCTAACGGTCGCCGGGTGTTCTTCGACGTTAGGAACGCCAGCACGTCTTATTCCGTCTTCGGATACGTCATTGGCTTCGCATTCGTCAGTGGATGAAGGAGGGGCTCGGTGGTCAGAATTAGCGTGCACTACGATATGACGGGAACGATTCGGTCGGTCACAGCAATAAACGGTCCGGAAGGTGCAGGGTTGTTGCTTGTCCCCAAACCTGGAATTGCCGTTGCGGATGTTGAGCGTGATGAGTTGGATTCCGACCCGCCGAGTCTCGAGGATCTTCGTAAGTTCGCCGAATCGCATGAAGCGCCGACCGGCTTACCGCGTTGCACGGTTGCGAAGAAGCGCGGTGCTTCCAGCTGAGGTAGTCCGCCGACCCCGAGGGTCTTCCCGAAGATCAATTCCCCTAGAGGGTCGGATAGCTCTCGCAGGCAACTACAGCACTTCGACATTGAATGCTTCTCTTTCGAGCCCGCGCGAGAGCTGACGCGGCTGTTCGAGCGGCGGATGGACTTGCTAGCGCGCAAACCCCAGCGCATCAGCGGCCAGCCGCGCCTGGTGCAAGTGCCCGCGGCAGGCGAACCAACTAAAAGCTCCGCAGCAACGTCGGCCTGTCGTGGACAGCCAGTAGGTTGAAGCCCAACGAGCGCATGCCGAAGACCTTGAGGACTGCGAGAAGCGACAGGTCCGAAGTGAGACCAGACGACGCTCTCGAAAGGGACAAGGGAATTCCGTCATCATCCGCGAAAGGCCAGGTCAAGGATTCGTAGGAACTCTTCCGGAGGGTCTGAAAGCCCTCGCAGGCACTCCGAGTTCTCGATAGTGGACGCTTCTCTTTCGAACCCGACCAAACGGCTCAATGCCCGAGGAACCCTGCGGTGGAAACCTATGACTGCGTATCACATCGCAGATGTGAACCGAGAGTCGCAGCGCCGTATGCGACACCTCTGTTGACCGTGCTGCCCGATCTAGTTCCCGAGTACGTCCGGGCCGAGGGCGCCGTGTGCTATGGCGTCTGGAAGACGGCTCGTCGCGATTGAGGCACGAATCGGCAGCTGCCTCCAGAACTCGGAGCCACACGAGGGCCCAACGGGTCGCTCCACGACGACGCGCAATTCCGGCTCTTCAATTCCCACGCTTACAGGACTCGGAACCCCGTCGCAGGGCAACACGCGTGCCTCAATTGTACCCGAGTGTCCGTCTGGATCTCGGGCGATGAGACGCCACGGGACTGAGACACTCTCTGGAGGAACGACTACGGCCGCGGGTTGGTTAGCTGACATAGGTTCCGTATATATGAGCGCGTCTGACCCCGTCCGGGCGTCAACCACAAACACCGCATAGTGGTAGTTCGCGAGATCATTTGCATTGGGCTGAAGGGCCGTAGAATCGGGTACAGGCACGTCGAGATCCCCTCCAGCCGATTGCGAATTGCTCACCACAACCACCCAAGCGAGACGACGCTGATACTGGGTAGCCGGTGGGAGGATCGCGTGAGTGTTCTCATTAACGTTCCCCTCAAGAAAGGGAGTCTCGTTTGCGCGCTGAATCGCTTCGGGCGCGATACTCACGAATCCGTAACCGACGGCCGTGCCCCCGTTAGTGCTCGCCAATTGTAGCAACCACGGTCCGGCGGATTCACGGGAGGCCAAAGCTGCGCACTCGGCCTCATTTGCCGTAATCGAAGGCGCAGCGTTTCCAGGAGGAGAGACTCGAATCAAGCCATTGTCGAGCTCAAATGGCCCGCGGGCTGCTCCCCCCTGAAGCAACTCAACTGCCGGCCCGCTCAGCACGCGGTGGCCTGAACTCGATGACGGGAACGAAGGAAGAACGCACGAGGTCGGCGTTTCTGCTCCTGGCTTGGCAGCGGATACTCGCACGGTGCTCGCGCGATCCCCAACATGTACGAAATACGCCAGCGATCCGAGGGCAACCAGCGCGACAATCGAACCGACTGCAATTGCGGACGCGACATGCCTACGACGGCGCCGCTCGGCCGCCTCAAGGACGCCATTCCATTTCGACGCGAAATCGATGCGATCTGAGAACCCGTCGATTGTCGAACTTGCGCTATCGAGATCGCTTTGTTCGTATGGACTCATCTCGTCTCCCTTCCGCGTCCATGCCGCGCAGCGACGCTCGGGCGTCGTGCAACTCTGATTTCACAGTTCCCTCAGCGATTCGAAGCTCAACCGCGATCTCCGACACCGTGAGATCCGCGAAGTAGTGGAGTATTACGACGTCACGTTGGCGGCGAGGCAGACGGCGCACGTCGTTGTGGAGATCGATGAGCGCATCCAAATCGCGGGATTCGCCACTCGGCCAAAGGGTAGGTTCCGTCCGATGCTTTCGACGACGGACCTTGTCAGCCCGACGTAGAGCTACCAGCCAAAGCCACGCTTTCGGGTCGCGGTACTTGGATACCCGTTTCCACCGGTGCACCAATTCAACAAAGGCATCTTGTGCGCATTCCTCGGCAGTCTCTCGCTCGCCAACCTTTATCGTCAGGACGACGACGATCCGTCCGTACTCTTGTCGAAATAGTTCTTCTATCGCCTCGATGTGGGACGATCGCGACGGCATCATCCGCTGTTCGACCCCGCGTCCGCCGGTCCCACCACCGCGCGCCGAAGTGGTAGCCCGGGCATAGTTGCCTGAGACGGTCGGCCCTGGTTGTCAAAGTTGTCGCTAGTCTTGACAATGTAATATGATTATCAGACACTCTAACGTAGTAGATGCCACAAGATGAGGTCAACATCGAGCCGCGCGGAGAGCGCGAGTCGTCGCCGAAGCAGGTGAATGTCCGATTGCCCGGCTCGGTATACGAAGCCTTTGGGTATGCCGCGGCCGGTCGAAGTACTTCAATGCCGCGGCTCCTTGAAGTCGTCGTAACCGAGTGGGTCATCGACCACGCCGAGGAGATCACCCTCGCTGCATCGGCCGAGGCAGCGCGCGCTGAGGCGCTTGTTCGCGAACTCGGGCGGCTCGTCTCGGACAGGACTGACGACGCCAGTCCGTGAGGCGATCAGCGCGTCGCCCACCACCACAGGGCCGCCTGGCACCGCGTTTATCGGCCGACTGGCCTTCCTTGAGCTCGCTTCTTGAAGCGAAGCACGTCTCCACCGCCTCGATCGATCAGATGCTCGCCAGCCGTCGACGTTCGATACGCCCTCAGGGCCGAGGTGATGTTCTCGGGTGTCGCTTCGAAGGCGTACACGATCGCTGCTAGGAGTTCGGTAGCCGAAGTGCGCTCGCCGTCGGCGCGGGCGACGTCGACAAGTTGCTCCAGCCGGCGATGCACTGGGATCGGCCACATCTTCCCGACCGGTACGCGGGGGACTTGGTCGATCGGAGCGTCATAGGAAATGTCGAAGTCTCGGGGCATACTAGTTTCTCACGTGTATGTGTTATACTAGATTTATTCTAGCGGAGATTCGTAGAGGCTATGGCCAAAACTACACCCGTGTGATTCCTGGGAGGTGGATTCACCGGGCTACGGAGAAGGGGCCAGGATGAGTCGGGGACAACGCCTACTTCAGCTATATGTCGTTCTGGCGACGACTGCGGCGATGATGCTCATCGGAATTGGTGCGAGCAAGATCGGGGTGCGGCAGCCCGGGGGACTTGGATCCTTGCGGGCTGCTGGGCGTTCGGCTCCGCGGTGCTGCTTGTTCTCCTCGTAGACGTCATATGGCCCCTGGTTCCCAGGCTGGCTCGTCTCCGGGAATGGATCAGCGGCGATCCCACGCCAGTGGCGGGAGACCCGGACGAGTAGCGCGGGAGACACGAGGCTCAATCTCGCGCCGATTCATGTCGCCGCATCGATGCCAATCGCTCGAACTCCTCCGGAGGGTTTGAAAGCTCTCGCAGGCACTCCGCGCGATCGACCCCGCGACCTACGACCCGGCCTGGCCGTCCCGCGACGCGAACACGTCCTTGGCCATCGTCATCGCGGTGACGGCCGTCGGCCAGCCCGAGTAGAACGCGAGGTGCGTGATCTCCTCGACGAGCTCGTCGCGGGTCACGCCGTTGTCGAGCGCACGCTCGAGGTGGAAGCCCAGCTGCTCGGTGCGGTAGAGCGCGACCAGCGCCGCCACCGTGACGAGACTCCGGTCGCGCTTCGACAACCCGGGTCGTTCCCAGACGTCACCGAAGAGGACGTCCTCCGTGAGTTCCGCCAGCTTGGGCGCGATGTCGCCGAGCGTGCGCGCGGCGTTCGATCTCGGATCCGCCATTTGCCTCACTCCTTGTTCTGATTGCGCGCCTCGACGCGCCGGCCGCGACATCGATACCCGTATCGCCGCGGCGGATCAACGGGCGGTGAACTCGTAGTGCCCGGAGCCGAGCGTCACGACGACCTCGTCGCCGGCCTGACGGGCGCTGACGATCCCGGCGTCGCCGGTGAGCGCATGCCCGCCCTCGTGGACGCGGTCGACACCCTTGGCGGTGAGGTGCACCGTGGCGGTCACGTTCGCGGGAATCGTGAGGTCGAGCGTGAGTCCGGCGTGGTTGCGCGCCCACGAGATCGTCACCGGGCCGCGTTGGGTGCCGACCACGCCGTGCGCGGACATGTCGATATCCGGCGGATCGACGTCGACCTGCGCCGCGCCCGGCGCCGCGATCCGCACGCCGAGGATGTCCTCCTGCAGCGGTGGGACGATCGCCGCGCCCCAACCGTGCGACTCGCTGTCGCCCGTCGTGCGCGCGTCCCATGCCTCCCACGTGAACGTCGCACCCTCGGCGAGGATCATCGCGTAGCCGGGACGGCTCGGGTCCGTGAGCGCGGTGACGAGCGCGTCGTCCCGGCCGCCCGCGTGCAACCCGTACGCGAGGTCCTCGAAGGTGGGGACGCCGACCTGGTTGCCCTGCGCGACCACGTAGTCGCTCACGACTTTGACGTGCGCGCGCGGGATCAAGCCGTATTCGAGCGCCATGGCGTTCGCCAGCTGTGAAGCGTGCGTGCTCGGCGTTCCGTCGGGTTCGAGCCCGTCGACGAGGACGCCGTCGGCGCGTGTGAGGCGCGTCGATATCGAACGCGCGACCCGAGTCGCGCGCTCGACCTGTACCGCGAGCTCCGACTGCGGTCGGTCGAGCGCGGCGCCGATCTGGGCCACGCGCCGGAACACGTCGACCGCGAGAATGTTCATCGTCGTGCGGGCCGCGGTGTCCACGTCGTAGCCGTAGCGCATCTGCGGCGGCCAGTCGACGATGCCGTAGTGGTAGTCGCCTCCGCCGCCGGGCAGGTACGTGACGAGCCCGGTTCGGGGATCGATCGAACGCGCGACGTACGCGGCGATGTTGCGGACGACCGGATACAACGACGCGAGCTGATCGCGATCCCCGTCCGTCATGTATACGCGCCACACCCACTCGACGAAGCCCTCGGTCGAGTCCGGGATGTCGCGACCTCCGTCGCCGTTCGGGTACACGACATTCACCCGGCCGTCCGGCCAGTAGCGCGACTGCGAGCGGGCAAAGTCGCGCAACGACTGGTACGTCACCGCGCGCTCCCCGAACGCCAGCATGCTCGCCCGCGAATCGCCGAGCGCGTTCATGAACGCACCCTTCTCGCGCGTCGGTGTGTCGAGCACTTCCTCCTGTGTGTCGTACAGGGCCGAATGACGGGCCAGGTTCCACACTGCGTCGACGGCCGGATTCGAGGTGTGGAACACCGACGCGTCCAGGTCGGGCATGGCCGCATGGCGGGCGTCGACGACGACGTCACCGGTCGAAAGCGTCTCGCCGGCACCGTCGACCTCGAGGTACCGGAAGCCGAGATAGCCGAAGGGCCGGAACGTCTGCGCGCCCGCGCGCTCGTCGTAGTCCCAGTGCATGTCGGTCTGCTGAATACCGCGCGTCGTCGATACGTGACCGTCGGGGTCGAGGAGGTACCCGGCGACCACGCGCACGGCGCGACCGGAGACGCCCGAGTGCAACATGACGACAGGCGTCGCGGCGATGACCGAACCGAAGTCGGCCACGTACGAGCCGTCGCCGAGACGCGCGAGCGTGCGGGGCGCCAGCCGTTGCTCCACGATGTGGCTGCGAGCGGCGATCAGGTGCAGGAACGGCGCGACGGGATGGGCTCCGAGCACGACCGCGTGCGCCCAACGCCGGTCGTCGAATCCGGGCCGGTCCCAGCCCACCGGGTCGAGCCGGCCGTCGATGTGCTCGACGTGGTCGCCTTCGTCGTTGCGGAGCGGAGCGGGCAGCCACGGCCCTTGGCGCACGCGCCAACTCGCGTTCGTGGTGATGACCTCGTGCGTTCCGTCGGCGTGGTCGATGGTGATCCGCGCGATCAGTCCCGGCACCGATGCGGGGCGACCCTGCCCCGGCGACTCCCAGTGCGTGATGATTCCGATCGCGTTCACCGCGCCGGCGCGTAGTTGCGGCTGGATGTCGGTGGCGTCGTAGTACTGCTGGTCCGGGTACGAGAACGAAGGACCGTGTGCGACGCGCACGCCGTTGACACGCAGGTCGTACTGCTGGCCCGCGGAGACGTACGCCACCGCGCGCACGATCGGGCTCGCGGCGATGCGCCGCTCGGTGCGGGCAAGTGTGAAGTCGAAGTCGGCTTGCGGGTCGATGCCCGGTCGCCGGATCCAGTCCGCGTGCCAGTCCTGGTCACGCAGACCCGCGCCGAAGGTCGCGGGCGGCGCGAACGGGCCCGCGCGCCCGGCGCGGTCCCAGGTCCGGACCGTCCAGAAGTACTGGTACCCCGGCGTCAGCGTGAGGCCGGAAGGATCGATGTACGACTGCTGAGGAGACGCGACGCGTCCGGTCGTCCACACGACGCTGCCGTCGCGCGGATCGGTCGTCGGCCGGCTCGAGACGAGGATCTCGTACGCGGTCTGAATCTCGCCGCGGTCGGCGTCCTGCACGGTCCAACCGAACTGCGGAGTGCCGTCGACGGCGAGCGGGGCGGCATCGTCGTCGACGGTGAGGTGCGTCGGTGCACCGGGCGCATGGTCATCGGTCGACGCCGCGCCGCTCCCCGGCGCGGCGCGCCACAGTACGCCGCCGACAAGTGCGACGACGGCGAACACCGCGGCCCGGCGCGCGCGGCGGCGCGTCACGGTGCCCCCGCGGTGCACGATTCGCCCGGCCCGAAGCGACGGGTGCAGGCGGCTGCGAGCGCGACCGCGCGGTCGATCACCGCGGCGGTCGACGACGTTCCCGAACCACTCAGCAATCCGTTGCTCACACCCCGGCATCCGGTGAGCGCGACGGAGAGCGCCTCGGTGCGCAGACCGTCGGAGACGAGGACGACCACCGGTGCGTTCGGACCCGGTACGCAGCGCGGCCCCGAGATCGGATCGATTCCCGTCACGGTGTTCAGCGCGTTCTCGACGGTCGACGCCGCGACGCCGCCGAACGCGACGTGACTTCGCAGCATGCGCGCGCCGGCGCCGCCGTAGACACACACGTCCGCGGTAACCGGCGCGACCGCGACGAGTGCGATGTCGAGGTCGACAAAGCCCTTCGGCCCGAGCGAGTCCGTGCGCGCGGCCGGACACGGCGACGGCTTCTCCGACCCGCGCAATCCGTCCGGCAGCGGCGCCGCGCCCGGAACGGTGATCGGCACGATCGCGGGGACGGCGAGGCGCGCGACGGTCGTCGGTGGCGGGCTCGCGCCGTGACCCGAGGAGCACGACGCGAACGCGAGCGCAGGAGCGAGAGCCCCGAGCAGGCCCCGCAACAGCACATTCGGCCGGCGGCGCCGACGCCTCACCGGCGCAGTCTCTCCCATGCGTCCGCGCGTCTTCACGTTTTCGGCTTTGTGTCCGCCGCGGTCGCGGACGTCGCCGTCGTCGGGGGTGCCGTCTCGGCAGCTCGCCAGCGGCCGATGACCACACACGCGAACAGCCACGCGGCCGCGAGCCAGATCAACAAGAGCAGCATGGACACGCTCGACGCGACGCCGCCGATCTGCGCCTGGGCCCAACGCGACTCGCAGGCACTGGTGTTCTCGAGGTCCGTCGTGCAGTAACTGGGGCACGAGTGGCAAGGCGGCGGCGGACCGGCCGCGGGCGGCGGCCCGGGATCGTGATACTTCTTCATCGCCGCCAGCGCCTGTTGCGTCGCCGGCTCCGAGAGCCATTTCGCCAGCGCGGCCTCGATCACACGGTGGCCGTACTCGTTCGGGTGCATCGAGTCGTGAAGCCAGTTCGTCGGGTTCACGATCTGCGAGAGCTCGCCCTCCTGCGGATTCAGCGAGACCGAGTTGATCCCGCGCCGACCGGAGTCGCACAGGCGCGCGTTCGCGTCGGCCATCGCGTTGCGCGTATCGGCGACGAGGAAGCCGTGGCGGTGGGCCTCGGTGGTTATGACGTCGTCGAGGTGGTTCGTGAACTCCATCAGGAATCTGCGTTCGTTCTGTGTGAAGGTCGACGACGGACAGTCGGCGCGGTCGCTGACCGGGATCGGGTACGGCACCACGATGACGCGGCCCTTCGGGATCGCCTCACCCACCTGGCGGTACGCGCGATCGAGCGTCGCGGGGAGCTGGTCGACCAACGCGTTCCACCGCGGTGCGAAGACGGAACAGTCGCCGGGCGCGATGCACGTCTTCACGATCGAGCCGAAGTGTGCGTCGTTACCGCCGATGCTGACGAGCGCGAACGCGAGATCGGGATGCGACTGTGCGACCCGTCCGGCCAGCTGACGGAGCTGCGTCTGGCCCGACGCGTACACGCCGTTGGCCTGCAACTCGCTCGGGCCGCCGATCGGGTCGTTCGTGAATTGCGGCTGCACGTAGAGGTCGTCGACCACCGCACCCGAGCACGCGAGGAACACGACGCGCGACGGCACTCCGTGGCTCTGCGCGTCGGCATCGTGCGCGAGCAGCACCGAGTACGCAGTCGGTGCGCGGCGACACTCGTTCGATCCGTTGTCGTTCGTGCCGTCGTAGAACTCCTTGGCGCCTTCGCCGGACATGTACGAGTCGCCGACGGCGGCGAAGGCCGGCTCGTCCGGCGCGACGACGAGCTCGGGTGATCGCGAAATCGCGAAGCTGCGGGGAACGCTCGCCCACGAGATCGCGAGCACGACGACAACGATGACCGTATCGATGTTCGGCGTCGCCGTGATGAGGAAGACGAGGACGAACAAGCCGCCCAGCACCACGAGAACCGTGAGCGCCGGCACCGTTCCCGTGATCAACATCACGGCCGCACCCAGAATCAGAACCGCGAGCGCGATCACGCCGAAGAGCGCCGCGTTCAAGTCGGGCGGCTTCCCGTCGAATCGCCCGATCAGCAACTCGCCGAACAGCGCGACCGCGATCGGCGCGAGTAGCAGACCTACACCACCGAGGATGATCTGCCAGGTCGTGTTCGTGCCGAGGCCGTGCACGCCGACGACCACCAGGATCGCCACGACGACGGTTACCGTCACCGCGAGCCACAGATAGCGCTGCAACCGCAGCCACGCGGTGACCGCACCCGCGCCGAGGAACATCGCGGCGAGACCGACGAACGTCGCGATCGATGTCACCAGCGCGAACGCCGCACCGCCGCCGACGCCCCACTGCGCGACCGCGATGATCGCGCCGACCACCATCACGACGACTGCGACACCGAGCGCGTGCAACTCGTGCGGGCCGGTCAGGACGCCGGAGATGGGCCATCGGCGATCGATGACGAATGACGTCACGACGAACGCCACCGCGACGAACGTCAGCAGAGCCGGACTGCGGCGCGACCCGGCCAGAAGCAGGAGCGCGGCCACCAACAGACCGAGGCGCCCCGCGACGATGCCGGTCCAGGTTGCCTGCCCGCGCGGGAGCAGTCGATCGAGCTCCTTGTGGAGCCATGACATCAACTGGTCCAGGAGAAGAGGGTCGCCCGAACCTCGCGCGAGGTCAAGCACCCGCGCAGCCACAGGCCGATCGACACGGAGTTCGACATGCGATGCCATGCCGTGCTCGTCCTACGATGCGGCAGTGGTCGCAGCAGACAACGCGCCTTCGCCGCCGCCGCGCTCGCCGACGGTGGCGCGCCGGCTGGGCAACGTGGTCGGTCGACGGCTCGCGGCGAGCGAGCCTGGTCCTCCCGGTGTCGCGGCCGACCGGTTCTTCGAGCTCGCGTACGGCCGCGCTCCGAGCGATGCCGAGCTCGCGCACCTCGACGCGCTCGTTCCCGGTCGCCGCATCGAGAGCCCTGCACAGGCGCACCGCGTGTTGCTCGCGTTCGACGCGCAGTCGCATCCGACGCCGTTCCTCGTCCGCGCGACGTCAGGGAACCTGGAGCGACTGGAATTGGACCGCTTCGTGCTCTGGATCGATGCCGACGACCCGGCGGTGTCGAAGGTGATCGGGCACGAGCGCGGCTGGGAGAAGCACGTCTCCGATGTGCTCACCGAGGCGCTGTCGCCCGGGTCCACGTTCGTCGACGTCGGCGCCAACGTCGGCTACCACGCGTTCCTCGCGTCGTCGATCGTCGGCGCGACAGGATCAGTGGTGGCGTTCGAACCGAGCGCCGAGAACTGCCGGTTGCTCCAGCTGAGCAAGACTGACAACGACGCCGCGAACGTCTCGATCCTGCCGTTCGCCCTCGACCGCAGCGGCGGAGTCCGCTACCTGACCACGCACCTCGGGTCGAACGCCGGGCTGATCCCCGACCCTCGTGAACACCTGATCGACGGCCGCGGCACGCCCGTATACGCGACGACGCTCGACGCGGTCGCGCCGGAGCACATCGACGTGATGAAGATCGACGTGGAAGGTGCCGAGTTCCGCGTGCTCGACGGCGGTCGGGCGACGATCGAGCGGGACCGGCCGTTGCTCGTCATGGAGTTCAGCTGCGAGATGTCGCAGCGCGTGTCCGGCGTCGATCCCGGCGCCGCGCTGCAGGCCGTGCTCGACCTCGGGTACCACTTGGCCGTCCTCGATCGCACCGCGGGCACGCCCGTGCCGTTCGATTCCGCCGCGGCGCTGCTCGCCGGCTGGGGCGACCCCTTCCGCATCGAGGACTTGCTCCTACAGCCCGTCTGAAAGCCGGGGGACTTTTCAGCAACGCACGGTTCAATCGTCAGTTCTTGCCCGAATCGCGCGCTCTGACCGACTCAACAAACTCCGGCGGCCTGCCGATTGAGGCACCCGTGGGGGGAATCGCTCGTCCCGTTCGTTCTGCCCCGACGCGGCCCCCGCGCGGAAGCCGGCGCGGGCGCGCCCCGGTTCGATTCGCACGATTGGCGGGCTTCGTCGCGCTCAGCCTGACGGCCGCGACGACGACCTTCGGACTTCCGGCCCCCGCCTCGGCCGCGCCGCAATCGACCACGCCGACGACGGCGCCCGTGGTCCCCAGCGTCGGGCCGATACCGGGAGTGACCCCGCCGCCGACCAACCTCGCCGATGCGATCACGCAGGCGACGAAGCTGCGGGTGGCGATCAACGCCAACGCCAAGCGCGCGGACATCCTCGACGAGCGATTCCTCGAAGCGCAGCAGGCGGTGCGCGATGCGAACACGAAGATCGCCGCGACGCAGCGCCGCATCGACGCGACGGACGCGAAGGTCGCGTCGTTGAAAGCCGAGGTCGCCGGTCGCGCCGCGTTGCTCTACATGGGCGCCGGCAACACCGACCCGATCGGGTTCGACGCAACGAGCGTCCAGGAGCTCGGTGCGCGCGCGAAGTACGGCGACGCCGCCGCTGAGTCCGACGAGCGGATCCTCGACGACCTGCAGCGAACCGAGGACGCGCTGAACGCGCAGCACGACGATCTCGAGACACAGCTCGCCGTCGCCACGCAGCGGCAGAAGACCGCGCTCGACGCCCGCCGCCGGGTGGCGCGCATCAACGCAGACATGCGCAAGCTCCTCGCGACGACGTCGGCGAGCGTTCGTCTGCTCGCAGCGCAGATGGAACAGACCGCGCTCGCGAACGCCGCGGTCGCCGAGAAGGCCTGGCTGCTGCGCATGGCTGCAAACAAGGGCAAGGCCGGCTTCGGCGTGCCGATCGGCGACATCCCGGCGCCGAGCATCGGGGCGCTGTATGCCGTCGCGTATGCGGAGAAGCAGCTCGGCAAGCCGTACGTGTACGCAGGCGCCGGGCCGAACGTGTTCGACTGCTCGGGCCTCACGATGATGGCCTGGCGGCAGGCCGGCGTCTCGATGGAGCACGGCTCGCGCTCGCAGTACATGTCGTTCCCGCACGTGCCGATCGACCAGCTCGAGCCCGGCGACCTCGTCTTCTTCGGCGTGTCCGGACCGATGAACCACCACGTCGGCATCGTGGTCGGACCCGGCATCATGATCGAAGCACCGCACACCGGCGCGTTCGTCAGGATCGCGAGTTACTACCGGCCCGATCTGGTGCCGCTCGGCGCCCGGCCGACGTCACCGCCGGGCTTCACACCAAAACCGTCGTCCTAGCCCGGGTAGTCGGCGCGGGACTGCGCACCGCCCGGTCCGCGGCAGGCGCGGTGTCGGCGTAGCGGTTGAGCGACCGGCCGACCACGATTGCCGCGATTGCGTCGGCCGAGCTCATGCCGAAACAGATCTTCAGCTCCTGGATGATGCTCGGAAGCGTGCGATCGGCGAGGAGCAGTTCTTGTGCCCGGCGAACCGGGGCCAGTTGACGTCCCATGCCGGACTGATCGACCGCTCTGCCCGGCTCGCCAGGATTTCCCCGATTTCGGCCGGTGACCAGCTCCTTTCGGCAGCGGGAGCCCGGGGGATTGCACGACCGCTCTCGACCAGTTACGATATATCGCAACCGATTGAGATATGCCGATCGGGGTTCATCGAACACGAACGGCGGGAGGCCGGCGAACCGCGCCGAGCCCGATCCGACGAAAACCCGCCGGAAGGAGAAACCAATGAGAGATCCGAGAGAAGCAGACCGCACCCGCCGGGGCCACCGCCACGGCCCCGAGGGTTGGGAGGGTCGCTGGGCCGAGAGCTGGGGCGGCGGCCGCCGACGCGGCGGGCGCATGCGCCGGGGCGACATCCGCACCGCACTGCTCGCGGTGCTCGTCGAGGAGCCCGGACACGGATACGACGTGATCCAACGCCTCGAGGAGAAGTCCGGCGGCGCCTGGCGCCCGAGTCCGGGCTCCGTCTATCCGACGCTGCAACTCCTCGAAGACGAGGACTTGGTCCGCTCGGTCGAGCGCGACGACAAGCGCGTCTACGAGATCACCGACGCGGGACGAGCGGAAGCGAACAGGCGGATCGAAGAAGCGGGGGGCACCCCGTGGGAGATCGCCGGACGCGACGGGGCCGACTTCGGCCTCGCCGTCAAGCAACTCGTCGTCGCCGCGAAGCAGGTCATGGTCTCGGGCAACCCCGAGCAGAGCCAGCGCGTCGTCGAGATCCTGAAGCGAGCGCGCAAGGAGATCTACACGATGCTCGCCGAGGACTGACCAGGCGTACGAGCGACGACGCGCGGCCCCGGCCCGGATCGATTCCGGGCCGGGTTTCGCGATCACCGCGGTATCAACCGGCGCGTGAGCGGAGCGCACGACCGGCGCGCGTCTTCTCGAACAGCTCTATCGACCCGTTCCTGGCGTAGTTCCGTAGCATCCGTCGCGGATGACGACCGCGACCGGCGACCGCGACGACGAATGGATGACCGCGGCATTGCACGAGGCCGCGCGCGCGCTCGAACACGACGACGTGCCCGTCGGCGCCGTGGTGGTCGATCTCGCGACCGGCGCAGTCGTCGCCCGTGGCCACAACGCCCGCGAGCGCGACCACGACCCGACTGCGCATGCCGAGTTGCTTGTCTTGCGCGACGCGGCCACGCGCGCGGGAACCTGGCGCCTCACCGGGCATGCACTCGTCGTTACGCTCGAGCCGTGCCCGATGTGCGCGGGCGCGGCGTGGGCGGCGCGCATCGAGCGCCTCGTCTTCGGTGCCGCCGACCCCAAGGCCGGTTCGGCGGGCACCCTCTACAACTTCGCCGCCGATCCGCGGCTGAACCACGAGATCGCGATCACCTCGGGCGTGCAGGCGGAGGCGTGCAGCGAGTTGCTGACGACGTTCTTCCGATCGAAGCGCCCATCCTGAGTCCCGTATCATCTCGCCCCGGAGGGATGCGAGAGCGGCCGAATCGGATGGTCTCGAAAACCATTGTGGCGCAAGTCACCGTGGGTTCAAATCCCACTCCCTCCGCGTGACCCCGGGCCCGGCCGATGCGGCCGGGCCCGCCCGCGTCACGTCCCGATCTACTCAGCTCGGTCGAACCCGAGGTTGGCGTAGATCTCGCGGGTCGCGGGCGAGCGGTTCAACGTGTAGAAGTGAAACGAGTCGACGCCGCCCGCCATCAGATCGCTGCACAGCTCGGTCGCCGCCTCGATGCCGACCGCGCGCATCGCGTCATCGTCGTCCTCCACCGCCCGGAGGCGTTGCTCGAGCGCACGGGGGAAGTCGGCACCCGACATCTCGGCCATGCGCTTGACCGACTTCACGTTGAGCACGGGCATGATGCCGGGGATGACGCGCGTGGTGACGCCGAGCTCGCGCAGGTCGTCGAGGAAGGCGAACCACACGTCGGCTTCGAAGAAGAACTGCGAGATCCCGAAGTCGGCGGCGGCGAGCTTCTCCGCTTGTCGTTGGCGGTCGTCGCCGCGCTCGGTCGACGCCGGATGACCTTCCGGGTGCACCGCCACCCCGACCGAGAAGTCGCCCACGCCGCGGATCAGCTCGATCAGGTCGGTGGCATGCCCGAGGTCGCCGGGCGGCAGGTCGAGATCCTTGGGCGGGTCGCCGCGTAGGGCGAGGATGTTGTCGATCCCGGCGTCGCCATAGCGCGACACGATCTCGGTGAGCTCGTCCACGGTGTGCGCCGCGCAGGTCAAGTGCGCCATCGGGGTCAGCGCCGTCTCCCGATTGATGCGCGTGACGATGTCGTGCGTCTTCTCCCGCGTCGACCCGCCGGCGCCGTACGTCACCGACACGAACGTCGGTCGGAGCGGCTCGAGCTCGCGCAGCGTCTCGTCGAGCTGTGCTTCGGCCGCGGGCGTCTTCGGCGGGAAGAATTCGAACGAGTGACTCGGTCCGGCCGAAAGGATGTCGACGATCTTCGTCATCGGGCGGAAAGGCTACCGATCCGGGTGGGCGGCAAGCCCGTGCGCCCGCGCGTAACGATCGCGACAGCCGTCCGAACAGAACCACACGTCGACACCGTCATGCACCAGGTGCGCCGGCGCCGTGTGCTTGTCGACCTGCATGCCACACGCCGGATCGGTCGCGAACATGCCGTCGTCGGCGCCGCCTCCGTTCGGGCGCGTGCGCGCCAGCCACCACAGCCCCGCGAACACCACGAGGAACACGATGTTCAGGTACGTCGTGTAGTTCCATTGGAACCGGTCGGGCACCACTGCTTCGGGTCGCTCGGTCGGGATCGCGCCGAACGCCGCGAAGATGCCGTGCACGGCCAGCCCGGCGAACGACATCAACACCCAGAAGGTCACGAACAACCGCAGCGTCAGCCGGGTCCCGTAGTACTTGCGGTAGATGAGCAGCAACGGGATCGTGATGAGGTCGGCGAAGATGAAGCTGACGACTCCACCGAAGCTGATGCCGCCGTGCCACAGCGCCGCCGCCATCGGCACGTTCCCGATCGAGCAGACGCAGCTGATCACCGCGATGAACGGACCGATCAGGACGTTCTGCAGCGTCGTCCAGAATCCGTGGCCCTGGACGAAGAGCGTGTTCCACCACTCCGTCGGCACGAGCACCGTCAGGAATCCCGCCACCACGTAGCCGATGACGAGCTCGCGGCGCAGCATCGACACGTCCGACATCGTGACGCGAGCCGCGTCGCTCCAACCGGTGCGGCTCTTCACCGAACCGCCGTACTCGTGTGTGGCGTCCGGCGCAACGTTCTCGACGCGGGAGAGTCGATCGCGCGCCGCCCGGACGAGACGAGGCGTGAACACCAGGCCGCCCACGAGCGCGAGGCCGACGATCATGATCGGACCGCCGATGAACTCCGCCAGGGCGAACTGCCACCCCATGAGCACGAGCAGCACGATGCCGAGCTCCACCACGAGGTTGGTCGACGCGACCATGAACACGAGCGCAGTCGTGAAGTCGGCGCCCTTCCGGAACAACGACTTCGCCATCGCGGTCGCCGCGTACGAGCAGCTCGACGAGACCATGCCGAATCCGGAAGCGCGCGCGACCGCGGCCGGCCGGTGGTCGCCCATCACCTGCTGCATACGTCGTTTGGACACGAACGCCTGCACCGCGCCGGAGAGCGTGAACCCGAGGACGAGCGCCCACAGCGTCTCCCAGAACATGAAGAACGCCTCGCGCAGGCTGTCGCCGATGGCGGCGAGAGAGACGAACGCGATCACGGCGGCGTCACGACTTCACGAGTCGCGCGATCGCCGCCGACGCCTCGGCGATCTTCTCGCCGGCCCCTGGGCCGCCCCGGCCGACCGCGTCGGCGACGCAGTGTGCGAGGTGCTCGTCGAGCAATTCGAGCGCGACCGCCTGGAGCGCCTTCGTCGCGGCCGAGATCTGGGTCAGCACGTCGATGCAGTACGCGTCCTCGTCGACCATGCGCTGCACGCCGCGCACCTGGCCTTCGATCCGCCGCAGCCGCTGCTGCACGTTCCTCTTCTTGGCTTCGTATCCCGGCATGTGGCAACCATACCCTGGTAGGGTATCGAATTCGGCCTGGGACCGACGTCGCGGCCTCCCCTAGACTCCGCCCGATGGTGGGGACCGAGCCGCAGGCCGACAAGAAGGAACGCTGGTCGTTCTCGTGGAAGCACCT